>Ga0187772_10001698_pt1 | contig 10600 bp, 11 predicted proteins | sample 0116_SJ02_MP15_2_FD_133137 | JGI IMG/M metagenome (GOLD analysis project Ga0187772, IMG submission 133137) | Tropical peat soil microbial communities from peatlands in Department of Meta, Colombia - 0116_SJ02_MP15_20_MG | ecosystem: Environmental > Terrestrial > Soil > Wetlands > Peat | place... | reverse complement strand
GCATGGGGCAAGGGCTACTATCCGTTCATCTATGCCAACCAGCCCGATCCGAACTACGATCCGGTGGCGCAGAACACGAGCATTGCGTGGGATGTGTATCGCGAGATGTGGGGATCGGACGGCGAGTTCATCGTGGATGGAAACCTGAAAGAGATTGAATATGTGGACCGGCTTGCGGAGATCAAAGTTCCGACCCTGATTATTGTGGGTGATCACGACGAGAGCGATCCAAAGATGTCGAAGGAGATGCACGAGAAAATTGCGGGATCACAGCTGGTGATTCTGCCTAAAAGCGGGCATATGACGTTTGTCGATCAGCCGGAAATGTTTTTTAAGACGGTGCGGGATTTTGTGGCGCATTGAGTCGGACAGCTGACCACCCCAGCCAGCCAAAACCGGGCGGTCTATGGGCTCGGCGGTTCGCGAGACAGCCGAGGGCGGCTTTTCCTACGTGGGCGTCCCTACGTGCAGCGCGCTTGGCGCTGGCACACGCTATCCTGAATAGGTGGTTCCCGAAGCGTTGATGACTGACATTTTCCGTCTGTTTCAGGCCTTTCTTGCTCCGGCAATTTTTGTCTCCGCAAGTGCGCTGCTGATTCTGTCGATCAACGTCCGGCTGATGGGAATCGTGAGTCGGCTGCGGCACTTCGTGCACGCCCGGCACGATGCTGCCCGCAGCGGGCGCCCGCAGGAGGCGGACGCCTACACCAGCCAGATCGCCTCGATCGAAACGCGTGCGGAGATCATCCGGCGCAGTTTTCTCTGGGCGCTGATTTCTCTGGCGGCCACGATCGCTTCTTGTCTGCTGCTTGGGCTGGGGCTTTATGTGGCGCGCGCGGCGGTGGCGGCGGTCATCGTTTTTGTGATGGCCATGATTTGCCTGCTCATCGGCACCTTGTATTACATTCGCGAAGTGATGATGGCGCTCAGTTCGGTGCGCGAGGAAGAGCGCGACCTTGAATTCATGGATCTGGGAGCGCAGCCCGAGGCGCATCCTCGCGACACCCTGTAGCAGCCGCATCGGGCCAAATGCGCCTCGGAGTGTTCTGTGTTATCGGGACACGGCCCACAGCGGGGTAAAGGCTTACCCTCAATGTGCAAAGACCTTCCTGATTTGTAAAAACACTGCGTCGCGTCGGGATTGTTCGTGCTTTTTGCCGGACCACACGCTATAAAACTATATGTGCTAGTAGCCCTCCTCTTGCAATCACCAGAACTTCATGAGGACAAATTTATGTTTCGTGTGGGGATAGCAGTGCGAACTTTAATCTTATGTGGCCTGGCGTTAGCGACGCTGGCCTTCGCTTCCAACAACAAAACCAAATCGACCGTCACCTATCCCTCGGCCTTCGCTGTTTCGCAGCGGTTGACCGACCTGCCGATTGATCTGGAGCTTTTCCCTACGCGCGAGATGCCGGAACCTCGGCCCAGTCCGCTGGCCTCACGCGCGGTGCGCGGCCCATGGCAGCACGATCCCGTGCTGCAGACGGAAGTTTTGCCGCTGGTGGGCGCCACTCAGGGCGTGAGCTTTGATGGCATCGGGTCTAATGGCTGGATTCCCTCCGACTCGAACCTGGCCGTGGGTCCGAGCCAGATCGCGGCGATTGTGAACACGTATCTCGCGATTTACAGCAAGACCGGCACGCTGCTTTCTGGTCCTACGAATCTGCCGACCATTTTTGCGCCGATCGGCGGGCTTTGCGGCACGGAATACATCGTCGATCCGATCGTGCTCTACGATCGCGCGGCGGATCGCTGGGTGGTGGCCGGCATCGGGCTCAATTACGCCGGCAGCTACGGGGAGTGCGTTGGGGTTTCAACCACCAACGATCCGACCGGATCCTACAGTCTGTATTTCTACAGTTTCGGCAGCAATCTGAACGACTACGAGAAGGTGAGCACGTGGGCCACGGCGAGCAACAGCGCGTATCTGGCCACGTACAACATTTTCGACGGCGGATCGAGCTTCGCCGGCGCCGATCTCTGCGGTTTCGATCGCACCAAGATGCTGGCGGGAGTTGCATCGGCGGCGATGCTCTGCCAGATGACACCAAGTTCGGAGGGTAGCTATCTGCCGTCTGACATGGATGGCCCGACCACGCCCGTGGACAAAACGCCCGGATTGTTCCTAACTTGGCAGAATAGTAATCCCGGCGAGCTCTATCTTCGCAAACTCACTCTCGACTTCGCTAAGAACAAGGCGACACTTGCCAACCCGATAACTATCGATGTTGCCAACGACAATCTGTCGTGCGGCGTGGGCTTTGGCACCTGCGTTCCGCAGCCAGGAACGTCGCAGGAACTCGACACGCTCGGCGATCGGCTGATGTATCGGTTCGCCATTCGGCACTTCTCCGATCATGATCGAGCGGTGGTGAGTCATGCCGTCGAAAATGGCAACGAGGTCGCGGTTCGCTGGTATGAGCTCTACGACCCAGCCGGAAACGTAACGGTCAATCAACAAGGAACGTTCGCTCCCGACACCACTTATCGTTGGATGTCGAGTCTGGCGGAGGATCAGAGCCAGGACATCGCGCTGGGCTATAGCGCGTCGAGCAGCTCTGTATACCCAGCCGTGCGCTTCACCGGGCGCGTGCCCAGCGATCCGGCGGGATCGATGGAGAGCGAGGCGAGCATTATGGAGGGCGCGGGCTCGCAGACCGGTGGAACCTACGCCAATCGCTGGGGCGACTACACCGCCATGCAGGTTGATCCGAGCGACGATTGCACCTTCTGGTATGTCGACGAATATCTGCAGGCCAACGGCTACTACAACTGGAGCACCCACATTGGGTCGTTCGTCTTCAATGGATGCGGTGCCGGCGGAGGGCCTGCGGTCGGGTTGTCGCCGACGACTTTGAAATGGGGCAAGATTGCAGTGGGTTCGACGGGCGCGGCCAAGAAGGTGGTTCTGACCAACATTGGAAACGAGACGCTGAACATCGCGACCATCGGCACCAGCGGCGATTTCGCCCTGGCGACCGTCATACAGACCAAGAAAGTGATGCCGTGCGTCAACGGCGGCTCGCTGGCTCCGGGCGCGACGTGCGAGGTCAAGGTGACCTTCACGCCCACGCAGACCGGAACCCGCACGGGCGATCTGTCCTTTACCGACAACGCCCCCGGCAGCCCGCAGCAGGTATCGCTGACGGGAACGGGAAAGTGATCCGGGAGTAATCCTTGCACTGCTAACGCGGGGCCGCGCACGCGGCCCCGTTTTCTTTGTGATGGATCGTGTAAAATTTGTTTTGGCGAGTACACGGCACCGATTTGTGTGTGTTGAATCGGCCGGGCTGATTGCACGTGGTTCCGGCACCCCTGGGTCCGGCGTTCCTCGATACTCCCCAACTATCAGGTAGACCCGCGACCTGCTTTTGCAAGAAGACGGCCGGCGGCACATTCCTGTCAGGAGAAGCTGAATGAAAATCGCAAAAACGGCAGACCGGAAGAAGGTCATGGATACTTCAAAATCACACGCCTGTCCGAAGTGCGGCAAAGAAACGCGCATCGTGAAGCGCGTGAAAGACCGCGAACGCGGAGTGCCCGGCGGAATCTACATTTCGTGCCCGGGGTGTGAATTTTTCGAGAAGCTCTAAAAGCAGTGGCAGTGGCCAGTTGCCAGTGACCCCCCAACCCGAGTCTTCAGTTGCCGGTTCCGGTAAACGCAGAAAAGCGCTTAGGTTTTGACCTGGCAAGTGAGTACTGGCAACTGTCCTAAGAGGTGAGTTACATGGTTCAGGGTCCAAGGGAAGCGGTGATGTCCTACATCAAAGCGATGGACGAAAGGGACTACGCTGCCGCTCGAAATTATCTGTGCGACAACGTGCGCGTGAAGGGGCCTGGCGGCGAAGCTTTTCGCAGCCCCGATGAGTTTCTGAAAATGATGTCGCAGCAACGTGGAAACTATGACATCAAGAAGGTCTTTGTGGATGGCAGCGACGTTTGCCTGCTCTACGACTTTGTCACGCCCAAGGTGACTACGTTCTTCTGCTCGTGGTATCAGGTGAAGGACGGGAAGATAAGTTCGATCCAGACCGTCTTCGATCCCCGCGCATTCGCAGCACCGCAGTAGCTGCAGCTAAGCGGCCAACTGCCCCAGAATGGCGCGCGCCTCGGCCGCCGGGTCCCTGGCTTCGGTGATGGGGCGGCCGACCACGATGTGGGTGGCTCCTGCGGCGATCGCCTCCGCTGGCGTCACCACGCGCGCTTGGTCGTCGTGCCCGCTGCCGGCTGGACGCACACCCGGCGTCACGATCACAAGGTCCTGCCCAAACTCTTCGCGCAGCGCGGCGCACTCCCGCGCGGAAGACACCACTCCCTTGCAGCCGTTGGCCACCGCCAGGGCAGCCAGGCGTAGAACCTGATCCGAGACGCCGGCACGCACTCCCAGCATTCCCAGGTCTGCGTCACTCAGGCTGGTCAGCACGGTCACGGCTAAGACCAGCAGCTGCGGATTGACCCGCTGGGCGGCCTCGACGGCAGCGCGCAGCATCTTGCCGCCGCCCGCGGCGTGCACGGTGAGCATGCTTACGCCAAGCTGGGCAGCCTCGCGAACCGCAGCGGCAACCGTGTTGGGAATGTCGTGGTATTTCAGATCCAGAAAAACACGCCGCCCCACGCCCACCAGCTCCGCGACAATGGCGGGTCCAGCGGCAGTGTAAAGCTGCATTCCGACCTTGTAGGCCAAGGCCGAGTCGCCGACGGCCGCCACGATGTTACGGGCGGCGTCGGCGGTCGATACATCCAAGGCAACAATCAGACGCTGGCGCGGGTCCATTTGAGACCTTTGCTGCCGAGTGTATCGGGTTTAGTTGAGGTTGGCTACAGGTTCGAGCTCAGCCATGGTAGCGGGCTGGTAGATGTCGAGGCGGACCTTCTGGAGCCCGCGCTCTTTGAATCCTAGCACCCGAGCGGCGTTGTATGAGACATCGATAATCCGGCCATCCACGACGGGACCCCGGTCATTGATCCGCACAATCACGGCCTTGCCATTCCTCAGGTTCGTTACCCTGACGAATGTACCCAGCGGAAGCGTGGGGTGTGCGGCCGTCAGGTCATGCATGTCATAGGGCTCACCGCTGGCGGTTTGTTTGCCCTGGAAGTATTCTCCGTACCAGGACGCGGTGCCCACTTGGTAAGGCTGGGGCTTCTTGGCTTTCTTGGCAGTATGACTGCCGGTTTGGATCGCCTTCGGTTTCGTGACCTTGGCGGCTTCCAGGCTGCTTGGCCCGGATGCGGCTCCTGCCCCAAGACTGGCAATCGATAGAAGCACGGCCAGCCCTTCGGCTAAACGTCGTCGCATTCAGTTACCTCCCACTTGAAAGTCGGTTGTCGGTCGTCTGCTCCTTTCGTCCAAACGATTGGGTGATGCTACGGGGATTGGCGGCTGAAGTCAATCGGAAAAATACCGGGCACAATTAACTAAATAGTAATTAATCAATGGTTTAGCATGATGAAAATATGACTTTTATCACCTATGTCGTTGAAACTAGTCCGACCTTACTATTAACTCATAGGTAAATTCAACGAAAGTACCCAGGCTAGGAATCTTGTTATATGCCTTAGATTGTTACATTTGCAAAAATTTTCGGGTTAATACTTCTTTATCAACAAGTTACGGTATCATACAGTTACCCTGTAGTAAATGGAGGATGGCGGCGCATGCGGCGGAAAGCGAGCATGGCTCGGTCGAGGCCGGACCGGCTCCGCCTGGGGTTGGTAGGGCTCCGCTTGGCTTTCTTGCATTTTGGGATAGGCCAGAAGTGGAGTTTCCATGCGCGCGCCCGTGATTTAAAGTGACGACATGTCCTCAGCCCCCCCGGTTGTACTAACCATAGCCGGCTTTGATCCCTCCTCGGGAGCGGGCATCACCGCCGATATCAAGGTGATTGCCGCGCACGAATGCTACGGCATTTCCTGCATTACCGCCCTGACCGTGCAGTCGACCCAGGGCGTCCGCCGCGTTGAGCCGGTGGATCCAAAGGTGATCGCTGAGACGCTCGAGGCGTTGGCCTCCGACTTCGCCATTGCGGCGGTCCACATTGGCATGCTGGCCAACGAACCCGTTGTAGCCGCGGTCGCCGATTTCCTCGACCACACCCGGCTGCCGCACGTCGTTCTTGACCCCATTCTGCGGTCGAGTTCAGGAGCTGACTTGCTGGATGCCGCCGGAACGCGATTGATGATCGAGAGACTCTTTCCCCTAGCCGAAGTCATTACCCCGAATCTGGATGAGGCTGCTGCTCTGACAGGGATGTCCCTGGCCAGCGTGCCACTGGCAAAAACGGCTGCGGCCTCGGCTGGATCGTCGGCGGGTGGTGGCGCCTCGGTCGGGGCATCGCTTGAGACCATGCGTCAGGCGGCTCATCAACTGCACAACATCGGTGCCGCCAATGTCGTGGTCACCGGGGGACATCTGGAAAAAGCGATCGACCTGCTCAGCTTTACCACCTCCCATGGGATTGAGCAGGAGGTCTTCAAGGCCGAACGCCAGCGGTCGACTTCCACCCACGGCACGGGGTGCGCCTTCGCCACCGCGCTGGCTTGCCACCTCGCCCATGACCGCGGACTGCCGGACGCGGTGCTGCTTTCGAAGGCCTACGTATCGGCCGCCATTGCCAATGCGCAGCCCTTAGGCCACGGAGCCGGTCCGTTGCACCACCTTTACCGCATGCACGAGCAACGCAGGCCGGCGAAGGTCGTCTCGGAAGCAGAGCACGCGCATAGTTGAAACGCTTCCGGCTCACGGCTAACCGCGACCGGGTCACTGGGTCACAGCTCATAGGTCACAGGTAACCGTCCCCATGTGCGGCTGTGGGCAGCGGCAGCGCAGTAAGCAGTGAATTGGGCAGTGACCAGTTGCGGTCGGCGGTCAGCAGTAAGTGGTTAGCGGTAGGCCGTCAGCGGTCAGCGTTTTTCTTCAGCAAACAACCGGCTCCGAAGGCGGCGATGGCTGCCAGCAGCCACTCGATGCGCCACAACTGAATGGCTTGCCAGTCGAGAGCGGTCTTCGCCGTGAAGATAACGCTCACCGCTACGGCTCCTACCATGCAGAATATGCCAAACAGGAAGGCGGCCAGGGATGGGGTGGTCAGGCCGAGGCGCTTGCCGAGGGCGGCAAGTTCGGTCAAACCGGGAATTTCGATGGTTCGGGCCGCGCTTAGCTTAGGGCGGCTGGCGCCGCAGCTATGGCAGAAACGCGAGCCGACGATGAATTCGGTCCCACATTCATCGCAGGTCTCGCTGCGCTCAGGGCTGGCAGTAATCTCCGGGACGGGGGGGCGCCAAAACTCCTGATGCACCTGGTTCACTGCATCTGCCATGGATAGACCTTCTTTTACGGTGGTTTCTGAACGCAAGCCGATCACCAAAGTGTCTGATTACAAAGACAGCAGTTACGTACTGGCCGGAGGGGGGTGCCAGCCGTTGGGAGGGCAAGAATTACGCGATCAGCCCCGAATTTCCCATCTATATTGCACGACGCGGCGTCGCCCCGGAACGTACCCGCTTTGGTTCGCCGCCCTGCAGAATTCCTCCTTGCCCGACCGAGTCCGGCCTGGGAGCGGTTCTTGACCCCATGGATCGGGTAAACTGAAACCTGCTTGGGTACCCTCGGCACTCGATTCCGCCCCGTTTTTCCCTACGTGATTGCGCGGAGCCTTGTTTCACGGGTGCTGGTACCACTGGTGTTGGCGCTGGTCGTCCTAGGCGCGGTGGGGTTCGTTCTGTTGAGCCCAATCCAAGCCAGCCAGGCAGGCAGCGCCGCTGCCGCCAGCCCGTATCGCCCCGCCGATCCGCTCAACCAGGCGGCCTTCGAGCACTATTACAACCTCGACCATGAAGCGGCCATTCAGGATTTCGAGAAGATCGTCGCCCGCCACCCAGATGACCCCTTTGCCCAGAACCATCTCTTGTCTGCGATCCTGGTCCGCGAGCTTTACCGCATGGGCGCGATCAACACCGGCGAATACAGCAACGACAGCTTCATCGGGCAAGCCCACCGCCCTGCCGACCCGGCCCAGAAAGAGCGCATCAAGCAACTGGTGCATCAGGCAGAAAAAATCGAAGAGGCCGAACTGGCCCGCAATCCAAACAACATCGACATGCTCTACGCGCGCGGCGTGACGCGCGCCCAGTTTGCGCTCTACACGGCGCTCATCGAGCGGGCATGGTTTTCTTCCCTGCGCAACGCCGTGGGAGCGCGCCACGATCACGAACGCGTGCTGGAACTCGATCCGCAATATACCGATGCCAAATTGGTGGTCGGCACGCATAACTACGTGATGGGCAGCCTGTCGCTCGCCGTGAAGATTGCCGTGTCGCTCGTCGGGCTCAGCGGCGACAAGAACAAGGGCATTCGCTATCTCTACGACGACTACCATTCGAACAGCGAGACCAGCGTGGATGCCGGCATGGTGTTACTGGTTTTTCTGCGCCGAGAGCATCGTTATGCCGATGCCCTCGAAATTGCGACAGCTGTTGCTCCCCGCTTCCCGCGCAATTATCTTTTGCCCATCGAAGAGGGAAATCTGCTGCGCGCCTCCGGTAAGCTCGACTTGGCCGAAGAGCAATATCGGCGGGTGTGGCAGGACGGGCGCGAGGGAAAGTATGGGGGATTGCATTACGAACTTGCGGCAGTGGCGCTGGGCGATTTGTTGCGCAGCGAGAAGAAATATGCGGCCGCTGCGGCGGCGTATGAACAGGTCGGCGAAGTTGCCGACGCCGATCCGGAATTACGGCAGAAAGCGAATCTGGGAGCGGGCGAGATGTACGATCAGTTGCAGAATCGCGAGCTGGCGGTCAAGAAATACCAGGCGGTTGTGGCGGTAGATTCCGGCAACGCGATCGCTGAGCAAGCCCGCCGGCGAATGAAGGAAGCGTATAAAGAGTAGGCTGCGAAAGAGGACCCGGGGCCCGAAAATCGCGGCGGAACCTTTCCCATCCGGCCCACGTATAATCAGTCATGGGAGGCGAATCATGGGCACCATGTACTGCAACGCCTGCGGCAAGTCGATGGATGATCAAGCGCGCTTCTGCTCCCAGTGCGGACGGGCCGTCGCTCCTCCCCATGGCAACCGGCTGATGCGCCCGCGCTGTGACCGCAAGATTGCCGGCGTCTGCGCCGCGTTCGGCGAGCATCTGGGAATGGACATTTCGCTGGTTCGCATTCTCTGGGTGTTTCTCACCTTTGCGGCAGGATTTTTCCCCGGCCTGATCGCCTACGTCCTGGCCTGGATCATCATTCCCGAGGAGCCAGCTTTGCCGCCGGTGGTGGCCCCGGCTCAGCACCAGCCAGTAGCAGGCTAAGCGCAGAGAGAAATTTCACCGCCACGAATTCACGCCGATCTAAGCGGATGTGTCTTTGTTCTTAAGACCCGTTTTTGCGATCGGCGCAAATCCGCAGAAAAGAAGTTGCCTTCCCTTGAGACCCAAAGCCCAGAGCCCAGCGCCCAAAGCCGATTCTCTCTGATACCCTGATCTGCCATGCACTCGCTGCGCAGCGACGACGCCGAAATTTTCTACGCCATCCAGGGCAGCGGACCCGCCGTTGTTCTTCTTCATCCCTTTCCGGCGCATCACGAATTCTGGTCGCCCATTATTCCTGCGCTGGAGTCACGCTACCGCCTCATCCTTCCCGATCTCCGCGGACACGGCCAAAGCGAAATCGGCGAGGGGACGGCGTTCATGTCGAAGCACGCCGCCGATGTCTCGCGCATTATGGATGCCTGCGATGTAGGCAAGGCTGCATTCATCGTATGTTCGATCGGCGGCTACATCGTTTTCGAATTTCTGCGCCGCAGCCGCCAGCGTGTTTCCGCGCTCGCTCTCTGCGATACGCGGCCTCAGCCGGATACAGCCGAAGCCCGCGCCAACCGCCTGAAGTCGGCCGACGCAGTGCTCGAGCAGGGCACGGAACAGTTCTTCCAGGGGCTGATTCCGAAACTTCTCGGACCGTCGACCATCTCGGCTCGGCCCGATCTGGTGGAAGGTGCCCTGCGCATGATGCGCAAAATGTCGCCCGAGGACGTCAGCGAGGTCCTGCGCGGCATGGCGGAGCGACCCGATTCCATGCCCGGCCTCAAGCACGTGAACCTGCCGACGCTCATCGTCATCGGCGAGGAAGATACGTTTTCAACTCCCGCCGATGGTGAGTTGATGCGCCAGAACATTCCCGGCAGCCGCTTGAAGATTATTCCCAAAGCCGGCCACTACGCGCCGTGGGAACGGCCGGAAGCGGTCGGTCCGCTGCTGCGGCAATTCCTGGATTTTGTGCCGTTGATGTGAACGCGCTGATCGCTCACGGCTAACTGCTAACCGCAAACAGGTCACTGGCCACCGGTCACCGGTGCTTGACCGCTCTTGCGGGCGGCAGCAGTGCGAGGTTTGCTGTCGGCTGTCAGCGGTCAGCCCTGAGCGGTAAGTAGTGAGCGGTGAAGTCAGCCGTCAGCGGCAACCAGTGACCGGTGACCGTTCTGCTGTGACCGTTTCGCTGTGAGCAGTCAGCGCTCTCTGCTAGAATCCCGTGCATGATGGAAGCCTTCCTCGTTCCCGAGAAAACCGTGGCCACCGCTAAAGGAGACGGCCCGTCCATCGACTTGAG
>Ga0187772_10001697_pt1 | contig 10602 bp, 7 predicted proteins | sample 0116_SJ02_MP15_2_FD_133137 | JGI IMG/M metagenome (GOLD analysis project Ga0187772, IMG submission 133137) | Tropical peat soil microbial communities from peatlands in Department of Meta, Colombia - 0116_SJ02_MP15_20_MG | ecosystem: Environmental > Terrestrial > Soil > Wetlands > Peat | place... | reverse complement strand
CTGCTCTCACTCGGAAGCAAAACCTTCGGTACCGATCCACAACTGCGCCAGGAGCCGCAGGTTAGTCTTGTAAGTACGAGTGACGGTGAACTCTTTTCCTCCCCGCACGCAAAGCACATATTCACCCGTGGGCCGGGGATGAATCTCTTCCACCAAAGCCGCGTTCACCAACACAGAGCGATGGATTCGCACAAACCCGTGCAGCTTGAGTTTTTCCTCGATGGTTGAGATAGACTCTCGCAGTATGTGGGAACTCGAGGTGCCAATTAGCAAGACGTAGTTCCCTTTAGCTTCTACCGCGATCACGTCGGCGACATCAACGAAGAGAATTCTCCCCTTAGACTTGATCGCGATCCGCAGAGAGTTCGCCCCCGCAAGCCTCCGAGTCTGAGAAAAAGCTTTGCTGTCGCTTGTGGTTTTCGTTGGTGCGTTTTGTTGGAGCCCCGCGGCGAGGAGTGTTCGAGTGGTCTCGGTCGTCTCGTTACCTTCCTTTTTCCCAGAAAGCACACTCGCAGGTTCACGTGTCGCTTTGGCAGGAACGATAGGCAGCTTTAGCAGCGGCAGTTCGTTACACGCAGCCTTTGCGACCTCCCGATAATGTTAAGCTCCATTACTCAAAAGAACCCCCATCGCCATTCGCTATCTGGTCCTGACAGGATCCGGCGTTCCATCCGACCACCAGCCCGCGGGGACCATGAATACGTTGATCGGTTCCGGAGCGCCACCAAACTGTGGATTTAGCATGACGGGAGAATTGGGCACATCTGCGCCCCAAACGGCACCGTCCATGCGAGGGGTGTAGAACATCAGGTGAGCGATCCAGTTGTGTTGGCCATCGTCGCTGAGGTACTGGTCTTTCGACATCATGTAGCACATGGCTCCAGGCTCCAGCGGCGGCAGTTCTTGCCTTATGAATGTCTTGATGCCGTCGATGATCTGGGGTTTGGATTGACCCGCTAATATCATTTCTGTTCTTTTGTACGTCAGCGGCAGGATCGAGCGGGCAGCTGGCGGGTTGTAGCACACCGGACCTCGCATTTTTGGGTTCCAGAAATTAGCCGAACCATCGCCATCAAACGGGGACATCCATCCTCGCTCTACGAGACACACGAAACCGTTCTTGCCCTTGACTGCTGCTTCGTAGCCACGCTGTCCCAAGACGAGGACATCGGCATCGCGCGAGATTGCTTCCGGCGCCGCGCTACGAGCCAAGGCGATCTCGGCGCCCCGATCCATCAGGTATTGATCAAGCGGAGCCATGCTGGCATAGGCGCTCTGTGCTTGTGCTGCCCACGACTCGCCGAACACGACAGCCAGCGCTAATGTTCCCAATGCGATCACTCTCACCGTCTTGTGGTTCATCGATCCCTCAAGGTATGTTGCATGCTAGACATCAAGCTCCGCTCGTTTGCCGTCGCTCACTTCGCCTCTACTGAGTGCCTACTGCGGATGCGAAGCTCGATTGCGCACCGAAATAGCACTCAATGGATTGCAACTTTCCGTTCTTGATTCGGAGATACTCCACGTTGCGGAACGATTTGCCGTTCTTGGTGTGGCAGAGATACTTCACAAACGCATCGTCCGCGCCCGTGGTGATCCGCTCCAGGTCAAACCGTTCGACGAAATCGGCCTGGGACTCCCAGCAGCGCGCTTTGTAAGCAGCTTTGCTGATATGGTCATCGCCGTTCGGGCTTGTAAAGGTGAAGCTGTCGGCAAGCAGCTTGTCGAATGGTGCCCAGTCCTTCTGTTCCCAGGACGCATAAAACTTCCGGGCAACCTCTTCGTTCGTTAAGTTCTGCTCTTCCAATGCGCGGGCACTCGCTGGTCCCGGCAGGCTCACCGCACCAACCAGCGCGCAGGCTCCAGTTGCCAGCAGATTCCTGCGCGATACCACGATCGCTGTCATTGTTCATTCTCCTTTCCATGAGGCAGTGTCCGATTGATTTAGCCCTGACAGTTAAATTCTCCTCTCTCTACTGTGATCATACGAACCGGTCGGTATGTACGGACGTCGAGATACTCCCTGGAACCGATGCAATCAAGTCTGCCTGCGGTTGCCCGGCGCGCGAAGAGAATTCAGCCAGCCCACGATATTTCTGATTCCCCCATTCCACACTTTCGTATCCTGAGCATTCTTCGCCAACACTTCGTAGCCCTCGACCATCGCGATCAGAAAGCTCGCAATGTCTTCCGGCACCAAGTCGCGGCGGACTGTTCCCTGCGATTGCCCCCTCCGCAAAGTCATGGCAACGCCTTCTTGCCAGGCATGGAAGATCCTCTCCAATCGCTTGCGGAATTGTTCGTCGAGCTGAGACATCTCCTGCGTCAAATTGACCAGCGGACAACCGCCTTTTACGTCTCTTGGCCGCGCTGGTATCGCCCGTACAATGCCGATCAAAGCATCGATAGGGTCTTTGCCCTCGCTCCGCTGCAGAGGACGTAACCATCTGTCACGGGTAAGTTCTGCGACGACCTCTTCGACGATGGCATATCCCAGTGCTTCCTTGCTTTCGAAATGGTAGTAGAGCGCTCCTTTGGTGACATTGGTGGCGGCCAGAATCGTGTCGATCCCGGCACTCTGGAAGCCGTATCTGTAGACCTCGCGAAAAGCTGCTTGCAACAGGCGCCGTCGGGTGCGCTGAGGGTCGCGCAGCCTTGGCAATCTACCTTTCAGACTCTTGCGTGCGCGTAACATACCAACCAGTATGCATGTTGTAATGGCAGTGGTCAAGGTCCGAAAGAAGCACAAAATTATGGAGTTTTCAGGATTTCTATCCCGTTTGATGTAGTCCTACATCACGCAGTGACGGACTTACATACACGCAATCTCACGCGCGCGGCGCGCGCTGTGGGCCCCGAGCAGTTGGCATCCCGCATTTCATAACCGCGGATCCGATCATTGAGCTAACCGATTGAAAGATCGACGAGCGCCTTTTGGTTTCTCAAGTGCAAACCCAACCTTGTGCAACTGGGGTCTCGCCGCGTTTCGCGGCCCAATCGCAACACTCAATCTTTCGGTCGGGAGGAAGCAATGCGCATTCGCAGCGTGAAGTTGGCTTTGGGTCTCCTGTTGGTGGTTTGTATGGTCGGCGCGGTTTCACTGTGCGCGCAATCCACAAACACCGGAACGGTTCTCGGAACGATCACCGATTCGAGCGGCGCCGTTGTTCCCGGTGCGTCGATCACCCTCAACCAGATTGGCACGAGTTCCACGCGCAGTACAGTCACCAACGATGCCGGCCACTATTTCTTCGCTAACGTTGATCCCGGCCAATACAGCACCAGCCTGACTAAGGAGGGCTTCGCCACGATCAAATCGCAGGTGGAAGTGAAGGTCGGCCAATCGACGACCCTCAACCTGACTTTGCAGGTTGGTACTACTGCCACAACGGTCGAAGTCCAGGCCACTGGCAGCGACTTGCAAACCTTGAACGCCACGGTGGGCAACACGCTTGACAGCACCATCCTCGACAACCTACCGAGTCTGGGTCGTGAGGTGAACACGTTCATCGAATTGCAACCTGGTGTAGCCCCGGATGGCAGTGTTGGGGGCGCGGTTGTCGATCAGAGTTATTTCTCTCTAGACGGCGGCAACAACAGTAATGACATGGACGGGTCCGGCGGTATCTACCAAACTACCTTGGCTGGCGACCCGACCGGCGGAGTAGCGGCTCAGTGGACGGCAGTGTTCGGTCCATCCGGTACAGTGCCGACTCCCCAGGACAGCGTCGAGGAGTTTAAGGTAAACACCGCCGGTCAAACTGCCGACTTTGACAGTTCGGCCGGTGCTGAAATTAAGATTGTCACCAAGCGCGGCACCGACGCCTGGCACGGCACGGCCTACGAATACTACAAGGACAATAACTGGTCCTCGAACAGCTGGCAGAACAATGTCTACGGTGTCGGCCTGCCGAGCTTCCACTACAGCCGGTACGGCGGCGCTGTTGGTGGCCCGCTCATTCCCAAGAACATCCTCGGCGGCAAAACTTACTTCTTCTTTAACTACGAAGGGTTCAATTACCCCGCCGCGGAAACTATTTATAAGTCTGTTCCCTCGGCTGCCATGAGATTGGGGCTGATTCAAGACACTGCAGGCAATTTCTACAACCTGAATCCTTACGCGGTGAGCTACAACGGCAAGATGTACCCGGGGACGGCAAACGATCCGCAGCACTTGGGAATCACGCCTCTTCTCTCCGCGAACGCGAACAACTCTGCTAAGCCGGGCTCCGGGTTGTGGAACAAGTACGAACCGGCGTCAAACGCTGCCTGCAATCCGACATTACTACTGTTCTGTGATGGAGCCAACATCCAGGGATTCTCTGCCAACCTGGCCCTGCCAGAGACCAGCAAGTTTTTTGTCGGGCGTCTGGACCATGATTTCTCCAAGAATTGGCATCTCATGACCAGCTATCGCTATTTCAACCTGCAAAACGCCACCGATGCACAGGTGGACATCGGCGGCTTCTTTCCCGGCGACACGCTGGGTGTGCCAAAATCCTTGTCGACCTCTCCGGCGCAACCGTGGTTCCTGGTCGCCGGGCTCACTACCAACATTACCCCCAATGTCACCAACGATTTTCACTACAGCCTGACACGGAACTGGTGGGCCTATGTCAGGGAAGGGGACATTCCACAGTTTCCCGGGTTGGGTGCTGCGCTCGAAGTCGAGAGCGGGCAGGGCGGTGGCCAAAACAACAGCCTTACGCCCTACAACGTGAACAACCAGAGCACCCGCAACCGCTTCTGGGATGGGCACGACAATATGTTCCGCGACGACCTGTCCATGTTGCATGGGAATCACCTGTTCCAGTTTGGCGGCATCTACCAGCGCAACTTCGACTGGCACCAGCGCACTGATAACGGTGGCCAGATCAACAACCAGCCCGTGTATGACTTGGGTCTGGGTAGCAAATCGAATCTCACGGCCGACATACTGCTGTGCGGTCCGCAGGGAACAACCGGTGCAGCAACGGCGGCCATTACCAATTGCTCCGGCCTTACCGCGGCCGTATTGGGAGCGGTTAGCACTTCGGAGGTTGTGTTGACCCGGGCAGGTTCCTCCCTGAACCTGCAGCCTATCGGGACGCCGGCTCAGGCCAGGAGCACCATCCCTTACTACGACGTCTACTTCAGCGACACCTGGCACCTGAAGCCGTCACTGACTCTGACCTATGGTTTAGGCTATGCGCTGGAAATGCCGCCGACCGAACAGAATGGGGAGCAGGTGACGATGGTGGATCAGGCGGGGCAAATCGTTTCCGCTGCGAACTACCTGAACCAGCGCGAGAAAGCCGCGCTGCAAGGCGTAAACTACAATCCCGAAATCGGCTATGCCCTTCTGTCCAATGCCGCGAACAGTCCGAAATATCCTTACAACCCGTACTACGGCGAGTTTAGCCCGCGTATCGCTTTTGCGTGGTCGCCAACAGGCGCTACCGGCCTGCTCGCCAACACGGTGGTTCGCGCGGGCTATGGCCGCCAATACGGCCGTTTGAATGGTGTGAACCAGGTGCTGGTGCCGCTGCTGGCTCCCGGCATCCTGCAACCGGTGGAGTGCTTCGGCAACCTGAACACAGGCACATGCGGATCGGGCGCCACGGCCTCGAACGTGTTCAGGATCGGGCCGTCTTCGGGAGGGCCACTTGCATTTAGCGGTCTGACCGCCCCGCTGCTCCAGTTGAGCTCTCCAACCCTACCGCAACCGTACTATCCCGGATTCAACGCCCCCACAGTCGGGCCTGGCGAGTATTTGGATCCGAATTTCCGGCCGAATGCGATTGACTCGTTCGATGTCACAATTCAGCGCCAGTTGTCCCGCAAGATCACGCTGGAAATGGGCTACATTGGGCGCAGAATCACTCACGAATATCTGCCTATCAGCCTCAACTCCGTGCCTTACATGATGACGCGGGGAGGCCAGACGTTCGCCAACGCCTATGCGAATGTGGTGATGCAATATTGCGGCGGCGTGGCTGGACTCGCCGGCGGCAATTGCGCAGCCAGCGCCTCCGCAGTCGCACCACAACCCTTCTTCGAGCACGCGATGAAATCCAGTTACTGCGTCGGCGCCTCCAGCTGCACGGCGGCTGTTGTGGGTAACGAAGGCTTCAACCTCGCCAACGCTCAGGTGTGGAGCCTGTGGAGCGATCTGGACGGCGGCGTCTCAAGCAACTGCGGTGCGGGATCGACGTGCGCCGGTCAGGGGTTCGTCTTTGGAAACACCATGATGAACACCAACGGCGGTGCCTTCGGACCGCAGTCGTCGTCCGGCGTGGCGTCGAACACCAGCGAGGGTTCGGGGAACTATAACGCTGGGTTCGTCTCGGTGAAGTCGGCTGACTGGAGAGGTATCACCATGCAGTCGAACTTCACTTATGCCAAGGCGTTGGGCATGGGAGCCGTGGTCCAGGCCTCCAGCGAGTACACCGCAAATAATCCTTATGACTTGAAGGATTTTTACGGAGTACAACCCTACAACCGTAAGTTTGTGTTCAACAATGTCTTCGTCTATCAGCCGCCATTCTTTAAGGGGCAGCATGGACTCCTGGGACGGGCGCTGGGCGGATGGACCATCTCATCCATATTCACAGCGGGGTCCGGAACTCCGGTCGAGGTCTACCCGACCCTCTTCTCCTTTGGTCAGGAGTTCGGAGCAGCAGACGCGATCAACTACGGAGACAACGCCAACGTCGTACCGATCGGGCCCCTTGGAGCCCACGGCCATGCCTACTACAACATTCCCTCAACGTCGTACCCTGTGAATTTCTTCAAGGCAGGGCCTGCCGCAGCAATGAACTGGCGCAACCCGATCCTGGGCTACGACAGTGGCAGGGACGGCGGAGCTGGCGCGCTCACTGGTTTGCCCTACTGGAACGTGGACGCCAGCATCAAGAAGAGCATCCGGTTGGCGGAGAACATCAGCCTGGAATTTCAGGGCGTCTTCGCGGATATCCTGAACCACAACCAGTGGCTGGACCCCACGGGGCTTGGGATCTACTCGCCTGGGAGTTTCGGCGCTTTGGGCGGTGAGGCGCAGGAAAGTCCGGGTGGCAACCGCCAGATCGAGCTCGGCGCTCGCGTTCGCTTCTAGGTTCACGCAACTTCGAGGCGACACACAAGTGGCGCCTCGAAGTAAACCGATTTCCATGATTGCCCTCCGTCGGTGAGGCCACTATTGCGTAAAGCCAACCAACGTCGCGTAGAGAGGGTTTCCGACTACATCACAAAAAGGAGAACAAAGCCATGACAAGGATCGAAGTATCGCGCCGGAACCTACTCGCAACGGGAACCTGCGTGCTGGTCGGCGCCGTGAGCCTGCCCCGATCGGCAAGCGCCCGCGCATTGGACGGGCAGAATTCAGCGAACGAAGAAATCATCCGCAGGTGGTATGCGGCCTGGAAAAACAAAGACTTGGATACGTTCAATCTCCTGCTCGCCGACAACTTCACGTTTTCGAGCGCGGCTGGCGACGACCACATCAGCAAGAGCGCTTTCAAAACGCAGTGCTGGGACACACAGGTTAATTTCATTAAAGATTTTGAACTGGAGCGGATCGCCACTGGCGCGGACGATGCCTTTGTGAAGTATCTTTGCTACACGACGAACGGTAAATCGTTACGGAACGTGGAGTATCTCCGAATCAGGAACGGAAAGTTGCAATCCATTGAGTGTTATTTCGGCGCGCAATCGAGCTTTCCGTCCGCGGTAAGCAAGGGGTAGAGGCGGGATGCGCAACAGTTCCGTCTGATTGCCGGCCTTCAGCGCTGGCATCGTCGCCCGGGTGGATTTATCATGATTGCCTTCCATGGCCGTCCGAGCACAAAGGCCCCAGGCGCAGGGCCTCGCAATTTTGGCGTTCATCCTGACATCTCTTGCGCCCTTGCACGGGCAGGCAGATTCCGGCTATGCCGGCGCGCAGGCGTGCGCGAAGTGCCATGCCGAAATCAGCCGCCAGAGCGGGCATTCGCTGCATGCCAAGATGATGCAGTCCGCAACGGCGAGCAGCGTTGAAGGAGATTTTGCTCAGGGCAAGATAGTGTTGCGGGGCTCAACTTATGTCTTGCAACGGCGCGGCGACAACTACTACATCACTGAATCTGACCTGACTGGCAAATCGGAAGAACACCGCATCGAGTACACGCTGGGCAGCCGGCGTGTGCAGCACTACCTCACTACTCTGCCGGACGGCCGCATCATCATCCTTCCTCCGTCCTGGGACAATGTCGCCAAGAAGTGGATCCACGACATTGACATCGGAAATCCCGAAGAAGATCCCGGAGTACAGATTCAGATATGGAACAAGAGCTGTTATTCGTGCCACGTAAGCGAGGGAAAAAAGAATTTCGACCTGGAGCAGCTTCGTTATGACACGACCTGGCAGGATTTCGGCGTCGGCTGCGAGAGCTGCCATGGTCCTGGGAAGGAGCACGTAGCTGCGGTGGCCGCTGCCAACGGGACGAAGACGCAGACGGGTGCCGCGGCCGGCAAAACGACTGTCACCCAAACCATTGTGAATCCAGCCCGACTGGATGCGGCGCTCAGCACGATGATCTGCGCGCAATGTCACTCATTTCGTGATGTCTACGTCGATGACTTCAAAGCCGGGTCAAATTATTACGATTCTTTCCTGCCCGTGATGGAGTATCGTCTGCCGAATTCCTCCGATCCTGCCTATTGGCCCGACGGCCGGCCGCGCTGGCTCTCCAACGAGGCCGTCGCATTGTGGCAGAGCCAGTGCTTCCTGAAAGGAGGCGCAACCTGCGTTACCTGCCACTCTCGCGCACACGACGTCGATGTGCGCCGGAATCCCGAGCTTCGGCCGGAGAATGACAAGCTCTGTCTCGGTTGTCACAAGACGATCGCAGATCACATCTCTTCCCACACGCATCACCCGCTGAACAGCGCCGGCAGTTCTTGCGTGGCTTGCCACATGCCGCCGACGGTTGTCGGCATCCAGGCCACATTTCATGATCATTCCATGAGTATTCCGGCTCCCGAGAATACGCTGCGCCACGCCATTCCCAATGCATGCAATCTCTGCCACAGAGAAAAAGATGCAGCCTGGGCGATGCTGCAGATGAACGGCTGGTACGGTAATCAATCACGTCGGGAGATCGTCGATCGCGCCGATGCTTTTACTGCCGCGCGGAAAGGCGATGCCTCGGTCATTCCGGCGCTGCTCCAGATTTTGTCCAGCCCTTCGAACGGGCCTATCCTCCGCGCCAATGCTGCGGGATACCTGGCCAGCTTTCCGAATGATCCGGACGCCTACAATGCCGTGTTTCATTCTTTTTCGGACCCGGAACCGCTGGTACGAGCCACGGCAGCCTTTGACCTGAGACCCCGGGCGGCGCAGCGTGAGGAAGTAGCGCCTCAACTGACATCTTTGCTGCGCGACCCGGTGGCGACCGTGCGGATGAGCGCCGCCATCGCGCTGGTCTCAATCGGGGTGCGACAACTTCCCGGCGAGGACGGCGAGCACTTCAAGCAGGCCAAGGAGCTCTACCACGCGCGCGCTGAACTCAATTCGGACGACGCGCACCAGCAGTTTGCGGCCGGCCGGTTTTATTTCCTGGCTGGAGAGATGAATCGGGCCGTGAGCGTCTTTCGCGGAAGCATGAAGCTCGATCCCGCGCTTCCGGCACAGTATTTTCTGGCTCAGGCGCTGGCGCAGAAAGGCGATACAAAGGAGGCGCTGCAGATTCTGGAGGCGATTCCGCGCAGTGATGCGCAATATAGCGGGGCGCAACAATTGATCGCCACGCTCAAAGCCAAGGATGCTGCGCAAGACGTAACCAGCGCGAAGACAGGAGAAGCGCAAGGCGCTGACGAACGAGCGTTATTTCTTGAGGGCCAGTTGCAATATCAGAATGAAAATTACGGCGCTGCTCTGCCGAAGCTGGAGCAGGCACTTAGAGCCGCGCCGGATGCGGAGTGGGCGACGAAGGCGCAGATCTACCGCGCCATTTGCCTGGAGAAGCTGGGCCGCACGCAGGAGGCGGAAGCCGCGATGAACTTGCTCACCGCCAACCCAGCGGCGCGGGACGATGTCGACCTGCAGCTCTCCTTTGCCGAACTGCTCGCCGAGACGGGCCGAGCCGACGAGGCTCTCAAGCGAATTGACTCTGCGATCGCTGCGGCTCCACAGGCGCCGATGGCTCACTTTTGGCGGGCCAAGGTCCTGTTACAACTCCATCGCACGGATGAAGCAGCGACCGCGGCCGAGCAAGCAGAACGGCTGATGCCGGATCTTCCTTTCGCGCACAACCTGCTCGTCAAGATTTACGAACTGCAAGGCCGCTCGAAGGAGGCGGCGCAAGAGGCGCAATGGCTTCGCGATTATCAACGACGCACCGAATCGCGCTGACCCTCCTGGTGACCTTGCTCGCTGTCACCAGTGCGCGGGCGCAAATCCGCTTTGAAGACATCGCGCAGAAAGCCGGCGTGAAATTTGAACTCCACAACGGCGCCCGCGGAGAGTTTCGCCAGCCTGAGCTGATGGTCGGCGGCGTGGCCGTTCTCGATTACAACAACGACGGCTGTATGGATATATTTTTCACCAACGGCGCGGCCATGCCGTCGCTGAAGAAAACTGGCCCG
>Ga0187772_10001696_pt1 | contig 10603 bp, 9 predicted proteins | sample 0116_SJ02_MP15_2_FD_133137 | JGI IMG/M metagenome (GOLD analysis project Ga0187772, IMG submission 133137) | Tropical peat soil microbial communities from peatlands in Department of Meta, Colombia - 0116_SJ02_MP15_20_MG | ecosystem: Environmental > Terrestrial > Soil > Wetlands > Peat | place... | reverse complement strand
GAGAAGACAACGACCCATTCATTAACACAGTCACGTTCGTGGGCTCATAAGTAGTGGGGAGAGAAAGAATCGCTTCTCTCCACACTCGTTTCTTCCGAGTTACAGCGCCTCTCGACCAGGACGGCTCGCCCGGCTCGGGAGCGAGCCAAATACCGATTTTCTTTCAAGGGACTATCTCTGAGAAAGAAGTTGACGAGAATTTAAGCCGACAATAAATCGTTGATCCTGCATCAATCAAAATTCGACAAGTTCGTCACTCATATGATTTTGAGCAATCTTAACCTCTCGATTACCTGGACATACGTCTCATGTGGACCAACTTCTGACGCCTTCGTCGTCAAGTTCACTTCATGAGGCGGAGGGCATTTTCTAGAAGACCAATTTGGCTGTAGTAGCTATTCTGGGGGTTTGCCGGAAACGAGGTACCCTTAAGCTCTCATCATTTTCTACGTCGAATGTTCGTCGTCGTAGCTCGTGGTTTCTTCACAACGGAGGAAATCCATCTTAGAGTTTATAATTGATTCACAGCCCTTGAGCGCAAGCTAATTGATGCCGTACTCATTTGGAGTCAAGACGAAATGAGGATTGGATTGGACGGCGGCCAACTGACAATTCTATCGAAGGAAGAGCTGCAGCATATCTATCTTGCCATACTCGACGTACTTGAGAATCATGGGGTAAAATTCCAAGACGAAGGCGCTCTGAAGCTCCTGCATAGCGTCGGAGCAAATGTAGACTTCAAGACACAAGTAACGCGGCTGCCCGAGTACATAGTCGAGGATTCGTTGAGGAAAGCGCCGAAGGTGATTAGGCTATGTGGCAGAGATCGCAACCAGGACTTTGTGATAGAAGGGAAGAAGGTCTACTTTGGTAGCGTTGGAGGCGCGACGGTGTTGGCGGATAGACGTACGGGAGAAAGGCGGTGGAGCAGAACGGAGGACATGGCCGAAACCGCAAAGGTCTGTGATGCACTGGAGAATATTGACTATACGATGGGTCTTTTCACTCCAATGGATGCCCCCCGCGAAGTCCAAGGCCTATACGAGCAGGACGCGGTTATGTCTAACACGGTGAAGCATTCGATAATCTTCGCATATCATGGCCGAGAAGTGACGCGAAAGCAGATCGAAATTGCAAAGCTCATCGCTGGTGGAGAGGATGAGCTAAGAAAGAGACCGATAGTATCCATGTACGATGAGCCGTCCTCTCCATTGATTGTTGGTAAGGAGTACGTCGAGGCCCTGATGGAGTGGGCGAAGGAAGGTCTCCCGCTCGTATACGCGCCTTGCCCGATGGGTGGGGCAACGGCTCCAATAACTTTGGCAGGGGAGGTTGTGTCGGGCATGGCTGAATCCATCGCTGGCAATGTCCTTGCGCAGGCTACTCGGCCTGGCACTCCGTTCATTTTTGGTTTTGTTCCGCTCGTTATGGATATGAGAACGTCCCTTTGTTCCTACGGCTCTCCGGAAGACATGCTGCTTGGCGTTGCTGAAGCCCAGCTCGCGCATTACTTACAGATACCCTTGTGGGGGACCGGAGGGTGCACGGATTCGAAGACTTTGGACGCTCAGGCGTTCGTGGAAGCCTCAATGAATTTATCCACCGCTGCGCTCGGCGGTCAAAACCTGATCCATGACATAGGGCTCATTGAGGCGGCGAAGGGTGGCAGCCAGGAACTGATTGTTGTCTGTGATGAAATAATTGGGATGCTGAAGCGAATGTCGCGAGGAGTTCGGGTGGACGGTGACACTCTCGCGGTCCAAGAGATAAATCAGGTTGCCCATGGTGGCTCGTTCTTGGGGCTAAAGCATTCGCTGGAACACTTCAACAAGGAGTATCGAATATCGAAGGTGATGGACCGATCATTTGCGTACGAGACTTGGAAGAAGGCGGATGGCAAAAGTCTGCTGGAGAAGGCCACTGAAAGAGTTCAGAAGATTCTCAAGGACCACCAGGTTGAGCCCATACCCAGAGATGTTCGAACGCAGATTGAGCAAATAAAGAAAGAAGCTGCCAAGACAGTTATGGTGTCGGCCTGAGGCACTAGATTGGACTAGAAAGCATCCACGCGGGCGTCCATTCGCTGGAGCTGCGAGCGCGTCTAGCGTGACTTGACTAGCTGCTTTTCCGCTTCTTTTACGATCTCCTTCAACCGCGCTTGCACGTCTTTCGTAAGGGGCGTAGGGACGTGTTCACGTAGAATCTCCTGAGCCTTCATGCGGGCCCTATCTCTGACGTCCTTCTTTCCAGCCTTTACCCACGTTACTTCAGACTCTCGATCGAAGAGGGACGGAGTGTACAGTTCTCCGACATGATTGAGGGTGTGTTTTTGCGACATGTAGTGGCCGCCTGGCCCCACGTTCTTGATGACCTGAACAGCTAGTGATTCCTCGTCGACTGTTACTCCGCGAACTATTCTTGAGATCATTCCAACGATCTCGTTGCAGACAACCGCCATCTCCAATGAGCCGATGCTGCCCCCTGCTAGGTATCCGCAGTCATGAATCAGGTTCGTGCCCCCGAGGGCCGCGCACATTCCGTTCATCATAACCTCAGCCCCGGCTTGAGCGTCCGGCAACTTTGAGTCGGAGCAACCTCCGAACCCATAAGTTGGCATATCATAGTACCGGCCCATCGTTGTGTTGAAGATGCTCGTTCCCATCGCGAATTCTGGGGCGCCGTAGGCGCATCGGCTGGTTCTTGGATCGATTGCGCAAACCCAGCCGGTGTAGATCATCGGGGTGTGAGGATTGACGAGTTGGCAAAGTGTAATGGCTGCGAGGCTTTCCGCGTTGCTCTGAACCGCGGTTCCCGCCAACGTCATGGGGCCCGACGCTCCACACATAGGCATAGGCCCATTCGCCACGGGGACGCCGGCCTTGGCGAACTCGATCATGTTCTCGTTGACTTCGGAGAATGAGAGTGGCGACACGGTCTCTGTATAGAGTGCGAGTATGGGTCTCCTTCTGAGTTCTTCGCTGCCACCGACGATTGCGGTGGCCATCTCTAGCACTTTCTGCGCGGCGTATCCGCCTGGGCAAGAGTATAAGATTGGTTTCTCGGTGTTGTTGAAGAGCGCTTCGAATTCGTGGAGGTATTCAACTTCGTACGGTACGTCATAAGCGCCCGCGAGCGTCATGAGGAACTTAATGTTGGGCAGAGCGTCGCCGAGCCTAGAGGCTTGGTTCATATCCTCTTTCGTGGGGCGCCTTATTTCACTCGTCTCAATGTCTCTAATGTATGGAACCGGGGTTCCTCCCATGCCGAAGTAAACTCGACTATCTTCAAGCAGGATATCGTTCTCAGGATTTCTGCCGCAGAAGACGATTTCTTTGGGGACCTTCTTCAGCGACTCCTCAACGAGCGATTGCGGTATTCTGATTCGCTTCTCCTTGGCGTCCACCCAGGCGCCCGCAGTCTTGAAGATCTCAGTGATCTTCTCAGAGGGACAATGCATCCCGACTGTCTCTAAGATTTCGAGAGAGGCAACGTGAATATCTCGTGCCTGGTCAGTTGTTAGGAACCTAAGGTGCCCACTCTTGGGACCCCGTTGAACCATTGTCGTCGCCTAGTTGGCTTTGAGTAGCCGTTTTGCGACATTGACGGCTTCGATGGCATTCTCGGCATAGCCATCTCCACCTATCTCCTTAACCCATTCTTCGGTAACGGGTGCGCCGCCGAACATAAGTTTCACTTTGTCTCTTAGCCCTGCGGCTACGATTCCCTCCACGATCTCTCGTTGCATGGGAAGGGAAGTGCTAAGCAGAGCAGATGCGCCCACTAAGTTCGCGTTCACTTCCTTTGCTTTAGCAACGAACTGGTCTGCTGGAATGTCCTTACCGACGTCGTAAACCTCAAACCCAGCTGCGAAGAGCATTGCGCCCACTATGTTCTTCCCGATGTCATGAATATCCCCAGCCACTGTCCCAAGGACCACCTTGCCAAGGCTTGTCCTTTGCTCCTTTCTCTTCAACATCTCGGGCTCCAGAATATCCTTGATAACCCTCTGGACGGGCTCAGCCGCGGCCACTAGGTGCATCAGGAAGAATTCTCCATCTTCGAACTTCTTCCCCACGATCCTCAGAGCCTTAGTGAGTTCGTCTAGAATTTTGGCCGGATCCTGTCCCTGCTTCAGAGCTTTCTTGGTAGCTTCTGTGACCTTATCCCCGTCGAAACTCAAAACGGAATTAACGATTTCTTCTTCGGACAATAATGGTCGAACGGGCTGATGGCTTGTCTTCCTTTAACGCTTTCGGCAAGACTTCTATCCTAATAATGATACTTTTCCAGTAATTCGGACCTATGGAATGGCTTCTTCAACCATCAATGTTTGACCACTCTTCGACCTGTTCACGGAAATGAGTCTCTCTCACCTTGGACGCAGTCGTAAAGAGCGAGAAAGCGTCCTCGATACTTCGACAGCGTAGAAGCTGCAACGCCTCTCGCTTTGTGGGGATACTTCCATCAAGGGTTCTATCAAGAATCCGTCGTGTTTCATCTTCTCGCAATCGACTAGACCGCAGGGTATGTCTCTTGAGGAGGGAGTTGTCCTGCACCTTGAGGAAAGCTTGCTCTGACATTATGTGCCGTTGCCTCACGGAATGCAATCTTCGCGCATCTCGACAGTTCGACGGCGGCATCCTGATATGGGTTAGTTCCAAAACTTCGTGCCGAAAACAACCCTCATGGATATAGGGAGTTCTCAGCCTCCGTGGCGGACATTCGTGGCTCCTCCTTGAGTCTGGATATGTACTTGCAGCTGCGCGACGCTTTGGCAAGAGGCATCGAATCCCGCGGGCAGTCCCACTAAGCGCCTTAGAGTGATCCTTTGGTTCTGTGCAGTTGCAATCGGACTGTGTTAACTCGGTTACGCGTCATAGTGACGAGTTGAATCCGATGAGTACTGTGCCTCTGTCTGGATCAGACTCGTTCCATTTAGCGATTCTCTTGATGTGTATGTCGACCGCGGGCGAGACTGTGCCTGACACAACGTCACAAACTCCATGGATCGTATCTATTTCTGGAAACTCTTGGGTTCCATACTCGAACCTGAGGCGCTTCTCTTTCGTTTGATTCATTTTGTTCTTGAATAGGACGAAGCCTCTACCGAGGAACAATGCGTTGGGGTCGGCATGAAATCTGTCTATCCGATCCTTCTCCCAAACCTCTTCTCCGAGTATGTTTTCACCTGCTTTAAGAATCAGTATTGGAGCCGGAGGATGGCGTAATGCCTGCGAATGATTGACGCAGACAACATACTTCCTCTGCATGGCACGTTGTGCCCCTTCATTCATGATCTCGACACCAATCACCAGGCCCGCGTTTTGAGTTGCGTTCTTTTCTAGCTCAAGAATCGTTTTCCTGTCCGAATCCTGCAGACGCCAAACATCAATAATGCCCCTAATCGAGAGTAACCTATGCACTACAGCGTCGAGAAGACTCTTGTCGACTGCATCCGGCACTCATTCCGCCCACACTAAGGATTTGCAGGGAGGCGTCGTGGATCTCCTTGTTCTGATCTCTGGATAGCTGTTGATACTTGATCTGACCATTTTCTCCCCGAGTTACGCAAACCAACTCCTTGCCTGGTTGCTAAACCTTTCGAGTTGTTACGAACTACTTTTTCTTTTTGAGACCCCATATCATCGGAACCATCTACAAACGTTTAATAAGAAAACGAACTCGTGCGACATCGTGGCTGGTTATGCGAGCAGCTAGATTTTACGAGCCCAACAAGCCTCTGAAGATCGAGGAGGTCGTTGTTCCGAAGTTTGGGGAGAACGATGTTCTAGTACGGATTAAGGCAGCGGGGATCTGTGGTTCTGAGATTCATGTGTGGAGAGGCCGTGATACAAGCGGTTTCTTTCCCCGAACCCTAGGGCATGAGGGCGCAGGCGTCGTCGAGAAAGTGGGTGCGAATGTCAAGGGTCTTCAACCCGGTCAACGCGTCTTGTTAGATTACAATGTTACCTGTGGCATGTGCAAGTTCTGCCGCACCGGTCGCGAGAACCTCTGCACCAACCTCGAGTACATTGGTTATCAGAGGGATGGAACCTATCAAGAACTCATGGCCGTCCCCGCAAAGAATGCTATCCCTCTGCCGGACAATGTGAGCTTCGAGGAGGGCGCGATAATCTCCTGCGGTGTCGTAACTGCGTTTCACGGCATCCGTCAGGGAGACATTAGGATCGGGGACCATGTCATCATCGTTGGCTTAGGCGGCGTCGGTCTTCACGGAATACAGTTCGCTAGGATGCAGGGCGCGGGCCAGATTATGGCGGTCGACATCATGGATAGCAAGCTGAAGCTAGCTAAAGAGCAGGGCGCGGACTACGTTGTGAATCCAATGAAGGAAGATTTCGTCGCTAAGGCGAAAGAGCTCTGGGGCGGAGCGGACGCTGCTTTTGAGTTCATCGGCTTATCAAAGACCCTGAAGGACTCAATTCGGAGTCTTTCTCGAGGCGGAAAGGCCGTTGCGATTGGCATGTGCTTTCAGGACTTGACTTTCAATCCTGAGGCCGACTTCCGGTTCTTGGAAGCACAGATTCGAAGCTCCTCCGACCACACCAGCGATGACCTAAAGAAACTACTTGAACTCGTATCGCTGGCCAAAGTCGACCTATCGAAGTCCATAACGCACAAGCTGAAACTCGAAGAAGTCAACAGAGGATTCGAGATGCTGGATTCAAAGCAGGACAACCCGGTCCGAATAGTTCTTACAGTGTAACGTTTCCACAGCTACGTCCGTGAAGAGCATACATTCTCCCACCCTCTGAGGCTCCTCCCTAAGAATACCTACTTAGAATACTCCGGTAATCGTTCCGTCATCATCCAATTTAATGTTCTCAGCGACGGGCACTTTCGGGAGGCCCGGCATTAGTACGATGTCGCCCATGAGCGTTATGTTGAAGCCTGCTCCAGTGGCGGCGTGGACTCTTCTCACGAGCACATTGAATTCTCTTGGCCTGCCGATTTTGTTAGGGTCATCTGTGAGCGAGAGCGGGGTCTTTGCCATGCAGACTGGTTGATTGACTAGCCCTAGCGAGTTTAACCGTTGAAGGTCCTTCTTCGCATCCTGGCTGTAATCCACGCCGCTGGCGCCATAGATGTCTCTCGCTATGGCTTCAACTTTCTGTTCAATCGGCGCCTCTAAGGGATAGAGAGGTTTACTCCGTTGGCTCCGTTTAGCAGCGTCAGCGGCTTGTCGCGCGAGTTCGACGGCGCCTTGACCGCCCTCCTCGTAGGCTGTTGAGATTGCGAATGGAATTCCTTGGCCTTTGCAAAAAGATTCTACGAGTGTAATTTCATCCTCCGCGTCGTCTCGGAACTTGTTTAGCGCCACAATTGGCATAGGCCCGAGCGTTCGAACATTTTCAATGTGCTTCCCAAGGTTGCTTAGACCTTTCCTGACAGCGTCTGGATTCGGCTGGTTTAATTCCGTTTTCGTTGCGCCACCGTGATACCTGAGAGCGCGGACGGAAGCCACAATCATCGCAGCGTCGACATTTAAGTCCCCCACCCTGCAGGCGATGTCAACAAACTTCTCAGCGCCGAGGTCACTGGCGAAACCTGCTTCGACCACGCAGTAATCTGCAAGGCTCAGCCCCAGCTTTATTGAAATCAAACTAGCCGTTCCATGCGCGATATTGGCGAACGGGCCACCATGAATCAGGACCGGCGTGCCTTCAATGGTTTGAACGATATTCGGTTCGATAGCCTCTTTCAGGACTGAGGCCATGGCTCCGACTGCCTTCAGGTTTGCGGCGTGGATAGGCTTTCCATCGCGCGTGTATCCGATCGTTATTCTGCCGAGTCTCTCTTTCAGGTCGGCATAATCTCTGGAGAGGCACAGGATTGCCATGACTTCTGAAGCTGCGGTTATTATGAACCCGTCTTGGCGCGGGATGCCATCTGCTTTCCCGCCCAAGCCGATTACAGTGCTCCTGAGGGAGCGGTCATTCATGTCCATTGTTCGGGGCCAATTGATCGTTCTCCAATCGATCCCCAATTCGTTTCCTTGAAAGAGATGATTGTCGATCACGGCCGCGAGAAGGTTGTGGGCGATCCCAATTGCGTTGATGTCGCCGGTGAAACCTAGGTTGATGCTCTGCATCGGTTCAACAGTTGATTTCCCACCACCCGCGGCTCCACCCTTTATCCCAAACACCGGGCCCATGGATGGCTGCCTGAGGCAGACTACGGACCGATGTCCCAGCTTGCTCAAACCCATACCCAACCCTATCGCAGTAACCGTCTTCCCCTCCCCCCACGGAGTGGGAGTCATCGCCGTGACAAGAATCAGCTTTCCTCTTCTAGAACCGCTCAGCCTCTTCGCCACTTCGAAGGGAACTTTCGCTTTCCATTTCCCGTACAGATTCAAAGAATCCGGCGGAATCCCGAGCTCTTCGGCAACCTCAACGACCGGCTTCAAACCACCTTCCACCTCAAATGCGTCGATCAGTCAGGAGCTCTTCCGGGTTGAATGGTACTTGGGTGTTCCTCTGCATTGCTGCAGCAGTCAACGTGTTGTAAAGTAGAAGCGCTATTGTCATGGGACCCACTCCGCCAGGGACCGGTGTAAGGAATGAGGCAGTCTTCAGGACGGAATCAAACTCAACATCGCCGGTCAGCTTGCCATTCACGTTGCTTGTACCCACATCAACCACTGCCGCTCCGGGCTTTACCATGTCGGAGTCAACGGTGAATTGCTGACGATGTCCGATGGCCGTCACGAGAATATCCGCCTCCTTTCCCAAGTCCCTAAGGTTCTGCGTCTTCGAATGGCAAATTGTGACAGTGGCATCCTCGTTGAGAAGCAGCTGGGCGAGCGGTCGTCCGACGAGTTTGGTTCTATTCACGATGACAACGTGTCTGCCCGCGATATCCACCCCATAATACTTCAAGAGCACAACAACGCCCTTAGGCGTACAAGGGATGAGTGGAGCCGACTTCCTCCACAGCTGACCTAAGTTGAATGGATGAAGCCCATCAACGTCCTTCTCCGGGGCAATTTCGGTTATTGCAGACGCGTCATCAAGTCCTCTAGGCAGTGGTAGTTGGAGCAGAATTCCCGTCACGTTTGGATCCTTATTCAGATCGTTGATGACATCCAGCAATTCGGATTGGGAGGTGTTGGAATTCAGCTCTATGTTTCGTGAGGCAATGGAAGCGTCCCGGCATGCGGAATGTTTGTTCCTTACGTAGACTCTTGATGCAGGGTTGTCTCCGACGAGAATCGTTGCCAGCAAGGGTCTAACTCCGGACTCATGTAAGCCATCAACTTGACGTTTGACACATTCTCTGATCTTCTGTCCAGCTGGGCGTCCGTCCATAATTCTACCGGTCATATTTCACACCTCGACCGACGTTAACACACTTCAAGTCGGCAATTTCCGAATATTACTTCGTATCTATCGTTGGCTCTGCAAACTACAATTGGTTGAAGACCCATATTTTCAATAGAACGAAGTTGCACAGTGGGGTCCCCTTGTATGGGTCGCAACATCCACGAGGATGATTGCAATCTCTCTATCTCAAGGAACACAGCCGAGTCGATCTGCCGCCGTGTCAGATTCTCGTGGGCAGCAAGCAGGTTTTGGTGGGGTCTCAAAAAGACGCGGGTCTCTCAACGCTCCAAGCCAAAGTCTACATCGCACTTCTGCGGTTGGGAACGACTCAGGTTGGCGAGTTGTGTTCAGTCTCTGAAGTGGCTCGTCCCGAAGTCTATCGCATCCTTCCTGAACTGATCGATAAGGATCTCGTGAATCGAAATCTGACTTCGCCAACGACCTACACTGCAGTCGAGCCGGAAAGAGTCATCTCACTACTTATCGGAAAAGTCAAGCAAACGTTAGAAAGCGTGGAAGGAAAAAGGCAAACTTGGTTAGTGCACTCGAATCGTTGAGTCACCAACCAGATAATTCTTTTCACCAATTATTCCTAGCTGGTGGAAGCGAAGATGTGAACAGATTGGAAGCCCAATTTTTGGATGAGACAAAGAAGGAATATGCAGCAATTACCAGCAAGTATGGTCTCGAATTTCTTGACAAACCAAGAATGCGGGCGATCATTTCGGCAGAGAGACGAAAAGTGCGACTCAGGGTCCTCACCGAGGTTATCCCTTCTAATGCAAAAACGGCACACTACTTATCGAAATTCGTGGAGATTAGACAGAGCAAAGGGTTGAGATTTTGAACATTTATGATAGGGCTCGTGTACTTTTCGGACCGGCATTTGTCCCCTCTGACTACCAAACTCGCTCGGACAGAAAAGAGTTAGACATCTGGACCTCAATCCTCGGTTTGTCGAAGGCGTGTGTGCTATGTTTGAAAGTCTGTGGCGGCTCTCAAGGGAATTTCCAACTTAGGAAGGGATACGAGTGCGTTATTTGCTGGGTTTCTCGCCGAAAGTAGTTACGCCATTTAGTAGCCAAAATGCTGCCGTTAATGACTGAGTTTACGGCAGCTACCGTTGAAGATTACCCATGACTAGATGGTTGTTAGGAAGAAGAGAAGAGAATAGAGGCCCACCTTCATGTCAATTACCGGGAGTCCCACGGTCTCAGGACTGAGAAATGTAACTCATGCGTATAAGCCGGCCATGG
>Ga0187772_10001695_pt1 | contig 10605 bp, 9 predicted proteins | sample 0116_SJ02_MP15_2_FD_133137 | JGI IMG/M metagenome (GOLD analysis project Ga0187772, IMG submission 133137) | Tropical peat soil microbial communities from peatlands in Department of Meta, Colombia - 0116_SJ02_MP15_20_MG | ecosystem: Environmental > Terrestrial > Soil > Wetlands > Peat | place... | reverse complement strand
TCAATGATTCCAGAATGGCGCGATCGCGATCGAGCCAACCGCTCTGAATCGCTGCGACCAGCATGCTGAACTCGCCGCTGACTTGGTACGCGCCGAGAGGGACATCGAAGCGGTCGCGGGCCTGCCGGATCAGGTCGAGATAAGGCATGGCGGGCTTGACCATGATGATGTCGGCGCCTTCCTCGATATCCAGCGCGACTTCGCGGAGGGCCTCGCGGGCGTTCGCGGGATCCATCTGATAGCTGCGGCGATCGCCGAACTGCGGAGCCGATTGCGCGGCTTCGCGGAACGGACCGTAGAAAGCGGAGCAGTATTTTGCGGCGTACGCGAGGATGGCCACGTCCTGGAACTTGTTATCGTCCAGCTTGCGGCGGATGGCGGCGACGCGGCCATCCATCATGTCCGAGGGCGCGACCATGTCCGCGCCGGCGCGCGCGTGCGAAAGCGCCGCATCCGCGAGAAGCGCGAGGCTTGGGTCGTTGAGAACTTCGCCATCCTTGATGGCGCCACAGTGCCCATGGCTGGTGTATTCGCAGAGGCAAACGTCGGTGATGACGACCAGTTTCAGGTTGGCCTTGCGGATCGCTTCGATGGAGCGCTGCACGGCGCCGGTCGGCGAGGCGGCTTCGGAGCCGATTTCGTCCTTCTTCTCAGGAAGGCCGAAGAGGATGACCGCGGGGATGCCGAGGTCAGCGACCTCGCGGCACTCCTCGACAATTTGATCGGGCGACTGCTGAAAGATGCCGGGCATGGAGCTGACTTTCGTGCGGAGCTTCGAGCCGGGGCACGCAAACATCGGATAGACAAGGCCGTCGGTCGAGATGTGTGTTTCGCGGACGAGGCCACGAATGGCTTCATTGCGGCGCAGGCGGCGCGGACGATGGGTCGGGAAGCTCATACGCGCCTCGCCGTGGCCTGAGGATGGGAATAGTAATCCGCAATTGCGCGAGCGAGGCCGTCCGCTGACGCTTCCTCCGCCTGGATTGCGACGCGGGCACCGGAATTTTGGATCGCGGCAGCCGTCGTGGGACCGATGGCCGCGAAATCCACGCGATGCGAAAGGTCTTGCAATGCCGAATCGCCAACCGAGGATTGGAAATTCTTATAAGCGGAGGGACTCGCGAAGATGACGGAGTTCATGTCGCCGCGCAGGATGCCGGCAAGAATCTCGCGGTCGAGGCTTGCCGGCTTTACCGTCCGATATGCGATGACTTCGGTGACGACCGCTCCGGCAGCGCGCAGCGCGTTTGGCGCCTGCTCATCGCCACGGTCGCTTCGCGGCAAAAGGACGCGGCGGCCGGCCAGCGATCCGCGGAGCTCATGCGCGAGGCCTTCGCCTGTTCCGCTTTGCGAGACAAAACCCACTTTGATTCCCTTCCCTGTAAGCGCCTGCGCCGTCGCCGGGCCCACCGCCACGATCAAGCGATTCAGCGACTGGAGCATCTCACACTTTATGCCCAGTTGAGCGCAGCGATCAAAGATATATCGAACCGCGTTGCTGCTCAGAAAAACGATTGCATCGAAGTCGTTGAGGCGGCGGAGTTGCTCGTCCAGCTTCTGGCAATCCTCCGGAGACGCAAAGGAGACCATCGGAAGCGAAATGACTTTTGCGCCCTGGTGCTCGAGCGCATCGGTCAAATCCCGAGCTTGCTCCGGCGCGCGCGTGACGACGATGCGCTTTCCGGCGAGCGGTTTGTTATGCCTGTCCAACGGATCTTCCTGCGAGGCGAAGGATTCGGTCCGCACCCGATTCGATCAGAGCGGTAGCGAGGCGGAGGCCGATCTCGCGAGCTTGATCCACGGGTCCATTTTCCGAGCAGCGTACGAATTCCGATCCGGCGGCGGAGAATACGGCTGCCTCCAGATGCAGTTCGCTGCCCCGGAGACAGCCAAGCACGCCGAGCGGAATCTGGCAGCCGCCATGAAGGGCGCGAAGAACGGCACGCTCGGCTGTGACACACGCGTGCGTTTCGGGGTCATCGAGCGACGCGACGAGATCGAAAGTCCGGAGGTCGTTCGCGCGCGTTTCGATTCCCAGAGCGCCCTGGCCGACCGCGGGGAGCATAACGTCCTCGTCGAGGATCTGCGTGATTCTTTCCGCGAATCCAAGGCGCTTGACGCCCGCCATCGCCAGAACGATGGCGTCGAATTCTCCGCTTTCGAGTTTCTTCAGGCGCGTATCCACATTTCCGCGCAGATCGACGACGTCCAAATCCGGGCGATGATGGCGGAGCTGGGCCTGGCGGCGCAGGCTGCTGGTGCCGATGCGAGCGCCGAGCGGAAGGGATTTCAACGTGTCTCCTTTGCGAGAAATAAGGCAGTCACGCGGATCCTCGCGGCGAGTGACGGCGGGAAATGTGAGGCCGTCGGGAATTTCGGCCGGGACGTCCTTCAGGCTGTGAACGGCCAGGTCCACAGTCCCTGCGAGCAGGGCGTCCTCGATCTCCTTGATGAAGATGCCCTTCATGCCCGATTCCGCGGCGAGCTGCTCGTTGATTCGCGCGACGGGAGCCACTGCATGCGGTCGCCGGAAGTGCGGATGCGAACCAGTTCCGTCTCGACCCCATGGAAGCGATGCAGGGCCTCGGCGATGTGGTTCGCTTGCCAGAGTGCGAGCGCGCTGCCGCGCGTGCCGATGCGCAGGCGGATCACTCAGGACCCTCAGCCTTCTTATCGAGGCCGAAGAGATGGCGGACGGTTTCGATGGCGCCGAGGCGCCCGCGCATTTCGCGGCCGTTGCGAAGGCGCGCGGACGGCTCGTCGAGGAGGCGCTCGATCAGCTCTTCGGTAAGAGCAGAGAGGCGCTGGCGCTCTTCAGGGGAGATGTCGTTCATTTGCGCGAGGCGCTCGCGGAGAAGGTCTTCGCACTGCTCGCGGAAGCGGCCGCGGAGATCGTCAATGATCGAGCCGGCTTCGAGAGCGGCGCGCCAGGATTCGAACTTCGCGACGTGCTCGGTGATGATGGCTTCGGCGCGCGGAATCTCCGCCTCGCGGGCGCGCTTGTTCTGCTCGACGATCTCGCCGAGGTCGTCAATGTTGTAGAGGTAGAGATTGTAGAGGCCGACGGCGTCAGCCGCTACGTTGCGCGGAACGCCGAGGTCTACGACGAAGATTGGTCGGCCACCGCGAGCGGCGAGGGCGCGTTCGAGCATATCGCGCGTGAGCACAGGACCTGCATTGGCGACCGATGTGACGATGATGTCCGGCGTGCCGAGAACCTTCTCGAGCGAATCCCAGGCCACGGCTTCTCCGCCCATGCTGTGGGCGAGTTCGGCGGCGCGATCGAATGAGCGATTCACGACGCGAAGGCTGCCAATGCCGCGATTGCGGAGATGCTCGACGACCTGCTCGGCAACGGCTCCCGCGCCGACGATCAGAGCGGCGTGGCCCTTCAGATCGCCGAAGACGCGTTCCGCAAGCTTGACGCCGGCAAGCGCAACGGACATCGGGCGGGCGCCGACTTCGGTTTCTGCGCGGACGCGCTTCCCTACTTCGAGAGCGCCCTGGAAAGCGCGATTAAGGACCGGGCCGGTCGCGCCATGATCGAGAGCCTGCCCGTAGGCGGCGCGCAACTGGCCTAGGATTTCGGCTTCGCCAAGAAGCATGGAGTCGAGACCGGAAGCGACGCGAAAAAGATGGCGGACAGCGTCGGTTCCGAGCCAGCGATAGGTGCGGCCCTCGAGTTCCGCGCGCGTGAGCCGATGGAAAGTGGTAAGAAAATCCTCCATCGCTTCCGTGACGGCGGAGCCGGGATCGCTCGGGACCCCGTACAGCTCGCTGCGATTGCAAGTCGAGAGGACGACAGCTTCGTCGAGGATGCCCTGGCGGCGGAGTTCGCGCGCGGCTTCGAGTGCCTGCTCGGTTGTGAAGGCCACGCGCTCGCGGAGCTCGACAGGTGCTGTCCGATGGTTGCAGCCGATGAGCGCGATCTGGACGCGAGGGCCGGCGGCGTCCATGGCCGGGCTCGGCGCTGACTGCTTCGGCTTGGGTGTAGTGGTCATGTGGAGCGACGCCTAGAAGAATCTGTGAAAGTGCGTCAGATACCAGTTCACGAACGTGTAGCTGAACAGAACCACCGCAAAATTGACCGCACAAATCAACGCCGCGCGGGAGCCGCGCCAATGGGCGCTGCGCGAAAGAATCAGGTACGCAACATAAACGATAAGAATGAAGAGCGTGACGATGACTTTCGGATCGCCCAAAGAATAAGCGCCGGTGAGACGGTGCGCCCAGATGAACCCGCTGGTGACCCCGACCGCGAGTGCGCCCAGGCCGATAAAAACGCTGCTGCGGGCCATGCGGTCAAGCACTTCGAGCGCAGGAAAGCGCCAGAAGGCGGTCCCGGCGCGATGAGAGCGCAAGATGCGGTCCTGTACGAGGTAGATGAGGCTCAGAACGAATGAAAGTGCAAAGGCCGCGTACGACCAGGTGTTGAGCGTGACGTGAAACGCGAAAAGCGCGCCGCGCGCAGGGGGTGGGCCGGGCATCGTGTGCGGGGCGAAGAATTCAAGAATGGCCATCCATATGACCAACAGAAGGGAGACGAACGCGCCGACAGAGCGCTGGCGGTGCATGACCTCCAAGCCCAGGTAGGTGACGCCAAGCAACCACGCAAAAAGGGACATCGAGCCATAGAGGTCGTCGTAGGGGATGGTGTGCGTCCCCTGAGAGCGGCCGAGCAGCGCGAAGTAGTGGCTCACGATGCCGCAAGCGAGAAGGAGGCTAGCCAGGCGGCCGACCCAGACGTGCGGAGAATAAAGCACGCGGGCATAGCAGACGAAGCTCGCGGCGTAGAGCGCAACGCTCAGATAGCCCAGTTGGTTTGGCATCAGACAGACCGCAGAGATTATACCGCCGAACGCAGGTGAAGCGGCGGCGCGGCATGCTTCTGTTATGATTACGTTGAACTTCCATACAGATGCCGCAGAAAAGCGAAAACAAGAAGGAACTGTTTCTCTGCGCATGCCGGTTCGAGAGGACCGACCGCGTCCCGGTGTGGATCATGCGTCAGGCGGGACGGTATTTGCCGGAATACCAAGCCGTGCGCGCCAAACACTCCTTCCTTGAGATTTGCAAGACGCCGGAGCTGGCCGCAGAGGTGTCGATTCAGCCGTTTCACGTGCTTGGCGTGGACGCAATCATCGTTTTTTCGGACATATTGATCGTGGCAGAGGCGATGGGGCTGCCGCTGGACGTGCCGGATGCGGGGCCGGTCCTGGCAAATCCGGTTCGCGATGCTGCGGCCGTCGGTCGGCTGCGCGACTTCGATCCCGAACGCGAGACGCGATTTGTCGGGGACGCCATCCGGACAATCTGCAAGGCTGTGGGACCGGATGTGCCGGTAATCGGATTTGCGGCTGCGCCGTGGACGCTCGCGTGCTATATGATCGAAGGGCAAACGCGGGGAGATGTTTCGCGGGCGAAACAGTTGCTGCGCGACGAGCCGGAGACCTTGCGTGCGCTGCTTCAGCGGATTGCGGGGGCGACCTCTCGATACCTGAAGATGCAGATCGCGGCGGGAGCGAGCGCGGTTCAACTGTTCGATACGTGGGCGGGTGAATTGACGCCTGCCGAGTATGCGGAGTTCGAGCTACCAGCGACGCAGGCGGTGCTTCGGGCGTTGGACGAGGGCAGCGTGCCAAGGATTCTTTTTGCCAAGGGATCGGCAGCGCATCTCGACGATATGGCGAAGTCCGGCGCGGATGTGCTGAGCGTGGACTGGAAGACGGACCTGGCGGAGGCGCGACGGAGGCTTGGGAAACGCGTAGCCCTGCAAGGAAACGTTGATCCAACAGTGCTGCTGGGTGACCAAGCGGGGATTCGTCGAGCCGCGCGTGAGGCGGTCGAAAAAACGGGCGGGGTTGGGCATATCCTGAACCTAGGGCACGGAATTCTGCCGACGACTCCCGTAGAGAACGCGAAGATCTTTGTCGAAGCCGGACAGGCCGCGATGGCTGCGGCGCAGGCGTGACGCGATGGGCGTAAACACAAAACCGAACGAGAAGATCGAGATCGCCAGGGTCTCGGACGACATTCTCGAAAAGTACAACAAGCCCGGGCCGCGCTACACGAGCTATCCGACCGCGCCGGTGTGGAAGGACGACTTCGGCCCGAACGACCTTGAGGAGTACTTCACGAAGGCAGACGCGCAGGGTACGCCGCTTTCGCTCTACATGCACATTCCCTTCTGCGAAAGCCTTTGCCTATTTTGCGCCTGCAACGTTTCGATTCAGAAAGACAAGAGAGTCGCCATCCCGTACCTCGAGGCGCTGAAGCGCGAAATCGCGCACGTGTCGAAGTTTGTGTCGAAGAAGCGGCGAGTGATCCAATTCCACTGGGGAGGCGGAACGCCGACGTATCTCACGCCAGCGCAGATGGAAGATCTGTTCGCTTACGCGCGAGAGCGGTTTTCGTTCGCGGCGGACAGCGAGATTGGCCTGGAGGTTGATCCGCGCGTCACGACGCAGGAGCATCTGGAGACTCTGCGGCGGCTGGGCTTCAACCGGTTGAGCATGGGGATACAGGATTTTCAGCCGGAGGTGCAGAAGACGATCCACCGCGTTCAGCCGTACGAAATGACGCGCGATTTGATCGCTGCGGCGCGCAAACTCGGATTTCAGAGCATCAACGTGGATTTGATTTACGGTCTGCCCTATCAGACGGCGGCGAGCTTCCGAGAGACGATCGAGCAGGTGCTGACACTTGCGCCGGACCGCGTCGCGATGTTCAGCTACGCGCATGTGCCGTGGCTCAAGAAGCAGCAGGGATCTTTTGCGAACGCGCTGCCGGAAGGGCGCCAGAAGTTCGCCATCTTTCGCGCCGGGCTCGAAAGGTTTCTGGGTGCGGGATACGTTTACATCGGGATGGATCACTTTTCACGGCCTGAGGATGAGCTTGCGGCCGCGCAGAGGAATCGCACACTGCACAGAAACTTTCAGGGCTACACCACGAAGGCCGGCGCCGATCTCTACGGCATGGGCGTGAGCGCGATCAGCTCGATCGGCGACGCGTATGCGCAGAACCGGCGCGAGGTGCCAGCATATCAGGACGCTGTCGCGGAGCGCGGGATCGCGACGATGCGTGGTTACAGGCTCTCAGCGGACGACAAGTTGCGGCGGGCGGTGATCGGGCGCTTGCTCTGCCACACAGTTATCCCGAAGAAGGAAATCGAGAATGAGTTCGGAATTGCCTTCGACGAGTATTTTCGCGATGAGCTCGGGAAGCTCGCCGAGCAGGCGGCGGAGGGGCTGGTTGAGCTGGAGGGGCCCGAGATTCGCGTGACGCCGCTCGGCCGAATCTTCATCCGCAACGTGGCGATGGTGTTCGACAGGTACTTGCACGAGCAGCAGATGGACAAGAAACCGCTGTTTTCGAAGACGCTTTAACACGGCGCAGAACAATTCCTGGACATGGCAGATTCGCCAAAAGTCGCGGTGATAGGCGGCGGGATATCCGGTCTTGCGTGTGCATACCGGCTGAAAAAGCTTGGCGTGCCGTTCGTGCTGCTAGAGGCTGAGGAGCAGGCCGGAGGGCTGATCGGAACCGTTGAGAAGGACGGCTTCATCTTCGAGACCGGGCCGCAGAGTTTTCAGGGCACGGAGACGCTGCTCGACCTGATCAGCGACCTGGGAATCAAAGACGAGCTTCTGGAGGCGGATGCGCGCGCGCCGCGGTACGTGCTGCGCCACGGGCGCCTTGCGAAAATCCCCATGACCCCGCAAGCCATGCTGACCACTTCCCTGCTGGGCGCCGGGACGCGGCTAAGGGTCGTCGCCGAGGCGTTTCGGAAGTCGAAACCGCCGGCCGAAGAAGAATCGGTCGCGCAGTTCGTGCGGCGGAAGTTCGGGCACGAAATTCTCGAATACCTCGTGGCGCCTTTCGTTTCTGGCGTTTATGCGGGCGACCCGGAGCAACTCAGCCTGCGTGCGGCGTTCCCTTCCCTGGACGAATGGGAGCGGGAATACGGCAGCGTGCTGCGTGGAGCCATGAAATCGCGGCCTGAAAAGGCAGAAGGCGCGAAGCAAGGGCCGCCGCCACTGTGTTCGTTCAAGCGCGGTGTTGCGACGCTGACGGGGGCTCTCCGAAAGGCACTCGGCGACGGCTTGAGGACGGGCGCGCGAGTGACGGCGCTCTCGAAGACGGGCAGCGCGTACGAAATTCGCGTGGCCGATCGCGGCGGGTATGAGGGCGTCGGCGCCCAGGCGGTGGTGGTGGCCGCGCCAGCTTACGTCGCGAGCCAGCTTCTGGGACAAACGATGCCTTCGCTTGCGGCCAGACTTTCCGGGATCGCCTACGCGACAGTTGGAGTCATCGGGACCGGATACCACGCGAAGCAGTGCGCCCAGGAGCTCGACGGCTTTGGTGTCTTGATCCCGCGCAGCGAGCAGCGCCGCACGCTGGGTATCGTCTGGAATTCATCGCTCTTCGCCGGACGCGCACCGGAAGGAAAAGTGGCGCTCACGAGCTTCGTGGGCGGCACGACCGATCCCGCTATCATGGAGAAGCCGGACAGCGAAATCGCGGCCATCGTTCAGAGCGACCACACGCACATCTTGAAGATTACCGGCGCGCCGGTGACGGCGGCCATCTGGCGACATCCGAAGGCATTGCCGCAGTACAACCTGGGGCACGGTCATGTCGTCGGAGCGATCCGCGATGGAGAACGCACGTCGCCGGGGATTTTTTTCGCGGGCAATTATCTGCACGGGCCGTCGATCGGAAAGTGCGTGGAGCAGGGTTTCGAGACGGCGGAAGCCGTGAAAGCGCGTCTCTCCGGCGGAGAAAATCGAAACGCGAAGTCCGAAACTCGATAAGCCGCCCGCGACGGGTGAGTTTGGAGCAAACTCTGCCAGCGGCTATAATGCGCTGTCGAGCCTATGGCCACCGCACCAAAGTCACGCCGCGAAATCCTGGAACAGTTCGTCGCCAGCAAGCCCTCGGATGCGTTCGCGCGGTACGGACTGGCCCTGGAGTGCGCAAAGGCCGGTGACGATCAGGCCGCTGCTGACCACTTCCGCAAGCTCCTCGAAACAAACCCCAACTACGTAGCGGGTTACTTCCAGTTCGGGCAGCTGCTGGCGCGCCAGGGAAAACTCGAGGACGCGCGCAAACTCCTGTCGGATGGCGTCGTTGTGGCGCAAAAGGAGGGTGATACGCACGCGCGAGATGAGATGCAGGCGGCGCTGACGGCACTGAAATAGTTTCCGCGCTGCGGCCGGACCGTTCCGAGTATGCAACGACCTCTGCGAATACCACTATTCCCTCTCGACGTCGTGCTGCTTCCCACGATGAAGCTGCCCTTGCACATTTTCGAGCCGCGCTACAAGGAGATGGTCGGGCGGTGCCTGGAGGAGAAGATCCCGTTCGGGATGCTTCTGGCGACGACAAGCTCCGCTGCGAAAGTAGGCTGCACGGCGGACATTGTGCAGAAGATTCGAGACTATCCGGACGGGCGGATGGACATTCTAGCGGAGGGCCGGGCTGTTTTCAGGCTCCTCGAAGTGTTCGACGAGAGATCGTACTACGAGGGGCTGGCGGAGTTCGTAACGGACCAGCAGACCCCGCTAAAGCCGGAGAAGGAAGAACAACTTCTTGCCTCATTTCACCAATGCCACATGCTTCTTTTCGGGCAGCCATGGAGCGATCCGAGCGCGGCTAACGCCGGGATACTCTCCTATCGCATGGCCGCGCTTCTGCCGATGGAACTACCTGAGCGCCAGCAGCTTCTCGAAATGCGCTCCGAGGGCGAGCGCCGCGACCGCGTGTTCGAGTGGCTCAATACCTTCCTGCCGAAACTCAACGAGCGCGAGCAGGCCCGAAAACGCGCGGGCGGCAACGGGCACGCGCTCAATTAGCATCAATCCCTTCATGAATCGAGGGTATCGGCGCGCGAAGCGATTCACTATAATAGAATGGAGGGGCGCGATTGTGCGCGCCGCTACGTACTGATCAAACGGGTGAACGAATGAGTCCACAACCCACGAATCTGGGAGAGCTTCGACGCAGCCAGTGGTCCGAAGAGAGGATCGGCCAGAGGACCGTCCGGCAGGAGCTGCGCGAAAACCTGCTGCAGAAGATGGAGAAGGGCGAGACCCTTTTCGCAGGCGTCCACGGGTACGACGACACCGTCATTCCGCAAATCACGAACGCCCTCCTTTCGAAACATCATTTCATACTGCTTGGGCTGAGAGGCCAGGCGAAGTCGCGGATTCTGCGAGGGCTGGTCGGCTTTCTCGACACGCAGGTGCCGGTCATCGCCGGGTGCGAGATCAACGACAACCCGTATCATCCTCTCTGCCGCGTCTGCCGAGAGCGAATTGCGACGGAGGGCGATGCCACTCCGATCGCGTGGCTGTCGAGAGATCACCGTTATGTGGAGAAGCTCGCCACGCCGGACGTCACCATTGCGGACATGATCGGCGACGTGGACCCGATCAAGGCGGCGCGGGGCGGCCGGAATCTCTCTGACGAGCTCACGATCCACTACGGGCTGCTGCCGAGAGCAAACCGGGGAATTTTCGCGATCAACGAGCTGCCCGATCTGGCCGGAAAGATTCAGGTCGGCCTGTTCAACATCATGCAGGAAGGCGATGTGCAGATTAAGGG
>Ga0187772_10001694_pt1 | contig 10606 bp, 10 predicted proteins | sample 0116_SJ02_MP15_2_FD_133137 | JGI IMG/M metagenome (GOLD analysis project Ga0187772, IMG submission 133137) | Tropical peat soil microbial communities from peatlands in Department of Meta, Colombia - 0116_SJ02_MP15_20_MG | ecosystem: Environmental > Terrestrial > Soil > Wetlands > Peat | place... | reverse complement strand
TCAGAAAGTCCGCAAAATTCTCCGCTGTGCCTCGCTGCTTCCCGGTCGCGCCGCAAACTTTGCTTTCTTGCTTCATAGCGTAATCCTACAACGGGGCGTTCGTAGGGTTTCTATTTTCTTTCCTTCCATAAAATGATTAACTCTAGCTATCTCGTTCACGGTTACCGCCATTGACCGCTGAATCCGCCCGTGATTTGTCAAAACAAATCCAGCGACTAGGACATGGTCTCGCGCAAAAGCCCAAAGGTCCTTGCCCAGGGAGCAGCAATGAACGCTTTGCACGTGCATGCCGGCATCCTTCCTCACGATATTCAACTGCTTCAGGGCCTGAAGCCCACCGAGATCAACAGCGTTCTTGCAGTCGCCAAGCGCGAGCGATACTCCGCCAAGTCCATCATCACCTCCCAAGGAGAGCCTGCCGATCAGTTCTTTTTGCTTTGGAGAGGCCGCGCCCGCCATTACATGGAAACCCCTGACGGCAAGAAGATGATCCTCAAGTGGATCACACCCGGGCAAATTTTTGGGGCTGTTGCCATGGTGGCTCGTCCATCCCACTATTTTGTGAGTTCGGAGGCTGTCCAAGACAGCATTGCTCTTATTTGGGACGGGCCGACTATTCGCAATCTAGCTCGCCGGTTTCCGCAAATTCTCGAAAATTCCCTTATCATTGCCGCGGACTATTTCGCCTGGTATGTCGCTGCCCACTCCGCTCTCATTTCTCAAAGCGCACGCGAGCGGGTGGCGCACCATCTGGCAGCGCTTGCTCCCGTCATTGGTGAGAGGGTTTCCGGCGGTGCTATCGAAATGGATGTCACCAACGAAGAACTCGCCAGTTCCACGAACATCACTCCGTATACCGCTAGTCGTTTGCTCAGTCAGTGGCAGAAATCCGGCGTTCTCCGCAAACACCGCGGCAAGATCCGGCTGCATTCCACGGAGCGCCTCTTCCTTCGCGTACTTTAGTCCAATAAGTTCCCAATTCCCCGGCTCTCTCGCAAGCTCCGGCTCAAGTAGCGCTCCCCGCGCAGGATTGCTCGCACCCCAAAGACCAGATCATTTAGTAAGTCCGATTTGAGAACATAACCCATGCCTCACCGTGCCCCAGCCACGCGTTGCACGCTTTCGAGCGCTCAGGTTCGCTGCTATTTCCCTCGCCTTCCTTTTCCATTTCATCGGTTTTAACGAGGTCGTGGCTCAAGCGCCCGCGCCGCCAGCATCTTCCGTTACTCCGGCTTCCCAAAATTCAGCGCCCGCTTCCGCGCCCGAGGTCTCGCAAGATACCGCCGCCACCTACAAGCTAAACGTCAACCTCGTTCTGGTGCGGGTTGTGGTTCGCGATCCCCAAGGCAAACCCGTCCCCAATCTGAAAAAGGAAGACTTCCTCCTTTTCGACAATCGGAAAATCATTTCCACCTTTTCCGTCGAAACGCCCGCATCCCGCGCCGGCGCGCCCACCTCTCGCAGCGCGGTGAAAAGCGAGTCAGAGTCAGCCACCGCCGGTGCGTCGTCATCTCCAGCTAACGCCATTCGACTCCCGCAACGTTTTGTGGCTCTCTTTTTCGACGACGTTCACCTCACGGACGCCAACGCGGTCTACACCAAGCAAGCCGCCATCAAATTCCTAAGTTCCTTAGCGCCCTCCGACCGTGTCGCTGCTTTCACTTCCTCTGGCCGCCTCGAACTGCAATTTACCAGTGACCGTGATAATCCCGACCACCTTGCCTATGAGGAAATCGATCAGGCGCTGACATCCCAAGATGAATTGCGCGAGCTACCCCTGCAATGCGAAACCCAAATCTTCAAGAACGGAAACCAGGCGCGTCTCAGCGTGGTGGTGCGCATCGACACCAAAACCCTGAAATTCCGCCGCGTCGACGACCGCAATCACGACAATCTCAAAGTCATCATGGCGTTGTTCGATAACAACGGCAATATTCTCTCGGGGATGGAACGGGGGATTACCCTACAGCTGAAAGACACGACGCTCGCCGCACGGAGCAAAACCGGCATTCGCGTGAAGCTGAATTTTGATACGCAATCCGGAACTTATATGGTTCGTGTCGTCGTTCGCGATTCTGAAGGCGCGCAACTGGGCGCCACCAGCCAGGGCGTGGTCATCCCCGACTGACTCTTGCAGTTGTACGGGCCGCCTTCCGAGGCGGGCCATTCGTTTTCCCCGGACAAAACCAGAAATAGAGCTAAACCGTCACTTTGGCGTTCCGCCGGTCCTCGCACAAGTCGACCAGGTAATGCCGCACGCGCCGGTCGTACGAGGTCAGCAAGTGCAACGCTTCGTCTGCTACCACCGCCGCTTCCGGGTCTGGCCCCGCGAAGCGATGGATCGCCTCCATGTCCGACCACAGCGTTTCCGCGATGAACTGCACTACTACGCCATCGGATTGCGAAATGATTCGCGCTTCCAGAAATCCTTCGACCGTACGCAAGCTCGGCAACACATTTTGGTCGAAGTGTCGCAGGTAATCCGGAAAACGCACTTGCGTCGTTCGGGCTGACCAGAATCGCACAACCATTTCACGTGTCTCCTCGGATGTCGCTGATTTTGTTTTTCGCCTCGCCTCCCACAACTACCGTCCAGGGTCGTACCTCCCAATGTTTCACGAGGCCGTTCCGAACATAGGGATCGTTCTCGGCAAATCGCGAAGCCGCGGCGGGCTCCTCGCCTCGGAAGCTAATCAGCGCCCCTTCCGCTGGCTCAGCCAGAGCGCCGGTCAGCACCAGCTCACCTCGTCGGTTCGCTTCGTTGGCAAGCTTCAGATGTTCTTCGCGAAAAGCCGCGCGGCGTTCGACGAAATTCTCGACAACCTCATAGAAAAGGGCAAAGTAGCCCATTCTTCCTCCCCTGCCTGGAAAGGACCAACAGAAAACAGCCTACCACGCCGCGATTCTCCGCGCTCTTCCGCCTCTCATCAAACTCGTCGTCATTCTGAGCATAGCGAGGAATCCCTCTTCGATCGATCCGCGCATGAAGGCTTTTCCAGGAACTAGGAACGTCTTTGGTTCAACTCGCTGTGATAGGCTACAAGTGCACTCGCTTCGCGCACTCCCAACGACGGAACACGCACATGAAAAAGCTCTTCAAGGCTTTCGGTTGGATGCTATTGCTGGTGCTTCTCGTGGTCTTAGGCCGCACTTTCTTTCTTGCGTCCAAACAGATCGGCTCGTTGCCGCACACCCCTGAAGGAGTCGACTCCCAAAAAGTCGCCCACGATCTCTCCGGTGCGATTCCATTCCGCACCATTTCCTGGGGCGAAGACGGAACCGTCGCCCAGAAACAAGCCACGCAGGACGCGTTTGCTGCCTTCCATGCCTATCTCGAGAAAACCTTCCCGCAGGTCTACGCAAAACTCGACCACGAAACTGTCGGCGCAAACAATCTGCTTTTTGTATGGAAGGGAAGTGATCCGGCTCCGAAGCCGATTTTGCTTCTCGGGCATCAGGATGTAGTGCCCGTCGAAGAAGGCACGGAAAGTAAATGGACGCGCCCGCCGTTTTCCGGTGATATTTCCGATGGCTTCATCTGGGGCCGCGGCACTCTCGACGACAAAATGACCGTGGTCGGCGTCCTGGAAGCGGTTGACCTGCTTCTTTCCAAAGGATTCCAGCCAAAGCGCACCTTAATTCTGGCGTTCGGCCAAGATGAAGAAGTCGGCGGCCTCGAAGGCGCACAGAAAATCGCGGAATTACTGAAATCTCGCGGCGTACAGGCGGAATTCGTCACCGACGAAGGCGGCTTTCTCTCCCTGGGCATGATGCCTGGCGTCAGCGCTCCTGTTGCAATGATCGGAACTTCCGAAAAGGGCTACCTGAGTCTCCAGCTCACCGTCGAAACGGCTGGCGGCCATTCCTCCGTGCCTCCTAACACCTCCAGCATTGGCATTCTTGCCGTAGCCATCCATAGGATCGAGAAGCATCCGATGCCGGCGCATGTCCATGGTCCGATCGGCGAGTTCCTCGAATACGGTGGAGGCAGCGCCAGCTTTCCCATGCGCGTTGTGTTCAAAAACATGTGGCTCTTCGGACCCGTCGTCCAGCACATTCTCGAGTCTTCGCCGGATACGAACGCCACGCTGCGCACCACGACAGCCGCCACCATTTTTCGCGCCGGCACCAAAGACAACGTCATGCCAAGCGTGGCGACTGCGATCGTGAATTTTCGGCTTCTGCCCGGCGACACGGTCGCGAGCGTGATCGAACACGTGCGCAAGGTGGTAGATGACCCGCGCGTAAACCTGCAGCCCATGGCCGGTGAGCCTCCAGCCGAACCGTCTCCACGGTCGAGCGTGGATTCTCCGAATTTCAAGCTGATGCAGAAGACGCTGGCACAGGTGTATCCCGAAGCCGTCGTCGCGCCCTTTGTCTTCGTCGCGGCCACCGATTCGAAGCACTACGCCCTTCTGACCAAAGACATTTACCGCTACTCGCCGTTAATCCTGGATTCTGCAGATGTGGCGCGAATCCACGGCACCAACGAACGCGTCGCCGTCGACAACTTCGCCCGCTCCATCGATTTTTATTGTCAATTGATCCGCAATGCCGCCGGGTGACAATCGCCTGAAATACTTACGCGGTGGTGCGCTGGACTGGTTCCTGACGATGATGTGAATGCGGATCCACCAGTGAACTGCTGTAAATCATGCGCCAGCTTCGAATAATATTGCTGTGCGTTGCTCAGGTTGCCGGATTGCAAAGCGCTGCCCAGTTCGCTGAACAACTGATTGAGCGTGCTGCTTTCGCTGTTGCTCATGTCCATGCATAGCCTGCCGCGCTGCGCTTCGGCTCTTAAAATTTTGCTGAATCGTGGTGTAGTCCTGCTGTGCCGCCGAATGATTGCCCGACTTCAAATCCGGCGCTAGCTGGCTGAACGCTTGGCCGATCGGATTCTGCGAGCTTCCGTTCGTGCTGTTTTGCGGCACATCCTGCTGCAGAGATGCAAAGTCCGATTGCGCCGCGGACAGATTCCCAGCTTGTAAGTCCTGCCCGAGCTGCCACAATTCCTGGTGGAATTGCTGCCGGTTCATCAGGGTGCGCAATAACTGAGTTGCCCCAGAGGTAACGGAGGGAATCAGTTTGGAATGAGGATGCCCCACGTTTAGTTGAAACTTGAGAAAAAGAAGCAGCGGCTCTCGCCCGAACTCGATTAGAGTTCGGGTTGAGAATCCCTTCTTAAAGGAGAGAGCCGCCGTGAAAAAGAATTACCAGAGCAGAGCGCGCAAGTCCAATCACAAGTTTGAGGTAGTCGGAGGGCGAGAGTTACTGCTGCAGGTGCCCTTGCCGATGGCCGAGGTGTGGGCGGAGATGCAAGCGCAGGTGGAAGAGCTGGCCGGGCAAGCCGGGCTGCAAATCCTGCGGGCCATTCTGGAAGACGAAGTCAGCCGTCGAGTCGGACAGCCACATCGGCCGAATCCCAGTGCCGGCTGTGTGCGTTGGGGGAAGCAGCCCGGTTATGTGGTTTTCGGTGGACAAAAGGTGCAAGTGGAACGGCCGCGGGTGCGCACGCGCGAGGGCCAGGAAGTGGAGTTGGAAAGCTACCGCCAATTAGCAGCGTGAGCCGACAATTCGCGGCCGCTAGTAGCAATCAACTGCGCGCGTTGTGTGAGCGACGCTTGGAGGATCTGCATTTGGTGGTGCTGATGATCGATGGCATTCACTTTGGCGGCCAGGTAGGCTTACAGTGGCGAACATCCTCGTTCGGAATATACGCGGGAACGCGGTTCAGCCACCCGCAATCGACGGCACCAGCAGCAGTTTGTCGCCATCCTTCAACGCCGACGCTTCGCCTCCCAGGAAGCGAATATCCTCGTCATTCAAATACACGTTGATGAACTGCCGAATTTGCCCCTCGTCATCCCGCACGTGTCGCGAAAGTCCGGGGAATCGCGTCACCAGTTCGTTCAATGCTTCGGCCACCGTGGTTCCGCTGGTTTCCAGTCGCGGCGTGCCGTCGGTGAACCGCCGGAATGCCGTGGGAATCTCAATCGTAATTGCCATTCTTTTCTCCTTAAAAGCGGTTGTCATGCCGAACCTGCCTGCGGCAAGCAAGCAACACGAGGGATCCCTCTTCGCTCCCTCGTCTCTCTCCACCATTAATCCGCTTGCACGCGTTCGGTTTGCGCCAGTTGCCGTGACAGCAGTGCTTCAAACGCTTCCAACTTCGGCGCAATCGCTGCCGTCGCCGGGAAGTCTGCCGCGATCGCATCGGTGGTCTTCAAACCATTTCCCGTGATACACACAACGGTGGTTTCGTCCCCTCGAATTCTTCCTTGCTCGATCAATTTTCCCGTCACACCCGCGGTCACGCCGCCTGCCGTCTCCGCGAATATACCTTCCGTCTGTGCCAGCGATTTGATCGAGTCGATAATCTCCGGATCGCTCACGCTTTCCGCCCATCCACCGGTCTCGCTGATCAATCGCCGCGCGTAGTGACCATCCGCCGGATTGCCAATCGCCAACGAGCGGGCAATCGTGTTCGGTTTCTGTGGTTCCACGCGGCTCAATCCTCGCTTCACTGCATCCGCAATTGGTGAGCATCCCGTCGCCTGCGCCCCGAAGAACTTCACCTGCTTTGGTTCCACCCACCCCAGATGCGCCAACTCGCAGAACGCCTTCGCGATTTTTCCGATCAGCGATCCACCTGCCATCGGCACCACCACGTTGTCCGGCAATTCCCAGCCCAACTGCTCCGCGATCTCGTAACCATGCGTCTTCGATCCTTCCGCGTAGTACGGACGCAGGTTCACGTTCACCAAGCCCCACTGGAAACGGTCTGCGATCTGCGTGCACAAGCGGTTCACGTGGTCGTAGTTGCCATCGATGCGAATGATCCGCGCTCCATACACGGCGGTATTCAGAATCTTGGCCGGCTCCAGATCGGCGGGAATGAACACGGTAGTATCAAATCCTTGTTGCGCGCCTTGTGCCGCCACCGCGTTCGCCAAATTACCCGTGGACGAACACCCCACGGTCTTGAACCCGAAACGCCGCGCGGCCGCCAGCGCCGTGGCCACGACGCGGTCCTTGAACGACAGGGTAGGGAAGCACACTGCGTCATTTTTGAAGTACAGGTTTTTCACACCCCACTCCGCGCCCAATTTGCGCGACTTCACCAGCGGCGTCCCGCCCACCGACGCCTTCGGCGCGAATCCCTCGGGCAATGGCAACAGTTCCGCATACCGCCACATATTGAACGCCCGATGGACTAAAGCCTCGCGCTTCGCGGTCCGGCCCAGCGCCTCATAGTCGTAGCTAACTTCAAGGGGGGAGAAGCATTCCTCGCAGAACGATTGCGGCTTATTGGGGTATTTCTTGCCGCATTCGCGGCATCGCAAAAAGTAATTCTCTTTCATGGTAGCCTCTGGCCTCCTGGTCCTTATGTGCCCAGCTTCAAGCCACTCCGTCTGGGTTCTGGCTCACATCCGCCGGCTTCCCACCCATTTCCATGCACCGGCAGACATAATCCGCAGGTCTCATGGCTGACGGCTGATGACTTGTAGCTGATGTAGGGCAGCGCGGAAGGGTCTAAATGAAAAACCCTCCGTGCCAAAAAGCTTGGAGGGTCTCAGAGGTTCTACCTATGAACTCTACCAGCTCTTTAGCAGTTTTTTACGTGGAGCAAGTCGCCCTAAATCGCCACGTGTTGCCGTTCATACGGCTACCTCGTTTATCCTAGAACTCGCTTTTGTTGTCAAGCCAAATGTTTCCGCTTAGCTTATCCACAACACTTTGCTAAGCTCTTGCGTCAAATAGTTAGGCAAATCATCGCCTCCAGTGGGACCCGGCCGGATGGCCAGTTAACGTCGAGGCGCATCATACGGCGAGAGCAAACCCGGCCCTATCGCGGTGTTATACTCTCGGCAGGTGGACTGGGCCACGGATCAATTAGGAGCATTTCAGATGGAGCAAGTACGGAACGTGGTGGATTGGACCCGTCGTCGAAAAATCGTTGCGACCGTGGCCATTTCGGCGACCCTGGTAGTCGGCATCTTTATTGGTACCTTGCTGAACGGCAGAGTTTCTGCCATGCGCGGTTTCTCCTTCGGGGCTTCCAGCGCTGCACCTCTCGCCCTTCCCGATCCCATTCCTTCCTCGAATTCCTTCTCTACCATTGTCAATCGCGTGGAACCCGCCGTGGTCAACATTGCCACCACGCAAGTTCTCGATCGCAAATCCAAGCGCCGACACTCCCAGAGCGATCCCGACGATCCCAGCGAAGACTTTTTCTTTCATTTTTTTGACGGCCAACCCGGTTTCGGCCAGCAGCAGCCGGAGGCCGAGCGCAGTCTCGGTTCGGGCGTCATCTTGGATAAGTCCGGCTTCATCTTGACCAATAATCACGTCATCGATCAGGCCAGCAAAATCCAGGTTCAACTCAACAGCGACACCACCAAGTACACCGCGCGCGTGATTGGCACTGACGAAGACACGGACCTTGCTGTGGTCAAGATTGACGCTGGAAGAGAACTTCCGTTCGCCAAGCTCGGCAATTCCGATGGCGTCCAGGTCGGCGATTGGGTCTTGGCCATTGGCAGTCCCTTCGGACTCAATGCCACCGTTACCGCGGGTATTATCAGCGCCAAGGATCGTGGCGGCATGGGCCGTCAGTTTCAGCGCTTCCTGCAGACCGATGCCGCGATCAACCCCGGTAATTCCGGCGGCCCGCTAGTGGACATGGCTGGGCAGGTCATTGGCATCAATACCGCGATTCTCACCGGTAGCCGTGGCTACGAAGGCGTCGGCTTTGCCATGCCTTCCACAACTGCAATCAGTGTTTACGATCAGCTCGTCAAGAATGGTCGCGTCACCCGTGGTTCCATCGGCGTGCAGTTCCAGGAAGAACTCGGTACCAACCAAATTACTCTGAAGTCCCTCGGCGCTGCACACGGGGTGGTCATCGAAGCCGTGGAACCGGGCAGCCCCGCGGAAAAGGCCGGCCTAAAGGGCGGCGACGTCATCAGCGCTATCAACGGCACTCCAGTCAAGACCGGCAATGACCTCGTCAACCCCATCGCCGCCGCTCCCATCGGCAGCAAAGTCAAGATCTCTTACTACCGCGACAAGCAGCTTCGCGAAACCAGTGCCACGGTCGAAGATCGTACTCACGTCTTCCCCAATACCGCTGGCCGTGTTAACAACACACCCGACGAATCCGCCCCCGCGGAATTTGGCTTGCGCGTCGAAAATCTCACTCCCGAAAAGGCCCAACGCGTCGGTGTGGAAGGGCAGAAGGGCGTGCTGGTCACCGAAGTCGAACCCACCAGCTTTGCGGACGATGTTGGCTTCTCCGCTGGCGATGTCGTCAGCGAAGTGAATGGTCAGACCGTGGTTACGGTCGATGACTATCACAAGGCCGTGGCCAAGCTGAAAGCCGGCGAAAACGTCGTATTTAAGGTGATGCGCCGCAGCAACACGGATCGTGTCATGACCGTGTTTCTACCTGGCGTCGTTCCCGCGGAAGGCAAGTAAACTCTCGATTTGCTGAGCTATGCTGAAACTGCTCTGTAAGGGAAACGGCTTTGTTCTCGCGGTGGTCGCGGCGGGCGCACTCAGTGTGTCCGTCGCGGCCGCACAAAGCACCTCCTCCGCCACCACCAAGCCGGTTCACAAAAAATCTTCCACCGCGAATACTTTCCACGCGACCTCCTCTTCCACTTCGCAGAAACACGGCAGCTCCAAAAAATCTGGAAAGCACAGCAAGAAAGTAAAGGGGCAAGCGGCTCCCACTTCCGACCGCATTACGGAAATTCAAGACGCCTTGGCGAAAAAGGGCGCTTTCGCCGGCACTCCTACCGGTAAATGGGATGATTCGACCGTCGATGCCATGAAGCATTTCCAAACCGCCAATGGTTTGACTCCCAGCGGAAAACTGGACGCCTTGACCCTCCAGAAACTTGGCTTGGGCTCAGAAACCGCCGGTGTGGCTGCTCCCACCCCGCCGCCTAATTCGGCCAATCGCCTTAAGAATCTCTCCTCGCTACCTCAAGACAGCCCTCAGGAACCTTCCAACCAACGCTAGCCTGTACCGGATTTCTTTGTGTAGGGGCACAGCACTGCTGCACCATGTCCGCAAGGGCCCTAATTGCCACGAAACTCCAATGCAACCCATCCAAAGTTTGCATTTGCCATCCGTGGTGCACACGCATACTCTGTTCGCATGTTTAGCACTCGACACACCACTTGTTGCGCATGTTGCTGTTCCATGTGTTGCGCACACGTGTCTTCTGGTGTGGGAGGCTAACTAGCGAAAAAAGTTTAGCCTGACGTCGTTTCCAACCCATCGCCAGAAAGCCTGGTCGATGGGTTTTTGTTTTTTCCGGGTGCGGGTGGCGAGCGCTTTTGTCAAGGGACGCTCGCCACTCGAAAAACTAACGATTTACCTCCGAGGTGGCGATGCCGAAGCGTCGAGGCGCTGGTCTGCAAAACCAGTCTTAGCGGGTTCGAGTCCCGCCGCTACCTCCAAACCTTTTTCATTAGAGAAAGTACGCTCGCTCGTTGCGGTTCGAACCTTCACAATTATTCATTCCCGAAAGCAAAGAGAAGGTGTCATCCCGAATCCCCGCGCCCCTAGCGGGGTGAGGGACCTGCTTTGCTT
>Ga0187772_10001693_pt1 | contig 10610 bp, 4 predicted proteins | sample 0116_SJ02_MP15_2_FD_133137 | JGI IMG/M metagenome (GOLD analysis project Ga0187772, IMG submission 133137) | Tropical peat soil microbial communities from peatlands in Department of Meta, Colombia - 0116_SJ02_MP15_20_MG | ecosystem: Environmental > Terrestrial > Soil > Wetlands > Peat | place... | reverse complement strand
TTGGCCTTCTTGACGTTCTTGAGGCTGCTGATCAAACTCTTCTTCTGAATTGACATGTCTTTCTGCTCCTTCGAAGTGGGTTCCCCTACGGGTTGCGACATTAGCTGCAAAAGAGATGCCAATCCGGAGTGACAGATGCCCGCGCTGAAATGATTGGAGTTAGTACGAAAGTACTCCTGGCCTACCGGCCAGGAAAGGTTAAAAATTAACCGCCGGTTAAAAATTTACCCTTGTTCACGGTTAAAATTTAACCTTTGGGCAGTGGAACACTCTGATCGCGACCGCAATATCCGCCATCTTGAGCCCCAAGGATTGACCCTCTTGATTTCGAATCTTAGTTCGCTCATGTCCGGAAAAATCAGGGCAGATTTCTAGGGAGTGTCGAGACCGCCGCAAGGTCAAATTTCCAGATTAATCGACCGGGGTACGCCCAATCAGAGGGTGCCTCGCGGTGCGTCATCTTTTTCGAATATCCTGTCTCGCCGAACCCTAACCACGGTTTGATCAGGTCTAATTCAACTCGCAAACCCTGCACGAGGCTCTTTATCGCGACAAATTCATCACGGTTGTGTTGGCGAATCGACATAACGTATGTAAGCCAAGCAAAGGAAAGCGCCCAGAGCCCCGCTGCTGCCGCAATAATTGTCGAAGCATCCACGAGCTTATTCATGATTTCCACCTAATGTGGGAAAGCCTGCGTCATTCGCTGCCGAGATGAAGAGAACTCGCACCTTTGCTGATTCTCCGCCAAGGATTTCTCGGCGTCCATGGTGTTTTCTGCTTTGGGAGCTTACAGAAAGCGTTGGAATCGCTCATGCCCTGTCAGCCCCGTTCAGGATGGCTCTGAAGAGCGTCCCTTGAACCGTTCGTAGGCCGCTGGCAGTTCAATTCTAAATTTCTGGCACAACGCGGATACGTCTCGAAAATCCTTTCTGTCAGTTGGTATCCGGAGTGGAACTTGACCGCCCACTCTGCCGAAATACACTCGCGGTTTGGCCCGCGATGCTCCCGGTTCCCGTCAAGGACGGAGCGGATACATCTCTCCTTTTGCAGGCGGTCCGTATATTCCGTTTCCTTGGTCATCAAGCACGATGACATGCACATCACATCAATCTCTTTCCCGTTTTCGTCGCCAAGCGCGAAATTCCAAGGCCGGGCCATTTCGAGCTTGATTTCCCAATATCCCTGTTTGTTCAGGAGTTCACGGAGACTCGCAACATCCTTCTGCTCGATTGCTGTCAGAAATTATCACAACGAAAGTTTGGAGAATAATTGGGTTCTGCCCGAGCGATGAGGATCAGCCCTTTGGTATCTCTTTGCTTGACCGCTGAATCTTGTCCTCGGCCATCAGTTGACGAACGCTTCTGCCGGGCCTACTATCGTCTGCAAGCCCCGGAAGATTACCTCTGTAGTGTTCGTCCCTACTTTCAGGAATGCGTCGCGCGTGTTCGAAGGAGATCCAGCCGCCATGAAAATACCTCCCGCGATTCCTTTCCGTTGCGTCCTCTTTTGTTGCCTGTTCTTCGCGTCGGTAATTGGCACGCATGCAAGTCCTGTACCGACAGAACCGCAACAACCTGCCGCCGCTTTGTCTCCTGACGCACAAAAGAAGTTGGCGTCGTTGGATGCCGCGTACAAAAGCGGTGTGCTCACAAAGGAAGAATACGAAGCCAAGAAAAACGCACTCATTGCGGAGTCCGCTCCGGCTGGCCAACGAACCATGCGCGCCGGTTGGTCTACGCATACTGATCCCTCCGGATTCTCGGTGGACCTGCCTTCGGGTTGGAGCGCGGCGCGCGACGCCCGGCTCGGCCGAATCACGCTTCGCGGTCAGCGCGGGGAAAACGCCGTGATTTGGCCGATGTTTGTCGAAGGCGAACAGCTCGGCGCGCGCGACGCGGGCACGCTGGTGCAGCAGTTGGCGCGCAAAGTGGATGCCCAACTGCCGTGGGGCCGCGTCGATGCCTCTCAAAATGTCGTGCGCACGATTGCGAAGGACACACAACACAGCGCTGCCGCTTTGATGACCTGGTCGGCCGATTCCAAAGGCACCGGCGTGTTTTTCTACTGCGTCGAAGCGCCACCGGACGTCTACCGCTCTTCCACGGAATCGTTCGCCGGAATCCTGCAAAGCTTTCGAATTTTGCAGGATCCCAGCCTGCAAAATTCGTCGGCTGGCGCAGCACCCGCCCCGGCGCCGCTGCGATTTGTCACCTGGACCGATCCGCGCGAAGGTGCCTACACCATGGCCGTGCCGCAAGGATGGCACGTTCTCGGGGGCTCCTATCGCCTCAGCGCCACTGACATTCGCAACGGCACGGTGATGATCTCGCCGGACAGCCGCATTCGCGTCATCGTCGGCGATTCCACTCTGGGCACTTTCACGCAGCCCAATCAGATGTTGGCCATGGCCGGCTTGCGCGAAGGCTCCTATCAGATGCTTGGCGACGGAACGAAACTCGAAATTCGCCGCTACCTCACCGGGCAGCAGTTTGCCCGCCTTTATGCGCAATCGTTCGGCCAGCGGCAATGTTCCGGCCTGAACATTACTTCGAACAATCAACGTCCGGACTTGGCCTCAACCTTCGTGCAGTCCGCTCGCTCGGAAGGCATGGGCCGGGCGCAATTGACCGCCGGAGACGTGGCCATCGCCTGCAATCTGAATGGCTCGCAAGTCTCTGGATTCATTGTTGTCGCCACGATCATCCCCTTTCCAGGCCAGGCCGGCATCTGGTCCGTCTACCGTCTCTACGGCTATATAGCGCCGCCCGATCGCCAGAAGGAAGCGGAAGCGGTTTATCAACAGGCTCTGCAAACCTGGCGTATCAATCCGCAGTGGCAAGCTCAAGAGCAGCAGCTCGCCAACTCCGCCGTGCAGCAAGACAATGCGCGTTCTCAGCAGATTCGAGCCCGCGCCATGCAGGCCATCCAGGACGATCAGCGCCACATCTCGGACAGCATTATGCAGGGGTATGAATACCGCTCCCGCGTCAACGACGAAATTTCCCGCCGCCAGGAAAATGCCATTCTCGGCACTTTGGACGTGGTCGATCCGGAAACCGGCACGCGCTATAAAGTGTCCAACTACTCCGACTATCACTGGATGAACAATGAGGGATATATGGCCGGCACCAACACGTACACCTCGCCGGGCCCTGACTGGCGCGAGTTGGTCACCTTGCCCTATTGACGCTCAAGGCCCGAATCGAATCCAACGCCCGAGAAAAACTCTAGGATTCCAGACTCCTGCGAGTAGACTTCAAGCCAGCGTTGCGTCGACCGTCTCAGCCGGCAGTGGCACTAGCCGCCATTTTCCGATAGCCGACTCACTGCAACCTCGCGTATTCCACCTTAGCTTGTTTCAGGATAGGGATGTCGGGGTCGGCGTCTTTCCAGAGGGTAAGGAACTCCTTATAAGCAGCCTTTGCCTTGGGGGTGTCGCCTTGGATGGCGTAAGCGCGGCCGAGCTGTAGGCGGGCCAATGCACCAAAAGAGCAGTTTCCGCTCACGCCGCGATAGGTGAAAAATTTCTGAAACTCTGCGGCTGCTTCATTACCCTGACCCAATAGCAAGTACGCCTGGCCGCGCACGTAAGCTGGTTGGAGCAGGCCGCCCACTCCCGGGGGTGGGCTGGCCAAGTCGTAGGGGATGGTAGCATGAAGAAGTTCAATCGCCTTGGCAGGATTATTGTGGCGAATTTCGATACTAGCACGAACGGTGGGCAGCCAATAGGCGTTGACCATCGTATTGTGAGGAAACAGCTTCTCAAGGTCGTTAGCTAGCCTCCGGGCACGCGCTGAGTCGCCGCTTTTTGCGAATGCGAGCCCGGCGAGAACCTGCGCGTCACGGGTTGAGGCCAAGGCTAGCGCCGCTGCAGTTTGCTGCTGAGCTTCTGCGAAATTGCCGAATTCAGCTTCCCGCAGAGATGCGTTGAGTCGCCACAGAGCCGCCATTTCTTGCTCATCATTTTGTTTTGCAGACTCGGCGGCTCGTCGAGAAAGTTGACGCGCTCCCTTTAGCCGACCATAGAAAGCCTCAGTATCGGATTGTGAAGAAAGAAAAGCGTCTTCGACCCCCGGTTTACCACTGGCCCAAGCTTCCTGGCGCGCCATCTCTGCCACATCACCCTCAAGGAACGCGACTCCATACACATTACTTCGTACCTCCGCGTTATCGAGCTTCCGCGTCAAGGCTTTCTGATAGATTGCTTTCGCTTCCTCCAAACGGTTCAGGCTTGCGTAGTCAGCAATGAAATTGCCATAAAGGACGCCGTCATCCGAAATCAATCCGGCAGCCTTGAGGTGTTCTGCCAAGGCCTGCTCATATTGCCCTAGTTCAAAGTACGTGGCCCCCAGGTTTATGTGCGCAGTGGCACTATGGGGATATTCCTGCGACAACAATTCGTATGTTTCGAGGACCCTGGGCACTTCCCCAGTAACAAGGTCACAATAGAAAGCAGTGATGCGGAGTTTTTCGAGCTCGCTTGCGCGGCCGCGCAGCTCATAGGCTTTTTGGATGTACTGGCTTGCCTGGTCGGTCTCTCCTAAATTGGAGTAAGAAACGGCAAGAGCGGCGTATGCCGAAGCGAAAGTAGGGTCTAGCTCGATGGCGCGTTTCAACATTGGGATGGAGCCTGCATCGCCTTTTTCCGATTGTGCCTTGCTTGCCAATGAATAGGCTTTCAAAGCCTCGAAAGAAGATGTGGTGGCCTGCTCTATAGGCGTATCAAACTTCTGAATCGAGCTTAGGGATTCTCCTAGCCTTTCGCGCAATTTGGCCGCCGCGTGATCTAGCGCGCTGAGCACCGTCTCATTCGAGGTCGCTGTCACCTGCATTTGTGCCAGCGTATCTCCGCTCTGACAGTTCACAGCCTTCACCCCTAGCACATATTGGTTGCCTAGCCCGGCAATTGAGCCTGCAACGTACGCTTTGCCTCCTGCCCTCTGGCAAAGTTCGCTGGCAACATCGGGGGTGAGTAATGTGGTGGTGGGACGCGCCATCAAACGCAATGTCGCGGCCACCTTTTCATCTCCGAGCACATTCAAAAAGGGCGACTGCCGCAAAGAAACTGTGAGCGCTGTTTTTAATGTGTCGTCGAACACCGGGTCCTCGGTTCGATTGGCGAAGTCAGCGAGAACGATCGTGTCCGTTGGTTTTAAGGCATGCGCGGGACGGGGATATAAGAACCAGCTTCCCACCGCGAGGGCCATGACCAAGGCCCCAACGCTAATCCGCACGAGCAATTTCCGCGATGGTTTCGGTAGCCTCTGCGTGAGTTTGGGTTGCGCCGGGCCTCCCGTCGCGACACTGCTTTTGTATTCCTGCAGGTCGCCTCGTACGTCAGCGGCGCTTTGGTAGCGCAGATTGCGGTCTTTTTGGAGAGCTTTGGTAACGATCCTCTCTAGCTCCAGGCCGTCGTAAGACACCATCCGTCCCAATGGCGTAGGAGCGCGGTTCAGGATGGCGTCCGTCACGATTCCGGTGGTGTTGCCGTGAAAGGCTTGCTGCCCTGTCGCCATTTCATAGAGCACTAGCCCAAACGAGAAAATGTCCGTGCGGGCGTCGAGCGATTCTCCTCGCACCTGTTCTGGAGACATATAAGCGACCGTGCCCATCATCGCTCCAGGTTGCGTAAGCGTCGCCTCAAAGGCGGCAGCCGCCTCGTCCCCCATGATCGTGCTGCCTTCCATGGATTTGGAGAGCTTCGCTAACCCAAAATCTAGAATTTTAACGCGACCTTGGCTGGTAACGAAGATGTTCGCTGGCTTGATATCTCGATGGATGATGCCTTTCGAATGTGATGCGTTCAACCCGTCTGCCACGCCAATCGCCACATCCAATAACTTCTCAAGTTCCATGGGCCGACCCGCGATGATGTGCTTGAGGGTCTTGCCTTCTAAGAACTCCATGGCGATGAAAGCTCTGCCGTTCTCCTCGCCAATGTCGTAAATGGTGCAAATGTTCGGATGATTTAGAGCCGAGGCAGCTTTTGCCTCGCGTCGAAATCGCTCCATTGCTTGGCGGTCGTGGGCTAAGCCTTCCGGCAGGAACTTCAAAGCCACAGAGCGATCGAGGCGGGTGTCCTCGGCTTTGTACACCACACCCATACCGCCCCCGCCAAGCTTTTCGATAATGCGGTAGTGGGAGACGGTCTGGCCGATGAGCGTGTCGGTATCCGCCACAGTGGGGCCATATTAGGGTGCGTCTTTGGGCAAGTCAACGAACCACTGAAAGGGGGCGTACAGCCACCGATTTTTTAGAGTGAGAAGCCTGGCAGTGTCGGACGGTATGAGAGGAAGCGTTGAGCGTGCGAATTGCGGACGGACGAACACGAAAGGACTAGATGGCGAAAATGAACTCCACCCGCTACAGTTTCCGCTACAGTGCGCTTTTGAGGCTTGCTGTGAATTTACTGTAAATAGTTGAAAATCTTGGTGAACCGGGGAGGACTCGAACCTCCAACCCGTTGATTAAGAGACCGTTCAAAGAGAACTGATACCGTTTGCGATTGGCTGCTATCCAGCTGATTTCCCGCGCCAGTGCAGGCGATTCGCACACTATCTCTCAGCTACCAATTGCTACCAGTTTTGAATGGGGGTGGGCACAAAATAGGGCACAATCCGATTGGCACTAGCTCGCCACAGAGCCCGAGTTGTCCGGCCTAAGGGACGCGAGTGCCCGAGGACGCCTTCCACCCTGCGCGAGCTACTCTCAATTTTTATTTTTCACCGTAGGGTGCTCTACTGCAGCTTGGCATACTCTGCATTAGCCTGCTTCAGGATGGGGATGTCGGGGTCGGCGTCTGTGTACGCCCGTGAGGATCTATTTCTGGCTCAAAAGGTATAGGTCAGCGTGACCCCCGGGACGCGCATAGACGATAGTGGAAAGATCGCGGGAAAAGTCGTAGGCGTTGCCGCCGTTAACTAGGGGAAAAGCAAACGGGAGCTTCAACGCGGCTTGGGCGGCCCCGGTCAGTTTTCCGCCTCCCCAGGGCTGATGGTAAATCGTGACTCCACCGCGCGAAGCAACGGCATACAAGAGCGACTTGCCGTCCCGAGCAAAAAATACACTGGACGTTACTACGCCTGGAAGCAATGGGATGCATTTCCTGTCTGAGATGGAAACCTCGTAGATTCCAGTCTTTTCTCCGGCGATTACAAAGCTAAGCAAGTACTGCCCACCGGGGTCAGCATCCGTAACATCGCCGCAGTTGTCGACAAGCTTCTCCGGGTTCGAGCCGTCCATGCTCCATTTCCCGATGCTGTTACTGACTATCTTCCCTTGCTTCTCCTCAATATTCCCATAAATGGATTTCTGATCAGGGCTCCATACCGAATTGTAGTTGTTACCTCCCATCGGGGGAAGTTGACGAAGACCGCTGCCATCAGCCCCCACGAGGTAGACTTTGGCCCCTGCCCCGGCTTCCGACTCTTGAAAAGACAGGTGAAAATTGTCAGGAGCCCAGGTCCCAGTTGCAAGGTTTTCTCCAGTGGCGAGTTTCGCTTTGTTGCCCCCGTCGATGTCTGACACCCACAGGCTCTTGAATGTTAGGTACATCACGCGCTTCCCGTCCGGCGAGATGGCGGGCTGAGTTGCGTCCTCTGACACAATGTCCGTGGATTTCTTTGAATGAACGTAGTATACGGTCAACGACCCGGAGGACTTGCCATTCACAAAGTAAATCCCTTTCCCTCCCGGATCGGGCATAGGCGAGTCGTCTGGTCCCGTTCCAAACGTAATCTGAGTCAGACTCCGGTCCTCGAGGTTGTATTTCCAGATGTTGGTCAGCCCGTTTACTGTCCGAGAAAACAGCACTGTTTTACCTGGTTCGGCCCACACTCTGCCGGACGCATCCCCGGACACCTCACCTAAATCAACCGCCTCATGACTGTTCACGTTTATTCTGTAAAAACGCAAATTTGGTGAAGGCTGTTGAAGAGAACCAGCGAGCAGATCATTGTTGCTAGGAAATACCTGAAGCGCAAAAAACTTGAGGCCCGCGCCTTCCTGGTTGTACACTAATTCTTCGTTCAATCCAGATTTCGCAGCACGAAAAATCCCAGACCTATCAGACTTTTCATAATAAATGAATGTGCCATCCGTCGAGGGAACCGCCCAGATGCCAGACACCACACGGCGGGGAGCCCCACCCAGCGCAGGCACCGCCCAGGTCTCGTCGTGGCCGAGGGACCTCTCGTAGTAGATTTCTTTCCCGTCGGGCGAAAATGCGTTGGCATTCTTGTCGCCTTCGTCGTTCGTGAGTTGAAGCGGCTCGCCACCAGAGGTGAGCATCAGGAACACTTGTTCGACCCCGCCTATCGGTGAGGCAAACGCCACAGCGTGGCCGTCGGGAGAAAGTATCGCGGCGTCCATCGGTTTGTTCCACTGGCTGATTTGCGTAATCTTTGTGGGGCCACTCGGTGTGTTCGAGCGGGGCCAAAAGTGATATACCGCGAAGCCTGCTAGCAGGAATGCGAGACAAGCCGCCAAAAGAGCGTAGCGCTTCCAGGCAACTCCGCCCGACGCTTGAGCCGCAGTAACCGAACTGATTCGATGTTCTGCAGCAGGTTGCATAACCACTGCACCGGACGTGCTCAACTCTCCGCTTCCTCGTGATACTTTCCCCGAACTGCTATCTCTCTTCAACCGCTTCAGGTCGGCCCTCAACTCGGCAGCGGATTGGCAGCGCAGCTCCCGATCCTTCTCCAGCGCCTTGTTTATAATCCTCTGCAACTCTGTCGGCACGGCCGTGTTCAGCCGCGCCGCTTCGGTTGGGTTTTTGTGCAGAATCGCGTCAAACACCCCACCGGTACTATCTCCCGTGAACGGAAAAAATCCCGTTGCCATCTCGTACAGCACCACTCCAAAGGAAAACAGGTCGGTGCGCGCATCCAGTGCTTTCCCTAGCACCTGCTCCGGTGACATATATGCAACCGTCCCCAGCGCACTCCCGGGACTGGTCAACTGTTCCGTGTCCACAGTCACGGTTCCCAGCGTCCCGCCGCTCACCACCTTCGTCGTGCTCACCTTTGCCAATCCAAAATCCAGAATCTTTGCGTGCCCCTTCTTGGTCACAAAAACATTCGCAGGCTTGATGTCCCGATGGACAATTCCCTCACTGTGCGCGGCGTCCAGCCCTTCGGTGACTTCAATCGCCAAATCCAGTAGTTTCTCCACTTCCATCGCCTGCCCATTAATCAAATGCTTCAACGTCGCGCCGTCGAGATACTCCATGGCGATGAACGCTCTGCCGTTTTCCTCACCGATGTCATAAATCGTGCAGATGTTTGGATGATTTAGCGCCGAGGCTGCTTTGGCCTCACGCCGAAATCGCTCCATTGCCTGTCGGTCATGCGCTAGGTGCTCGGGCAAGAATTTGAGGGCGACAAATCGGTCAAGGCGAGTGTCCTCTGCTTTGTAAACCACACCCATTCCGCCACCACCGAGTTTCTCAAGAATGCGATAGTGCGAAATGGTCTGGCCGATGAAGGCGTCCGGCATTGCAGCACATGTTAGGTTGCGTGAGAAAGCAAGTCAACGCATCCGGAATCGGTAGTTCCGAGTTGTCCAGCTTGGGGGACGCTAAGGCACAATGACTGCCTTAGCCCCAGGGCGCGAACTGCTCTCAATTTTTATTTTTTCCGCACCTAGAGTCGGATCGGGTACTGGTCGAACCTTTCCGATAACCCGATAACTAATCGGGAGTTGCGCCTTTCCAAACCGTGAGGAAATCCTCAGAAGTAGCTTTCTAGGAACGTCCTTTGGTCGTGAATATAAATAAAAGAAATAGCGCTTGACACGAAGTTTGCCTTCGCCTATCCTCCGCACCCATTGTCAGGCCCACCAGCAGGCGGAAAAGCAGGAACTACGATTCTCTACCTACAAATAGAGACGTAGAAGTGTGCCACGCGGCAGTACAAGCGCTTTTGGAATGCACGACGAGGGCAACTTAGTTGGAGACTTAGCAAACGGAGGACATCCATGAACAAAGACGGAGAAAACCCCAACGTTGTCCCGGTGAACGATGAGCCAAATACAGATAGGAAACCAAAGGGGCCGAGCCGCAGACAATTCCTGGGCGGGGTGAGCGGCGTGGCTGCCGCGGCCGCAACTTTGGGAGCGATCGGCTTGGAGCCCCTAGTTGGAGGAAAAGACTCGGTCGCGAAAGCGTCGGTTATTTCCTATCCGGTGGATAGGCGGGCCGACGCAAGCCTCCGGTACCGAGTTGAAACAGCAAAAGCCGAGGATATTAACGTTCCCGAACAACCGGATAATGGCGACTCCAAAAGGTTTACGGATTTCAGCGGAAATTACAGCAAGGCCCTGGCTCACGACGCCCTTGGCGTGCCCAATCTAGCTTCCTACCAGAGTTTACTATTTGCGTTGACGACCGGAGAATTTTCGGACTTTCAAAACATTATCGTAGGCACGCCCAGTGGCGGCCCCAACTCGAAACTGGTTACTCCGCCAGCGGCTTTGGCGTTTGATCTGGAGGGTTTAGATTCCCATGCCACGATTATTCCACCCGCACCCAGCGTGGCGAGCGCGCAGACTGCGGCCGAACAGGTCGAACATTACTGGGCGGCACTGCTACGTGATGTGCCATTCGA
>Ga0187772_10001692_pt1 | contig 10611 bp, 11 predicted proteins | sample 0116_SJ02_MP15_2_FD_133137 | JGI IMG/M metagenome (GOLD analysis project Ga0187772, IMG submission 133137) | Tropical peat soil microbial communities from peatlands in Department of Meta, Colombia - 0116_SJ02_MP15_20_MG | ecosystem: Environmental > Terrestrial > Soil > Wetlands > Peat | place... | reverse complement strand
GCAGGCGCGATAGTTTGCGGTTCAGCCTGCGGACCATGCTTAGGCGGACATATAGGATTACTGGCAGCAGGTGAAACTTGCGTTAGCAGTTCAAACAGGAACTTTATAGGAAGAATGGGCAGCACCCAAGCAAGCGTTAAACGAAGGCTTACTGGAAATCTTCACTGACGCAGGCGCAATAGTTTGCGGTTCAGCGTGCGGTCCATGCTTAGGCGGGCACATAGGATTATTAGCTGCAGATGAAATTTGCGTAAGCACTTCAAACAGGAACTTTATCGGAAGAATGGGAAGCACCAAAGCCAGCGTATACTTGGCTTCTCCAGCAACGGTGGCTGCTTCAGCAGTCATAGGCAAAATCACTGACCCAAGAAAACTGGAGGCAAAAGCATGAATATGAAAATCAAAGGTCCAGCGATAAAATTCGGAAACAACATTGACACAGATGTTATTCTGCCGGGACAATACATGACGTTGGTTGACCCTTACGAGTTAGCAAAACATGCCCTATCAGGTTTAGACTTAGCGTTTCCTGAGAAAGCGAAGAAAGGCGTGATTGTTGTGGGTGGGAAAAACTTCGGCTGCGGTTCAAGCCGGGAGCAAGCGCCGTTAGCCCTAAAGTATGCGTGCGTAAAATGCGTGTTAGCAGAATCTTTCGCTCGGATTTTCTTCCGAAACGCGATTAACATTGGCTTACCAGTAATCGAATGCAAAGGCATATCGGCTGCTGTCGAAACGGGCGACGAATTATTCGTGGACGTTGAAGCTGGAAAGATAGAAAACATTTCAAAAGGCAAAAAGTTTGAAGTAGACAAGCTTCCACCATTCATAATTGAAATATTAGCAGATGGTGGATTAATCGAAAACCTGAGAAGGAGACTGAACAAAAAATGACGGAATACAAGATATCCCTAATTCCAGGCGACGGCATCGGACCAGAATTAACCGAAGCTACACTGAAAGTTCTGGATTCAGCACAGAAAAAATTCGGATTAAAACTTAAAATTATTGAAGCTGAAGCGGGCGACGCAACCTTAGCCAAAAGAGGCGCCGCATTACCTGAGGACACGGTGCAAAAAATCAAAAAATCCGACGCTTGCCTAAAGGGACCAGTAGGCGAAAGCGCAGCTGACGTCATAGTTAAACTCAGATTGATGTTTGATTTGTACGCTAATCTGCGTCCATTAAAGGCTTACCCTAACGTTTCTGTTGCTCGACCAGACATTGATATGATGTTTGTTAGGGAGAACACTGAGGACGTTTACAAAGGCTTAGAATTCGCCATAGGCAACGATACAACCATATGCATAAGAGTAATTACCCGTAAGAATTGTGAACGCATAGCCAAAAAAGCCTTTGAAATTGCGCGTTTACGCAATGGCAAAAAGAAAGTAACAGCTATACACAAAGCCAACGTTATGCGTGTAACCGACGGATTATTCGCAAGCATTTGCCGCGAAACAGCAAAAAAATACCCAGACATAGCCTTCAATGAGTTATATGTGGATGCGGCATCGATGCGTCTAATAAAAGAGCCCCAAGAATTCGATGTTTTCTGCACCTGCAACATGTTCGGCGACATCTTATCAGACGAAGCCGCCCAACTTATCGGCGGGTTAGGCATGGCTCCTGGCGCAAACATAGGGGACAACTTTGGACTCTTCGAACCAATCCACGGTTCAGCACCAAACAGGGCAGGGAAACACACGGCAAACCCAATCTCCATGATCCTAAGTGCGAAGATGATGCTGGAATGGCTCGGCGAAAAATATAACGATAAAAAATGCGTCAATGCAGGTGCTGCAATAGAGAATGGGGTAATATTCGCGTTACGTAATGGTCAAACTGTTCCAGACTGCGGCGGTAACACTACGACCGTGGGTATGGCTGAAGCCATTGCAGAAGCTCTAAGAGTAAAAACTGGTTGAAAAAATGACAAATAAAACTTCACGAATCCGTATTTTTGACACTACACTGAGAGATGGCGAACAAACACCCGGGGTTTCTTTAACCGCCGATGATAAGATTGAGATTGCAGGTCAACTAAGTAAGCTAGGCGTCGATGTTATCGAAGCAGGTTTTCCAAGCTCTTCCGAAGGCGAAAAAAAAGTTGTACGAGAGATTGCAAGAGCTGGTTTAGAACCAGAAATCTGCGCTTTGACGCGGGCAACAAAAGGCGATATCGATGCTGCAATCGACTGCGACGTTGACCTGATTCATGTGTTTATTCCAACATCGTCTGTGCAAATGAAGTACGCCGTAAACTTAACGCCTGAACAGGTGCTGTCTTCAACGGTGGAATCCATCGAGTACGTTAAGAAGCATGGCTTCAAATGCGAGTTTTCGCCAATGGATGCCACGCGCTCAGAAATTGGTTTCTTAAAAAAAGTGTGCCAAGCAGCAGAGAGTGCAGGTATGGACAGCCTGAACGTTCCTGATACCGTGGGCATAATGATTCCTAAAGCAACCATCAAACTCATTGAGGAACTGAAAACCGTGGTTAGAAACGTCCCCATTAGCACTCATTGCCATGATGATTTTGGCTTAGCAGTTGCGAACTCCTTAGCCGCTGTTGAAGCTGGCGCTTCCCAAGTGCATGTTGCCGTTAACGGGTTAGGTGAGCGTGCCGGTAACGCCTCGCTTGAAGAAGTGGTTATGGCTTTGCATTTGATTTACAAGTACAAGACAGGCGTAAACACACGATTAATATACAGCACTTCAAGACTGGTTTCATCGTTAAGCGGCATAAACGTGCAAGCTAACAAGGCAATCGTGGGCGAAAACGCTTTTGCTCACGAGTCAGGGATTCACACTCGCGGAGTAACGGAGAAACCATTAACCTTCGAGCCGATAAATCCCGAGTTAGTCGGACGCACAAGAAAATTAGTTGCAGGAAAACTAGCAGGAACACGCGGCATAAAAGCTGAACTTGAAGAAATAGGCATCCACCCAACCGAAAGGCAACTGCAGGAAGTTGTCCAACGTGTTAAAGAGTTAGGTGATAAGGGCAAGATGGTGACGGATGCGGATTTATTTGCGTTAACTTCAGCAGTTATGGGCGAAGTAATAGGGGAAGAAAAAATTGTTGATTTAAGTGACTTAGCCGTCATAACAGGAGTCAAAGTAATTCCGACCGCCTCAGTCAGGCTGATCTTGAATGGGAAAGAGTACGTTGCTGCAGAAACAGGCGTAGGCCCAGTTGACGCTGTTTTAAAAGCCATTCAAAAATTAACTAATAACTTAGAAAATATTCGGCTCAGTGAGTATCGTCTTGAAGCGATCACAGGCGGTTCAAACGCCGTTGCAGAAGTTGTCATTAAAGTAGAGGACGAAAAAGGCAACATCGTTTCAGCACGTGCAGCCAGAGAGGACATAGTTATGGCAAGCGTTGAAGCAATGATAAACGGTATAAACAAGCTCTTACTAAAGAATCGTAAGCAGGGAACCAAAAAGTGAAAGTGGCCTTCCAAGGCGAACGGGGCGCTTACAGCGAAAACGCAGTCTTCCAGTTCTTCGGAGCCGACACACAAGTTAAACCCTGCGGTGACTTCAAAGACGTTTTTGACAGCGTGTGCACTCAGGAAACCAATTTCGGGGTCGTGCCCATTGAAAACAGCCTGGAAGGGAGCGTTACACAAAACTATGATCTTTTCTTGAAGTACGATTTGAAGGTGTGCGGCGAAGTCATTGTTAAAATCGAGCATTGCCTAATCGCAAACCCAGGCACCGCCTTGGCAGATATCAAAGTTGTTTACTCGCATCCACAAGCGCTGGCACAGTGCAGAACTTTCTTGGAGGAGTTTGGACGCGAACTCATACCCACCTATGATACAGCAGGCAGCGTCAAAATGCTTAGAGAAAAAGGCTTAACAAATGCTGCGGCGATTGCCAGTGAAAAAGCAGCAAACCTCTACGGAATGCAAATTCTTGCCAAAGACATCGCAGACAACCCAGAGAACTACACGCGTTTCTTCGTTCTCTCCAGCGAGGATTCAACGCCGACAGGCAAAGACAAAACAAGCATAATCTTCTCAGCCGCCCATCGACCAGGCTCACTATACCATGCGTTGCGCGAGTTCGCCGAAAGAGACATCAACTTAACAAAAATCGAATCGCGACCAACCAAGCAAACAGCATGGGAATACAACTTCTACTTGGATTTTGAAGGGCACCGCAATGAGAAGCGGTGTGCGGAAGCCTTGAAGGCGCTGGAGAAGCATGCGGTATTTATCAAAATTTTAGGCTCATATCCTAAAGCCAAAATGTCATAATAAGCTGAACTGAAGCATTGGTCATCTTTGCGAGCCCAGTTAGATTATCGTTGGACCACATTCTTGTAGAAATTCTCCATAACTCTGTGCCCTTCAGTGTGTGACTCACTTTTTACGTTTATTCGCTCAGGATGAAATTGAACACCATAAAATGGTTTGCTTTTATGTTTAACGGCTTCTAACTTCGCGTGAAACAGAGTCTGCCAGCAGCTCCATGCCAGCTTTATCCAAGCTTTCTTTTAAGACATAATCGTAATGTGATTCAGATAATGGTATCATGTCCTGTTTTGCGAAGCATGCAAATATCTCGTCAACGTCAACTACCCGTACATTTTCAAACCGATCAAAAACTGGTTGAGAAAGCGAGCCTACTTTGGCGCCAAATGTCCAACAAAGCAGTTGATGACCATAGCAAATACCCAGCATGGGTAAATTGCAGGTTTTTATCAAATTAACAACTCCTTGGAACATATGTCTGTGTGAAGGATTGACTATTCTAGCTGCAGACCCGCTGATAACGACACAGTCTATGTCTTTCCCAACTTGGTGGTCTTCACCGATGTCTTCAAATTGGATAACAGTGGGTTCGCTAAATTTTCTAACCGCTTCAAGTAAAGCCTCGTTTGTCGTTGCTTGAAGAGAACAGTTCACGAGCAACGAATTAGTCATTCGAGTTCTTATTCCTCTGTTGCTTCAAGCATTTGGTACATGGTTTCATAGGATTCAGCAAAGTTTGGATCCGCTTCGGTTAATTTTGTTTTTAAGCGCTCCATTCGCTTAACGATTGCATCTGCATCTTTGTTTTTTATTACGTTAATCCACTCTTTTGCTTTAGCCATAAATAAGTCTTCAATTTCGCTCAGCTCCGGCAGATTAGTTTGCAGGCTTGCATAGAGATCAGGGGTTTCCAAAGCAGTCGCTTCTGCCAGTGTGAAAAGCATTCTGTACGTGGTGCCTGCAACCTCTTTTGTTTCTTGGAAATCTTTTTGTTCCAGGAGCGTTTCGCAAGCAGCTAAGCCGAGAAAATGCGGTAAGCCAAGAACAATAGACATTAGCTCATCATGCTTCTTGGGAGACATGATGAAGACATGAGCTTCCTCTTGCTCTAGCCACTTTTTGAATTCTTCTGCAAACTTTTTTTCTTTAGCATTTGTTGGCGTAAGAATGTATGCTTTATGTTTGACGCCGTTGCTTCCTGGGCCAAAAACCGGATGAGTGCCTAAAACTAAAGAGCCTTTTATTTTCTCATGCATGACTTTGACAGGGGTCTCTTTGACTGAACATATATCCATCACAACCTGCCCCTGATGAAGCGCTGGACTTATAGTTTTGACCACTTCTTCAAAAGCGTTAATGGAAACGCAAATTAGAACTTGGTCTGCATCAGCCACGGCTTCCTTGAAATCAGTAGTTAACTTGACTTGTAACCCTTTTTTTAAATTGGCTATTTTCTCTTTTTTCCTGTCCGCCAGCCTAACGTCGTACCCTTTTGAATTGAAAAATTTAGCAAACCAAACACCCATTTTTCCCGCGCCAATTATGGCGATTCTCATCCAATGGCCTCGCTTATGATGTCCAATGCTGTCTTTATTTCCTCTCTTGGCGCAGTTAAAGAGATACGAAAATGCTCTCGGTAATCGCCAAAAGCTGTTCCTGGAGCCACGGCTACGCCATTATCAAGCAGGTCTAAAGTGAATTTTTCTGAGTCTAAGCCTTGGCGCTTGGGAAAAACATAGAATGGCGCTTCAGGTTTTGTGAATGAGAATCCTGATTTGGCTAAAATTTTGCTTGCCATTTTTGCTCTTTCTCGGTACTCTTCTTTTATTTTTGTGGCAAGTTGCTTTTGCATTTCCAGCCCTTTTAGTGCGGCTTCTTGAATGAATACTGGAACGTTGTTGATTGTGATTTGGTTGAGTTTAGTTATGTTGTCAACGAGTTGTTTGTTTGCGATTATGTATCCGATTCGCCAGCCCGTCATACTGAATGTTTTAGAGAAGCCAGTGGTTAGAATATGCTTGTGATCGCCATCATATTCTAGGATGCTTTTAGATTTAACGAAGCTGATTGTTCCGTATACTTCATCCGAGAGGATGGTGACGCCTTTCTTGTTGGCTATTTCCACTATTCCGTCAAGTGTTTCCGTGTCTATGACTTTGCTTGTGGGATTGTTTGGGTTGTTGAGTATTATCATTCGGGTATCCTTGTCAATCATGGCTTCAAGCTTTTCTAAGTCTACTTTCCAGCCGTCTTCCATCTCTGTCCTTAACAGTTTAGTCTGAGCACCAAGGCTTTTAGCGATTAAATCGTAAGCCGTCCAGTAAGGCGTCGGGACAACAATGTTTCCGCCAGTCTTCATGATTAGATACATGGTGGCGAATATGCCCCATTTTGAACCAGGCGTAATAACCACACTTTCAGCTTCAACTCCATGAAGTTCAGCGAGCTTTTCCCTAAGCTTGCTCTCACCGTAAGAAGAAGAATACTTTGTTTTCCCAGCCTTCATTGACGCATATGCTGCTTCAATAATCTCGTTAGGCGTAGCTAAGTCTGGGTCGCCCAAGTTTAAGCGTATTATCTTTTTCCCTTCATTTTCCAGCCTTATGGCTTTCTCGTTTATCTCATAGAGCACGCGTTAATTCTCTCCATTGAAAGATCTTTCTACTCTTGAACAACACTGCACATATTAACTATTTCGCGGAAAACAGCTTCAACTTGAAGGGGATCAAGATGAAATTCAACTGCTTTTTCTTTTACACGTTTGTAGATTTCATTTTCTCTTGAAATGTTTCTTACTTGTATGCCATTCTTTTTCTTAACTAACCCAATAGCCATACATATTTTGGCTCTTTCGATGAGGGCGTTTAGAATTTGTTCGTCAACTTCATCTACTTTTTTTCTGAGCTGTTGAATTTCATCCATTATTTCTCTCTCTCCAAGACTTTCGGTATAAAGCCTGCGCGGATCATATGGTCAGCTAAGGTTATTGCGACCGCAGATTCTACGGCTGGCACGGCTTTCGGGACAACACAGGGGTCATGCCTACCCTTAATGCTAATACGTGCGTCTTTCATCGTGGATAGGTTAACGGTCTTCTGTTCTATGCCGATGGAGGGTGTCGGTTTTATTGCTACCTGCATCATTATTGGCATCCCATTTGATATTCCGCCTAAGATTCCGCCTGCATTATCCGTTGCGGTTACAACTTTTCCGCTTTGTATGGTATAAGGGTCATTGCTTTCTGAGCCCTTTAATTGTGCAATTCCAAAGCCCAAGCCGAACTCTACCCCTTTCACAGCTGGAATATTAAACAATGCTTTTGCCAAATCAGAATCAAGTGAATCAAACAGTGGCTCACCGACTCCCACTGGGACGTTTAGGGCAATGCATTCAACTATTCCGCCAAGGCTATCGCATTCTTTTCTCGCGGTGACTATAGCTCCTTCCATCCGTTCTGCACAGGCAAAGTCTGGACATCGGGTAATCGCTGTGTACCGGTTCTTGCGAATTTCCTCAACGGTAAACTTTTTATCACTTTTAACTTTGCCAACTGCTCGGGTATAAGCTAAAACGTCAACATCGAATCTGTTTAGCAATTTTTTAGCGACGGCACCAGCCAAAATGAGTGGAACTGTGAGCCTGCCGGAGAAACGTCCCCCGCCTCGGTAATCGTTAAAGCCAACATACTTCACACGTGCGGGAAAGTCGGCATGTCCAGGTCTGGGCAAGTCTATGATTGCTTCGTAATCGCTCGAGTCAGCCTCCTTATTCCCAACAATCAAAGCGATTGGAGCGCCAGTTGTAAAACAGTTGAAAACTCCCGAAAGAATTTGGACAACGTCTTTTTCGATTCTTCCGGAAACTATTTTGGGCTCTGCTGGAATGCGCCTGTCCAGTTCCCCTTGGATGTCTGCTTCAGAAAGAAATAACCCTGCTGGGCAACCATCCACGACTACGCCGACAAGTTTGCCATGGCTTTCCCCGAAAGTGGTTACTGTGAATTCTTTACCTATCGAATTTCCCGCCAACAATTACAGCTCCTATTTGTTTTAGATGAGTAAAGAACTGCGGATAAGACTTTCTAACGCACTCTGCATTTTGAATTGTGGTTTCACCTTTTGCGCCTAAAGCTGCAACCGCGCAAGCCATCGCGATACGGTGGTCATTATGTGAATCAATCACTGCACCATTCAATGCACAAGGGCCAGTCACAGTCAGGCTGCTCTCTCCCATTTCTATTTGTGCACCCATCTTTCTCAACTCAACATAAAGCGATGTTAACCTATCAGATTCCTTGAGCCTGAGTCTTTGTGCGCCGCTTATCTGAGAAGTGCCATTCGCAAAGCATGCAAGTACAGCACAAACAGGGACGAGATCGGGGATATTTTTCGAATCAACATTCAAAGGGAGAAGCGAGTCGCCGGTTCCGTTTATTTCAACACTGTTCTCGCACACTTTTCCAGCTAATCCCATTTGCTTAAGTATCCCCAGAATAGCTTTATCACCTTGAAGGCTCTCATGATCAAGATTGCTGACTTTCACTTTCGAGCTTGTAATAGCTGCGGCAGCGAGAAGAAAGGCAGCGGAAGAAAAGTCGCCGGGCACTTCGCAGTCAGCGGGCATATATATCTGATTAGCTGGAATTTCTATACGCTCAAAATTTCCGTAAATGACAACCCTGACATCGTGCTTTGCAAGGACATCTTGAGTCATTTTAATGTAATTTACTGATTCAAGTAGTGACGCAAGAACAATTTCTGTATCCACCTTCGCCATGGGGCAAGCAAACATCAATCCAGATATGAACTGTGAACTAACATTACCGGGAATAGATGTTTCGCCTCCAAGAATACCGCCGCCTTCAACAAAAACTGAATCTTTGTCGCCGCGTTTTTTAGAACGAGCCTTGGCGCCTAGCCTGTCCAAACTTTGAAGTAAAGGTTCGATTGGTCTGCGTTCAAGAGAACCTCTGAAAAGAAGGATTGATGGGTCTGGTGCTAGGGCTGCAACGGGTATCATAAAACGTAGTGTTGCGCCAGATTCGCCGCAATCGATGGGCTCTTTCGCATTTTTGAGCGGAATTGCACCCATAACTGTCCAGCAGTCTTCTCCCAAAGTTACTTCTGCGCCTAAAGCTGTGATAGCTCGCAGGGTCGCTTCGGTATCTTCGGACAAAAGAGGATTTGATATTTTAGAAGTTCCATTAGACAAAGCATCGGCTATGAGCATTCGCTGCGTGTAAGACTTCGATGGTGGAGCGCAAACCTCGCCGTTTAACTTTTCACTTTTCTTGATAATCACGTTTGCCATTCGCTATAGCACCTTGGCTTTTTCATAACTCAGACAAGCTTGCACGATTTCGCCGCCATGTTTTTGTAATTCTGCTTTCACTGAATCAATTTTATCTTTGGGCGCAACTGCTGTTACCGTTGGTCCTTTGCCGCATAATCCAGCTGCTACGGCTCCGGCACCCATCGCATCAATCGCAATTGAAGGGTTGTATCCTAAGGCTGATGAGTAAATCAGGCCGTTAAGCGTCAGCGCATCCCAAATCTTTCCCTTCAAAGCTTCCTTGTACGCCACATCTACAAGTGGCTTGACCGTTTGCAGCCTGTCTACGTTGACGTCGGCTGTGTACGCTTTTCCCGGGGGTACATGGAACAGCACGGTTAAGTCTTCAGTAAGCGGTAACTGTTTGACTATTTCTCGATTCAAATTGTCAGTAATTACTATGCCGCCGAAATATGAAGCGCAAGCGTCATCGAAAGCGCCTGTTATAGTTACTTTTGCGTCGAAAGCGGCATCCACGCCCAAATTGACGAGTTCTAAGTCGTTAAGCGTTTTGTCTAACGCTGCTGTTGCTGCTAGAGCTACTGCGTTTGCGGCTGCACTGCTGCTTTTTAATCCTTTGGCGATTGGAATGTTTGACCAAGTTTTCACTTTGGCTCCAAAATGATTATCCAAACTGAACCGCCGCAGAACCCGAATAACAGTTTTTTCTATCAACGCAAGGTTTTCTTTTGGGTCGGAGATTATCTCTGCTTTGATAACCCGAGGTTCATCTGTTAATTTCACTTCTGCTTTAGTCCATAAGTCAACTCCGAAAGCTGCACCTTTGCCAAGTGCCATCGCGTTAACAATTGTTGCAGCACCATGAGCTATAGCCATAGCTTTTCCAGTCAATTTTTACGCCTTCCGTAAGTGGTTAAGCGCTGCCTTCCTCATAACTTCAACTGGCGCCTTGCAGGCAGTCCAGATTTCAAACGATATTGCACCTTGATAAATTAACATTTCAACTCCACTTACAACTTTGGCCCCTGATGCTTTAGCGTCTTTCGCAAGCTTT
>Ga0187772_10001691_pt1 | contig 10611 bp, 6 predicted proteins | sample 0116_SJ02_MP15_2_FD_133137 | JGI IMG/M metagenome (GOLD analysis project Ga0187772, IMG submission 133137) | Tropical peat soil microbial communities from peatlands in Department of Meta, Colombia - 0116_SJ02_MP15_20_MG | ecosystem: Environmental > Terrestrial > Soil > Wetlands > Peat | place... | reverse complement strand
CGGCACAGCGGCCGCGTGCTGGAAGGATTTCCTTCCGTACTGTCGATTCTTGCGGATTTTGTCCTGGAACGCGGCGCGCCCATTCCGATGCGCGTCGTCTTCACGAGCGGCGAACCTCTTTACGCATCCGCGCGCGCAATGATCGAGCACGCTTTCCAGGCGCGCGTATTCGACACTTACGGCATGACCGAATACTGCGGCCTGATTCAGGAATGCGAACGCGGTCGGATGCACCTCGCGCCGGAATACGGCTACCTCGAAATCCTCAATGGCAAGGGCGAGCCGGTGGAACCGGGCCAAGAGGGCGACTTCGTGTGGACAGGCTTTCTGAATGAAGCCATGCCGCTCGTCCGCTATCGCATCGGAGATCGCGGCCGGTGGGACGATTCCGGCCCATGCCCGTGCGGACGCGCGTTTCCGCAGGTCGTCCCGACGATTACTCGCGAAAGCGACGTCTTGCGCTGCCCGGATGGCCGGCTGTTTTCGCCGCGCGCCTTGAATCAACTTCTCAAGCAATCGGATTCGCTGCGTTTCTGCCAGTTCGTCCACGACCGGCCGGACCGCGTCTATGTGCGGGCCGTGCCGCGCTCCGACCGGGCGAGCCGTCGCGCCGCCGAGGAAATCACGGACGTGCGAGAGAAGCTTCAAGACCTTCTTGGCAAGTCAATGCAGGTGACGGCTCGCCTGGCGCACGCGCCGATCATGCGCAGCGGCGGGAAAATTCCTCTGATCGTCAACGAGGTTGTGCCGCAATGATAGGAAAACGGCTGATCGTTAATGCGGACGACTTCGGCTTGAGTCGCGGCATCACCGACGCGGTCGTACTGGCGCATCGCTACGGCTACCTGACGAGCGCATCGCTGATGGTCAATATGCCCGCGTCGGAATATGCCGTCGAGCGCCTAGCGAAGCTGCCGCGGCTCAGCGTTGGCGTTCACCTCAATCTGTGCGCGGGCAGGCCGATTCTCCCAGCCAGCAACGTTCAGACACTCGTGGGAGCGGATGGCAATTTTCACCCGCCGACAGTCATGATTCGGAAACTATGGCTACGGCAGGTGTCGCCCAGCGAGATTGAAATGGAATTCCGCGCGCAGATTTGTTGGGCTAAGGATCGCGGCGTGACCCCGACGCACGCCGATTCGCATCATCACATGCACATCTATCCCGCCGCGATTGGGCCGTTCACCCGGGCGGTTTTGGCCGAGGGAATTTACTGCACCCGCGCACCCCGCTCGATCGCCGTGCCTCCAATTCAGGAACTGGGCGGCCCGCACGCGGGCTCCCTGTTCAGGCGCGTTGCAGTGCAGGCCTACCGCACCTTGTTGCAGCATGTGTGGCTGCGCGATTTCGAAATGCCCGATAGCCGCGTCTGTTTCCGTTCGCGCGATCGGGCGGATTTCGTTGCCCTCGGCGAGGGATGGAAGCTCGCGTTTGCGAACCTGCCGCCGGGCACGTTCGAACTCGTGTGCCATCCCGGGCTTTTCGAGCGCGGCTTTTCGGAATCCGATCGCATCCACGAGCAGCGCGAGGAAGAGCTGCATTGGCTGACGGACCGCGAATGGCGCGATGCGCTCGATCGCAGCGGAGTTCGCCTGATCACCTATCGCGATTTGGCCCCCGGCTCCGTCGCCGAGGCGGCGCCGCAGGAAGCGCACGCACTTCAATGACGGCGGAGTTTTCTCGATGGTGATTGTCTTTTGGGCATGCCTCGCGACCGTCATCTACGTTTATCTAGGTTACCCGCTACTGCTTTCGTTGGACGTTTTCGGCCGCCCAATGGCCATTCGCCGCGAACGCTCTCCGGCTTCTTGGCCCACGGTCAGCGTAATCGTAGCGGCGCACAACGAAGAGTCACAAATCGAAGCGAAGATTCGCAATATTCTCGATTCCGAATATCCGCGCGCGCGCATCGAAATCCTGATCGGCAGCGACGGATCATCCGACAAAACCGACAGCATCGTGCGGCGATTTGTAGGTCAAGGCGTCGGGCTGATTTCGTTCCCGCAGCAGCAGGGCAAGAGCGCGATGCAAAATCGCCTTGTTGCCGCAGCGTCGGGTGAAATCCTCGTCTTCAGCGACGCTGATTGCTATTTCTCGTCGGGCGTCATCGCCGTGGCACTCCAAAATTTCGCCGATCCGCGCGTTGGACTCGTCACTGCTCGCCCTCGCTACACGAACGAAGCCGACACTGCCATCACGAAAAACGAGGGCCTCTACCTCCGGTACGAGACCTGGCTGCGCCGCGAAGAGAGTCGGCGCGGGTCACTCGCCATGGCATCGGGCTCGTTCGTTGCGATGCGCCGCTCGCTTTGGCGGCCGCTGCAACCGGCTCTCGGCGACGATTTCGTGTTGCCATTGCGCTGCGCACTGGCTCAGATGCTCAACATTCTCGACGAGCGCATTTCGGTGGTCACGCGCCTCTCGGAGCACCGGCCCCGTGCGATGCTGCGCACGAAAATTCGCATCATCACCAAGGACTTCCGCGCCTTGCTCGCACACGCGAGCCTTCTTGATCCGTTTCGTTATCGCGCGCTCGCAATTTCCCTCTGGTCGCACAAGCTCTTGCGCTGGCTGGTTCCCTATTTTCTGATCGCAAACATCGTGAGCACCTGCTTCCTGCTGGATCGCCCGTTCTTCCGGGCGATGCTGGCGCTGCAGATAGGTTTCTACGGGCTTGCACTTCTAGGCTGCTCGTCGCCCGAACGGCTGCGTAGCTTTCCGTGGTCGGTGCCGGCTTCGTTTTGCATCGTCAATCTCGCCGCCCTGATCGGAACGGCAAAATGCTTTGCCGGCCGGACGTCAGGCCGCTGGACGCCGGCGCGAGCGCGACCTTCTACCATTCACATCGACGCGTCCACGCACTCTCGCGAGCTCAAATGAATCGCCGGCGCATCGTTCTCAACGCCCTCGCCACGATCGGCCAGACCCTCGGCAGCGCCGCTGTTCTGTTCTTTCTGTACCGCTTCCTGATCCGAGCGATCGGCGTCGAGCGCCTCGGGATCTGGTCGCTCGTTCTCGCGACCACGTCGGTCGTCTGGCTCGCGAACCAGGGCTTTTCAACGAGCCTCGTCAAATTCGTCGCGAAATACGCCGCGCGAGAGCAGGACAACGACGTCGCACTTCTCATTCAAACCGCCGTCCTTTCGATCGCTCTCGGACTCGCCATAGTTTCGATCGCGCTCTACCCCGGCGCGCGGTCGATCTTGAGATTCGTGCTGCCACCCAAGAGTTTCCCCGAAGCCTGCGCTATCCTGCCGCTTGCGCTGGTCTCACTTTGGCTGACCGTCATTGAAAGCATCCTGCAGGCCGCCCTTGCCGGGCACCAGCTCATCGCCGAGTGCAACTATCTGGAAATGAGCGGTTCTCTTTCCTATCTGTTTCTGGCCGTCGCGCTCGTGCCGCGCCGCGGCTTGATCGGGTTGGCTTTCGCTCAAGCTCTCCAAGCTGGAGCGATTGTCGCGATCACGTGGTTTCTTCTGCGCCGTCGAGTTGAACCTCTTCCCTTCATCCCGCGGCGCTGGAGCTCTCGGCATTTCCGTGAGCTCGCTGCCTACGGCCTCCACTTTCAAGTAATCACTGCGAGTCAGGCGCTGCGCGAGCCCGTCACCAAAGCGCTCATCACCAAATTTGGCGGCCTCGCGTTCACTGGCTTCTACGATCTCGCGGCTCGAGCCGTGATCACGACCCGCGAATTAATCTTCCAAGCGACGCAGGTGTTGATCCCGACCATCGCCCATCTTCACGAACGCGACCCTGAATCGATCCCCCGCATCTATCGCGACTCCTATCGACTCGTCTTCTTCCTTGCCGTACCGGCGTTCGCCTGCCTCACTATCTCCAGCCCGCTGATTTCGCGAGTCTGGATCGGTCGTTACGAACCTTCGTTCGTCGAATTTGTGGCCATCCTCTCGGCCGGATGGCTTGTAAATGTTCTGGCGAGTCCAGCATATGTTGTGGACCTCGGCACCGGCGCGCTTCGCTGGGTCTCCGTCGGCTGCGTCGCGACGGCCGCTCTGAATGCCGGACTCGGATTCTTTGCCGGCCGGTATGCGGTGCCGCACGGATTCGGCGCGGTCGCAGTCGTATCGTCCGCGGCCCTATCGCTCGCGGTCGGCTACGTGATGGTTGTCGTCGCGTACCACTGCGAAAGCCGCATGCCTTTTGCACAGCTTTTGCCCCTGGAGAGCACGCCGATCCTCCTCGCGAGTCTGACATGCGCCGGTTTGTTTCTCTTCGCCGTGGCGGCACTCATTCGCTCGGCGACACCTCCGCGCTACCTGGCGGTCACGACTTTCGCTCTACTCGCCGCGATTCTCATCCCAATGTGGCGTCACCCGATGCGCGAACGCGTCCTCCGCTGGGTGTTTACTCGGGCGCCAGCGTGAGGGGCCTCGCGCAAATCTTGTGGGATTCCCGCTGCGGCGAGCCGATCGCCGCGCGCGTTGCCATAGTTGGCGATTTTTTGCCGGCCGGCGCGCTCACTCTTCCGGCCGGCGCCTGGCGTGAAGCTGCTCGCGCCCTCGCGCCACATTTTTCCGATGTCGATTTTGCGCTCGTGAATCTCGAGTGCGCGCTACACGTTGATGGGCTGACTCCGCGCCCTCTGGCCGGGCTCGGAACAACCGTTTCCGCCCCATCGGCAGCGCTCGATTACCTCACGCAAATTCGTACGCGCGCCATCGGCCTGGCGAACAATCACAGCTACGATTTCGGCTCCGCCGGAGTGGAGCGCACGCATCGCGCGCTCACCGCGCGAAATCTGGTTCCGCTCGGCGCCGGTTCGACGCTTCGTCACACCCCCGAAACGTTTGTATGGAAAGGTCCTGCGAACATCCGCATTGGCTTCTGGGCCGCTGCGACTGCCTCGCGCGACCTCGCCACGTACACTCGCGAAGGCGTCGAACCGGCAACGCTTTCGCGCGCCTCGCAAGCAAGCCAAGCTCTCGAATCCGCCGGAGCACAGTTCTCGATTGCCCTTCTTCATTCCGGATGCCTTCGTACCAGCCGTCCCGATCCCGCCGACGCGAAACTCATCGACGAAATCGCGAAACGTGGCTTCGCGATCGTCGCCGCGTCCCACTCCCACCGTATCGGCGGCGCAAAGTCGTTTGCATTTCGACCCAGCACTCCGTCGTTCTGCTTTTACGGCCTGGGCAGCATCGTCTCCGGCTACATTGCGTCGCCGCTCGAGCGCGAAGGCTTGATCGTCGTCGCCGGCTTCCATGCGGATGGCCGGCTCGCTCGCGTCGAAGTGCGCCCCGTTCTGATCGGCGAAAGCGGTCTGGGCGCCGTCCCGTCTACCGAAGCGGGCCAAGAAATCCTCGATCGATTCGGTCGCCTGTCGAACGAGATCGACGACGGTTCAGCGCGGCGGCTCTTCTATCAAGATCTCTCGCGCGGACTCGCTAGGCTCTATCTTCGCGACGCGTCGGCCGCATTCCGCGCATCGGGACTGCGAGGTCTGATGCGCAAGGTCGGCAGGCTGCGGATGCGCCACGTGCGCCGCGTGGTCCACGGATTGATGGGATGACCGCCATCGCTCTCGTTGCCGGAACGCTCGCTTGCACTTTCACGCTTCTGCTCGTTCCCCTCGTGATCAGCTTGTGCCAGCGTTGGCGGCTGTTAGACCAGCCCGGCCCTTTGAAGATTCACGAGTGCCCGGTTCCCCGTCTCGGCGGAGTGTCCCTCGTTCTCGCGACAACCGTTTCAGTGTTTCTCGCTGAGGCGCGCACCGCTATTCACGCTTGGCCGTTCTTTGTGGTGCTGTGGCTGATTTGGATCGCGGGAACTATCGACGACGTTCGCAGTCTTTCGATTGTTTTCCGTCTTGCCGCTCAAATGGCGGCTGGCGTTTTGCTCTGGCTCGGCGGCTGGCAGGTACCGACGGCTGGGTCGAGCGTCGTAAGTTTGATCGCCACATGCATCTTCGTGATCTCGCTGGTTAATTGTTTCAATTTTTTGGATGGCTCAGACGGCGTCGCAGCCGGCGTCGCTGGAATCATTTTAGGCGCCTATGGGGTTGTCTCGGCGTCGCGCGCCGACGCGTTCGGCACCGCGTTGGCCTGTGCAACGGCCGGCGCGTGTCTCGGCTTCTTGGCGTACAACCATGCCCCGGCCAAAATTTTCTTGGGGGACGGAGGTAGTACCGCGCTGGGCCTGACCATTGCATTTCTCGGCCTTAGTTTCTGGCGAGGTGATCACGCAACCCTCCCTCACATGGTCTTCCCTGCCCTGGTAGCAACACTGCCACTCCTCGATGGTGCACTGGCAATTCTCCGCCGGCTTTCCTTCGGCGCGTCTCCGCTATATGGCGACAGGCATCATGTCTACGACGAAATGCTGGCGAGAGGTTGGACGCCGCGACGCGTCGCACTTGTCTGCTACGTAATCACCGCGGTCTTCGCAGCCATCGCGGTGTGGGGTGTGCGAAGCGAGGCGCCGCGATTTTGGGCGGTCGCCGCGCTTGCCGTGGGTTTCCTCATCTTATTCGCCATAGGCCTTGGGACTCTGCAGACAGGTGCTACTTCCCGGCGACGCCGTCCGGAGGCGAGTGCGGGTGAAATCAGAAAGGATATTACGGGAATCGACTAGCTGCCGCTGGCAAGAATCGTACGCGTGGCGTGCCGGTTGCGTTCCTTCGACGTCGACTGCTTCAGCACGCTTCCCAGTTGCACGAGCAGTTTTCGCAGCTTGCCGCGCTCTTCGAGATCGATGTCGACGACCTCGAACGCGCGGGCCTGCGTGTTCGCGTCGCGAACGATCGTCTGAGCCTTGATGGTCTTCTGCGACGCGGTCAGCCGCAACTCGACCACGTTGCCTGGGTGCAAACTTTGTTCGCACACCACGACGCCGCCGCCCAAACCCATCTCGGGAATGTTCACGCTGCAATTTTCCTTGAGGTTGATGGTCTGTGCCGGCACCGGGTGTTCCAGCCGTAGGCGCGGATAGCGCCGCTGCCGAATCGCGGACGAAGTCGGGTCGCTGTCGAGAAGTTCGATCGAGAATTCGGCGATGTTCAGTCCGCTGCGCGGGACAAAGTCGCGCATCCATTCCGGATCGATCTTCTCCATCGCCTGCGCCGCAACCACACGGAGCTCCGACGGATTCGCCCATCGGAATGTCTTTCGCGCTTCGGCGACTTTTCGCAGAATTGCCTCGGCCCCCGAAGTCCGCAGCCGGCCCAGCGCTTCGATGGCCTTGAGACGCAGATATTCAGTCGATCCGCTCGGCAGATCGCCCTCGGCGATACGGAGCAGGCGCATGTCAGCCGTCTTCTCGCCTGCCATGCCGATCTCGTCAACGGCGAGCGGGCGAATCAGCCCGTCGATGTTGTCGAAGAGTTGGAGCAGCAGCCGCCCACGGTCGGGCGAGGCGCTCGACGCGAGCTGCCGTACGACGCGGTCGTGCGCCGTGCGCTTCCATTCGCGCATCCGGTCGGGCAGCACGCGCTCGAGAGTTTCGAGGTCCATCCGCGCGAGAATTCCGACGGTGTCAATCGCCTCGCTCGGGCGGCCGTCGCGCAGCTGGCGCCGCAAGTGCTCAAGCCCTTCGGGGCCAAGCCCCTCCATCATCGAAATCAGCAGCTCGCAATCTTCACGGAAGCCTACGCGGCCGAATTTGCCCGCGATTTGCTCCGCTGACGCCTGCGGCATCCGGCGCAGCAAATCGCTGAGGCCGGATGGCACCTGCCCTGCCTTCAGCGCTTCATCAATAAAGTCCGGCAGCTTGTTTTCGATTGCAATTCTCGGCCGCAAACTCTTGCCCGATCCCGGCCGCTCGGTATCGAGATAGTCGAGCAGCTCGACCGATTTCTTGATCGCGGGAAAGGCGCGAAGTTTGGAAGCCTCCTGCGAAAAGCGGACGAACGCGGCGCCCAGCAGGCTCTGCAACTGCGAATCCTTTTCGTCCGCCAGCTGCACGCCGACGAGTCGGATCGTATCAGTGAACAGTTTCTCGTCGCTCTTGGCGTAAACGGGCGCCAATTCCGCCAGGCCGAGTGCCGTCTGCCGGCGCGCCTCCGGATTCTTGTTGTGAATGCAGTTCGCGTAGTTCTTGAGAAGTTTTTCGACCGCGGCTGTATCGCCACTCGCAGCGATCCTCTCAACGTATTCACGCATCCTTACCGGCGGAACGCACCAAGCATCGTGCGACTCGACGACCGTCTTCTTCTTATCTTCCGGCACCTGCGCCCAAAATTCCTGCGCGAGCATTTCGACGTGCGACTGCACGTGAATGCCGGCTCGCGTCATCTTTTCCTCGTATACGCCAAGGATTTTGCGCAGGCTGTCGAGCTCGGTGTTCATCTCATCGAGAAGTTGCCGCACCGCGTTGACTTTCACATCGCCGCGCTCGTAGCGCTCGATGGCAAACCGCACCGCGATGTGTTCGGCAAGCTTCAACAGCGTCGGTTTGTCGGCGGATTCAGAGGGAGCTTGCGCCGCGAGCGCAGAAAGCGCCTGGCTGACTGTAAATCGCGCGCGGCGCGGCAAAGTCGAAAGGCGCGACTGGAACGCGCTCGGATCGATTCTTTCCTGCGTGTTGTCGTTGGTGCGCGCGATCTGCGCAAGCACCTGCAAGATGCCTTGAAGTTCGTCTTCCTGCAACGTCATCAAGCCGGTTTCAACCGACATCGAACCGGCGCCGCCGCGCGCCGACCTTGTCGTGCGAATTCCAGAGGACGCGTGCGCCCAGCGACTGGCGGGACCGCCGCCGGATTCGACTCGCCCAGGGAACCTTCCGACGCCTCCCGCGGGTGCTGCACCCGATCCAGCATCGACAGCGCCGCCTGCGCCGCTTGCACCGCCCCCGCCTCCGACCGCTACGCCGGAGCTGCTTGCCGCACTTCCGGGGGCGCCAGCGCCGCCCACTGGACCGCCGCCGGCTACAATGGTGCCAGACCCAGCAGGAACTTCTCCGCCGCTCGTGCCGCCGACGCCGACGACTGGTCCGCTTGCCGTCGGACCTTGCGAACCCGAAACAGATTTGGCCGAGCCATCATCCTTCGAGAGCCAAAAGCCCCCTGCATTCGGATCGATCGGTGTGCCACTGCCTCCGCCGCTCCCAACGATATTCCAGGTGCTGGAACCTCCGGTCGGCGCGGGTTCGCCGGATCCATAAACCGAAGCGATCGGTCCTTCGACGGCGGGACCGGTTCCCGATCCGCCCGCTTGGACACCGCCCGGGCTAGCGTAATAAGCCGACTGCGCTCCACCCGCGTCAGCGGTCCCGGGCGCAACTGCTTCGGCGCCGCTTGGGGCATATCCGGCCGCACCGCCGCTACCTGCTCCCGAGGTTTGTCCGTCTCCGCCGCTTCCCTGTTGTCCTGCTGCAGCACCACCGCCAGATCCGCCTGATCCAAGACCCCTGCGCCAATCGGCCGAGCTCGTGCCAGAACCGCTTCCGGGTCCATTGCCAGGTCCGTTGCCGGGACCTTTGCCCGGCCCCAAGCCGGCACCCGGTCCGCCTTTGCCTTCTGCGGCGACGATCAACTGAAGAAGCTTTTCGGGGTCGTTCAGCAGCTTGTCGGTCTCTTCTGAATTCATTCCGAGCGATCGCGCCGCGATCTGTGCGGCCACGGTCGTCTTCGCGACTGCCGAGTCCGCTGGAACGAAGCAGACCTCGTTCACGTGGATGTGAGGATCGCCCTGCAGCGCAACCTTGAGCTGTTCAGCCAGCAATCCGGGCTTCGCGCCTGATCCGGTGGGAAACGCCCGGACAAACTTTGCCAAGCTCTGCTGATTCATCTTCGGCGAGAAGTGAATGCTCGCGATGCCTGAGGCGGAGAGCATCCGCGCAAAGCTTTTCTCCGCTGCGGATGAATCCAGCTGCGTGCCGTCGAGAAGAAGGCTGTCACCCGATACAGCTAGCAGGAGACCGGCCTCGTCGTCCGAACCGAGAGCAGTCTTTAGCTCTGTCCAGGCAGTCTCGTACTGTTTCGCGGTGCGCGGATGACCGAAGTCGTACATCCGCGCGAACTTGAGCAGAATGTTGAGGCTGCGGACGAAACCACGCGCAGCAACAGCCCGAACGTTGGCGTTGTCGGCCATCGTAGCTAGGGCGGGAAAACTCCCCGCGGTATAGGCAAATATGAGGTTTCGCTAATGGCCGGGCAATGGTACTAGTGTCCTGTTTAGCACTAACGAAAGGGTTTAGCGTATCGGTGGGACGAAGGTACTAAAACTCACACTAGGACGAGCGGCGGAGCCAGTCCTCAAATTCGGTGACGCTTCCAAGGATCGCAAGAGCGCCATGTTCGAGGAGCTGCGAGCCACGGGTTCGTCGCGCTTCGCTGTCTCGCGGCAGGACGCCGACAAAGGGGATTCCTGCGGCTGCGGACGCCAGCGCATCGTCCACGTTGTCGCCCAGATAGACGGCGGACGCAGGCGTGCGAGATTCGAGGATTTTCAGCAGCCCTTCGGGATCGGGTTTCGGCCGAGCCACATCTTCCACGGTGACGATCTGACGAAAATACTCGCGCACGCGGCAGCGGTCGAGCGTGTAGTCGGTTTCCGCTCTCACACGGCCTGTGAATAAGGCGAGCTCCGCGCGCTTTGAGAGCCGGCGCAGGCTCGCCCGCGGCAAGAGCCACTTTTCGTATGCCACGTTCCCTTT
>Ga0187772_10001690_pt1 | contig 10619 bp, 13 predicted proteins | sample 0116_SJ02_MP15_2_FD_133137 | JGI IMG/M metagenome (GOLD analysis project Ga0187772, IMG submission 133137) | Tropical peat soil microbial communities from peatlands in Department of Meta, Colombia - 0116_SJ02_MP15_20_MG | ecosystem: Environmental > Terrestrial > Soil > Wetlands > Peat | place... | reverse complement strand
GTCCCCAACGCGACTCACAGTTGGCGAGACGGGCCATTTCCTGCGACAATAAGTCAGACTTCTTATTGCGTTTGGTTGGACAATCTGTTCGCTTACCCGTCGAGTCGGGCTACTTGGCTACGCACACGAGTCGCTCTCGACTCACCGTAGAGCTTGTATTCATCTCCTCCCTTCGCCACGTAGAGACCTTGCCCGATCTCTTCATCGCTGTATCGCCGGATGAAACTCTTCCAGAGGGAGCCTGCGAAGCCCTCGGGCTCGTTGTCAAACTTCGTGATTTGGAACACTATTGTGTCCTCACCTTCCCAGACTCCTTCTCCATTCTCGATGAATCCGTAGGACCAGACTCTCTTCCAGATGTACTTCTTTGCCCTTGGATCGTACGTGATGAATGCAATGGCACTGTTTAGGAGGACTCCGTCCTTTCTTGTCTCTCCCTTCACCTGAAGAAACATGTCGCTCGGCTCCTTCGTGTACTCAAGACTCGACTCGAGGATTCCTTTCTCGTCGAACTGGTCCACGGAGTGCCCCACCCATCGCCCAAGTAGGAAGTCCAATTTTCGGAGTTCTGACATGTGAGCCCCAGAAGCATCTCTTCTCTTGATTTATAGATTCGACGCTACATCAAACATTGGATTTGAAAAGTAGATCTCGGCCAACTGGCTGTCCGCCACGTTCCTTGCTTTATAGTCTGCCTCCACCAGGCGCTCGACTGAATTCTATTGGAGGCACACCTGCACACTAGCGCGTCTCCCCTGAAGTCAGTTGGTTTGTGGCTTCGCTGCCTGCGCAAACTCGACGACCGCCGCTTCCTGCTCTTTCTCGATGAAAAGAGGTTTGATGCGCCTTAGGGTCGCCATTGCCTCCTGCGCAGTCATGCCCCTGTCCTTGATGAGATATGCCGCTAGGACGCATCCAGTTCTTCCTTCCCCCGCCAGGCAGTGGACCAGTGTCGTCCTGCCCTCCTTAGCCCATTCTCGGACTAGGGTGGCCGCTTTCTCTAGACTGGCCCGGTCTGGCGTGCCGTGGTCACTCATCGGGATGTGGTGGATCTCGACAGCGAGCCCTTCGAGCCAGCGACTCGGTAGCGGATATTCGGTGAGCGTCAATATCGAATTCACTCCATGATCGCGGAGCCACTCCAGCTGTCCCCTTGAGGCCGGATATCCCGACCCTGCAAGCTTTCCCTTTACCACCCACACGAACCCGGTCGGCTGTTCGGAAACCTTCGCTCTGAGCTTCCTGAGGAAGAGCCCTCCGGTGCCCAAGACTATTCACTGAATCGATCTGTGATGAACTTCGATGAGACCTTCAGCTCTCGAGGACTTCGAGCTTACCATACCTTCCGACGTTGAGTCGTAGCTCGCCCCTGAAGCTGTTCGTGTAGCCGTTGGTGACCCTGACTTTCGAACCCTGTTTGACCATGTCGATTTGGTCGTCCCACAGAGAAAGCTTGATCTGGCCGCTCTCGTCCTTCAACATGCAGTCGGCTACTCTTGCCTGGTCCCCCGTCTTCAGATTCACAGTTCTGGGGTCAGACATCTCGGCTATCTCGCCTTCAGCATCGACCCTTCTCATTCCGTCACGTAGATCCTTTACGTTCATGTATGTCGTCGGTTGGCCCGGAGCCATATATAACATTGAAGCGAGCGCGTGGCCCCTCGAAATCGTTTAATCGGAAAGCCCCCGCGGGTCGCTAGTAATGCCACTGGACCTGGCCGATGCCGGATTCCTCCTGCTTTCATTCGTCATACCGCTCCTCCTCGTGATCCTTCTGATGCCGAAGTTTGCAAAATACCTCGTCACGTCGGGCAGAGTTTCCAACGATGTTCACAAGCAGCCTCCAACCAAGGTTCCCGAGCCAGTCGGGCCTATCCTCTTCCTCGGCGCCTTTGCTGGCGAAATCTTCGCGTATTTCGCCTTCGGTTCATTCGTCCCACTGGCAGTTATTGGGTCCGCGACCGTAGCCTTCGCGGTCGGCCTGGCTGACGACCTCTTCGTGCTCGGTGGAAAGATGAAGCCACTTCTCCTTCTGCTAGCTGCCGCCCCCTTGGTCGTGGGGGAGTTGTTGCAGTCCACCCTCTATCAGTCGCATCTGATTTTCCCGCTCTTGGGATATATTGGAGAGCACTACAGCATCTACGCGCTGCTTGTCATCGTTGCCTTCCCCGTGGTCACGAACGCGTTCAACATGATGGATTCCTTCAATGGCGAAATTTCGGGCTTCACTTTGATAGCTACTTCCGCTCTGCTCTTCGGCGTCGTTCTGCACGCGATTTCCGATTCCAGTTTCTCACTAGCTCGGGTGGCTGCAGTCCTCCCTCTCCTTGCGATATCCGCAGGGTTCTTTGTCTTCAACAGGTACCCTTCGAAGGCCTTCGACGGAGATAGTGGGAGCTTGATGTTTGGGGCAATGTTCGCCTCCTTGGCAATAACTGGAGGCGTGGAAATTGCTGCGATAATCGCAATAATCCCGGCGATTCTCAACTCGTTCTACACGCTCTCCAGTGCGGGAGGCTTTGTGGAGAGGAGGAAGATGGCGGCTAGGCCCACGCGCCTCGGTGAGGATGGAATGATGCATGCCTCTTTGGAGCCCTCCTCGCCAAACACACTCGTCAGGCTGATTCTGCTAGACGGGCCGCTGGGAGAGAGGGACTTGGTAAAGACGATCTATTATCTCACCGCAATTGCTTGTCTATTGTCAGGCATGATTTCTGTTCTGACTTGGGTGTATTGAAGTGAAAAACACTCCTCTTATCATGATTGAGATGGTCGCTTTCCTCTTGATAATCGGCGAGACGTACTTGTTCTTCGCTACAATAATACCGCTAGGCCCTATCCCCCATGGCCTGACCGAGTACACGGCGGTCACGCTACTCAAAATCGCCCTCACGTTCGGGCTCGGCTTACTCTGGCTGATCGTGATGGTTTCGTTGACCCGTTTTTACGTCAGGTCCAAGCTCAAGACCCTGACTCCCACTTCTTCATCTTGATGTCGAATTCCTTTCTTGTATAGACCACTTTTGCGGGGACCCCCATAACCACCCTCCCATCTGGGACGTCTCTCGTCACCACTGCCCCCATCGCGACGACCGCCCTCTTCCCGATTCTGACTCCCGCTTTGATTACAGCCCTAGCGCCGATTACAGCGCCGTCCTCGACTGTGACCCCGATCATTCTCTTGCTCGGCGGGTAAGGATCGTTAGTGAGGACGGCAGCAGGCCCGATGAAGACATTCTTTCCAATTCTCGACATCGGTGGTATGTATGCGCTACCTTCAATCTTTGTCCCACTCCCGATCCTCACATCGTAATCGATATGAGTCAGCGATCCTATTTTCACGTTGTTTCCGATGATTGTCTTTGAGCCGACGTAGGCGTAGTTCCAGATTCTGACATTCTTGCCTATCTTGGCGTCGGGAGAGACTGTGTTGGATGGTTTCTTCATGTTCTCAACTCAGGTAGATTGGCGTTCCAGACGAGCTAGAAGCAAGGACCGCCTCGGCGATTCTTGTCGTCTTCAGACCGTCTTCGCCGGTCACGAGTGCCTTTCGACCTTCTGTCAGCGCGGCCACCCACTCTTTGAGCTCCAACGTCAATGGCTCTTGGAAGGGCCTGCTGGGCACAGTTGTCATGTTCTTCTCGTGCACGCTGGTCTGCTGGCTCACGAAGTCGACGTCTATCACAGCCTCGGAGAAGACTGCGGACAGCGTTCTTACTCTGTTGGGGGTTATCCAGTTGGTCACAAGAAATGCCGTCTTGTTCCCCGAGAACCCCAGCAGGATGGTCGCAAAGTCCTCGTGACGGAGGGGGGGATAAAACGCCCCAACCCTGGCAAAGACAACCTTCGGTTCCTCTCCAAAGAGCCATCTCGCCGTGTCTATATCATGAACAGAGGCGTCCTTCACTATCCCGACGTCGACAACTCCTTCGCCCCTCTTGTTCTCCCTGTGAAACTCTAGTAGAATCGGGTCACCCATGCTCTTGTCAGCGATCGTCTTCTTGAGAAGCGTGATGGGGGGATTGAACCTCTCTATGAACCCGACTGTCAGTGTCCTGTTTGTGGACTTTGCCGAATCGAGCAGCTTCTCGGCCTCGACCGTGGTGGTCGTCATCGGCTTCTCCACAAACGTGTGAAGCCCGGCTGCAATCGTCTTGGAGGCCATCGAAAAGTGAGTCGACGCGGGGGTGCAGATGTTCGCCCCGTCAAGCCGCTCCTTGCTGATCATCTCTTCCAGCGACGCGTATCCAGGTACCCCGTATCTCTTCGAAAACTCCGCCAGTCTATCCTTGTCTAGGTCGCAGATTGCGGCGAGGCTCCCCAGCTCGCTGAGGACCCTGACATGGTTCTTCCCCCAGCCCCCTGTCCCGACGACCCGGATTCTGACCAATCTTCAGGGCGCCTCCTCGCAGCTCGATATAGGGTTAACGTCATACAGGGTCGTTCCATCTCGCCAATCGCTGGTGGTCTCGCAACTGATTTTGAAGCTGAACGTGCGAGGAGCGGGCTGGGGCACTAGAATGTAGTGTGGTGGCCGCTATCTGTCGATGGCTCATGATGGGGTTATCCAGTCTATTCCCTCTTCAAGGCAGGGGTGGCGGAAATAAGGGTCATCTCCACGCTTCTGTGTCCCTTCTTGGCCTGTCTCGCGGCCTCCTGGTCTTCTTTCGAGCATGCTATCAGTACGTTGTGTTTCAGTGGGTCGAGGATTTCCGAGCCTCCCCTCAGCTCTGAGCCCGAGATTATGTTGACATCGGTCACATAGTCCCTGAGCCTCTGTTGGATGCTTTCGGCGACCTGCTGTCTCTCGCCGCGCATTTCGTACTTGTCGAGGCTCCAAACCAGGTCCATCTTGGTCCTGCTCGCTTTCAGCTCCTTCTCCTTGAGCAACTCTCTGGTCTCGTCCACTACATACCTGACGTAGTTTTCTAGGCCCTTTTGAGTGGCGCCGGCAAGGTAGGATATCGACTCTCCAATCGCTTCGCTGGCCTGGATTGCCTTCAGATCATACATGTACTTCGTGAAATCATTGATGTAGACTTCCGACACTTTCTGCAGCGTGACTCTGGCTTCCCGGGCTCGCCTCGCCAGCTCGATTTCCATCACTGAACCGATGGAAGCTTCAAGCACCGTCTCGGCATATTCCAACTCAGCCGAAAATACGTTCTGCGAGTTCTCGGTGAACCCTAGGGCCTGAAGCTGGCTCCTTTCGGGTGACCCAGCTGTCGAGACAATCGCGGGCTTGGTGTCCAGGGGTCTAAGTGGCATGTAGGCGTAAGCCAGAGTCGTGCCAACCTTCAGCCCTGTCTGCTTCTCGACCAACACGATGTTCTCAGAGTTGCCTCCTGGTCCGGTCGGGAGAGTATATGCCAAAGTAACGCCCTTCGAGAGATACTTCGCTAGGTCCCTCAACTTGGATGTCGCTTCGATAAGTGACTCGTCAGAAGGCCTTCGAAGCTTGGGGGTAAAGAAAATCACCTGGGCGTCCGTGAGGACCTGCCCAACCGGCTTCAGGCTTAGCAGAGGCTCTCCGGCCATGAGCACGTCGAGCTTCGGGTTCTTCTTCAGGAAAGCTAGGTTGACCTCCATGGCCATCTGCAGAGTCTCGTCGACGATGGTGACTTGTGCCCTATCCACTAGGTCAGCTGCGAGTCGATAGCCTTCGCTGGTAAGTCCGTACATCGCGACCTTGATTTTTGGCAAGAGCCTGACGGCGGCTGGCCGTTCGGCCATACTTAACCTTCGAGCGGCGTGACCGCGTTCGGAACCAGCATGAAATGCATTCTAACGCGCGCCCCTAGCGAGGATAAGAGGTCCTCCTAACGGCGACTTCTCTATCATCAACCCACCGACCTCTGATTTCGCCGATGAGGTACAGCGAACCCGTCGCACATACGACCCCCTTATCTCCTGCCAGGCCAATGGCCCGCTCCATCGCCGACCTCGGCTCAGGGTCGACGAAGGCCGTCGCCTTCGTCAGCTTTCCGGCCAGTCTCTTCAAGAGTTCCGGTTCAATCGGCTTCTTGCCTCTGACGGTAGGGTTTGTGAATACTAGGTGTCGCGCACTTCGAGCCAACTGCCCGACCATCCTTCGTGCGTCCTTGCCTTCCAAGAACCCGATAACGAATGTTATCTTCCTTTCTCCGAAGACCTCGGCGAGAACGTTCATGAGGACGCCGATCTTCTGGACGTTGTGTGCCACATCAAGTATGACGGGAGGACTCTCTTGGACCAGCTCGAACCGTCCCGGCAGGCGCGCCCCCGAAAGCGCAGTCCTGATCGAGCTTTCGTCGACATTCCGCCCGTGTCTTTTCATCACATCTACAGCTGTAATCGCCACAGCGGCGTTCACCACCTGGTGTCTGCCCACCATTCCCACGGTCACCCTTTCGAGCCTCCTTCCTTCTGACTTGTAGTCAAATTCTGTTGTGTCCAGGCCAACCCTCCTGACTCTGACCTTGAAGTCACGACCGAGTATTGAGAGCTTGGAACGCAGACGTACTGCCTCAGCCGCGATTACCTCTAGGGCGGCCTTCTGCCTGACCGCTGTGACCGAGGGGACGCCTGGTTTTATGATTCCTGCCTTCTGGTGCGCTATAATGTCGATGGTTCCGCCGAGCAGCTCAGCGTGGTCCATCCCCACACTCGTTATTACCGACACCTCTGGTTTCAGAACGTTCGTCAGGTCTTCTCTTCCTCCCACACCTGCTTCGACTACCCCGTAGTCGACCGCCTCTTCAGCAAAGCTGAGTAGTGGGAGGAGCTTAGTGACCTCGCTCCATGTCATAGGCCCGTAGCGTGAATACTCCTCCGGTGTCATCTTTGCGAGAACCGGCTTCACCTTTTCAATCAGCCCGGCGTAATCATCACAACTGATGTATTTCCCGTCGATTGTGATGTTCTCGGTCGCCGACTGGACGTAGGGCTTGACATGCACCCCTACGTGCAAGCCCGAGGCACGCAGAATCTCACCAGTCATAAGTGCAACCGACCCCTTGCCCGAAGTCCCAGCCACGTGGATTGACGGGAACCTTTCCTGGGGGTTTCCGAACCGGTTCAGCACGAGCCTCCACCTCCCCGAACCGGATTCCGGAAGGAACGATTCGATGTACTCGATGGCTCTAAGATAAGAGGAATAGGCTTTGTCTGACATGCAGGTCTGACGGCTCGGGCCCTCTTGCTCGGATAAGTCTTCTACCGTGGTGGGATTTCACTGGTGTTTCTTTTGAACTACCCCGTCAGCCGTTCCTTTCCTATGAATATGCCCCGCCCCTTGGCGACTTTGCCTATTGCCGACGCATCGAAACCCTCCCTCCTGCAGGCCCTTATCGCCTCCTCCGCTTGGGAGGCTGGAAGGATGACACAGAGCCCGACTCCCATGTTGAATGTAGAGTACATCTCTCTTGCCGACAGCCGACCTGCTTCAGAAATCATGTCGAAGATTCGTGGCCGTTCGACTGCTCTCAACTTAAAGGAGAGTTTCTTGGTGCCCGTAAGTCTAGTGAGCTTCGTGAACCCTCCGCCCGTGATGTGAGCGAGGCCGTGAAGATCAAACTTCTTCAGCAGTCGAAGAGTCGGGCGGACGTAGATTTTCGTCGGAGTCAGGAGCTCCTCGCCCAATCTCTTCCGGAAATCGGTGATGAAATCGTCGAGCGAGTGCTCTTTCGTGAGAATTTTTCTGGCCAAAGTGTAACCGTTTGAGTGTAGGCCGGAACTCCTAAGACCGATGACCGCGTCGCCAGCTCTGATCGCTGAGCCGTCGACAACCTTGTCCTTCCTGACTACTCCGACCCCCATCGAGGCGAGGTCGAAGCCATGACCGCCTATTCCCTTGATCATCTCGCCTAGAATCGCTGTCTCGCCTCCGACGATCGGCGCCCCAGCTTCTTTCGCTCCCACTGCAAGGCCTTTCATGACCTCCTTGACTAGATTGTCGTCTTCACGTTCGAGTGCTAGGTAATCCACGAGGGCGATCGGCTCAGACCCGAGGCAGATCAAGTCGTTGGCCGTCATCGCAATGCAGTCGATTCCCACTGTGTCGTACCTATTCAGCGCCTGCGCCACCAGGAGCTTGGTCCCGACTCCGTCGGTGTGCAGCGTCAGGGCCAGGTTGCCTCCGAGGTCGATCATTCCGGAGTAGTGCCCAATCCCGATTAGCGGAGTGCCGACGCCGGACGCCCTTGTTCGAAAGGTCTCGCCGAGCGCCTTGGCCATGAATCCTTGGATACCCCTGATCTTTTTTATGTCAACGCCAGCTTTGGCATATGCGTCCTTCGCCATAACTCTGCACCGCGTGTCAGAATCCGCGGCCGGTCAGTTTCTCATAGGCGCTGACGTATCGACTACTCACTTCCGACACAAGGTCCGAGGGAAGTTCGGGCGGCGCTGGGAGAGAAGTTCTGCTCCTCCTGGCCTCGTCGAGGCTCCGCTTGTATCCGACCTTAATCAGCCAATCCCGGATGACCTGTTTGTCGTAACTCTCCTGGAGCTTTCCCACCTTGTAGGAATCGGTGGGCCAGAGCCTAAACTCGTCCGGACCAATCGAGTCCCCTAGGACGACTCGCCCTTGTTCGTCTCTTCCGAACTCGAGCTTGACGTCGGCGAGAATGAAGCCTGCCCGTTTGGCGGTCTCGGACAGCTTCCTGTAAACCGAGATAGACAGCTCTTTCACTTGTTCGAGTTCGGCCTCGGTCATCCTCTCCTGTGCTAGTATCTCTGACTCGGTTATCGGGACGTCCTTCACGTCGGATTTCGTCGTGGGGTCGAAGAAGGGCTCGGGCAACTCCTCGGCCATCTCCCGCGCGGAGGCAACGGAGACCTCTCCCTCGCGTACGCGTTCATAGAGGCTGCCGTAGAGATACCCCCTGACGATGTTCTCGACAGGTATCATCTGCAGCTTCCTAACGACCATCTTGTCGTTCCCCTCGAGCCTGACCATGTGGTTCCTCACTCCGAGCGACTCGAACCAGTATGCTCCCAGCCTGCAAAGGACTTCCCCCTTCCTGGGGATGAGCGAGGGGAGAATCACATCGAAAGCCGAGACGCGGTTGGTGAAGTGGAAGAGGAGGTGTTCGGGGTCTAGGTTATAGATATCCTTTACCTTCCCCGAGCGGACGAACTTCCCTGATGGAGTCATCTCCAGCTCCTCCTCATCGATTCCAGCTTCGCCGAGACTGTCTTGTCTTCAATAGCGAGAATCTCGGCGGCTAGGATCGCTGCGTTTTTTCCATTGTCCACCCCGACGGTTGCCACCGGTACCCCTGGTGGCATCTGCATTTCAGAGAGTAGGGAGTCTAGACCCTCGAACTTTACACCAACTGGTACCCCGATTACGGGCTTGATAGTTTGAGAGGCTATCACGCCCGGAAGGTGGGCTGCCAGCCCGGCAATGCCAATGAAGACCTCGGCCCTGGATTTGGCGAGATACTCGCGGAGGGCCTGCGGGTTCCTGTGAGCCGAAATGTATTTCACTTCGTATGAGACACCGAGTTCTTCAAGCGCCTTCGTCGTGTCGCCAATGACCGATTGGTCGCTCTTGCTCCCCGCAAGCACAGCCACAGACACGTCTTGCGCCAACTCAGGCCGTCCTCCTCTTTCCGATGTAAATTATCCTCTCCTCGGTCGCGACTGACATGAGCGGAACGTCGTGTTTCTCCTCAGGTATCTTGGGCACAAGCTGGGATGCGAGGCCGAGCCCCATAGTCATCGAGGACACCCCGATCGCGGCCAAAGCGGAGTCGAAATATCCTTTGCCGTATCCGAGCCGAAAGCCCCTTGCATCCCAAGCAACCAGCGGAACAAGTATGAGATCCGCCTCCTTCAGGGAGACGGGCCTAAGGTACTTGTCGAGGGGTTCGGGCACTCCGAAGTGTCCGGGGGCGAGCTCCCTGTCATAGTCGCGCAACTCTGAGAAAGTCAGGCTTGTGGATTCAGGCTGACTCACCGGCACCAGTATGCGCTTTCCTGCCATCAGCGAGTGCCTGATGATGCCCTCTGTCATAACTTCGCCGCTCTTAGCCACATAGCTGGCGATAACTTTGGAATCCTTGTACTCGCGCGATGAAATCACATTCTTCATGACCGCGTCGCTGAGAATGGTGAGCTCCTCGCGGCTGAGCCCCTTCCTGGACTTTAGGGCAGCCTGGCGCATCTCAATTTTGCCCAGTGGTGCCGTCATCCGCTATTCCACCACTACTGCCTTAGTTGAGCTTGTCTGGTTGATTGTGGCCGTGACCGTGTTCTCGAGAAGCATCGCCACGGTCATAGGACCTACCCCGCCCGGCACCATAGTGATGTAAGAAGCCTTCTGAGAGACTGGCGAGAAGTCCACGTCTCCCACCACCCTGCCGTCGACCCTATTCATAGCAACATCCACAACCACGGCCCCGTCCTTCACCATGTCCGCTCCGAGCACAAATTCGGGTCTTCTCCCAACAGCCGAAACTAGGATGTCTGCCTTCCTTGTCAGATCGGGCAGGCCCCGTGTCTGTGAATGGCACATGGTGACGGTGGCGTCCTCTCCCATCATCATATGATAGAGCGGCTTTCCGACCAGCATGCTCCTGTTGATGATTACTACGTGGGATCCGCGCAGGGCGATTCCATAGTGCTTCAACAGC
>Ga0187772_10001689_pt1 | contig 10620 bp, 9 predicted proteins | sample 0116_SJ02_MP15_2_FD_133137 | JGI IMG/M metagenome (GOLD analysis project Ga0187772, IMG submission 133137) | Tropical peat soil microbial communities from peatlands in Department of Meta, Colombia - 0116_SJ02_MP15_20_MG | ecosystem: Environmental > Terrestrial > Soil > Wetlands > Peat | place... | reverse complement strand
GCCGGGGAAGCGGTCGGCAAATTTCTGTACCTTCTCGAAGAATCCCAGCGGCGGCTCGAGCGCCAACCCTCCTATGCGGAAATACGAGGTCATCATGCGCTGGCCGCTGACCATCTCAAAGAACCGCAGCACGTCTTCGCGCTCGCGGAAGCAATATAAAAAGACGGTCATCGCGCCCAGGTCCATGGCGTGCGTGCCCAGCCAAACCAGGTGCGAATTGATACGCGTAAGTTCATTCATCAGGACCCGCATCCACTGCGCCTTGGGAGGGATCTCGAGTCCCAGCAGCTTTTCGACCGCCAGGCAATACGTCAGGTTATTGGTGAGCGGGCAGAGGTAGTCGATGCGGTCGGTGAGCGGCACGACCTGCTGGTAGAACTTCGCCTCGCAGGTTTTCTCGATGCCGGTGTGAAGGTAGCCGATCTCCGGCTTGAGCTTGACGACCGTTTCACCATCGATTTCGAGAATCAACCGCAGCACGCCGTGCGTCGACGGGTGCTGCGGCCCCATGTTCAGGACAAGGGTGCTATCGCCGGCTTCCGTGAATGTGGCGCTGGTCGGCATGCTTACCGGTAACCCTCCACGGGATAGTCCTTCCGCAGAGGATGGCCTTCCCAATCATCGGGCATCAGAAGACGTTTCAGGTTGGGATGTCCGGTAAAGCGCACGCCAAACAGGTCGTACACTTCGCGCTCGTAGAAATTAGCGGACGGCCAAACTGAAGTGACGGATTCAATGGCTGCGCTCGAGCCGTCAAGCCGTGCCTTCAGCCGTACGCGCTCTTTCTTTGGAATCGACAGGAGATGGTAGACGACCTCAAAACGGGGCTCAGAGGGATACCAATCGACGCAGGTCAGGTCGGCGAGATAGTTGAAAGGGCACTCAGGATCATCGCGCAGAATCGCGCACACCTCGCGGATGAGGCCCTTATCGATCCATACTGTGAGCTCGTCGCGGTCGAACTTCGCCGACTGCACGGCGGAAGGATTCCAATCCAGCAGCCGGGCAAGCGCAGGATGCGACTTCAACTGCTCAAGGTCGATGATCGGGGGAGCGAGAGCCACTAAATGTCACCCCGCTTTGAGGCTTCGAGGCCCCAATCAAGCAGGCCCTTTCTCCAGACATAAAAGAGGCCAACCAGGACGACCACGATATACGCCATCATCTCCCAGAAGCCGAACATCTTCAGCTCGCGCAGAACGACCGCCCATGGATAAAGAAAGACGGCCTCCACGTCGAAGAGAATAAACAGCATAGCGACCATGTAGAACTTGACGGAAAAGCGCTCGCGCGCATCGCCAATGGGTTGCACGCCGCATTCATAAGGGGACATCTTGGCGCGATTGGGCTTATGCTGCCCGATGAAGTAGGAGAGCAGAACAATCGCCCCGGCCAAGCCAACAGCGATGACGAAGTGCATCAGAAGGGGCAGGTAACCGGCAAAGTGATTGTCGGGCATAGGAGGAGCTATATATAATTCGCGCCAAGCAACACCAAACCCTTAGATTAGTTTTGGCTGGCTAAGGTGTCAAGCTAAGTGCGATTTTTACAATGATTTAATTCGAGGACCTGCGGCAACGCGGGCCGAGGGGACTTTTCAAGCCCATGATCTTCGGTTTTAACACCGATATTCGGCACGAAGACACGGTCTACCACGTGCAAAGCGAGGCTCGTGAAGGTGAGCAGTTGCTGCAGACGCAGGTTTTCGTGCGCGGGCGCTGCATCGGCAAGCGCGCGGTCTCCTACGCAGCGCTTGCCGGGAGAAAAGTCGGCGATGGGGATGCCGGCGATACGAGCGCCGGTGAGCCCCAGGCGGGAGACCTGACGCAGGACCAGCACAAAGAAAAATTGCTGCGCGATCTGCATCGACAGGTGCTCGAAGCCATCCGCGAAGGCCGCCTCGAGTCCGTCCTCGACAAGCGCGAAACGCAGGAATCGCTCGCCGCCGTAAAAGAGCTGGACCTGCAGTGGACCAACGCCGACTCGGTGCTCGCACGCGGGTCGCTGATCATGAATCTGCGGGTGACCGAAGATGGCGCTCCGATCGAGGGCGCTCGCCTCACGTTCCGTTTTGCGCGCCCCGACGCCGCTCCTTACTACGCGCAGGTGCTGACCGACGCCCAGGGCAACGCCAGGATGAGCGTGCAGGTGGATGAACAGTCTTTGCCCGATTCGTCGGTGCTCGTGCAGGCAAGTTTTGCCGGACGAACGGCGACCCGCAAATTCCAACTGCGGCAAGCCGACTGACCACCGTGCGAGTTCAATAGCGCAAGAATCAAATTTGCCTGCCCGATTCGTTGAATCGGTGAGCAAGCAGCCTTTACTGTGAACAGGAACTGCGAACCGAGAGCGAAATAGTTAAGAGCTAAGAGCTAAGATCTACTATGAACCTGACCATTAATGGCGAGACGAGCGTTTGTTCGGCAGAGACCTTGAGCGCTCTGGTCGAGCAGCTTGGCATGAGGCCGGACCGCGTCGCCATCGAACTGAACCGCACGATCGTGCCGCGTGACCGATGGAATGAAACGCGACTAGGAGATGGAGACAGGCTGGAGATCGTGCACTTCGTCGGCGGCGGCTCGATTTCTCAGCCCGACTGCTAAAGGGGTCGAATCAGCGATGGTGTGTGCGATGAGATAAAGCGTGGAGGCCCCGGGCAGAGTCGAACTGCCGACCAACGGTTTAGGAAACCGCTGCTCTATCCATCTGAGCTACGGGGCCACTCTTAGCCGGCTTTCTTCTTTTTCAGTTTACAACGGTCGCGCTCGGCGCCTCGAAGTAAAGCAGGGAAAATCCAACAAACATAGGAGCTCGGTTCCAGTGACGCCGATCACCGATGAGCCAATCAGAATCTACAAAGACCACGTAGGTAGTCACCGGCCTTTGGACTCAACCGAAAAGTGCTCCCGTCTTCAAACAGAGTTGGCTTCCTTGAAAGGCCATGGCGCCCGATATCAAGTCAGGAGTGGTCCAATTTCACATTACACGTTTTGAATAGTCGCCGATAAAAGGGCAGTCTTTCTGAGAGCTCTCTAAAACTGACGATCGCACAGGGTTGCCTCGAGGTACTGACACTCCCCCTCCATAACGCTCAACCAATCGGAATTCTGGGACAAATTGATTGCAAGATTCGAGAGTGGAGGACTGAAGACCTCTGGCAACGGCGCGTGTATGTTATTGGGCCTGCAATTGCACCGATAGCAAACTGCCGCGTGGTTGCAAAGGGGTGGATTTCTTACGGAGTCAACTGACGCGGTTACCGCAATACCCGAGATTGCAAAGGAGAATCGATGATGAGGTTGCTGCGCCTGTCTCTGTTTGTCCTGTTCTGCTTAGCCTTCCACAATCTGTCCCACGCCCAGTTACTCGGCATGTCGGACGACAAGTTCATTACCTGGATGTTGCCCGGACCTGGCGGCTTGCCAATGCAGTACGAATTCCCCGTTGCCATCGGCAACTTCAACCCGAAAAAACAACTGGCTTCCTTCGACTTTTGTCTCACCTGCGACGGCCTGCAAATCATCACGGTCAATGGTGTGTCGGAACTGTTCTTTCAGACCCACGCGCACATCGTGCAAGACGGCCAAGACTTCGGTTTATGCGCCGATGGTTGTACCTATGGCCCAGCCCAGTTCTACGACTCGAACGGAAACCTCGGGGCCGCGGTGACCATTACCGAAGAGCAGCTGCTTGGCGGTGCAAGTGTCTACAAACTAGAGGGAACTTTGCAAGGCCAGTTTGTCTGTGGCGCCCCGCTCTGCGAAGGCCTGCAGGATGGCGGTTGGAATCGTTCTCTCATGGCCCGTTTCCATGCGGAAACCGTACCAGCGATGACAAAAGGATACATCCCGTCGCTGGGCGGCTTGGACGTGATTGTGGAATACAACTGGTGAGATTATGAAAAACTCGTACCTGCTGCTGCTGCTTGCTTCGTTCGCTTGCGCCCAGACGGTTGTTCACTTCAAGAGCACAACCGGATTCGCCAAGGTTCACACACCCCTCTATCGGCTCATTCCCGCCGGAAAAGTGGGGCCTGAAATTCCGCAAGGGGAAACACCCGCCTCGATTGCGTGTATCTATGGCGTGGTTCCCCCGACCGAGGGGTGTCCGCCGACGGGAAGCCTGATTCCCACGGGCGGATCGGGTGCAATCGCCGTGCTCGAATACGGGTCAAATTCCACCATGCAAAGCGACGCGGCCCTGTTTTCGGCCACGTTTGGCCTGCCGGCTCCGAACATCACCGAAGTCTGTGCTCTCGGGGCTGGCCAGTGTCCTTACAACGACCAGACGGGATGGGACGTGGAAACCGCACTCGATGTGCAGTGGGCGCACGCCATGGCCCCGAACGCCCGAATTTATGTAGTTGAATTTGTGAACGACCCGCTGGGAGATGGCGCAGAAACGGCCGCCGCGCAACTGGTCTCTGTAGCCGGTGGAGGCGAAGTCTCGAACAGTTGGGGGTACAACGGCGGCGAGAGCTGGTGCGGAGAAGGCGCTTGCGAACTCGAATACGACTCCTATTTCGTTTACCCCGGCGTTGTGTTCTTCGCTTCGGCTGGTGACCATGGCGCCGAGCCGGAGTATCCCTCCGTTTCACCTGGCGTAGTTTCAGCGGGGGGAACTTACGTTGTCCGAAACAATAAGGGACTCTACAAGGGGACGGAAGAATGCTGGGCAGGCAGCGGAGGCGGCGAAAGTGTCTACGAACCAATCCCGACGTATCAAAATGTAATTTCTGGTATCGTAGGCGGCTTTCGCGGAACGCCTGACCTGGCAGCCGACGCCGATCCGTACTCCGGAGTTGCTGTGTACAACACCACGAGCTGTGGTGGATGGTGCATCATCGGCGGCACAAGTGTTGCATCGCCTGTGCTCGCCGGGATCGCCAACGCCGCCGGGGGATTCCAGTCCTCAACCCTCGATGAACTTGCTAAGGTCTATGGCGAGTACCGCAACGCCAAGGAATACAAGGCCGACTTCCATGATGTAACGGTGGGCTACAACGGCGAACCGGCGCGAAAGGGCTGGGATTACTGTACAGGTGTAGGAACGCCAAGGACAGAAAAGGCCGAATGATGCGTGCGCGCCGAAATCCTGAGCGCAACGAAGGACCCCGCATTAGATTTGGTGGAGCTAGTCGGGCTCGAACCGACGACCTCATCGTTGCGAACGATGCGCTCTCCCAGCTGAGCTATAGCCCCACGCCACGGTGGGTTCCGCGAAACAATTTTAGCAGTGTGAGCTGATTTCGCCTAACGTTGTAACCCGCGCATCTCAGCGTTCGAAAAACCGAAGAAGCATCGGCGCGGTGGTAAGCAATGCTCTAACGAGGCGCGGGCCCTCATTGTGAGCACCGACGATGCTTTACGTGACCTGCATCACATCCCGTTGTTCGCGCCTTCCGCTACCTTACTACCCATGGGCGAATTCGCCATCCTTACCAACCGGAAACGGGCGCTGGTCGCGCTAGTCCACTCGGTCGTGTTTCTGCTCATCGCTTTTCGCCAGATGATCGCCTCGAGTCCGGCGGCCGGAATCTGGTTGCCCGCGACCGTATCGACGGGCACGTGGATTCTTTGCTCCGTCTTTGTCATCGTCTCGGCGATCCTGCTCTGGCTCTTTGTGATCTCGCGCGGCTGGATGGAAAAGCTCTATTTCGGCATGTGCGCCATCAGTGCGACCTCCGGCCTGCTGCGTACTGCCGCTGGCGATCAGGCCTTTCATGCCGGCCTCTACATCCGCGTCATCATGCTGGCCAGCGCGGTCCTGGTCGGCCTGGTGATCGTGCGTACGCACGCAGAATGTGCCGCCGATTCGTAGTTCAGCCGCGGCTCGACCATCCTTAATGACAGCATCGTGAAATCGAGCCTATATAATTTGAGTGTGGCTCACTCGAAGGTGAAACAGGTAGCGTCCGCCGACTTCCCCACGCGCTGGGGGCATTTCTTGATTCACGGCTTCGCTACCCGGCCATCGTCTGCCGGTGCCAAGACTGAAGAAGCCGTGGCTCTTGTGATGGGCGATGTGCAGTCTGGCGCTCCGCTGGTGCGCATTCATTCCCAATGTTTGACGGGAGACGTTTTTGGTTCTCTGCGTTGCGACTGCCGGCAGCAACTTGAAATGGCTCTCTCCATGATTGCGGCGCAGGGTGCGGGCGTGCTGATCTATGAGCAACAGGAAGGCCGGGGCATTGGATTGATGGCCAAGCTGCAGGCCTATGCCTTGCAGGACAGCGGACTCGACACCGTGGAGGCCAACCAGCGCCTCGGTTTCAAGGCCGACCATCGCGAGTTTCAAATGCCGGCCGAAATTCTGAAGGCACTGGGCATTCGCCAGGTTCGCCTGATTTCGAACAATCCCGACAAAGTCACCGCGCTCGAAAACGCCGGCATTCGAGTCACTGAACGCGTACCGTGCGAGGTTCCGCCCACCGCTTACACCGAGGATTACCTGAAGACCAAAGAGGAAAAACTGGGCCACCTCTTTACTCACCGCAGCAACGAGCATTAATGACAGCAGCGACTGATTGTGCCGTCGGGCCAATGCCGGCGCTCTCGCCTCACTGCTTTTTCACCTTCGTCAGATTGTCATCCGGGTTACGATCGACCAGCTTGATGAGCGGGTCGATGCCTGCCTGTGCCGGCAATTTGTCCACCGTGACTGTGAACTCCTGGTGCTCTTGCTCGATTTTGTGTTTCTGCAGGTAGAGGTAATTGCCGTTGGCATCCAGCACGCCGATGTCAATCAGGTCATGGAGCGGGATGAGGTGTTCCTGGCCTTTGCCGTCCGACCTGTACTTCTTGGCCTCGACGGAGATGCGCACCTGATACTTGCCGTCGGGAAGCACAGAGTAGGTTGCGGAGACGGTGCGATTATCGAAGATTGTGATGGTTTCGAACCAGTCCCCATAAAGATATTGAAATTCCGGTGGCGTAACCTCGCGCAGATAGTGGACCAGATCGAGAGTGGTCGGATAGGGTGGACCCTTGAAGGCATAATCCTTGACCAGCGCGGCCAAGGCCTGATTCACGCGATCCTCGCCGATGTAATCTTGCAGGGCGTACATGATCATGCCGCCCTTGTTGTAGTGGATGTAGCCTTGCGTGGGTTCAACGCGCATCAGCGGCTTTTCTTCGTCGCGCTCCTGCGCGCGTCCGCGCAGATAGCCATCAAGCTGGTAGCGTAAGAACTTCTTCATCGAATCGGCGCCATACGTGTGTTGCATGACCATGAGCGCCGTGTACTGAGCCAAGGTCTCGACGATGGCGGTCGTTCCCTCGGTGTTGGCGCTTACCACCCGATGTCCCCACCACTGGTGCCCAGTCTCGTGCGCCGTGACGAAAAAGGGCAGGTTGATAGAGTCCTTCTTCGCGGGATCGACCCAGGTGATAAAGCCGATGCCTTCGGAAAATGGAATAGTATTGGGAAATGACTCGGCGAAATTGCCGTAGCGCGGGAATTCGACGATGCGCAATTGCCGGAACTGGAATGGGCTGAATGCCTTGCTTGCATAGTCGAGAGTCGACTTCATGCCCTGCATCATGCGATCCAGGTCAAATTCATGTCCGCGATGGTAGTAAATCTCCAGGTTCACATCGTGCCAGTGATCGCGTAGCACCTGATAGCGCGCGGAATTGACCGAGAAAATACCAGCCATGATTGGCGCATCTGCCTTGTAGGTGAAATATCGGCGGCCGTTTTGTTGCCACTCCTTCTGCAAGTAGCCGGGCATGATGGCGATCTGATCGGCGCTGGTGCCGACCGTACCCTGAAAATTCACCCAGTCGGCGCAGGTCGCAACGTAGTTGTTCTGGCGGGCGGCTACATCTTCGAGCTTGGGGAGCCCTGCCGATTTCTGCAATCCATGACGATGGCGGGCGCTGTCATCAACCAACTCCACATCCTGAAAATATCCGATGAACGGCAGATAGCTGGCGCTCACGAAAGTACCGTTGTGCACGATATCGCCATTGGGGTTGGAGTTGACGAAACCGGGATTGGGATAGGCCAGGTCGAAATTAAGCGCCACGCGGCCATGCGGCGCCAGCGGCTGCGCCAGGCGGTAGATGTAAAAACCGAGTGCAGCATCCTCGATGATTAGCGACTGGCCGCCTTCAAAATTCAGCGCCCGAACTTCGATGTGTGGACGCTCGATTACGCTGACATCCTCCGGCCAGAGCGTGAGGATGACTCGGTCGATGGGCGCGTCAGTCTTGTTCTCGATCCATTCTTTTCCACGGAACACGGCCAGCCGCTGTTCCGGATAGAGATCGACGTTGACCTCAATATCGGTCAGCTTCGGTTGCGATATCAACTGGTACTGCTTGTATTTGATCTCGTATTGCGCGCGCTCCTCATCGTTCTTGAAAGTCGTGAGATACCGATTCAGGACGTGGGTGTTGTAGTAGATGTAGCTGCCGACGGCGCAAAAGAGCAGAAAGCACACGGCTAGCGCCGCAACGGACGCCTTCGACAGCCGAGCGCGCCCCAACTGCAGGCGATTGCGGAAGCTGGTCTCCATGCCCCGCACCCACAGCAGATTACTTACGATGGCCAGCGCTACAGCTCCGATTCCCCAATAAAGGTGAAACCAGAAAGTCGGTGCCGCAAACGGGCCGTAGCCGTTCATGTCCGAGTAAATGACTTGCGGCTGGAATCCAAGGCGGTACAGGTAATCCTGCAAATTCATCTGCGGCATTACGATGCCTGCCACGAAATACAGCACCATGACGAAATGGCCAAGGTATTTGTGGTTGACGATCGTGTGCACGAGAAAGGCAATCACACATAAAATCCAGAAAGTGACCAGCCGGGGACCGAGCAGGTTCGTCAGATACAGCCCAAACTCAAATCGGTGATAGGCGTGGCTGATCTGGACAATCAGGCCGCTGACCATCACCATCAAAACCAGCACCACCTGCACCAGCATGAGCGCCGCCAGCTTGCTGCCAAACAATACCCAGCGCCGGACCGGCATTGCGTCCATGATCTGGTTAAGCTGTGTGTCGCGCTCCCGCCACACCAACTCGCCGGAATAAAACGTGACAATCGCAAGGATGAAGAGCGAAAACCCGGCCCCACCTTGTTCGACCATGCGCCAGGTCACCGGATAGACCGGCGTGGAGAACGGATTGTTAATTCCGGTGGCCGTAAGGATGTCCAATAAAGCTCCGGCCAGTACGAGCACCACAAAAAAGACGCTCTTGACGGTTTCGGAAAACTGAAGCCGCGTCAAAAACGCCAGCTCCCGAAAAGAGTTGGCCAGAGAAAATGTGGGGTGCACCAGAGGCAACACCTGCGCCGGCGTGCTGAATGGCGCAGCGGTTGCCGCTCCAGGGAGTTCCCGTTTTGCCCTACCGGGCGCATAGGTGAACGAGAATCTCACATAGGTGACTGCCAAAATTCCCGCCCCAATGGCAAGCCACAGCAATCGGTTCCATACCAGCACCCCGGTAAATGGAACCAGCTCTGTATTCCGCTGGAAGGGCGTCCAGTATTGCGTCAGCTTAGACGCGGCGTTGCCGCCGAACGGATCGACCATCGAGGCCAGGGTGGTCGTTGTCAGATCAGTCGAAAGCTGGTTGGCGACGAAGTAGCCGATTAGTAGAAGCACACTTCCTGCGTACACTGGCAGCATCCTTCGCCCCAGCGCCGCGAGCGCGAAAAAAATTGCTGAGGTTAGGATCAGATTCGGGATGACGAGGGTGAAATAGGGCTGAAAATAGGCATATGCGATTTGCGGCCCCACCCGCGTTGGGTCAAGCCAGTGCGTCTGAGTGGCGGCCCATGCGCCGAGGCCCACGCTCGAGAAAATCACCACCTGCACCGCCAACGCGCCCAGAAAACGTCCCCCTAGATAGTCGAACTTTGTGATGGGAGCGGTATAGAAGAATGCAGTGGAGTTGTTGTCCACGTCCTGGTAGGTGGCCTGCCCCGCCAGCGCCGCGCTCACTACCATGCCCAGGAAACTGATGAACATGATGATGAGGTTCAGCGCAAATGGTGAGTTGACCAGCACCCGCCCGCCCGTGCCGAAGTCCACCGTGGTGCCGGAAATTGCTCCCCCTGACATGAGCACAAAAAACAGTCCCAGCCCGAAAAAAACCAGGAAATAGACGTAGGTGGAGACGCGGCGCAGACGCAGCGAAAATTCGAATGCCGCAATCCGAAGGGCCATCATCAATTCACCGCCGCGCCCGTCGGCGGATGAATGAAGCCTCGAATGGTTGCGAAATAGAAGTCCTCCAAATCGGGTGCCACAGGCTCGAACCCATCCTCCGGAGCCTGCGCACTCAGCACGTGGACCAGGGTCTGGCCGGCGAACAGCCGCATTGAGATCAGCTGATAACGCTTCTTGAAACTTTCGACGGCATCATGTGGGATCGATTTGCGCCACACTTTGCCTTCCAGCTCCGCAACGAGCGCCGAAGGATTGCCGGTCACGCGCACTCGACCCTCGTGAATAATCGCCATCGCGCTGCACAGATCGCTGACGTCGGAAACAATGTGGGTAGAGAGAATAACAATGATGTTTTGCCCGATCGCGCTCAGCAGGTTGTGAAAGCGCACGCGCTCCTCGGGATCGAGCCCGGCCGTGGGTTCATCCACAATGATCAGCCG
>Ga0187772_10001687_pt1 | contig 10625 bp, 9 predicted proteins | sample 0116_SJ02_MP15_2_FD_133137 | JGI IMG/M metagenome (GOLD analysis project Ga0187772, IMG submission 133137) | Tropical peat soil microbial communities from peatlands in Department of Meta, Colombia - 0116_SJ02_MP15_20_MG | ecosystem: Environmental > Terrestrial > Soil > Wetlands > Peat | place... | reverse complement strand
CTAGGAGATAGTCGCAAAATGCCCTTGTCGGGCCCGGATGCATGTGGATGTATCGTTCCTCGTCTGCCGTACCGCTCGGCTTGGGTGGCTGGTACCAGGCGTATTTGCTCCATCCCGTGTACAGGATTAGGAGGTCCCCATCCTTTACACCCCCTGCTTCCTTGGCGTTCCTTTCTACAATCTCCTTGGTGTAGATTCCGAGGTCCCCGACCTCGCTGACGTCGACGATTATGCCTGGGCCATACAGCCAGGTCAGTGGTATCTGGTCGATGGTCTTGCCGTTGGTCACGAAGTGGAGCGGCGCGTCTAGGTGCGTCCCCATATGGTTCGATGTCATGATGTACTGCGCGTTCACGCCCTGCTCTGCCTTTCTCTTGATGAATTTGACCTCAAACGGAGGATAGAGAGGCCAAAATGGCGTCTCTTGGTTCAGTGGTTGAGACAGATCATACAGCTTCATGGCCTCGGCGAGGCTCATGCGGTATAAAAAATATCAGCAGTCTAGCACGAACCGTCGACGGAACGGTTTCCAAACGTGCCCCGGTGTTCCTCCCGGGACCGTCTCTACACTTCTACTTCCTTTGGAGGAACGACCTTTTCGGTAGTGCGCACCAAATCAGGGGGCGCGGGTCTTATGGGGAGCCGGTCCCTCAGCATCGGTTTTACGAACCTGTCCCAATCTTCCTTCGTGGTGAAGAAGATCCTGGACCCTCCGAGCTCGTGCTGCATCTGTGGGTATGGCTTCTGGTATTGTGCGTATTTTATGCCCCAGTATCTGAATCCCGTGTAGCTCTCGTAGGTGGCCCACCACTCCTTCATGTTCATCAGGTCGAAGGCGTACTCCGCCTTGGCCGCATACATGGTGGCGCCGATTCCTGCTCTCCTCTTGAAAGTCAGCGTATGGAGGCTGATCGCAATGTCATTGTCCCAGAGCCTGAAGTTTCCGATGGCCGCGAGCTCACCGTTGATGATGCCCAGGAGAGAGACGTGGTCTTTCATCCTGCTTCTGTACCATCCAAGGAACTCGGAATAGACCCTCGACGAAACCAGGTCGAAGAAGTCCGTGTCATGGTCAAACAGCTTCATGGCCGTCTGCATGACCACAGGAGCCTCTTCCTTCTTGGCGCGGCGGATCACCATCTTCTCGCCCGTTGGTAGGTTGACATACCCGGCAGGGTACTCTATCTTTAGCAGCGGTGACTCAAATCCTCGTAGGATTGGTTCGATGTCTTCGACATTGATCTTGACTTCACGAAGGGTCACTTTCTCTGGCGGCGACCATTCAGATGACATGGCATTGGACACCGGCTGAATCGCTATAAGGATGTCGCAGCCCAAGGACCCCACTTCGAGTCTGGACTGCGGAAACTCTTCAGCCGATCAGGGCGAGTCGACTCGGATTCGTTTCTTGAGCGCGTTCTATCTTGCGCCTCAGTTTCGTCAGACTGTCAATCTGTTCCCTTATGTTATCTCGGCAGACGAATATCGAATCTCTCACGAGCCATTCGTCTTCGAGTCCCTCCGCGACCTCTCCTAGCCTGACCACCGCTCCTCCTAGGGACGCGACGGCGATGTTCAGTTCCCTGGAGATCTTCCGGACTCGCCGCTCTGTAACATCAGGGTCACTTACAAAGAAGCCCTGTTCAGATTCATGTCTCTCCCTTGCCTGGCGCTTACGGATAATTCTCCTTACCTCCCTCAAAGAAAGCCCCTCCGCACCTACCTCCTCCGCCATTTCTTCGGCGTCCTCGTCGTTGAGCATCGTCAATTCCTGGGCCACAGTTGGAGCTATTCGGCGCCGCATAATCTGGTCCTGGACACCCTGCGGCAATGAAAGGAGCCCTATCCTCTTGCTGACATATTCCTGGCTCTTCCCGATCCTTCTGGCGAGCTCAGTCTCACCACCATAGCCGAACTCCTCGACGTAGTTCCTGAACGCTCTGGCTTCCTCGATTGGGTTAAGGGTCTCCCGCTGGATGTTCTCCAGCATCGATACCTCGAAGGCCTCCCTGTCGTCTAGCTCCACCACGTGGGCAGGAAGCCTGCGCCAGCCAAGCTTCTTGCATGCCTCGTACCTCCTCATGCCTGCCACGACCTCGAATCCGTCCTCAGCAGGTCTCACGATGATAGGCTCGAGCAGGCCCTTGTCCTGTATCGAATGCATGAGCCCTTTGATGGGGCCACTGTCCGTCCTCAGCATCACCCTTGGGGGACGGATCATCCTGACCTCCACGGACTCGAGAAAGCCTGCCAGAGGGTTCGCTTTCATGCAGCAGAGCCGACACGGACTCGCTATATCCCCTGTCCCTAACCTCTTTGGCGGTTGTTCCGCCATCAATGAAACCTTAAGAAATCACGAGAAGACGACTTGCCATGCTCCTTCAAGGGAAGTTCCATATTCCGAGCAGTATCGACAAGGTGTGGGACTACACGTCTGATCCGGCCAAAGTAATAGAGTGCGTCCCGGGCCTGCAGAGCTACACCATAGGGGAGAACAAGCGGATAACAGCAGCAGTCAAAGTCTCGATCGGCTTCATCAGAGGCACCTTCCAGACCCAGACCAAGGTGGTCAAGGAAGATCGTGATACCCACACGGCCATCCTCGAGCTCTCGGGGTCAGGGGCTGGGAGCGGATTCAACGCTGTAGTGAATATCGGGGTCGCCGCCGCGGGGCCTGAATCAGACGTGAGCTGGGAAGCTAACGTGAACATCAACGGCCCTCTGGGCAGCCTGGCCAAGCCGCTGGTCGAGGGAAATGTCAAGAAAATAGTAACTCAGCTCTTCGATTGTGTAAAGGCAAAACTCAGCTGAGTCCTATATGACCTAACCATTAAGGAATCGCCCTTAAATAACTACTAGAGCTGTTTTCCAGCCCGATGAAAGGAACGAAAAGATATGGAATCACAGCACTCGTAGGTGCACTCATCGTCATCGTCGTCATCCTCATCGGCGTTGCAGCCTATGCCTTTGCGTACCCGCCAACCTCAACAACGACGTCAACCGCGACCACAACCGCCGTGTCAACAACGACGGTCACAACGGGTGGGACAGGGACCCAAACGGTGACAACAACCGTAAGTGGGACAGGAGGGACCCAAACGGTGACCAGCACGACAACGGTCACAGGCACAGGTGTCGTTTCGAGCGCCATCGGGGCCCTGAAGATCGGAATAGTTCTGCCTCTTACGCCCGCCGACAACTCTTGGAACTACAATGCCTATAACGCAATTACAAAGCTCCAGAAGGAATTCGGCTTCACGTTGAGCGTGTCTGAGAACCAAGCCTCAGGAACAGACGCTGACGTGCCCGCCCAGCAGTGGGCGGCCCAAGGTTACAACATCGTCGTATTCCAGGGCGGCCAATACCAGGCAGAGGCTAACACGTTCGCTGGGGAACACCCAAGCATAATGTCTGTCTGCGTGGACTGCACTGTCGCCAACTTCTCGAATGTCTACAGAATCTGGCTTGATCTCAGCGGCGGTGGATTCGTCCTCGGCGTAATGGCGGGGATGGTAAGCAAGGCTGACAAGTTCGGACTTGTCGGAGGCGGAGACATTCCATCCATCTGGGAAGGTCACGAGGGCTTCATCGCAGGCATCACATACACGTATCCTGCATGCAACGGCACTTGCTTCACCAACACGTTCGAGCCATTCGCTTGGGCAGACGTCGCTGGTGCCCAGACAGACGCTACCAATGACTACAACTCGGGAGCCGACGTGGTCTTCTCGTCAGGTGACGGGGTAGACGTCGGAGTCCTGGGCGCAGCCCTTGCGCAGCCATCAACGCCTCAGGTATGGGCATCCAACGTTTACACCAACCTCACCGCAATCCTCCCGGCGGACAACAGGATCCTGCTGGGGTCCATAGTGGTGGACTACTATACGCCATTCTACAAGGCATTGCAGCAGTTCGTCGATAACAACTGGCACAACGGCTACACCAAGGTGGACATGGCCTCTGGCTTGATTGCGGTTCAACCAGGACCCGGCCTCCCGGCCAACGTGAAGGCTGCTGGTCTAGCAATTCAGAGCGACATCGTGGAGGGACAAATCATCATATCATTCGCTTCGGATGCAAACGGTGCTCCACACTGCTTCGATACCCCTAGCGCCTCAACATGCGCCGACACAACGCTAACGGTGCCCTCCGGCGGCGGACAGCCGACAGGGAACATGGCTGCCCAATTCAACTATCTTCCACCAGCATCTAGTCTACCTTAAAGGGTGCGAACGAATACGCAGGGCCTTCGATGGCTCCGGACGACGGCGTACAACGCCTTCGCCATCGCGCTCGGCATTCTGGCCGGGCTCCTGGTGGTGGTGTTGGCCGGCGGGAACCTCGGAGTGGCCCTGTCCTCCCTTTTTCTGAATCCAATAATACTCGCAGGTGGTGTGCAACAGATCTTCGTTCGTTTCGTCCTGTTCTATACGATGGCGTTGGGCGTAGGTCTCGCGCTGAAAGCTGGCCTGTGGAACATCGGAGCCCAGGGCCAACTCCTGATTGGGATGGTAATGGTGTTCGTTGTCTACACATTTCTTGCTTTCCTGCCGTGGCCTGTGCTGTATCTGGCCATGATAGTGGGCGCGGCTTTCGGCGGTCTGCTCTGGATATCGGTTCCGACCATCCTTAGAGTTAAGTTCGGGGCGAACGAAATTGTCGTTACGATTTTGCTGAATGTGGTTGCGGTCAACTTCGCATTCTACATGCTCAGCGGTCCAATAAAGAGCAGCGGGACTGCGCTGGGCTTCCCCCACTCTGTCGAGCTCCCTGCCAAGTTCCAAATCCCTTACATCTCCGGTTCTCCGATAACCTACGCGGTCCCTGCTACCATCATCCTAGGCATCCTCCTCTACTTGGTCATTGAAAGGACGCCGTTCAGGGTAAGGGCGAACACTGTCGGTGAGAGTCCTGAGACTGCCAGGTACGCTGGGATAAGCATCCCCCGTATGATGACCATTACTTTGCTCGCGGCTGGTGCGCTGGCCGGGCTTGCCGGCGCGACTTACATTATGGGTTTCAGGTACGAACTCGACATCGGCTCGTTCTCCACCAACTACGGTCTGGTCGCCATAATCTGCGCCCTCGTCGGCAGAAAGCACATGATAGGCATAGGACTCGCATCTTTCTTCTTCGCCTATATGACCATAGGCGCCGAGTCCATGGCGCTCTCGGCCAACGTCCCGACCTATGTCGTGTTCGCCATGGAAGGCATCATGATGATAGGGATTCTGCTCGGCGCTTACCTTACTGAAAGGAGGTACTCGGTTTGACCGCTGCGTCGGACATAATCGCGACGGTGCTTTCAGTCATGCTACAACAGTCGCCATTCTTCATTTTTGCCGCGATGGGTGAGATTGTGTCTGAACAGGCCGGGGTAGCGAATCTGGGCCTGGAGGGCATTATGGAAATCTCCTTGGTAATGACCTTCCTCGTCGAGTATACGACAAGCAACGCCTGGATTGCCCTCCTCGCGGCCATGACCATAGCAGGGGTGGTCGGGGCATTCTTCGCACTTACCACCCTTAGGCTGCGGATGGATCAGATTGCGGCTGGACTGGCCATCTACCTCTTCGGTCTTGGAATCTCCTTTGTCATTTTCATCACGGCCTATCCGACGGGGCTTACTCCTAATTACGTCGGGCTCCCGTCGTTGTTCGCTGCTTGGAACACGGTTCCCTTCCTAGGCGTCATCTTCCTCAAGCAAAACGTGCTTGTCTACGTGTCGCTGGCGTTCGTAGTCGCGACCGCTTTCTTCCTCAATCGGACATCTTTCGGGCTTCGGGTGAGGGCAGTCGGGGAGAATCCCAAGGCAGCAGACAACATGGGGGTAAATGTGAACAAAGTGAGGTTCCTGGCGGTTCTCTTCGGTGCCCTGACGTTCGGCGTCGCAGGCTTCTACTTTGCAGGCAACTTCGTAGCGGGGTACCAGACTGACATCATCGCAGGTAGAGGTTTCATTGTCCTGGCGATGGTCTACTTCGCCAACTGGAAGCCATACCGAGCCCTGTTCGCCGCGATGTCCTTCAACCTCGTCTACGCATTGCAGATCGAGTATGTTTCGCTGTCTGGATCCGGCGTTGCGTCGTTCACTACGCTGTTCAACATGCTCCCTTACGTTTTCCTCCTGGCGCTGATTCCGGTCTTCGGAAGAAAGGCCAGAGCCCCCAAGTTCCTGCTGAAGCCATACCGCAAGGGGTAGGTGGATCCATTCTACGTGGACTTTGTGGTCATCAGGACCGCGAGCTCACGTATGTCTGCGCCCTTCGCGTCTAGGATCTTAGCGATCCTCCCCTGGTTCATGACTGCGATTCTGTCGCTCATGTCCAGGATCTCGTCCAGGTCCGCAGATATCATGAGGATTGCCTTCCCTTCGGCCTTCTGTTTCATCAGTGCGTTCCTGATGTACTCGGCTGAGCCGACGTCCAACCCTTTCGTGGGGTTGTTGGCGACTATCACCCTCGGCCCCCAGAAAAGTTCCCGGGCCAATAGGAACTTCTGTTTGTTTCCACCGCTCAGAGTCCTCAGCGGCGCCTCTTCCGAAGCAGCCATCACGTTATACTCTGTAAGGATCTGACGGGTCTTCTCTCTCAGCTTTCCGTCGTCGAGGAACATTCCGTTCTGGAACTTACGCGCAATAAACGGGGCCAAGATGAGATTCTCTTTCAGCGAGAAGTCATAGACGAACCCTGTCTTGTGCTCCTCGCATATGTGGGCCACTCCTTCGCTCCGGATTTCGTCGGGCGGCTTTTGGGTGATATCGCGGCCGTCCAGGTAGACTTTCCCAAATTTGGGCTTCCTCATCCCAGTTACTATTTCGTCCAGCTCCCTCTGGCCGTTGCCCGCAACCCCTGCGACACCCAGAATCTCCCCCGATTTCAGTTCGAAGGAGGCCTCCCTCACGGCTGGAGTTCCGAGGTCGTTGTCAGCAGAGACACCGTCCAGCTTGAGAACCACTTTCCCCAGCTCAGCAGGATACTTTGTTACGTTGTACATTACCTCGCGCCCCACAATTAGCATGGCCAGTTGGTCCTGCGTGACCTCGCTCTTTGCCCTTGTAGCCACCACCTTCCCCAACTTCATGACTGTAATTCTGTCGGCTATGGCCATGACTTCGTCAATGTGGTGGGTAACGAAAACGATGGAGCGTCCTTCTGAGGACATGCGCTTCAGGCTGACAAAGAGCTTCTCAGTTTCTATTTCGGTGAGGAAGCTGGTAGGCTCGTCAAAGAGGAGGATATCCGCTCCGATGAAGAGGCACTTCAGGATCTCCACTCTTTGTCTCTCCCCCACGGAAAGGTCCTCCACCAGGGCCTCAGGGTCTACCTCTAGACCGTAGGTCTGCTCCATTTCGAGAAGCTTCTTCTTTATTCCTCCAAGCTCCAGGATCGGACTGCTCAGCCTGAGGTCCGTCATGAGATTGAGATTCTGCAGGACGCTCATGTTTGGGACGAGCATCAGCTCCTGGTGGACCATTCCGATGCCGGCTCGCATCCCTTCCTTTGGGGAACTAATCTTTGTGATCTTCCCTTTGACCAACACTTCGCCACCATCGGGCTTATAGTACCCATAGACGACGTTGCACAACGTGGACTTGCCCGCCCCGTTCTCGCCAAGCAGCGCATGTATCTCCCCCTTCCTAAGGTCGAAGTCAACGTTGTTCACAGCGACCAGGGTGCCGAATCGTTTCGTGAGGCCCTTGGTCTGGAGGACGAGTGTCTCCTCTGCCATAACTCTCAGGCTCTTCTCATACCGACCCGGGACGGTATAAAGCGTTCTCCCTCATGGACGCCACAGGATGTCGAGGCAATCCTGTAGGACCTCTCCATGGCCGTCCGCATCCGCGAGCGCCGCTTCGCAGAGCAACACCCCGAGCGACATGTCAAGACCCGACGTGTGCCCACGATGCACAACCTCGATCAGTTGGTCCGAGAAGCCCCGTCCTCCGTCAAGGCTCCTGAGAATCAGCCTCTCCATCCCTTCGTCGACGTACCCTCTGGCTGAGTGGAACAGCACGTTCGCGCTCTCTGGGACGGTCCTCCCTCGGAGGAGTGCTCTTGGTATGCGGATCTGCCTCGATTTCCTGAACCGCGCTATGAAGTTGAACGTCGCGAAGAACCCGCCAAGAAAGTCGTCGCCTGCCGGGGTGAATCCCCCTCCTCGTCCCACAAGTGGCATGTAGTTCGCAGGCGAACGCGGTTCGGCACCCTCTGAGGCGAGCGGGAGGAGCGTGTTCTCGGCGAAAATCTTCAGCTCACCGTCCTTGTTCAATGTGGGGCCGGAAGGAGACGCATCATAGAGCGACCTTAGCACGGCCACGCCCTTCCTGAGCGCGCCCCGTTCCGGGAGAATTACTTTCCTGCGTTCCAACAGGGTGCTTCGAAAAAGGTCGGCCCCTTTGGTGTCAATGCTCCCAGAGTCCAGGATGATGCCATTCCTGCTCAGCTTGCACCTTTCTCCGGCTAGGATTCCGTCGGTTGCGGCGTTCCCCTCGACGTTGACGGTCATTGGGGATCTCAGGTCCCCCCAGAGGAGAAGGAGGAAATCCTCCCCTGATCTGACGTAGGCCGACCTTTGGAAGACACGGGTCACCGTTCCCCTCCTGCCGCTCGAGAGGATGCGGGCTGCCAGCTCCCCTACGCTCGAGGCCTCCTGATTCAAGCTCTGAATTTGTCGACGTAGGCTTCGAATGCGTCCTTGAAGACCTGAATCGGGAAGCTCACAGTTCCGGCCCCGACCTGGCCAATTCCGGCCTTCTTGTGCGCAATTCCCGTATTGATCATGGGCGTGACACCCGTTTTCAGGACCTTCCTCACATCTATGCCAACGGGGGTCCCCCGAAAGTCAAGGAATGGAATCAGAAAGTGTTTGTGCTGGGCCTGGGTTAACTCGTACATCCTTTCAGTGACATCAAGTGCCCCCTGGACGCTCCCTCCGACCCACGAAACAATGGCTGGAGCCGCAGCCATCGCGAACCCACCAAAGCCCGCAGTCTCCGTGATCGAGCTGTCCCCAAGGTCAGGATTCGCGTCCGCTTCGGAGAAGCCCGGGAACCAGAGGCCCTTTGGTACTGGCGCTTTGGCCGTGAACCATCGGTTTCCAAGGGAACTCACCCATATGCCTGCTTCGGTCCCATTACGCGACATCACAGTAACAATTGTGCTGTACTTCACGTTATGGCCCGCCAGTGTCATGGCCTTACCCGCCGCCATCCCCATGTTCAGCATGGTGAAGTTGTTCGCGTCGATGAACTTGCTCACCTCGGCCAGTGTCTTTGGGTCGAACCCCGCACTGACAATGAACGGAGCAATCTGCTTCGCAAAGAGCGAGGTAGTCGCTACGTACCTGTTGTGACAGTCGTCCCCCATGGTCAGCGCCTGGGCTATCATCGGCTTGAGCGCGAGACCCACTCTTGCGCTTGTCATTGCCTTTGCCGTGGCCTGCAGAACGGGGGCAACAGTCTCTGACATCCAATGAAGCCTGTCCAGCACCTCTTTGCTGAAGGCTCCGTACCTGAGCACCTTCCCAATGCCCTCGTTCATGTTGGAGTACGTCTTGTTCCCGAATTTCCTGTCTTCGAGCTCATAGACTGGCATGCTCGGGGAGATTACGCCTGCCATTGGACCCGCGGCATTGTGGTGGTGGTCGCAATCGAGTTTGATCTCCCCTTCCTCGGCGAGCCTCACCGCCTGTTTCTCGGAGTCGGCCCACCCTTCATAGATCGTAGCGCCGATAATCGCGCCCTTCATAGGGCCGCTGGCATCCTTCCAGCGCAGAGGAGGTCCAGCATGAAGCAAGGTCTTCCCACTGAGGCCCATCTTCTTAGAGGCCGGCGCGAGATCGACCCACACCGGCTCCGAGTCCATCATCCTTTCGACTGCTTTCTGGTTGGCTTCTTCGACCGCTTCCTTTGAGACGGGCAACGTTTGTTTCGTCTTGTCTGACATGTTAAAGGTTTGCGACACGGAAATGCTTAACACGAATGATGTCGCACCTGGTTTTGCGTTGCCGGTTGTCAACGTAGTCAAGCGGAACCTGTTTCGCGACTCGATTCAGCTCATGCGCCTGTCTGAGGATGTGAAGAAGCTCGAGGGCGTCGATGATGCGGTCGTCTCCATGGGAACCGACACCAACCGGAGGCTCCTGAAGGATCTCGGACTCCTAGACAATGAAAGCAGAGGCGCAGGAGATGGCGACCTGATAATCGCTGTCCGCGTCCGGGGAGGGTCCGATGTCGACGATGTGATGGAGAGGGTGGAGAAGCTTGTGATGAATCCTCCCGTCTCGTCTGGGGGCGCAAGGACGCGAACCTTCCACAGCGTGCAGTCGGCGGTCGGAGCCATGCAGGGAGCGAACCTTGCCATCGTCTCGGTCCCAGGAAAGCAGGCGTTCGAACCAACCATGGAGCTTCTCAGAAACGGCTTGAACGTCCACCTGTTCAGCGACCATGTGCCGATCGAACAGGAGATTATCCTCAAGCGATATGCGAGTTCGAGGGGTCTACTGGTCATGGGCCCTGGGGCAGGAACCTCGATTGTCAACGGGGTCGGGCTTGGGTTTGCAAACTCCGTTAGGACGGGGGACATCGGGATCGTTGCTTCCGCCGGCACAGGGATACAGGAAGT
>Ga0187772_10001686_pt1 | contig 10629 bp, 10 predicted proteins | sample 0116_SJ02_MP15_2_FD_133137 | JGI IMG/M metagenome (GOLD analysis project Ga0187772, IMG submission 133137) | Tropical peat soil microbial communities from peatlands in Department of Meta, Colombia - 0116_SJ02_MP15_20_MG | ecosystem: Environmental > Terrestrial > Soil > Wetlands > Peat | place... | reverse complement strand
GCATCGCCCGCTACATTCGCAAACGCGAAAATCCCGAAGAAAATGCGCGCTTCGGCGCCGATGTTCTTGGGATTCATCTTGAAGGCCCATTCATCAGCAAGGCGCAACGCGGCGTTCATCCGCCAGACGCGATCGCCAAGCCTTCCATCGAAACATTCACAAAATTCGTGGAAGCAGCCGACGGCCTTGTCCGCATGATTACGATGGCTCCGGAAGTGGCTGGCGGATTAGAGCTGGTGACGCACGCCTCAGGCGCTGGCGTCGTCGTGAGCATGGGCCATACCGACGCTACCTATGAGCAGGCCACGAACGGAATCCGCGCCGGCGCTCGTCACGCCACTCATACATTCAACGCTATGCGGCCGTTCTCGCACCGCGATCCTGGCGTAATTGCCGCCGTGATGACCGATCCCGACGTGACCGCCGAAATCATCGCGGACCTCGTGCACGTTGCAGGCCCGGCGATTCAGGTGCTGCTCGGCACGAAGGGCTTCGATACTGTCATCGCGATCACCGACGGCATCGCCGCCACCGGAATGCCGGATGGAACCTACCGTCTCGGAACCATGGAAGTGACGGTGCGCGATGGCGTTTGCCGCAATTCCGAAGGAAAACTCGCCGGAAGCACGCTCACGCTCGATCGCGCTCTCCGCAACCTTGTCTCGCTAGGCGTGCCGCTGGCCGATGCGGTGCGCATGGCCACGATTCTTCCCGCGCGCCGCCTCGGCATCGCTGGCAAAAAAGGCATCATCGCCGTTGGCTCCGACGCCGACCTCGTCGTCCTCACCCCCGACCTGCACGTCGCCGGCGTCATGACCCGCGGCTGCGGTCTCGTGTGAATGGTGACAAGCATGGCGAATCTAACCGAAACGACTAAACCCGACTTTGCCCGCGTCGGTTTTCCCTATCAGCAGAACCTGATCATGGCCTTCATCGGCGGCTCGCAGCTTCACGGCGCCAAGGTGCAGGGAACCGATGACACCGATTGGTACGGAGTCTTCATCGAACCTGCGGAAAAGATGATCGGCCTCGACCGCGATGAGTTCTTCGTCTGCACCACGGGAGGAAAACTCGGAGGAAACGGCCCGGACGATGTGGATGTCTGCTTGTATTCATTACGCAAGTGGGCGGGAATGGCAGCTAAGGGCAATCCGTCGGCCCTTCACTTTGTGTTCGCAAAGGCGCAATTTGCCACCGAGTGGTGGGACCGTATCGTGGCAAAGCGAGAGGTATTCGCGGCAAAACATCACGTTCTGCCCTTCCTCAAATTTGCCGATGATCAAATGGAGCGGCTCTGCGGCCGCAAGGGGCAGAAAAACATTCACCGAGCCGCATTAGAAGAGAGGTTCGGCTACGACACGAAATACGCCATGCATGTGATCCGGCTTTACCTCGAGGGCAAGGAGTACGTCGAAACCGGCAAGATCACGCTGCCGAATCCCAGAGTTGACCTGCTCATTTCCATCCGAGAGGGAAAATACACGCGCTCGGAAATTGAAGAAATGGGAAAGCAGCTAGAGTCCGAAGCGCTCGCCGCTCAATCGACATCGCCTTTGCCTGAAAGGGTTGACGCGGCTGCTGTGTCAGATCTGGTCACTGGAGTATATCTGGATTTTTGGAAGGTTCGCCCGCAATCCGACCCACGTTGATCTTGCCAGCTCCTTGAGCCCGCGAAGTGGGCGCCAGACCCTAGCCCCGGGCGTGAGCCCGGGGGACTGCCCCTCGTCTGGCCCAAAAGCCCGTGAAACGGGCGCAAGAGCAATCCCATCAGTTCTCAGACAAGGGTTCTCAGTGCCCTCTGGCCTCTTCTCTGCGCCCCCAGTGGTCCTGTTTTGAACGTTGCGTCGCCCTGATCTACGTGGTATAAGAGACTAATCTGAATAATTGCGTAATGAGTACCCTCCCCGCTGTGCCTCGCGTCCTCAAGCTGCTTGTGGCGGCTCAGCGCGGCCCTGAATTTCGCATTCAGTTGGCGCAACATCACGACATCATCGCCACCTGCCCGGAGGCGAAACAAATTCGAAAGGCGAAGAAAAAGTGCCGATCCGTCGAGGATCGGCATCCCGAGAGCGACCATCGGGAGCCGAGGGACCTCTCCTCAATCACGCTCACCGCGAACAAAAAGCAAAAGGCGAAGAAAAAGCTAATCGCGACAACTCAGAATTCAAAATCGCCGTAAGCCAATGCAACCAAAGGACATCCGAAAAGTTAATCGCGACAAAAACGCCACTTCTGCTTCGCCTTACTTTCGCCCGACCCTCGAAATAGGAAGGAATTCTCGGCACTCGAAGTCAAACAGGTCGCGCTGCCCCGTTGCAGGACCTAAACCTTAGGACGAGCAGAGAACCGCCCGGAACGCGCTGCCCTGGGGGAGATATCAGAGCTGGCGTCGCCGATAGTCAGCGGGTTTACCTTGGACAAAAGAACGGTTGTTCGTAGAGCTTAGCTTAGCGGGAGAGTAGACAGCACTTGCGGTCAGAAACGGTCTCCACCACTCACTACTCACCAATCACGAATCACTGCTTCAGGGGATTGACGGGAATCTTCAGCTCTTCCGCAAGCTGATACGGATCGAAGGGGCTGCAGGCAAAGTAGCGGCCGTCAACCTCAAGCGTGGGAACTTTGCGCTTTCCGTCGTTGACGCGCATCACCAAGTCCTCCGCGTCCGGCACTTCATCGATATTCACTTCTCGGAACGCGACTCCGCGTTCGCGAAGGAAGTGCTTCACCCTGCGGCAATCGCAGCACCAGCAGGTGCTATAGACTGTGATATCGGCCATGCGTTGTTATTTTCCTACTGTAAAACGGCGGTGCGGGAACATCTCACAGGAGGCCGCGCGCAAGAGTCAACCGCAGCAGAAATCGCCATGAAACATGAGATGCGCCGCCTCACCCGGAGATTCAGGCGCTCAACTGCCTCCTTTAGATGCCACCTGCAAACGCACGATGGCGCGTTCCAGCATGATATTCGCGCGTTCCCAATCCACGTCCGGCGAGCCTGCCTTCGCCAGTTGCGCCTGAGCCTGCTGCATTTCCTCACGGCTCTTCGCCACATCGATTTCGCTCGCGCGCTCGGAGATTTCCGCAAGGACGATGACGCGACCGGGCAGCACCTCGGCGTAGCCCTCCATGACCGTCAGGACGTGCGCGTCGCCGTTCTTGCGATACGTGAGCACGCCGATGCCAAGCTCCGTAATCAGCGGCGCGTGTCCCGGCAAGATGCCCAGATAGCCGTCTTTGCCGGGCAGCTCAATCCACTTCACATCCTCGTGCAGCACGAGCCGCTGCGGCGTCACCACTTCGAGTTCGATGTTCTCAGGTATCATCGCCTATTGGTGATTCGTGACTGGTGAATTGTGATTAGTGATCCGCGCTCCCTCGCGAACGGTTGTACTCTCAAACCGTTTGGCTAGTGATCGACTCAGCGCGTTTATCAGCTTGGCGACTGAATCGCATTCGGCTGTTCCCTCGGTGAAATCTGCCGCTTCCACGTGCCCCAGATCATGACTCAGGATGAGAAAATAACGGGTCTCTTCCACTTCGCCTCGTGCTATTTGCAACGACCTTAGAAGCTCTCGCGTCGTCCGCCGCCCGAAACCTTCTGCGATGTTTGAGCAGACCGAGGCGGCGGACCGCCTGACCTGTGCGACGATTCCGAACTGCTCGCGCGAGGGGAACTTTTCAGTCAATCGGTAAACATGAAGGGCCAACTTGTGTCCCTCTTGCCATCTCTTCAGGTCGGAAAATCGCTCAATTTTCATCGCGTGCGGTGTTCACCACTCACAACTTACCAATCACCAGTCACGTTCTCTAAGCCACTGCGGCGATTTTTTCCGCTTTCTCGCGCACTTCTTCGATCGTGCCGACCATGTAGAACGCCTGCTCGGGCAGATCGTCGTGTTTGCCTTCCACGATCTCCTTGAACCCGCGCACGGTATCTTCCACTTTCACGTACTTTCCTTCGAGGCCGGTAAACTGCGCGGCAACGAACATCGGCTGCGACAAGAATTTCTCGATCTTCCGCGCGCGCGCCACAGTCTGCTTGTCGTCGTCCGAAAGCTCCTCGATGCCCAGAATCGCGATGATGTCCTGCAATTCCTTATAACGCTGCAGCACCGCCTTCACACTGCGCGCGACACTGTAGTGGTCCTGGCCTACGATGCGCGGATCAAGAATGCGCGAGAAGCTGGCGAGCGGATCCACTGCCGGATAAATGCCGCGCTCGACGATTTGCCGGCTGAGGTTCGTGGTTGCGTCCAGGTGAGTGAATGTCGCTGCCGGTGCCGGATCGGTGTAATCGTCCGCCGGTACGTACACAGCCTGCACCGACGTGATCGAGCCGTGCTTCGTCGAGGTGATGCGTTCCTCGAGTTCGCCAATTTCGGTGTTGAGGTTCGGCTGATAGCCTACGGCCGAAGGCATGCGCCCTAGAAGCGCCGACACTTCCGAGCCCGCTTGCACGAACCGGAAAATGTTGTCGATGAAGAGCAAAACGTCCAGGTGCTCGTCGTCGCGGAAATATTCCGCCACGGTCAGGCCCGTCAAACCCACGCGCAGGCGCGCGCCGGGCGGCTCCGTCATCTGCCCGTAGACCAGCGCGCAACGCGATTTCTGCGTGTCGCCGGGAACCACGACGCCCGATTCCTGCATTTCGAGCCACAGGTCGTTGCCTTCGCGCGTCCGTTCGCCCACGCCGGAGAAAACAGAAACGCCGCCATGCTTCAGCGCGACGTTGTGAATCAGCTCCTGAATCAAGACAGTCTTGCCAACGCCAGCGCCCCCGAACAGGCCGATCTTGCCGCCCTTCAAATATGGCTCGATGAGGTCCACAACCTTGATGCCAGTCTCGAACATTTCCAGCGTTGTGGACTGATCCACGAGGGGCGGAGCCGGCCTGTGAATCGAGTATCTCTTGTCGGTCTTGACCTCCCCGAGCTTGTCCACCGGTTCGCCTAGCACGTTCAATACGCGACCAAGGGTCGCGCGCCCGACCGGAACTAAGATCGGCTCGCCTAAGTCATAAGCCTTCATGCCGCGGACGATACCTTCCGTGGGCTTCATCGCCACGCAGCGCACGCGGCCCTCACCCATGTGCTGCTGGACTTCGACAATGATGTCGAGCGGCTCGGGAATATCGAAGCCTTCGCTGGTGATGCGCACGGCATGGTAAATCAGTGGGAGGTGTCCTTCTTCGAACAGGACGTCCACGACAGGCCCGATCACTTCGACTACGTGCCCCAATTTCAGTTGGTCATTTGCCATTTGTGCCCCTCAAATCTCGTGACTGGTGGCTCGTAACTCGTGCTGCGGCACGCCTTAACTGCGAGACGATACCGAAGAGCTCGGATTTCGGAAACCAGCCCCGACCCTGTAAACCAGCAATGCCAGCTCATGCCCCCGTTGCCAAACTCTAAGCTCCGAAAAGGTTCTGATTTTCACGAGTCACGCAGTAACCACCAATCACCAGTCACTAATCACCATTCACTAGGGCGACGACGTCGCCGACGCCGCGCCACTTACAATCTCGATCAGTTCCTTCGTGATCGCCGCTTGACGAATCTTGTTCATCTGCAGCGTCAATTTGTCGATCAGCTCCGAAGCGTTGCGCGTCGCCGAATCCATTGCCGTCATACGAGCGGCATGCTCAGCCGCCGCTGATTCCAGCAAAACGCGAAAGATCTCCGATTCGAGGTACCGTGGGACCAGCGAGTTGAAGATTTCGTGGATCGGCTGCTCGTAAATGTAGTCCACTAACAACGCGCCGCTTGCGGGAGCGGCCTGCACTGGCAAGGATTCGCCGCCGTGTTTCGCCGCTTCCTTTTCTTCCTTCTCCGTCTGCGGCGTCACGACTTCGGGATCGATTGGCAACAGCTTTTCCACGCGCAGCTTTTGCACCATCACGTTTTTGAATTCGTTGTAAATCGCGTACACCGCGTCCACTTCCTTGCTGGTGTAAAGCTCCGCCACTTTCGCGGCGATTTCCTTGGCCTTGCTGAATTCCACTTGACTTGAAACGTTCAGGTACTCGGCAACAAACTTCAGCCCGCGCTTTCGCAGCGTGTCCCGGCCTTTTTTGCCGACAACTGCAATTTCGATCTTCTGCGACGAATGCTCGGCGAGAAAGCCAATGGCGCGCCGCAAAACGTTCGCGTTGAACGCGCCGGCCAAGGCTCTGTCACCCGTCAAAATCACGGCCAGCAACTTTTCTTCGGGGCGCCTTTCCAGCAGCGGGTGCGCCGTGGTTTCCATTCGAGCTGCCGCCGACCGAAGCACGCGCAAGATCTCATGCGCGTACGGTCGCGCCGCAAACACGCCTTCTTGCGCGCGGCGCAGCTTCGCTGCAGCGACAAACTTCATCGCACGCGTGATTTGCTGCGTGCTCTTTACAGACCGGATGCGCCGCCGATAATCGAGTAAAGTTGCCACTAGGAATGTCCAAGTTTTACCGCCGAAGTCGACGGCGGTATCTCAAATGTGATTCGCTCAATCCGCGGCAGCAGCGGGCGCCGCCTCCTTCGTAGAGGCCTTGAACCGCTCCTTGAAATCGTCGAGCGCCTTCATGGACTCGGCGCGCAAAGCATCGTCAAAAGCCTTCTTATCGCGCAGCGCCTTCAGCAATCCGGCGTAATTCGTTTCCATAAAAGGATACATCTCGCGCTCAAACCGCCGGCATTCGCTTACCGGCAGATCGTCGAGGTACTTATTCGCGCCTGCAAAAATCACCAGCACCTGCTTTTCCACAGGCAAGGGCTGGAACTGATCTTGTTTCAGAAGCTCCGTCCAACGCTGGCCGCGCGCGAGCTGCGCCTGTGTGGCCTTGTCGAGCTGTTCGGTTCCAAACTGCGCAAAGGCGGCCAAGTCGCGATACTGGGCAAGTTCCAACCGCAGGCTGCCTGCCACCTGCCGCATCGCTTTGATTTGCGCGTTGCCGCCGACGCGGCTAACTGAAATGCCTGCGTTGATGGCCGGGCGAATACCGCTGTTGAACAGGTCCGCTTCGAGGAAGATCTGCCCGTCGGTAATCGAGATGACGTTCGTGGGAATGTACGCTGAAACGTCTCCGGCCTGCGTTTCGATCACCGGCAGAGCCGTCAGCGAACCCGCGCCTAACTGGTCGCTCAATTTCGCCGAGCGCTCCAACAATCGCGAGTGCAAAAAGAAAACGTCGCCAGGGTACGCTTCGCGGCCTGGTGGACGCCGCAACAACAGCGAAATCTCGCGGTAAGCCTGTGCGTGCTTCGAGAGGTCGTCGTAGAAACAGATGGCGTGCCGCTTGCTGTCCCGGAAGAATTCGCCCATGGCGCACGCGGCAAACGGCGCGATGTACTGCATCGAAGCCGGATCGGCTGCGGACGCCGCAACCACGATCGTGTAGTCCATGGCGTTGAAGTCGGTCAGAGTCTTCACCACCTGCGCGATCGTGGACTGCTTTTGTCCGACCGCACAGTAGATGCAGATCAAATCGCCGCCGCGTTGGTTCAAAATCGTGTCGAGAATAATGGCCGTTTTGCCGGTCTGCCGGTCGCCAATGATTAATTCGCGTTGTCCGCGCCCAATAGGAATCATCGAGTCGATTGCTTTAATCCCCGTCTGAACCGGTTCGCGAACGGGCTGCCGGTCCACAACGCCTGGCGCCAGGCGCTCGAGCGGAGCGCGCTCGTTCGTCATTACGGGGCCCTTGCCGTCGAGCGGCTCACCCAACGGATTCACGACCCGCCCAATCAAGGCGTCGCCCACCGGGACAGACATGATTTTCTTCGTGCGCTTCACCACGTCGCCTTCGCGAATTTCCGCATAATCGCCTAGCAACACCGCGCCGACTTGATCCTCTTCGAGGTTCAGGGCGATCCCGAAAACGTCGTGCGGGAATTCAATCATCTCGCCCGCCATGCAGCGGTCGAGCCCGTGAATACGCGCGATGCCGTCGCTTACGGATATCACGGAGCCCACTTCCTCGATCGCGACTGCCTGCTGGTAGTTTTCGATCTGCTCGCGCAGAATCTTTGTAATTTCATTCGCCTTGATGTTCGCCATCCCTGCTCCTAAGCCGCGAGCCTGTCGTCCCAAACCCGATCGCATTTCTTGCGAGTGTGGGTGAGGAATCTGCCTTTTCGCTGCTTAATATCGTCTCTATTCGCCTGCTAGCGTTTCCTGCAACCGAGCGAGCCTTTGCTTCACCGATCCGTCATACACGGTGGACCCCACGCGGACAACGGCGCCGCCCAGCAACGACCGGTCCTGATGAAAATTCGCGACAATCTTTTTTCCGGTCCGCCGCGAAAGCGCATCAATCAGCTCAGTCTTGTCGGTGTCGCTCAACTCACGCGCGGATGTCACTTCCGCCTCAGCGATGCCAAGCCGCGCATTCAACTCATCCCGAAATGCTGCCTCAATGTCGCGCAGCATGCCGGTCCGCTGATGGTCAACCACGAGGAGAACGAAATTCCGGACGCCCTCGCGCAATCCCATAGCTGAGGCAATCCGTTGCACGGCCTCATGCTTCACTCTGGCGTCGATGCTCGGGTTATCCAGAAAGTGCCGCAGATCGTGCGACGAATCGAATGCCTGCACGAAATCCGATAGTTCGCTCCTGAAGGCGTCTGCGCTGTTTTGCTGGATCGCTACGTCCGCCAGGGCCGCCGCATACCGTTGTGCCACTGCGCCGTTCAATTCACACTCCCGCTTGCGCCGCGAAGTTCAGCAACGAACGTCCGGAACAATCCCGCTTCCGCCTCGCGCGTGAGTTCCGTTTCGAGCAGCTTCTGTGCGTTCGCCACCGCCATACGCGCCGCCAGAGCCTTTAGTTCAAGCCGCGCGGCGCGCTCTGCCGCTACTATTTCAGCCTGCGCCGACTGCTCGATTTTCTCTGCTTCTTGCCGCGCCATCGCGCGAATTCTCCGCGCCTCGCCTTCGCCGCCGCGCTTTGCCTCGGCTCGCATCTGGTCGACTTCAGAGCCTAGGTTCGCGAGCTTCCCTTCGATTTCCTTGCGGCGCTGCTCGGCCGCTTCGCGGGCCCGCGCGCCTTCTTCGATTTTTCGCGCGATTTCGTCGGCGTTGTGCCGGAAATATGGTCCACCCTTCTTCACTGCGAAGTAAGCGATCGCACCAAAAACGATGACGAAATTCAGCCAGCGGAAAATCCAACCACTGGTCGAATCAGCCGGCGACGCCTCGCCCTCTTGCGCCAACGCCGGTGCAGCGAAAACGAAAAGGCCAAACGCAATCAGCGCGAGCGCGTTCCAAAACCGTCTCATTACGCCGCTCCCCCGCCGACTCGCGGACGCTGCTCCAAAATCGCACGTGCGATCGCGCCTGCCAGGACGGGCGTTTGGCTTTCGAGTTCCGCGCGCGCCGCGGCACTATCGCGGGCCAACCGCTTCTTCGCCGCCTCCACTTCCTCTTGAGCTCGCGCGCGCATCGCCTTCAGGAGCCTGCCCCGCTCGTCCAGGACGGCCTGGCGCGCCTGTTCTTGCTCAGCATAAATGCCCGCGCGCGCTTTGCGCAGCGCTTCGTTGTACGCGTCGAGTTCGTCCTTGGCTTCCGCTTCGAGTTTGGCGGCTTCGGCGCGAGCACCCTCAATTCTCGCAGCCCGCTCTGCCATCGCTTTCTCGATCGGCCCGAAAAACGCCCAGCGCATGAAGAAATAAAAAAGAAAAACAATAACTACGGTGGGCACAGCTTGAAGGAACAGCTCACCGAGCTGGCGAAGGATATCCATCGTCCGGAAAAGCTACTGTCGTGATCGCTCCATTTGGCGAAGTTCGATTATACCCGGTCACGCGGGTCCACACCCCTGAACCCGCTCGAGACGGCTAAACAAACGCGGGATTATCGCATCCAGCCTTTACGGCGTCAACGGCACTTCGATAGAATGCGCTGTTAAAAAATATCGTTATGGGGCCTCTGTTAGTTTGTCGCTGAGATCTCGCCCCAAGGAGAAATTCCATGTCTACATCCTCTGGAGTCGATTTCCTGGAATTCGATTCGCTGCTTGACGACGAAGAAAAGCTCGTGCGCCAAACGGCGCGCGAGTTCGTCAACGCCGAAATCCTGCCCATCATTGAGCAGTGCAACCGCGACGGAAAATTTCCGATGCATCTCGTCCCACAAATGGCGGAACTTGGCTTCTTCGGCGCGAACCTGAAGGGCTATGGCTGCGCCGAGATGTCCAATGTCGAATACGGCCTAGTCACGCAGGAACTCGAACGCGGCGACTCGGGCCTGCGCAGCTTTGTGTCGGTGCAATCAGCTCTCGTGATGTACCCCATCTATGCCTACGGCTCCGACGCGCAGAAGAACAGGTGGCTTCCTCTGCTCCAGCAGGGGAAAGCGATCGGCTGCTTCGGCCTGACGGAACCGCAATTCGGCTCGAATCCCGGCGGAATGCTGACGCGCGCGAAAAAAGTCGGCGATTGCTACATTCTGAACGGCGAAAAAATGTGGATCACCAATGGCTCCATAGCAGATGTCTCGGTCGTTTGGGCAAAATGCGAAGACGACCGAGTCCGCGGCTTCCTCGTTGAGAAGGATACGCCCGGCTACAAAGCTTTCGATGTTCACGGCAAATGGTCGTTGCGGGCTTCCGTCACCTCCGGATTTTCGATGTCCGATTGCAAAATTCCGGCCGAG
>Ga0187772_10001685_pt1 | contig 10629 bp, 6 predicted proteins | sample 0116_SJ02_MP15_2_FD_133137 | JGI IMG/M metagenome (GOLD analysis project Ga0187772, IMG submission 133137) | Tropical peat soil microbial communities from peatlands in Department of Meta, Colombia - 0116_SJ02_MP15_20_MG | ecosystem: Environmental > Terrestrial > Soil > Wetlands > Peat | place... | reverse complement strand
GTCGCCCATCAGGCTCTCGAACGTGTCGAACGCCATGTACTCGATGAACGGCTTGCGGTCCGGCCCCGCGGCGGCTTTCTCTGCCGTGACCATCGCCCGCATCGCCTCGTCCCGGCCGAACCGTCCCATCGGCAGGATGTACGGGTCCTCGGTGTCGTTCACCGTGTAGTCGGGGATCCGCACGCGCGTGTCGAACAGGTTCGGCGAGACGTGCCGGATCAGCGTGTCACGGAGCTTCTGGGGCGATTCGCCGGCGGCCAGGACCGCGAGGATCCCGCGCCCCTGCGCCAGGAAGTTGAGGAAGGTCGGGGTGAAGAGGGTGTAGTAGTCGTCGATCCCGACGTTCACGTCGACCTCGAAGGCGTTGAAGCTGCCCCGACGGAACCCTCCGCCGAGCAGCTCATCGAAGTCCGGGATGCCGGTGGAGTAGAACTTCTCCGGGTCGGCGATCGGCTTCCAGGCGGCCGTGCTCGCCTTCCCGTCGTGGTCGGTGGGGATCCCGAGCGCCTCGAACCGGCCCCCGTCGAGCGTCACCGCGTAGCGGGCCTGGCCGATGATCGTCGCCCGGAGCTTCTCGAGGCGCAGGTGACGGACCCGCCGCTCGTCGAGCTCCTCCCGCTGGATCGAGATCAGCCCGTCCACGAGGTACTCGATCCCGCCGGCCTCGGGCTTCTCCAGGATCATCACCACGTCGGTGCTGGACGCCTCCACGAGGTCCTTCTGGAGGGCCATCACGAACTCTTCCATCTCGAGACCGTACTTGTGGGTCACTCCTTCGAGCGAATCGATCACGAGGAGGGACTTCTCCGGGAGCGCGCGCTCGATCCGGTTGTAGACGTTCTCCACCTCGGGCATCGGGCTGCGCTTCAGCAGGGCGGCCAGGTGGGTCCGGTCGACCTTCGTCGGCGGCCCCCGCTCCTGGCCGAAACTGCCCAGCACCTCGCGGCCGGCCCGGATCTTCCGCTGCTCGGGCTCGGGCAGCTCGGTCTCGCGGCTCTTGCCCGACGGTTGGATCGCGTCCAGGAACAGCTTGGCCGCGTCCAGCACCCGGGACCGCATCTCGCTGGTCTTGAGCCATGGGAACTGTCGGTACAGGGCCTCGTCCCCGACCCGGGTGGAAAGGTAGAACGATCGGTTCGGCTGCCCGACCCGCTCGAGCAGCTCGAGCCCGAACGTGGTCTTCCCGGTACCGGCGCCGCCCTTCACGATCAGCGACCGGCCCCCCTTGCCATTCAAGAACGATACGACCTCTGGCGGTACGCCCCCCACCGCGCCTCCGTTGTTCGGACTCATGGTGCTCTTGCGCTCCACGGGAGGAACCCGGGTGCCGACGCCCGACATTTCCCGCCGTGTCCGCAGTCGAATGGGGGGAAACAGGAGGTAAAGCTTTCGCCGGTTCGGGTGCGTCGCCGCCGGCTACGGCGCCCGGGCCTGGCAGGCCGCTTCGCGGGCCCGGGCCAGGGCGTCCCCGAGCGGCCGACCGGGCTCCCCGACGGCCGTGGCCGCCGCCGGGTTCCCGCCGCCCCGTCCGCCGAACGCCGAGCGGGCGGCCTCGACCAGGGCGATCGCCGACACTCCGGACGCGGTCGAGCCGACGAACAGGGTCCCCTTGCCCTCACGTTCCGAGGTGAGGATCGTGACCCGGTCCTCGGCCCGGCTCAGGAGCCGGGAGAGCTCCATCATCCCGGCCCGGTCGAGGTCGACGGCGGCCGCGATGATCGTCACCGGGCCGGCGTGCTCGGTCCGCGCCGGGTCCGCGAGCAGCCGCTCGGCGAGCGCGCCCAGGTCCTCCTTTCGCCGGTCCCGGGCCGACCGCCGGGACTCCTCGACCTCGCCGAGGAGCCGGTCGATCCCGTCCGGCAGCTTCGCGACCGGGACGCCGAGGCGCCGGGCCGCTTCGCGCAGGATCTCCTCGTGCTCCTCTCGCAGCTCGAGGGCCCGCTCGCCGCTCACGTACGAGAGGCGGACGACCCCGTCCTGGATCCGCTCGACATCGAGCAGAGCGATCGCCCCGACCTCGCTCGTGTGCGTGCAGTGGGTGCCCCCGCACGCCTCCACGTCGAACCCCTCGACCTCGACGATCCGCAGGTCCTTGCCCGGGACGGCCCCCCCTTGGTAGAGGGTGAAGCCGAACCGGCGCTCCGCCTCGGACCGGATCTCGAAGTAGCTCTTCACCGGCCGGTCCTCCCGGACGACCTGGTTGACCCGCCGGTCGATCCGCCGGAGCTCCTCCTTGGAGATCGGCCGGTAGTGCGTCACGTCGATGCGGGCGAGCTCGGGTCCCTTGTACGCCCCGGCCTGCCAGACGTGCGGACCGAGGACCTCCCGCAACGCCCCGTTGAGGAGGTGGGTCGCGGTGTGGTGCTGCATCAGTTGCGTGCGTCGATGGGGGTCGATGCGGCCCCGGACCCGCTCGCCGACCCGGCAGGGCGCCTCCCGCTCGAGCCGGTGCAGCACGTGCGGACCGCGGCGCGCCACGTCGACGACGGCGAGCTCCCCGAGGTGACCCCGGTCGGCCAGCTGGCCCCCGCCGGTGGGATAGAAGTAGGTCCGGTCGAGCACCACGAACGGGCCGTCCACGTGGACGACGTGCGCCTCGAACGAGACGGTGTACGGGTCCTGGTAGTACAGGACCTCCGTGGCGGGGAGGGAGCTCGGCACCGACGGCAGCTCCTCGGTGCGCTCGACATAGTCGTTGGTCGGCCGCTCGGACTCGTGCCGGGACGCGACCCGGGCGTAGAAGTCGTCAGGGATCGCCGGGGGCTCCTTCAGCTCCTCCGCGGCGACGTCCGGCGGGACGCCGAGCGAATCGTACCACTGGATGAGGTCATCGACGCCGACCGGCCGGCCCTCGGAGCGGATCCGCTCCTCCTGGCGCCGGATCGCCTGCCGCGCCCGGCCGATCGCCTCGTCGTACCGCTCCATCTCCGCCCGGACGACCCCCTGGAGGTCCTCGCGGTGGAGGCCGATCTCCGGGAAGTCCCGGGCGACCTCCCGACCGGTCCGCTCGAGGACGGAGATGAGGTCGGGCGACTCCGGGGTCTTCGACAGGAGCCGGATCAACCGGCGCAGGAGCAGCCGCGCGAAGTACCCCTCCTTGCTGTTCGACGGCACGACCCCGTCGGTGAGGAGGAAGTTCAGCGTGCGGGCGTGGTCGATGAGGACCGCCGCCTCCCGGGGCGGGAAGCTGCGGCGGATCTCGTCGTACTCGGCCCCGAAGACGGCCTCGTACGCGGTCCGGGTGCCCTGGCTGGCCCACGTGAACCGCTCGAGGCCGTAGCCGGTGTCGACGACGGTGAGCGGCATCGGCCGGAGGGCCTCTCCCTCCCGGACGTACTCCATGAAGACGAGCGTCGCCAGCTCCAGGCCGCCGAGCCCGACGCTCAGCGACGGTCCGAGGTTCCCTCCCCCCTCCCAGACCTCCTCCTTGTACGTGAGGGACCGGGGGTCGGCGCCGAGCTCCTGGACGAGCAGCTCGTGGCAGAGCTCGACGCATCGCTCCTTGAAGTAGACCTCGTGGTCCGGACGGTTGAACGCGTGGTGGGCCATCATCTCGAACAGCGTGAAGTGCCGGCCGGACCGGCCGACCTCCTCGATGTCGATGAACCGCACCGAGGGCTGGCTGATGCAGAGCGGGTTGGCGGGGGGAGGGATCGCCCCGCTCGTCACCCACGGCTGGAAGTCGTAGATCGACGCCTGGGTGAAGAAGACGTCGTTCCGCCACCGGGCGACCGTGGGATACCGCCGCAGCCGCGTGTGACCCCGGTGCTCGAAGAACCCGAGGTACGCTTCCCGCATCTCGCGCGCGGTGTACGGGCGGCGGAAGACCGGCCGGCCTAGGAACGTGTACTCTTGGCACGGGGCCTCCTGGCAGCGCGTGTGGTCCCCCAGGGTCCAGAACGCCTGGCCGCACCCGGTGCAGGTGCGGCGGTGGAACCCTTCGCGGTGGAAGAACGGAAGGTCGTACTCCGCCGCGTCCATCGGAGCGCGCCGACGCCCTGCTCCCCTTAAGCTGTTCTCCCGGTAACGCTGCGCCGGCCGGCGGGCACGGCCGCGCCGGCCAGGAATCCGAGGTGTCCTCCTCCGCGCCCGCTGGGAACGGTCCGTTGCGGCCCGGACAGGTCGCCCGGGCGACGTGGGTCCTGATCGTCATGCGGGCGGCCTACGCGTACAACTGGTTCGACATCGGCCCCGCCTTCCCCGGGATCGGGGCCTCGTTCGGGGTCGGGCCGTCCGGTTGGGGCCTGCTGCTCGCGGCGTTCCTTGCCGGGGCGGGCGCTTTCCAGGTGCCCGCCGGCCTCCTGGGCCGGCGGTTCGGCAACCGGGGGGTCTCGCTCGCCGGCGCGGCGCTGCTCGGGGGATTCGGCATCCTCTCCGGGTTCGCCCCGTCGTTCCTCGCGCTCCTCCTCCTGCGCGCGGCCGCCGGCGTCGGCGCGGGCCTCTTCTTCTCCCCCGCGATCAGCCTCGTCGCGAGCCTGTACCCGGCCGGCCGGCGCGGACTTCCGGTCGGCGGGTTCTCCTCGGCGTTCAGCGCGGGCGCGGCCGCCGGGGTCGCCCTCACGGCCGTACTCGCGCCGATGATCGGCTGGCGGGCCTCGCTCGTGCTCGGGGGGGTCCTCCTGAGCGCCCTGACCCTGGCCGGCGTCCTCGCGGTGCCCCGGGTCCCCACGGCCGGCGGGCCCCCGGTCTCGCCCCCGGTCCGACGGCCCCTGACCGCGATCCGGCTCCCGGCGGTCTGGGCGATCGGGCTCGGGTTCATCGGGATGGAGGGCGCGTCGTTCGCCACCGGCCAGTTCATCGTGCCGTACGGGGAAGCCCTGCGCGCCTGGTCGGCCGCGACCGCCGGCCTGGTCGGGATGATGTTCGTCCTGCCGAGCGTGGTCGGCGGTCCGCTCGGAGGGATGGTCGCCGAGCGCCGGCCGAACCATCGCACGCAGCTGCTCGTGGCGACCGTCGTCGGCGCCGGCGCCGTGGCGCTCATTCCCGTCGCCGGGCTCGGCCCGATCCTGCTCATCGGAGCGACGTTCTCGTTCTGCTACGGCGTGATCTACGCGGTGATGTACGTGCTGCCCCACTTCTGGGCGCGGCTCCCGCCGGACGAGGTCCCGCTCGCGATCGGGACGTTCAACGCGATCCAGCTCGCGGGGGGCGCGTCCGTCGCGTACGTCTTCGGCCGGGTCGTGGACCTCGCCTCGTACGCCGTGGCGTGGGAGGTCCTCGCCGTGCTCCAGGTCGCGACCCTGGTCGCGCTGGTCGCGCTGCCGCCGAGCGACGGTCCGTCCCCGGGGGCCGGTCCTCCGGCCGGGGCGGGTCGGCTCCGCGGCTGAGCGCGCGACCGGTGGCACAGAGGGTCTGGACCGGGCACTCCGGGCATCGGGGGCGCCGCGGACGGCAGAGGTTCTGCCCGTGCTGGACGAGGAGCGGGTTCAACGGCACCCAGTACCTCTCGGGGACGACCTTCCGCAGGACGGCCTCGGTCTCCTTGGGGCTCCGGGTCCGGGCGATCCCCAGCCGCTGGGCGATCCGGTGCACGTGGGTGTCGACCGGCACCGCCGGGATGCCGTAGCCGAAGACAAGGACGCAGTTCGCGGTCTTCGGTCCGACGCCGGGGAGCGAGGTCAGCGCGGCGAGTTCTCTTGGGACGGTCCCCCCGAACCGCTCGAGCAGCGCCTGGGCGCACGACCGGATCGTGCGGGCCTTGGTGTGGTAGAAGCCGACCGGGCGGATGCACCGCTCGACTTCGGCGACCGGCGCGCTCGCGAGGCGGGGGGCGTCCGGGAACCGGCGGAACAGCGCGGCCGAGGCGACGTCGGTCTGCTCGTCCCGGGTACGCTGCGAGAGGATCGTGCCGATGAGCACCTGGAACGGGTTCTCCGCGTGGTCGCGGAGGTACGGCCGGCGCCAGTCCCCCGCGTGGTAGAACGTCGCGAGGCCGTCCAGGAGCCGCTCCCAGTCGACCGCGGCCGAGCGGGACGCCGTCATCGGGCGGGCTCCCGCCCGGCGACCCGGCGCTCCGTGGGACGGCCTTCCTGGCCCGGGTCGGAGAGGTCGGGCTCGTCGCTCTGCCCCCGCGGCTCACGCAGCTCGCCGACGAGGTAGTCGCTCCCCGTCACCAGGGTGATCCCGTCGGCTCCGGTCGCCGCCCGGGCGAGCTTCAGCCCCTCCCCGGCCGAGGGGGCCTCGACGACCCGGGGGAACCGACCCCCCGCGACCGGCCGGATCTCGCTCGGGGGCACTCCGCGCGCGGAGCGGACGGGGACGAGGACCAGCGTCCTCGCGAGCGGGGAGAGGGCGTCCAGGATCCGGTCGATCCGCTTCCCCCGCAGACAGCCGAACACGATCGCGCTCGCCTCCGGGTCCGACAGGGGCGCGATCTCCCCGAGGCTCTCGACGACGGCGCGGGCGCTCTCGGGAGTGTGGGCGACATCGAAGTACAGCTCGGGCCGCTGGGCGACCCGCTCGAGGCGTCCGGGCCAGCGGACGCCGGCCAATCCGTGAACGACCGCCGCCGGGCGTGGACGACGGCCCGTCGCTTCGAGGAACCTCACGGACGCCGCGACGGCGAGCCCCGCGTTCCCGGTCTGGAATGCGCCCAGGAGCGGGATGCGGACCCGAGGGAGGGCGAGCCCGGGGACCCGGACCGAGAACGACTGCCCGTCCGGGGCGAGCGCCCGGTCCCCCACCGCCACCTCGTGCCCGAGCCGCCAGACCGAGAGGCCGAGCCGGTCCGTGGTGCGCGTGACCACCGCCTGGGCCTCCTCCGGCAGCATGCCGACGACCGCGCGCATCCCGGGGTGGAGGATCCCGGACTTCTCCTCGGCGATCGCCGCGAGCGTGTCCCCGAGCACGTCCGTGTGCTCGAGCTCGATGGTCGTGAGGACGCCGACCCGGGCGTCCAGCACGTTGGTCGCGTCGAGCCGGCCCCCGATCCCCACCTCCACAACGGCGGCGTCGACCTCCTGCCGGGCGAACCAGTCGAGGGCGAGCGCGGTCGTGATCTCGAAGAACGTCGGCTCGCGATCGATCCGTCCGCTCTCCGTCAGCGCCGACGCGGCCGCCTCGACCCGGGCGACCCCGCGCGTCACGGCCGTGGGAGGGATGGTCCGGCCGTCGAGACGGATCCGCTCCGCGTACCGGGAAAGGTGGGGCGAGGTGAACAGCCCCACGCGGAGGCCGTGAGCCGAGAGGATCGCCTGGGTCATCGCGGCGACCGAGCCCTTTCCCTTGCTCCCGGTGACATGCACGGCCGGGAAGCTCCGCTGCGGGTCGCCGAGCTCCCCGAGCAAAGCCTGCATCACCTCGAGGCCCGGCCGCATCCCGAAGCGCCGCCGCCGGTACAGCCGCTCGAGGGTCCGGCGGTACTCCGCCCGGGCCGGGGAGATCGCCGGGGCATCGCCGGGGGGAACCAAACCGCTCACCGCCGTTCGTGGGCTCAGTACATCGAGCGCTCGCGGTAGGGGCCGTAGACGCTCTGGAACGTCCGCACGATCTCGCCGAGGGTCGCCTGGGCGCGGAGGGCCTCCAGCACGGCGGGCATCGTGTTCTGGTCCTCCGTCCCGGCGACGGCGGCCAGCCGGTCGAGGGCGGCGGCATGCCGCCGGGCGTTCCGCCGGGCCCGCAGCGCCCGGAGCCGGCGGGACTGCATCTGCCGGGCCTCCTCGCCGATCTTGAGCCGCGGGACCCGGATCGGCCCCTCCGCGGAGTGGACGTTCACCCCGACGACCCGGGCATCGCCGGTCTCGATGGCCCGCTGGTAGCGGAACGATGCCTCCTGGATCTCGCGCTGGAAGAACCCGCGCTCGATCGCGGGCACGACCCCGCCGATCGCGTCGATCCGGTCGAAGTAGCGCTGGGTCTCCTCCTCCATCCGGTCGGTGAGCCACTCGAGGTAGTAGCTCCCGCCGAACGCATCGATCGCGTCGGCGACCCCGGACTCGGACGCCAGGATCTGCTGGGTCCGCAGCGCGATCCGCACGGCGTCCTCGCTGGGGAGCTGGATCGCCTCGTCGTAGGAGTTCGTGTGCAGCGACTGGGTCCCGCCGAGCACGGCGGCGAGCGCCTGCACGGTCGTCCGGACGACGTTCAGCTCCGGCTGCTGGGCCGTGCACGAGCAGCCCGCCGTCTGCGTGTGGAATCGCAGCCAGAGGGAGCGCTCCCGCTTCGCCCCGAACTCGTCGCGCATCACGCGGGCCCAGATGCGTCGGGCGGCCCGGAACTTCGCGATCTCCTCGAAGAAATCGTTGTGGGAGTTGAAGAAGAACGAGAGTCGCGGCGCGAAGGCGTCGACGTCGATCCCCCGGCGCTTCGCCTCGGCGACGTAGGTGCGGCCGTCCGCGAGCGTGAAGGCGAGCTCCTGGACCGCGGTGGACCCGGCCTCGCGGATGTGGTACCCCGAGATCGATACCGGGTTCCACAGCGGGACGTGGCGCGTCGCGTACTCGATCGTGTCCGTCACCAGGCGCAACGCAGGTCGGGGCGGGTAGAGGAACTCCTTCTGGGCGATGTACTCCTTCAGGATGTCGTTCTGGATCGTTCCCCCCAGACGGTCGACCGGGACCCCCTGCCGCTCGCCGGCGAGGAGGTACATCCCCCAGACGATGTTCGCCGGGGCGTTGATCGTCATGCTCGTCGTGACCTGTCGGAGCGGGATCCCCCGCAGGAGCCGCGTCATGTCGTCGAGCGAGCTCACGCTCACCCCGCACTTGCCGACCTCTCCCACCGACTCCCGGTCGTCCGCGTCCAGGCCGTAGAGCGTGGGGTCGTCGAAGGCGATCGAGAGGCCGGACTCCCCGTGGGCCAACAGGTAGTGGAACCTCCGGTTCGTATCCTCCGGGGAGCCGAACCCGGAGAACATCCGCATCGACCACCGCCGGCCGCGGTACATCGTGGGGTGGATGCCGCGGGTGTACGGCGGCTGCCCGGGGTAGCCGATCGACCCGGCCCCCGACGGGGGCGAGCGGGGAGTGTAGACCCGGTCCACGGGGATCGCGCCGAGGGTGGTGAACTCCGACCGCCGCTCCGGGCTCTTCTGGAGCGCCGGACCGAGCACCTCGGCCTCCCAGCGGCGCTGCGCCTCCCGCACCGGATCGCTCGACGACGCCGGCACATGCGCTGTGCCGCGGGCCGTCGCGCCCCGGGCCCCCGACATGCTTGGAAGAGAGGCGCACCCGTCTATAACTCCGGGGGCCGGGCCGGCATCCGCAGGCCGAGGAGGTCGCCCCGCCCCCGCCGCACTACCTTGACGCCGACCGTCCGCGCGAACCGCGGGAACGCCTCCCCGGTCCAGTCCGTATTGTCGGCCAGGACGACCGCGGAAGGGGTCAGCACGGGCCGCACCGTCTCGAGCTCGAAGCTGAGCTGGGCGGCGGTGTGCAGGTCATCGTGGAGGAACAGGCCGACCGACCCGACCTCGCGCACGACGGTCGGGAGCAGGCGCTGGGTCGGGCCGATCCGCAGGTCCCACCGCTCGCGCAGCGCATCGGGGACCGCCCACCCGCTCTCCCGGCCCGGCGGGAGGGCGATGCTCGGCTCGTTCGCCCGCAGCGAGGGGCCGCGCTGGTGGGTCGGCAGGTCGATCGAGTGGAGCCGCCCCCGGTGGTTCCGGCGCAGCGCGGCCAGGAAGTGGGCCGACGAGACCCCGCTGCTCACGCCGGTCTCGACCACGTGCTCGGGGCGCAGCAGCCGGACGATGCAGTACAGCTCGAACGGGGCCCGGATCTGGGCGTACGTCGACCGGCCGGCGGCCAGGTGGCGGTGCCGGATCTCCTCCTCCAGGGGGAGCAATCGCTCGAGCTCGGCCAGGACCTCGGCGATCTGCCGCCGGGTCGCGCCGGTGAGCGCCGCGATCCAGGGGAGGTTCGGGGTCGCCCGGCGGTCCCCGAGCGCCCGGTGGGCCCGCTCGACCGCGCACCGGGCCTCCTCCGGGAGGGTGCCCACGCGCCACGGCGCGGCCGCGCGTCTCATGAGGATGGCCCGAGGGTGTCGTATCACTCCTTTCTCTTGAGATGTGCGTTCGAGATGTCGAGCCGGGCCGTCGACCCGGTCACCGTCCGCACCGCCCGGTCGATCTCCAGGCGCGCGCGGAAGAACGGCGCGTCCACGACCAGGGTCTCGTACTCCCCTCCCTCACCGGCGACGTTCAGGCGCCGGCCGCCCTCGCCGCTCATCCCCTCGAGCTCGGCGAGCCGCGCGCGGGCGGGGCGGGCCCCCAGCCACTCGGGGGGGAGGGGGTCGGCGGAGAGGTGGACGAGGCGGATGTCGAGGCCCGCGGCGATCTCCTCGCCGACCACGCGGACCGGGGCCTTCCGCCAGAGGGGGGCGTACAGCCGCCGGTGCACGCGGTCCGCGATGCGCAGGAGCCGGGACCACTGGTACGAGGAGGCGATCGCCCCGGTCACCACGGGGCCGTGGGCTCCCGCGAGGGCCGATTCGAGCGCGGCAAGCTCGGCCCGCTCGTCCCGCCCCGCGACCGGAACCGCCCGGTGGCCCCGCCCCCACGCCTCGGCCTGGAGCGCGACCAGGTCGAGGTTCGGGGTATGGAACATCATCGATTCCGGGTCGTCGGGTCGCAGGGTGACCAGCTCGTCGACGGACCAGCCCTGCGAGTCGGCGAGGTAGGCGGCGTAGAGG
>Ga0187772_10001684_pt1 | contig 10632 bp, 11 predicted proteins | sample 0116_SJ02_MP15_2_FD_133137 | JGI IMG/M metagenome (GOLD analysis project Ga0187772, IMG submission 133137) | Tropical peat soil microbial communities from peatlands in Department of Meta, Colombia - 0116_SJ02_MP15_20_MG | ecosystem: Environmental > Terrestrial > Soil > Wetlands > Peat | place... | reverse complement strand
TTTTGCGGGCCCGTGAACATGACGACCGGCGCGCAGCCGACCACGATCGCGATCGGCATCGGCCTCTTCAATTTGCGGTACTTCCGCCAGTGCAGATAACCGCCGGCGCCGCCGGGCCGCGCCGCCATCCGCACGCCGAGCCGGTCGGTCGCCTTCAGCTGGGCCCGGTAGGTGCCCATGTTGCGAATGCCGGTTTCGGGATCTTGCGTGATGCACAAAGTGGCGGTGAGGTAGGGCGCGGCGTCGTAGCCCGGCGTCGAAATCGGCACAGGCAAGAGCTTCAGTCCGCCGTCCGCCTTGCGCAGTGCGTCGCCCTTGACGACGACCTCCTGGCAGGACGCCGCGCTTACGACCACGGGCACAATTGGATTGGCAATCGCCTGCATCCAGGCATCGCCGATCTCCTCGACAGCGCATCCCGTGCCGACAGCATAGATGCGCGCCGAAGCCGCCAGCGCCCCGACCGCGACTGGAACGTCGTAGCGGTGGCCGCGCCCATCGACCACATTGGTGAAAAGAAACGCGCGCCGTGCGTCCTCGGCAAGTCCGCCCTGAAATTGCCAGCGCACCAGGGGATGCAGTTCGGTGTCCTTGTCGATCGCCCGGTCGATGCGCAGCAGCAGGCCCTCGGCTTCGAGCCGTTGCAAGTGCTCCTGAAAATCGAGTGGCGGTCCGCTTGATTTCTTCCAGACTGCCTGCGCCGCGTGCTTGTCGAGCATGTTTATTTGTCCGCTTTCTGGTGCTCAGCGATGATCGGGCGGGCAACACGGAAACAATCGACCCCGATCGGCGCGCCGCAATAGATAGTGATCTGCGTCAGCGCGGCGCGGATCTCGTTCGGGGTCAGGCCGTTGTTGAGCGCGCCCCGAACATGGGTCTGAAATTCCTCCATCTTGCCGAGCGCCGCGATCATGCCGAGATTGAGGATCGAACGCTCCCGGGGTTTCAGCGTTTCGTCGCCCCAGGTCTCGCCCCAGCAATATTCCGTCAAGAGACGTTGAAAGTCGCGATTGAAATCGTCGACGTTCTGTAGCGCGCGATCGACATAGGCATCGCCCAAGACTTTGCGGCGCTTGGCGAGGCCGATGTCATAACGTTTCTGGTCCATGGTGTCTCCTCTCGATCTTTTCACTTTAGCTTTCATTCCGAAAGCCGCGAAGCGGCGATCCGTAATCAATACTCTCTGCGTTGCCGGTTACTCCTCCGCCGGTGCGCCCTTCCAGCGTTTGACCACGCCGGCATCGATGCCGAACAAATCCAGCAATCGGCCGCAGGTATGATTGACGATGTCGTCGACTGTCCGCGGACGATTGTAGAACGCCGGGACGATCGGCGCGATCACGGCGCCGATCTCGGCCAGCAGGGTCATGTTGCGAAGATGGCCGGCATGCAGCGGCGTCTCGCGGATGGCGAGAACGAGCCGGCGCTTCTCCTTCAATACGACGTCGGCGGCGCGTGACAGCAGCGAGGCGGTGACCCCGCTCGCAATTTCGCTCATGGTGCGGATCGAGCACGGGGCGACGATCATGCCCATGGTCGGGAACGAGCCCGAGGAAATCGCCGCGCCGACGTCGTTGACGGAATAATTCACGGAGGCGAGCGCGCGTACGTCCTTTGGTTTGAGACCGGTTTCGTAGGCGAGCGTCATTTCAGCCGACTTGCTCATGACCAAATGCGTCTCGATCTCGGCCTTGCGCAGCATTTCGAGTAGCCGCACGCCGTAAATCGCACCCGAGGCGCCGGAAATTCCCACAATCAGCCGCGCAGCGTTTTTGGCCATTCCAAGCCCTGTGCCAAGCCTCGTCCCAGGCCCAATGGCAAGCACCGTGCCAGTCGACGCTTCATCCGAAAGTGTTGTGCCATGTGGCGAAGGGGCGTTCCAGTAGGGCAGTTGCGGTAGGGTTATTGCGCAGCAAAGCCGCTGTATTCGACGGCGTCGAACGCGCCGAGCAGGATGTTCACAGTCTGTTTCGGAAAACTCGCCTTGAGGATGCGCTCATAGGCGGCGACGTTGGCGCGCGCGGCGGCTCCCGGCGCGGCTTGGCCGCCGAGCGGTCCCGATCGCGTCAATCCATAGAGGGCTTCCTGTTGCAGGCGTTCGGCTTCGAGCTCGATCGCCTTGATCTTGGTGCGGAATGCTTCCTGCTTTTGCGGTTGAACGAGAGTCGAAGCGCCCTTCAGCTTGCGGCGCGCCTCGCGGATCGGAGCGATCGTCAGGTCGCGCCAGCCGCGAACGGTTTCGTCGAGCCGCTTCACGTCGGCGGCTGATAGTCGCCGCCCGCCGGCGGCGAGCCAGAACAAAAACAGGAGGAGATTGACGTCGACGCCGCACTCGTCCTGCAAGGCGATGCAGGCGTCGGAGACTTCGGCTTGCCGGTAGAAATGCAGCGAAAATCTCCAGAATGGAGTTTCGGTTGCGGTGCTTGTCGATGGTTCAGTCATGGCGACGGCAGCTATCGGCCCGATGGCAAGCTCGGCGGCGAATCCGCAATCCAAATACGCCATTTTGATGCCGAGCTCCGCGATTTCCTGGGCATAGGCGGCGTCCATTTCGCGCAACACGACGCGCCCGCGTCAATAGCGGATCACCGCGGGCGCCACAATATCTGCTGCGGCGGTTAGCGCGTCAAAAATGATTCCAGCTGGGCTGTGAACTGGCCGGGATTTTCCAAGGGCGCCATATGGCCGGAATCGTCGATCCATCTCAGTTCAGCGTTCGGGATGGTCTCTGCGAGGAGATGCGCCGACACGCGGCAGACATTGTCATGGCGTCCGGCCATGACCAAAGTCGGCACTTGCAGCGCGCGTAGCATGCTTGTCATGCGGAAAAGGCTTTTCCGCTTCGCCAGGATTTCCGTGAGGATGTGGCGCAGGGCGATCGGCGGCGTGGCCCGGATCAGACCCGCCATATATTCGCGGCTGCGCTTGTTGCGTCCCGCGTAGCGCTTCAATAATTCGCTGCGCAGCATGTCGGAGACGAGTTCGTCGATGTCGCCCCGGTCGATGAGCGCGGTCCAGCGTCGCGCCAGCCATTGCGACCTCCACATATCGTCGGCGCCGGCGCCGACATCGGCGAGCACGAGGCGCGCCACGCGATGCGGCGCGCTTACCGCCAGGCCGAGGGCCGGACCGCCGCCTAGCGAAAATCCGACGATCGTCGCGCGCGCGATGCCGAGCGCATCGAGCAGGCCGGCGAGATCGTGGACCAGATGCGAAGGCGAGTAGTCCTTCGCCTCGGGCGGCGCATCCGTCAGTCCGTGGCCGCGCTGGTCGTAGGCGATGACGCGGAATCGGCCGCGCAAGCCGCGCATTTGGTGAAACCACATGCGCTTGCCGCAGGCGAGGCCGTGGATGAGAACGACCGGCTCGCCCGCGCCGACATCGTCGAACGAGACCGCAAGATCGCCGACCTGGATTTTGCGCATTTTCTCTTGGCATAAAGCAAAATGATTTTAGGTTGAATCGGCATTTTGCTTTAGTTTGTTGTTTGGGATGATCCTTTCCGAAGACCGGTGTCGATTCGGGGGCCGCCTTTTGGGGTCATGCACTAGACGCCGGGCGGCGGCGACGCGCTTTTTGTTGCAATACCTTGAGCGCGCTCCTCGACGCATCGCGACAGATCGGCGAAATTCCGGTGAACTTGTGCGAGCGCGAAACCAAGGGCGAACAAGCGCTCGACTTCGCCGCTCGAAAGGGCGCGGGTGAGGCCCTCGTTGCGAAGCGAGGTCACCGCGGAGTCATAGTCCTGCAGCGACGCCTCGACCGGCTGGAGCGCGGGAGGATGGCTGCGCTGGATGAGTGCGGTTGCGCTATCGCGCAGAAATTTGCTTGCATCCGCGCCGACGCGGCCGAGCGGAGTGCCGAGCCGCTGCGCAATGACGTCGGGAAACGGCATGACGGCGCGGCCGATCATGACCAAGTCGTGCCGCAGGCGCAGCACCGTCCGTGAGAGCGGCGCCGGATCCGGTTCGGTGGCGAGCGCCACAAGACGTTCGCGTCTTGCCTCCGCCGCGATCTCTTGGAAGGCCGTGACCGACTGGCCCAGGTCGTCCTGCATGCGCCGATTTTCGCTTGCGTCGAGCTGGTGTATGAATCCGGCCAGCAGATCCGAAAGGACTCTGGCCATCTGGTCGAGAATTCGCGCCGCCGCCTCCGCGCCTAGGTTGTGAGCACGTACCGAGAACACCAGGAGCGATACCGCTATCGCGATTGCGCCGCCGAGCGCTACCTCCAAACAGCGCGTGAGCGCCGACTCGATCGGGCTTTCGCCGAGCTGCCCGGAAAGCAGCAGCACGAGCACCGCCGAGAATGGCGCAACGCGAAAATTCGGATTCATCGCCGCCGCAAACGCCAGCGGCGCGATTGTGAGGGCGAGAACGCCGGCCTGCGCGGTCGCGGTTCCGTGAGGAATGAGAAGGCCGACCGCGGCGGCGTAGACGGCTCCGCCGAGGGTCCCGACGATATATTCGATGGTTGCGCGAAGCGATCCGCCGACGCTCATTTGGGTGACGACGACGGCCGTGAGGACGACCCACAGCCCTTGCAATGGCAACGCCAGGCTCTGAGCGACTAACAGCGCCAACAAGCCAGCGGCGGTCATGCGCACCGAGAAGCGCAATTGGGGCCGGTAGGCGGCGACGGTGTCGCGAAGGCGGTCCCAAAAAGTCGTGTTATCCATGCCGGTGTGATCTCACGGTCGCATCGTCCACGCGGGAAGGATCATAACAACGCGAAGCGGTCGGTGGGAACGATCTCGGTCAGCGGCATCGTCCGCGTCTGAGCAAACCCGATGGGCGCGGATGTAGCGCGCACGGCTCGGCGCTTCTTTCCGCCCGGTCCATCGGGGAACGCGCGCTTCTTATTTTTGCCGTGGCGCGAGGATAGCCCAGCCGACATGTACGGTGCCGACACTGCGGCGCATCGGAAGTTCGAACGGCTCTCCCACTTGCGCGCCTGGAGCAACTGCCGCGAGTTGCGGGGGCAAAGTTTTGGCGTCGCTCTCGGTCCATACCAGCATCGCGCCTTTGGCGTGCATGTCGTTCATGTCGATCCAAGGTGCGCGCCGCGGCCTGCCGTCGATCAGCACGTGGGGCTGGTCCGCGGAGTAATGCGCGAGGTTTCCGCCGACCCACATCGAGCCGACGACATAGCGCAGTTTCTCGCCGGTCGCGGCGTGAAACCGTTGCGTCAAAGCGGCCGCGATCGTATCGCCCGGATAAAATACCGCGCGGTAGCGGTGATCGATCAGAGGCAATAGGGAATAATTGACGATGAAAGCCATCGCCAGCGCGACGAAGACGAAGGCCCATGCGGCGACAACCCGGTTCACGCGCTCGGCGTTCAATTCGGGAGCGGCGACCATGACGATCCAAAGTCCGAGAAAGAGCCAAAGCGGGTAACCCCACATGGCGACCGCGCCACGCCCGGTGACCGCCGACAGCACGATCGCGCTGATGCCCGGACCGAACGCGATCAGGCTCACGATACGGCGGTCGAAAGCGTCGGCGGCGGCCGGTTCGCGCGCCGTGGGCCGCGGGATCAGAAGCGCGGCCGCGATAAAGAACGAAGGGATCGCAAAGAAGATCTGACTGCCGGCAAAAATTGCCGGATGCACAATGTGATCGAACCAGCCGCGTACTACTGAAGCACGCGCCTCCCCGTAGGCGAAGGTCGAAAAATCGTGCTGGAAAAGCCACACGAGGTTTGGCGCGATCATGACGGCCGCGACGGCCAGCGCGAGATACGGTCCCGGCGTCGCCAGGGCGCGTCGCGCGTCGCGATCGAACAGCAGGAAGAGCGCGTATGGCGCTATAAGGAGCGCCACGAAGTATTTTGCCCACAACGCTCCGCCGACGGCGAAGCCGAGCAGCAGCCAGTCCTTCAGGAGTTGCCGTTTGAGCGCCGCGTGAAACGCGTAGCCGGCCAGCGCCCAGAACGGCAGCTGTACGACATCGTGATTGAACTTCACCGCCGTGTATTGGAAGTAATGCATGCCGTCGATGATCAGCACGGCAAGCAGCGCTCCGGTGGCGCCAACCAGTGGCCGTGCCGTAGCAAAGACGAGCGCGAAAGTAACGACGACCACCAGCTGCGCCGTGGCGTAGTAGGCCGCATCGACGCCAAATGCGCGGTACATGATCTCGACCAGCCACCACGGCAGCGGCGGCAGCTTGTCGGAGCCGAGTTGCCATTCTCGGCCATAGGTGAGGGCTTCGATGAGATCGAGCGGCAGGTTGGCGTACAGCAGCGCCGGCAGCGCGGTCCAAACAGAGAAGTGGAGTGCGAGGAACGCGCCAAATGCGGCCTGCGGCCGGCGCTCGATCCAGGCCACCGATCCAAATATTCCTTTGGACGCTGTCGCGAGGACCGAATTGCCCGCCGACTTTGACGTCGACCCGGCGCTTTCAACCGAAGACATTAAGAACGGCCTTGTCGGGACGGCGGCGCGCCGGCGCTCAACGAGCCGGGTGTGATTTCTTCAGGTTGAGGAACTTGCTTTCTGCGCCGGATCAGCCACCACACTCCGGCCATGTCGAGAATGCCGACCCATAGCCGATTCCACATGCCGTAATTCGAGGTGCCGATGCTTCGCGGCCGATCGACAACATCGACATAGCCGATATCGAATCCCTCGCGGCGCACCAGCGCAGGCAGAAAACAGTGAATCCCATCGAAATACGGCAGCGACTGGAATATGTCGCGGCGAAACGCTTTCATTCCACATCCCGTATCGCGCGTGCCGTCCTTGAGCACGGCGCTCCGGACGCTATTGGCGATTCGCGACTGCAGCTTCTTGTAAAGGGTCGCTTTGCGGCCGACTCGCTGGGCAGCCGCTAAACCGATGCGCGGCGTGCTTTCAAGCGCCGCGATCATCTGCGGAATATAAGCCGGATCGTTCTGGCGGTCGCCGTCGAGCGTCACGATGATTGGCGCGCGCGCCATGGCGACCCCAGTGCGCACCGCCGCCGATTGACCAAAAGACTTGTCGTGACGGATTTGGCGCAAGCACGGCCACTTCGCCATCAAGTCTAGCAATTCCGCTTCCGTCGCGTCTTCGGAGCCATCGTTGACGTAAACGATTTCGAAGCGGCGGCCTTGCAAAGCGGCGGCAATCTCGGCGACAAGCGGCGCAATGTTGCCGGCTTCGTTCTTCACCGGCACCACCACCGATACCGCCGGTGCGGGCTGCCCTTTACCCTGCGAAGTGTTGGGTGCCTGCAACTCTGTCAAAGCATTGACTCCCGCAGGATATGACGGACTTACGGATTGAGGAGTGCCGCGAGCGACAAGCATGTCGCCACAAAGCCCTGGTCTAAGGCTGAAAGCGTGAACATGAACGAACTATGACAATAAACATAGGTTCTGCGAAGAGCGTCACCTTCCTAAACATGCCGAAAGTTGATATCAGCCGCGCTATCACGCGCCGGAGCGATGGTTGACGCTACGGCTTTAGGGCATTATGGGCACCCTGAGCGCCCCTCGTCGCATTAAATTTTCGTAAGCAAGCCAGCGACACTCGCCTTCTTGCGCGATGGGGAATCGCGTGAACAAATTTCTTCATTTGCTGTGGCGAGGACGCAACAGTCGCCTGAGTCGCAAGCGTTTGGCGGTCCAAATTACGGCGGGTAATTTATGCCAACCTGGCGCTTCCAAAGCCGTTTTACTCGGGCTACGCTCGGAACGGGCGGCTCGCTAGAATAACATCGCGCGTTGGCGGCATGACCGAACTTTATGCGTTCGAATGGCGAACTTCGCGGCGCGATATGCGAGACCAAAATGGCTAGTTTCCCTTCGATCCGCGCCAAGTGGGCCAAAGCCTGGCGCAATCGAGCGATAAGTTTCAAGGCGATTTCGTTCGCGTTGATCGGGGCAATCAACACCGCGGTCGATTACAGCGTGTTCTTGTTCGCGAGCGCAGCGCTCAAGGAGATGACGGCAACGCTTGCGCTCTTCGCCGCGCCGGGCGGCAGCCGCGAGACCGTATTATTAGTTGCCGCCAATGTGATTGCGTGGCTGGTCGCGGTGACCGGGTCTTACGTCATGAACTCATCGATAACTTTTGCCGCGGAGTCGGGGCGCAAATTGCGCTGGCGCGCCTACGCAGCATTCGTCGCCTCCGGTATTGCCGGGTTACTTGCCAACACGGTAATGCTGGTTTTTGGCGCGCAGGTTCTTTTGTTGCCGATCTGGATCGCCAAAGCGGTTGCAATTCTCGCGAGCTTCATTGTCAATTTTTCGCTGTCGCATTTCGTGGTTTTCCGGCCGCGCGATTGCTCGTGGCCCGACGCCGACCGACGCGCGAATTCAACTGCGCCCACGGGCACAGCCACTTCGGCGCCGTAGCAGGGGCGGCGCGAGACCTTCAATAGGAGTCAGCAGGGCGTCTTGGCGGCTGGCCGCTTCACGGCGGCGCGTGCGATCTCACGCGCGCGCTTCGAAGATCATGTTAAATGGTGTCTCCGCGGCGCGGCGAAAACGGGTGAAGCCTGCTTCGGTCGCGACTTGACGTAACCGGCGCTCGCCAGCTTGCGCGCCGAGGCCGAGTGCAACTTCTTGCGACAACGAGGCAGGCGTACAAATGAAAGTGGAAGCGCCATAGAATACGCGCCCCACCGGATTGAGATTGTCTTTGAGATTATCGTGCGCAAACGGTTCGACAATCATCCAAACTCCGTCGCGAGCCAGCGTTTGCTTCACGTGCCGTCCTGCGCCGACCGGATCGCCCATATCGTGTAAGCAATCGAAGAACGCTACGAGATCGTATCCTTTGGCAGGAAAATCCTTGGCCGTAGCCTGCTCGAAGGTGATACGGTCGCCGACGCCTGCCTCCTCCGCAAGCGTTGCCGCGCGGTCAAGCGAAGGTTGGTGATAGTCAAAGCCGAAGAACCGCGATTTCGGATAGGCCCGAGCCATGACGATCGTCGAAGCGCCGTGACCGCAACCAATGTCGGCTACGTTAGCGCCAGCTTTCAGTTTGGCCTCGACTCCGTCGAGCGCAGGAATCCAGTTTTGAACCAAGTTGGCGTTGTAACCCGGCCTGAAGAAGCGTTCGGTGCCGGCGAACAGGCACTTCGAATGCTCGTGCCACCCGACGCCCTTGCCGGTACGAAAAGCCTCGGCGACCTTAGGCTCATCGAGATAGGTGGCTTGAACGACATCGAAAGCGCCGGCGAAGAAGGCCGGTGAACCTTCCTCGGCAAAAGTCATCGCCTGCTCAGGCGAGAGCGAGAAAGCGTTCTTGTCCGGGTGATAGTCGATATAGCCGGAAGCCGCCTGGCCGGACAGCCATTCGCGCACGTAGCGCTCGTGCAAACCGGTCCTTTTGGCAAGCTCGGCCGAGGTCACCGGCGTTCCGTCAGCCATCGCCTTGTAAATGCCGAGGCGGTCACCGAGCAGGATGCTTGCACCTGCGATCGCGGCGCCAAGATCGCCGACCAGTTTGCCGACAAGCTCATTCAACTTATCTGGATTTGGTTCTCGCATCGTCGCCTCCTTTTCAAGGAACTCGCTACTCCGACGCCTCAGATTGCGTTCATTCTCCCGTCAATCGCCCAAACAAGGCGGCATGGATTTGTCCGCCGAACCAAATAATTACGGCCAAGAGCGCAGTGAATAAGAAGAAAAAAACAATCTCCAGCCGTCGTCTCCGCGCCAGCGTTTTGGCCCACTTCTCGCGCTCTTTTGCGACGGCCTTGTCGACCCGATCCTGTTGGCTGCTTTCTTCTTCCTCGTGCTTGAAACCCTCGAAAATAGTGGCGAGGAATGGCTTGACTTCCGATAGGTGGCTGACGACTTCATAGCGTGAATAAGGAGGCAGCTTGTGTACTGATACGAGGCCCTCGTCGAAATCGCTTTTGGTTTGAACCGAAAAAGCAAAGCGTTGAAAGGTCTTATCCAGGGCCATTATGTGGACAAGATAAAACGCGTGCTTAAACGTGATACGCCAGTTAAGCCGGCTGTCCGCCTCGTCGCCGCCATAATCCGTCAGCTCATCCTCGGCCTCGGCGAAACTCAGGAGCGTTTTTTCAAAATGCCCCTTTCGTGCCAAAGCTTGCAGCCACTCCTTCCTGGCGGCGGGATAGCGCGGGTCGGAGTGACCGAATAGCCCCGGCGCGAAACTTTTATGAATCTCAAATTGCGGTTCGTAATTTTTGATGAGCGCGGCAATGTAATAAAGTGCGGCTCGCTCGTCCGCAGAGTGCTCTTCGGCCATGAGCGCCCCCATCGTCGAGGTCATGCACCATCCAAACCGAGAAAACGACAAGACGGGTTACGCGATTGCCCTGTCTCGTCGTGCGCCGATCGCCGGCCGGGCCTCAGGCCACCGGAGCGGCGTAGCGCGGATGCCGGCTACTTTTCTGCCTTGAGTTCTGCCCAAGATATTTGTGCGAACGGTTCCTTGAAAATGCTGTGTCGCAGTTGCATCAGAGATATCAGCATTCTTCGGTAGGGACCGATTCCGCGTGACGTGTAGTAGGCTGCGTACAACCGGTAGCACGCGTTCACTTCGTTGGGTGACATTATTACAACCTCAGCCGTTACGGCACTTCCCGACGCCATACTAGGAATGTCTGCGTGCTTTTGGATTGCGCTAGATCAAAAGCCGACAGCCAAGGAAAACCTCCGCCAATT
>Ga0187772_10001682_pt1 | contig 10635 bp, 7 predicted proteins | sample 0116_SJ02_MP15_2_FD_133137 | JGI IMG/M metagenome (GOLD analysis project Ga0187772, IMG submission 133137) | Tropical peat soil microbial communities from peatlands in Department of Meta, Colombia - 0116_SJ02_MP15_20_MG | ecosystem: Environmental > Terrestrial > Soil > Wetlands > Peat | place... | reverse complement strand
TCCGCCGCCGCCACCTCGGCGCGATGCACCACAGCACCGTAGGTGACGATTGTGATATCGGTTCCCTCTCGCACCAACCGGGCCTTCCCAAACGGGATCATGAAAGCAGGGCCCGGATAGGGCGCCCGGCTGTATGGCTGGCGGTAAAGATGCTTGTGCTCAAGAATCATCACGGGGTCGTCGGACCGAATCGCCGTTCGTAACAGACCGCATAGATCGAGTGCTGTTGAAGGCATCACGACGCGCAAGCCGGGAACGTGGGTGAAAACGACTTCGCCGCACTGGCTGTGGTAGATCGCGCCACCGGTAAGATAGCCGCCGATCGCCACGCGAAGCACCACGGGGGCCTTGAAATGCCCTGCCGAACGCCAGCGGATATTGGAGAGCTCATTGCGGAGCTGCATCATGGCCGGCCAAATGTAGTCGAAAAATTGAATCTCTGGCACCGGCTTTAGCCCGCGTATGGCCATGCCAAATGCGCGTCCCACGATGGCTGCCTCCGCAATAGGCGTATTGAACACACGCGCGGAGCCGAACCGCCGCTGCAAGTCCGCCGTCGCTTTGAAGACACCCCCCTTGCCCTTCAACTGCGCCAGGTTCTGTTCGCGCGTGCAATCCGCCACATCCTCGCCGAAAACCACGATCCGTTCGTCGCGCTGCATTTCATCGGCCAGCGTTGCGGCAATCATTTCGACCATCGTCCTCGATTTCCCGGGGCCATTGGAACCGGAATGGCCAGGCTGTGCGGGCGCGGCTTCAAACTGCGGCCCCGTTGGATCAAGGTCGGATGAGTACACGGCCGTGTAGACCGAGTCTGGGGAAGCCACTTCCGCCGCGAGCGCGCGATCGGTCGTAGCTAGCACGTCGCGTTCGATCTCTGCCTCGAGCTCCCCCATCTCGCGTTCGTCGAGAATGCCCTCGCGCACGAGAAATAGCCCGAAGCTCGGGATCGGGTCGCGGCGCGCCTCCGATTCGCGGTCCTCCGGCGTCTTGTAAAGATTTTCGTCATCAGAAAGAGAATGGGAATAGGGTCGCGTCACGTGCGCGTGGACGAGCGCCGGTTGTCTCTGGGTCCGGCAATAGGATGCCGCCCGGCTCAACACGGCATAGCATTCCAGTGGATCGGCTCCGTCGCACTCTTCCACCATCAAGCCTGCAAAATTGGAGACCAGTTTGGAAATACTTCCCCCCGCGGTTTGTGCTTCAATCGGCACCGAAATGGCGTAGCCGTTGTCCTGAACCAGGAACAAGACCGGAACCCTCCGCAGACAGGCCGCGTTGATGGCTTCGAAAAATTCACCCTCGCTGGTCGAACCATCTCCACCGGAAACATAGGCGATTTCGTCCGGGTAATGGGTCAACCCGTCGCCCAAGGGGGCCTGGCGCGCCTGCTCGAGCGCCTTCGGGAATCGGTCGTAATAGAGCGATGCTTCTGCCGCGCCAACGGCGTGAAGCCATTGCATCCCAGTTGCGGAAGCGCTTGGGACGATATTGAGCCTCTTACTTCCCCAATGCGACGGCATCTGCCGCCCACCGGAGGAAGGGTCATCCTTTGCTCCCACGGCTTGCAGCAGCATATCGAGCGGTGTCACGCCCAGCATGAGCATCAGAGCCCGGTCGCGGTAGTAGGGGAAGAACCAGTCATAGTCTGGCTTGAGAACCAATCCGGCAGCAGCCGAGACACCCTCATGCCCCGCTCCGCTGATTTGAAAGAAGATCCTGTTCTGGCGCTTGAGTTGAATCTCCCGGTCGTCCAGGCGCCGGGAAAGGAACATCGTGCGGTAGATACGTAGAAGCGCTTCCCGATCAAGACCGTGGTACTTCGAGGAATCAAATAGGGCTGTTTTGATTTTGGTTTGCGAGGCCACCCTGCCCGCCTCCGCTGAGACCGTCCGCCGTCACACCCAACCTTCGGCCCATTATAGCCAAATCGCTCTGTTTACATAACCCAGGCTCGCGTCGAAGTGCCGGCACGGAACCAGCGATCGCGATGGGCTCGCGCCGCTGGGCATGCTGGCAGCAGACCGGCGGAGACGGAGATGTTCCGTCTAATCAAGCGAGTCGAAAAGTTCTGCTATCTTGGGAAATTCCGGATCGCCAGTGCGGACCATTTGCAATTTCGCTGATTTGAATGGCTCCTCGATGGGAATCCGGTCGAGCCAGCGCTGGTGGGAAAGCTTCTCGTGGTCGGAAAAGCTAAGACGCACGAGCAAACGAATGTTCTCGGAATTCTTGGCTTGATTCTTCTCCTTCGTCGGTTTCTTTCTGACTGACTTGCCGTGCACAGCCTCATTCGCCGTCTCGTCCCCTCCGCTCTCAGAGGAATCTGTGCGCTCGAACTTCAGCAGCATCTTGTTGCCCAGCCGGAAACCCTGCTTCCAGGCGTCCACCTTGTGCCGCGCTTGCTGGGCGGCCTTCTCATTCGTGCCGAAGTCAAAAACAAAAATCGATTGTGGCATGCAACTTCTATAGCGACCCTGCCCGAATGTGTCAAGGGCACGCTTCACGGTTCCAGCGGGCAGCCTATGCTAAGATGTTCGCGAACCGTGAATAGGCGATGGAGTTCGCCTGAACCCGTCCGATGAAGGACCGATGACTCCTGGCCGCCGCTTGGCGCCAGGAGTTTTTTTGTTGGTCCCTTGCGGGTCATAATTCCGACAGCACAAGGACTCACGTTGCGCATTGTCCTATTGATTGCATTCGGCACGCTGGGCACGCTGGCGCGCTATGGTTTGGGGGGGCTCGTGCAGACGCGCACCCATTCGACATTTCCCTCGGGTACGCTCGTGGTCAATCTCATTGGCTGCTTTTTGCTGGGCGGCATCGCTGAATACGCCCTCCTGCACTTGACGATCCCTCCGGACTGGCGCGTCGGCATCACCGTCGGTTTCTTCGGCGCCTTCACTGCATTCTCAGCGTTCAGCTGGGAAACGGCGCACATGCTGCAGGATTGGCGAATCGGATCGCTGGTGCGGGGCAAGCCCCTGTACGAGGCCATCGTGCAGCTGCTGCGCCAAGAACCATTCAGTGGCGCTACCGTGCTTTGCGGCGTCGGCGGTTTCGGCAGCGCGAGTGTGTATCACACCAATAAAGTTCTGCGGCTATCGCAGGATCTGCCCATTGTCGTCGAGGCGGTCGAATCCAGTGAACGGATCGAACAGATTCTGCCGCGACTCGATGAGATGATCGGCGGAGGCTTGATGACGCTTGAAAAAGTGCGCGTCATCCTATGCCGCTCCCATTGAGAGAAAGCGGCAAGGCACACCGAATGGAGATGAGAAATGGACAAGCAAAAGCTTCTGCAGTACATCGATCATTTCAATCACAAACGCTACGAAGAGGTGATGGCCTTCTACCATCCCGACGTCGTAATCGAATACCCGACGATGCTTGCCAATCCGCAAGCGCAGCCCGTTACGCGCCGGGGACGCGCCGGCTTTCTCGAGCAATACCTCGTCCTGCACCAACATTGTCGCGAAGCCCTCGAAGTCCAGATCCTCTTGCAAGACGGGAACATGATGGCGGCCGAGATGTACACCGAATTCCATTTCTTTAAGGATTATTCGAACTTTTCCGGCCGCAGCATGAAAGCTGGCGACGTCTACATCACCACGAACTGGTGCATCTACACGATCGAAAACGAAAAATTCAAGCATATCCGTGTCGCCCACTTTCGCCTCCACGATCCCCAGACTGCGCGCCTCTAGGAACACGCAACCGATCCTCAGGGGGTCCGCACAAGTTACTGATTATAAGAACGATAGACTGGAACTTGCGCACGCGCGACTCGCTGTGATAGTGTGAGCGAACAAAAGGCGAACAGAATCCGTGTGGGGGGCTTCATGTCACTGCGGCAGGGCTTGGCGGCAAGACCGATTTCGACGCTCGATACGTTTCATGACATCCTCCGTGGTCTTGCCGAGCGGGACCGTTCCGAGCCGATTCTCTCGGTGCAACACATTCCTGCGCGTGAGGCGCAGTTCCGCCCCCTGCCGACATGGGTCGATGCGGGCCTTGCGGCCGTTTATCGCAGAAAGGGGATCGATCAACTCTATTCTCATCAGGCCGCTGCTTGCGAACTGGCTCACGATGGAAGAGATTTTGTGGTTGTCACGCCGACCGCTTCAGGGAAAACGCTCTGCTACAACCTGCCGGTCCTTAATGCCATTGCCGAAAACCCGGACACGCGCGCGTTGTATCTATTCCCCACCAAGGCGCTCGCGCAGGACCAGCTGTCGGAACTACACGACCTCGCCACGCGCCTCGACGATTCGTTCGGCGTCTTCACCTATGACGGTGACACGCCGTCCGATGCCCGCAAAGCGATTCGCGAGCGCGGTCATATCATTCTCACGAATCCGGACATGCTGCACACGGGCATCCTGCCTCACCACACGAAGTGGATTCGTCTCTTCGAGAATCTGCGCTATATCATCCTCGACGAACTGCACACGTATCGTGGCGTCTTTGGCAGTCATTTTGCGAACGTCCTGCGGCGTCTTGCGCGCGTCACGAGGTTCTATGGCTCACGCCCTCAATTCATCTGCTCTTCCGCCACGATCGCCAATCCTGGCGAGCTAGCTTCTCAGCTCACGGAACGTCAGATAGAAGTCGTCGACAATAATGGTGCGCCGGCCGGTGAAAAATTGTTCGTTTTTTACAATCCACCTATGGTCAACCGCAACCTCGGCATCCGCCGCAGCTATTTGAATGAAGCGACTCGTGTCGCCAAGGAACTACTCGGCCGCCGTTTGCAAACAATCGTTTTCGCCAATAGCCGCCTGCATACCGAGGTCCTCCTCACCCACCTCCAGCAGTCCTATCCACCCCGACCGGGTGCTCCGGAACCGATTCGTGGCTACCGTGGGGGCTACCTACCCGCCGAGCGCCGTGAAATCGAACGGGGACTGCGTGAGGGTCGGGTCCGGGGTGTCGTCTCAACCAGCGCGCTCGAATTGGGCATCGACATCGGTTCTTTGGATTGCTGTGTCATGGCGGGCTATGCGGGCTCGATCGCATCGACCTGGCAGCGAGCCGGGCGCGCCGGCCGCCGCAGTGGGACTTCTTGCGCCGTCATGGTGGCGTCCTCCGCACCGCTCGATCAGTTTATCGTTCAGCATCCGGAGTACTTCTTCGGACGCTCACCCGAGCATGCCTATATTCAGCCGGACAACCTCGAAATTCTCATCAATCATTTGAAATGCGCAGCGTTCGAGCTTCCGATCACTTCCGATGACAATGACCGATTGGGCAGCGTGGACCTTCCCGAGCTCTGCGATCGGCTGGCCGAAGCTGGCTTTTTGCATCCGAGCGGTGGCAGTTGGCACTGGGTGCAGGAAGCCTATCCGGCCGACACGATTAGCCTGCGTTCGGTGACCTCGGACAATTTCGTCATCGTTCAGTCGCATACAGAAGACGACGGCCATACAGAGGGCTTGAAAAAAGGTGCTCCCGAAGTAATCGGCGAAGTCGACTTCTCCTCCGCCCTCACCACGGTCCACCCGAAAGCCATCTATCTGCACCAGGGACAGCCCTATCACGTCGAGCGCCTCGACTTCGACGAGCGGCAGGCCTATGTCGAGCCGGTCAGCGTCGAATACTACACGGATGCGATTCGCTACACGCAGGTACGCGTCCTCGCAATCGCCCGAGAGGAATCGATCGAAGACCACTCTCGCTCGCACGGCGACGTCTTAGTCCGCTCACAAGTGGTCGGCTTTAAGAAAATCAAGTTCTCGACCAACGAAACAATCGGCGACGGCAAACTCGAACTGCCCGAGAACGAAATGCACACCACGGCGTTCTGGATCACACTCGGGCGTGCCTTACTCCAATCTCTTCCCTTTGCACTCCGAGATCGCCAGGGCGGTATTTTCGGACTCCTGTACGCACTGGAGTCGATGGCCACGCTTTTGCTGATGTGTGATAGACGCGACCTCGGCACGTCCGTCGGCGAACGCCCGCCCAGCCCCGGCGTCGAAACGGAATGGCACGAATACACCGTTGCGCCAGACGATCCCCTCAAAAGCAAGGAGTTCTTTGAGCCGAACTTGTATCTCTACGACGCCTATCCCGGGGGCATCGGATTCAGCGAGCCGCTCTATGGCATCCACGATTTGCTCGTGCGGCGCACACGCGAACTGGTGGCTGGGTGCTCCTGTGCCAATGGCTGCCCTTCCTGTGTGGGACCTGGCGGAGAGAAAAGCGAGCGCGCCAAGGATGCTGCGCTCGCCATTCTGCGTCAGCTTTGTGTTGATGAATAAGAACGCGCCGATGACCCCAGTCGACCGACTTGCGCGCATCAAAGCGCTTCAACCAATCCGTAGGCGTCCCGTCACCGCCTCGGTCGTTGAGTGCGATGTCCCTCCCGGATTCTCTCCTGAGAAGCCCGCCGGCGCCGAGCGCCTCGCCGAGATTCTGGGGGCTCAACTCCAGCACAATTCCTTCGGCGAACATCTCGTCCTGCGTCGATGGTTTTCCGAACCGGTCGGCGCCGAGGTGGTCGGCGTTCAACCGTCGGGAATTCTTGATGCCTCCGTATTGCGCCTGCTTCTGCCGATTCTCCCAAGCTGCGCGGACGATCCTCAGAACTGGCTCTTCATCGACACGGAAACCACCGGCCTTGCCGGTGGAACCGGAACATACCCGTTTCTGATCGGTGTCGCGTGGTGGGACGCGGGAGGCCTTGAAATCGAGCAATTCTTCATGCGCGAACAAAGCGAAGAGCATTCCGTGCTGGTCACGCTTGCTGAGCGCATTGCCAAGCGCTCGGTGATCGTCTCTTTCAACGGGAAATCCTTCGATTGGCCACTCCTCGAGAAGCGCTACCGCATGACGCGCGCCATCGATCCTCCCGTACCACGCGCCCACATCGATTTTCTCTACCCGGCGCGCCATCTTTGGCGGCTGCGCCTTGGCTCTGTGCGCCTTGCGGAACTTGAAAGACATATCCTCGGATGGAATCGCGGCGCCGACGTGATCTCCGAGCTGATTCCACAGCTCTATTTCGATTACCTGCGGGGCGGGCCGCCCGAACCACTCAGCGCCATCTTCCTCCACAATCAAATGGACCTGAGGGGCCTAGCCGGCGTGGCCACTCGCGTTCTTGGCCTGCTCGAAGACTCGGAAACACTGGGCCGCGATCCACTGGAACTGTTCGGCCTCTCTCGCATCTGCGAGCGCCGGGGCGAAGCGGCCCGTGCCCGCAACCTTTACGAGCGCTCGATCGCGAGTGCTTTACCTCCTCGGGCCGACCGGCTGGCACGGCGGTCGCTCGCGCGCCTGGCCAAACGCGACGGCGACCACACCCGGGCCTGCCAGCTGTGGGAGCAACTGCTCGACGGTTCCAAAGAAGGCTTGGAAGCGTACGAGCAGCTTGCGATTTACTACGAGCATCGCTTGCGCAGACCAAATCACGCCGCGACACTGGTACGGAAAGCCCTGGCCGAGTTGCGCCGGGCAAGCCTTTCGGGCATCCTCGCCCCATCTGCTCTTAAGGCCTGGCGACTGCGCTTCCAACGGCGTCTGGCACGCCTCGAACCTAGGGCGAGCGGCATCCTTCTTGACACCCCCGAACCAGAATCGAAAGCGGCTCCGGCCGAATCTAATCGGGAGGGCAAGATATGCCAAAATCGGATAGCATGACATCGCACACTCAGCGAATCTTAGATTCGGAGAAGAAGACCATGGCCCCTGTCACAGATCCCTATCTGCGCGAGCAACTCGAAAAGCGACGCGAAGAGCTTACCACCGCCATCTCGGTCGCCCCTGCCGATCAGGCGTCTCTTCGCGATCTGCTTCACGAGGTGGACGATGCTATCCACCGCATGGATGAAGGTACCTACGGAGTTTGCGAAGGTTGCCGGGGAACTGTCGAGAACGAGCGCCTCATCGCCGATCCGCTCGTGCAACTTTGCCTCGACTGCCTAAGTGATGAAGAGCAGCGTGCCCTCGAGCGCGATCTGGAACTCGCCTCGCGCATCCAGCGGGGCCTGCTACCTCAAGCGGATCTTCGCTTCCGTGACTGGCGCATTCATTATCGCTACAAACCCGCTGGAGTGGTGAGCGGCGATTACTGCGATCTCATACCACCGTCGGCCGCCGACGGCAAACTCATCTTTCTTCTTGGGGATGTTGCCGGTAAGGGTGTTGCCGCCTCCTTACTCATGACTCACCTGCACGCGATGTTCCGCAGCCTCGCCGGCATCGGCCTTGAGCTCGACAAACTTCTCGAAATGGCCAATCGCCTCTTCTGCGAAAGCACCATCGCGGGACAGTACGCCACGCTGATCTGCGGGAGCATCGGCCGCAACGGCGAGATCGAAATCGCCAGCGCCGGCCACAATCCGGCCCTGCACGTATCCAAGGACGGCGTGAAGCAGATTGGTGCCACCGGTCTCCCGCTCGGCCTGTTCAGGACGAGCCGCTATTCTGTTTCTCGCGCCCGTCTCGATCTGGACGAGAGCCTGTTGCTATATACCGATGGCATCTCGGAAGCGAACGGCGCCTCTGGCAGCGAATACGGAATCAGCGCGTTGTCAATTGCTGCGGGCAAACGCTATGGTTGGACGCCGCAGGAGCTCGTCGCGGCTTGCCTGAGTGACGTCGAGAAGCACTGCGCTGGCGCCCGCCAGACCGACGACCAGACCCTGATGGCGATCCAAAGGTCAGCGGCCGCGGCTGCCTCGTTCAACGACTGAAAGCGAGCACGCAGCCACACGCGGCTAAGATGAATTCTCAAAACCGCGTTCGATTCCGATATGTGTCGAGAGGTGCTCGAACACACGTGCGCCTGTAAGCGGTGAAGAATCGAGCATGCTCTGCAACTCTTCGACCGTATACGCCGAACGCACCGAGTCGCGAAAAAGCCGACGCATCGTGCCGGAGTAGTGCCAACCATGCCGCCAGACGTGCAGCGGATACGCCAGGCGTCCTGGGCGCCGCAGGTCACGCAGCAGGATCGCTCCACTGGGCTTTGCAAGGCGCGCCATTTCCCGCAACAGTTTCTGCGGCTCGGCCAGATGATGCAGTACCGAGTTGCACATGACGAAATCGAAACTGGCTTCCGGAACAGGGAGGCTGCTTCCGTCGTCGACTTGAAACTCCACGCGTCCGGCGAGCGAGGAGCCCGCGACTGCAAGATTGCGGTTGGCCTGCGCGATCATCGCCTGCGAGCGGTCCACGCCCGTGAATTTCCAAAGTGTCAGCCGGCGCGCCAGCTTGATGACAATCTGGCCCGGTCCGGTTCCGATGTCGAGCGCTCGCCCGCGTTGTCTTCCCCCGAGCAGTCGGACTGCATGGAGGACAAATGTGTCATCGATCGCGTCTAGATGTGTCTGCTCGGCGGCGGATGTGTAGGCCTCCGCCTCTGCCGCGTCGTCCATCACTTCAGGCTCAGGAACCCTTGGCAAATCCAGCAGTGCCATCGCGGAAATCCTAGCGCGGAGACAGATCGGGCTGAATCGAAATCTGTGCAAGGGATGGAGAGACGATCTCGGCAGGCGCCGGAGCCGACGGCCAGCTCAACGCGTGGTTGATCGCGTCAAACGTTTCTCGCGTCGCGCCTTCGACCGTTAAGCACCGCTCGGCGACACAGTAAAGGTAAACGCCTCCACCGCTGGTCTGAAACTGGAAGAAATTGGGGCGGCGGTAGAGATGATTTCGGGTCGGGTATTTCGTCTCCAAAGCCTCGCTGTACTGCCCGAAAAAGCGAAGCGTATCGTCCTGAGTCTGGAGCGCAAGAAGGAAGACAAGGCCCAGGTTTTTCGACTTCTCGTCCTCGAAAAGAGCGTAGCGGTCGCCGTCCCAAGTGTAGGCGAGATTTTCGGCTCGATCAGGATCGAGAAGCTGCTTCAGCACCTCTTGAAGGCCAAACTCCCCCAGTACATTTTCTTCCAGCAGCCTCCAGTCCTCAGGAACGACTCCGTTCCACAGAGGAAGGCTGATCTTGGCGGGCCCCACATTCTTGAGATAAAAATCCGGTTGCATGATCTGCTGCGTTGACACGGGAGGACGCTCGAAGAGCAGGTGGAGATCCGACCAGCCCGTGTGTGCCTTTAGGAACTGCTGCGAAAACGTAGTGCCGGCGAGATAGGGAAACAACAGCCCATCGCGGATGTACAGGGGAGCCTTGGCGAGCTTCGGATCTTCATTCATCTGCGCGACGGCACCCGCGCGAATCACCATCGACACGTCGGCCAGATCGCGCACGCTCATCTTCGAATCGCGCAGGGCGTAATCGACCATCGCTGCAAGGGCCGTGCCTTCACTGACGGCGTCGCGGGCCAGTTCGGCGTCGTCGTTCGGGCGCGCTGCCTTAATCCACGGATCCACGTTGAACGACTGATCCTCAAGCGCGTGAGTCAGTTCATGCGACATCACATCCTTCTGCTCGTCGGCGGGAATCCAGTCGGCAATGTAGAACTCCTTTGCCTTGGGATCGTACAGGCCCGCTACCTGTTCGGTGAGCACGTCGAGCATGAATTGATCGAGCGGGAAATTCTTGGGGACGAGACCGAAGGCCTCGAGAGATTTCTCATCTGCGTAGCGCTGAGCTTCGGTTCGGTCCTCTGCCTCCTCACGCACGAGATAATCCCGGATTTCCTTCTTCGATCGGAGGCTCTTTTTCAGAGGCTG
>Ga0187772_10001679_pt1 | contig 10643 bp, 9 predicted proteins | sample 0116_SJ02_MP15_2_FD_133137 | JGI IMG/M metagenome (GOLD analysis project Ga0187772, IMG submission 133137) | Tropical peat soil microbial communities from peatlands in Department of Meta, Colombia - 0116_SJ02_MP15_20_MG | ecosystem: Environmental > Terrestrial > Soil > Wetlands > Peat | place... | reverse complement strand
TACACCCGTTTTGGTGCGACTTGGCGGCTGATTTTCGCCCGTGATCAACGCATTTCTTAGTTCTTGTCAAGCCAGAATTCTCTGCATTTGTGGGTGATCGGGATAACTCAACACGGACTCCAGAGCGTCTAACCGACAGTGCGGGTCAGCAAAACTTCAGCGTCCCTGGCGCAGGGAGCGGGCGTATAATCTGTAGAAGGAGTATCCCTATGAGGCTCAGATGGCTGGCAATCGCGGTGGCGTTGGCAGCGTTCAGCGCGGGGCCCTGGACGCAGGCGCAGAGTCCGAATCAAGATCCTAACCAGAATCCGCAAAGCACGCAGACTCCTTCGTCAACCCAAAATCCGCAGCAACAGACTCCGCAGGGACAGAATCCTGCTCCCGATACCGACCAGGGGCAGCCGAAGGCCAGCGATGTGCAGAACGCGCCCAAGCAGGCTCCGGCGGCGCTGCCCACACAGGATGACAGCCAGATCAAGCACGATGGCGGCAAAACCGACATCGATGCGGTCGGCAACCGCAACGTAGGTTGCGGACGCGGCGTGGGCAACTGGTACACGGTTGAAGGCCAGGTGGCGCGCGGCCGTCAATACGCGCAGCAGGTTGAGTCTCAGGTCAAGCTGGTCAACGATCCCGTCATAACAGAGTATGTGAATCGCGTTGGCCAAAACTTGGTGCGTAATTCCGACGCCCAGGTGCCGTTCACGATCAAAGTGATCGACTCCGACGTCGTGAACGCGATGGCCCTGCCGGGCGGATTCTTCTACGTGAATTCCGGCCTCATCCTTGCCGCTGACGAAGAAGCGGAGATGGCGGGCGTGATGGCGCACGAGATCGCCCATGTGGCCGCCTGCCACTACGGACGCGAAATGACTCGCGCCAACCTCCTGCAGATGATGTCGATCCCGTTTATCTTCATGGGCGGCGGCATCGGCTACGCGGCTTATGAGGGCATGGGGCTTGGCATTCCGCTGACCTTCCTGAAGTTCTCGCGTGGATTCGAAGCCGAGGCCGATTACCTCGGAATCGAATATATGTACCGCGCGGGATATGATCCGTCGGCGTTTGTCTCCTTCTTTGAAAAGATTCAGGCGATGGAGAAGAAGAAGCCAGGAACTTTGTCGAAGGCCTTCGACACGCACCCGCAAACTCCGGACCGAATCGAGAAGTCGCAGGAAGAGATACGCAAGATTCTTCCCGCGAAGGCCGAATACATCGTGACGACATCGGAGTTCGACGAGGTGAAGGCGCGGCTGGCGTCTATCGAGAACAAGCACAAGGTGCTCGACCAGAAAGATTCGAACAAGCCCAGCCTGCGACGTACGGCGAATACCGGCGACAACAACGGCAACACGCAGAGCGATGACGATCGTCCGACCCTGAAGCGGCGCGACGATTCCAACAACAACTAGCTTTTTGGTGGTTCTCCTGTGACCGGCGGCTGCGGCCGCCGGTTTTGTTTTGCGGAGAAACTGCCGAGCCTAGGCCAGAGTGATGGCGCATCACAAAAAGGTGTGATCTCCGTCACAGATTGGGCTTGAAAACAGACCTAGCCTCAACTAGGTTGGAATTATTGTGCTGGCCCGACGAGGAAACTTTCATGCCTGAAAACACAATTTCGATTACCGACAATCGCACCGGGAAAGCCTATTCCGTTCCCATTGAGAACGGAACGATCCGGGCGATGGATTTGCGGCAGATCAAGACCGGCCCGGACGATTTTGGGCTGATGACTTACGATCCGGCATTCATGAATACGGCGTCCTGCCGGAGCAGTATTACTTATATCGATGGCGACAAGGGAATCTTGCGGTACCGCGGGTATCCGATCGAAGTGCTAGCCGAACGCTGCACATTTCTGGAAGTGGCTTATTTGCTGCTGAACGGCGAATTGCCGACTGAGAAAGAATTGAAGACCTGGGTGTACGACGTTACCCATCACACCATGCTGCACGAAACCACCAAGAAGTTCATGGAGGGTTTTCGCTATTCGGCACATCCGATGTCGATGTTCGTGAGCACGATTGCCGCGTTGTCGAGCGTGTATCCCGACGCAAAACGCGTGCACGACAAGGCGAACCGGCTGCACCAGATCGTGCGGTTGATTGGCAAGGTGCCTTCGATCGCAGCCATGTCGTATCGGCACAACGTCGGTTTCCCGTATGTGTATCCCGACAACGACTTGAGCTACACCGAAAACTTCATGAACATGTTGTGGAAGATGGTCGAGCCGAAGTATGTGGCGCATCCGGCGATTGCGCGCGCTCTCGACATTCTGTTCATCCTCCACGCCGATCACGAGCAGAACTGCAGTACGAATGCGATGCGTTCGGTGGGCAGTTCCGAGACGGATCCGTACTTGGCGGTGGCTTCTGCGGCCTCAGCGCTGGCCGGCCCGCTGCACGGCGGCGCCAACGAAGAAGTGCTGAAGATGCTCGATGAGATCGGCACGAAACAAAATGTCCCGGCCTATATCAAGCGGGTGAAGGATGGCGAGCTCAAGCTGATGGGCTTTGGGCACCGCATCTACAAGAACTACGATCCGCGGGCGAAAATCATCCGCTGGAGCGCCGAACAGGTGTTCGAAGTGACGGGACGCAGTCCAAAGCTGGACATCGCGCTCGAACTGGAGCGCATCGCTCTGGAAGATGATTATTTCGTAAAGCGGAAACTCTATCCCAACGTGGATTTCTACTCCGGGATCATGTATCAAGCAATGGGCTTCCGTCCGGAGATGTTCACGGTGCTGTTTGCCATTCCGCGCACGGCGGGTTGGCTGGCACAGTGGGAAGAGTTGCTGAACGATCACGAGCAGAAGATCGCCCGTCCGCGGCAGATTTACACCGGTCACGGCGAGCGCGAGTTCCTGCCGATCGACAAACGCGTTCCTGTGCCGATTCCGGCGGATTATCCGACTCGTTGATTTTCGAGGATCGCGGCATAACAAAGCCCCGCGTGCGCGGGGCTTTGTTTATCGTAGAGAAATCTGTCGTGGCCTGATCAGTCTAAGGGGGAGGGTCAGTTTCAGGCGGCGTGCTTCGCCAGTTCCCGCTGGGTCGCTTTGACCAAATCCTCGCGATACTGTTCCGGTGAAGTGATCACCTTCATCTCTTTCCAGTCGTAAGCAAATTCCTTGCCGCAATCGAGACACGCGACATAGGTTCCAGTCAAAGCAGCGGCCTGGGGGCGGCTCACTACGCGGCGAACGGTCACTGGAAAGCTGTAGCGGGAATGTCTGCAACCAAAGAGCGCATCAAACAGTCTTGCGATCCATTTTGCGATCATAGCCACCTTCCACACTCGGCCTGGGTGCCTGAGTACCTGATTTTGTCGGAGTGTTCGCGCCCCCTCTTGTTCACGCTGCCACTCTACACGCTTAGATTCAAAATTCAGCGAAAGAGTTTCGGTTTTCTGGGCTTCGGCTGCCCGATGTGGGAACGGGTTCCACAAACGCTTGCACCAGATATAGTTACGCGAGGAGGAAAAACGTTGCACAGGTTTGTTGGAAAGCTGGCTCAGATGTACTAAACCCCGGCTAGGCCGTGGAATGCAAGGCAGGCACTGCTTTCCGGCTCACACGCTCTGGGGACCGCGGCGCTTCTGCTGCTGGCACTTGGTCATGATTGCGGAACGAAGGCGGCTGCGAAGATCTTCGGGCAGTTCGTAAAGCTGAGAATCGCGGTAAATCTCGATGGTCTTCTTGGTCGTGTCGCAAACCACGTAGCAGTTGTGGCACCAGGAAAGATGGTTCTCCAACTCGGCTTTGGTTTTCTCGTCGAGCACACCATCTAAATAGTTGGTGAGCTCGTGCAAAAATTCAGAACATTTCACTGGTTGCCATCTCCACTCTCGCGTTTCTGGAAGTACCGTCCGAGCCGTTCGCGCAACTGCAGTCGAGCGCGCAATAACCGCGATTTCACCGCGGGAACGCTTAATTCTAGCGCCTCTGCCGTTTCTTCGGTCGACAGTCCCTCCACATCCCGTAAGACAAACACCGTTCGAAAACCCGGGGGAAGACCCTGGATAGTCTTGCTCAAAATCTCGCGCAGCTCGGCTTGCGTGTACTGCTGCTCCGGGTTCGGGCTCCAGTCTGCGATTTCGCGGGGAAGAGAATCATCTTCCGTCTTGATGTCCTCATCCAGCGAAACCGTGCGCTCCGGGCGCCGCCGCCGCAAGCGCATCAGCGCTTCGTTGACCGCGATCCGCACCAGCCAGGTATAAAACTTCGACTGTTCCTGGAACTTCGCCAGGTTGCCATAGGCCTTGAGGAATGCGTCCTGTACTACGTCTTCAGCGTCTTCGCGATTCTGCGTGATGTGCTGCGCAATGCGAAAGACGTTGCGATCGTAGCGCCGGACCAATTCCTCGAAAGCCGAGTCGTCGCCCTGCTTGGCGGCCCGAACCAGCGCCAGTTCGTCGCTCACCGGCGCCGTCAGTTTATTTTGGATGGCTCCCATAGTGCTGACGATGCAGTATTTTGCCGCTCGCCGCGATCGGTTCCGCAGCAGCGAGCAAAGTCAGAACTGTTATTTTACTTGGTAACCTGCCGATTTGCCCAATCGCTTTGCCGTAGGCTGAAACAGCGCTTTGCGGTAGAGTCAGCGAAAGGGATGCGGCAAAGGGCGGGCGCAAATCGAGCAGGTACTATAGTACCCTGCCACTCGTATGCAAGTGCCGTATAATCAGCAGTTAGGATTACCGTTGTGCGTCTTCCCCCGACGTAACCGGTGGGCTTTCTGAGACAAATGGCAGAACGCAATCAACTGCAGCAAATCGTGGAGCGCGCGGTAGCGCAGGTTCTTGACCGGCAATTGCCCAAATTGCAGGCCGAACTGGTCGAACGTGTGCTCGCTGAGTTGCCCTCGGCGGCATCGGCGCCGGCCGCGGCCAATGACGGCGGTTCTGCCAGCCTGGTGCAAGCCGTGGCGGGCGTCCACGCCGGTTCCACGCAGAAAGAAATCCTGCGCGCCTTACTCGATGGCGGCAGCGCTTACGGCGCCCGCGTCGCTTTGTTTGTGGTCAAGGCAGGCTCGGCGCACGGCTGGCAGGGGCGCGGATTCGGCGACGATGAGGCGGTGAAAGATCTTCCGCTGGATTTGAGCGGAGGTCCCGCCGCGCATGCATTTCAGAATCGGATGGTAACGCCGGGCAACATCGCTGAAATGGATCGGCGCTTCGTCGAGCGTTTCGGAGGTCCAGCCAACGAGCAGGTTCTGGTCTTGCCGCTGGTTCTGAAGGACAAAGTCGCGGCCCTGCTTTACGCCGATGGCGGTGCCAACAACCATCTGGACTCGCCTTCCCTCGAGTTGCTGGTGATGGCCACGAGCTCCTGGCTCGAAGTGGTTTCGCTGCGCAAGCAGGCGCAGAAAGACTTAGGGGATACGGGAACGCCCGCTGAGCGTCCCGCTACTCCGCCGGTGCAGACAGTCAGTTCGTTCTCCGATCCGTTTGCCGCGCACGCCCCAAAACACACTGTAGCCAAAGCCCAACCGGAGCCGGAACCGGCCGCCGAAGTCGTGGAAGTTTCGGCGCACGCAGCATCGGCCAGCGCGGCGTCGGCCCCGGCCGCGGCAGCCGATCCGTTTGCAGGACTTTCCGCTGAAGATGCCGATACTCATCGCAAGGCGCAGCGTTTCGCGCGCCTGCTAGTGGATGAGATCAAGCTCTACAATCAGGCAAAAGTGGCCGAAGGCCGGCGGCGCAAGGATCTGTACGATCGTCTGAAGGACGATATCGAAAAAAGCCGGGCCACGTACCAAAAACGCTATGGCGGCACGACGGCGGCGAGCGGAGACTATTTTCAGAAGGAAGTAGTGCGTAGCCTGGCGGAAGACGACCCTGCCGTGATGGGGGAGAGCTTCCGCCGATAGCGCCGGTGAAATCCCAGGGAATTCTGACGCTCGCGCTCGCGACACGAGCGTCTGGCAAGATCCGAGAAAAACGAAAAGTGGTTGGATCCAGTCTCAAGTGGTGGTCGGCGCTCGCGCTGATCGTAGTGTGCGGGTTCCGCAGCGACCTGATTTCGATTGTTCGGGCCTCTGACTGGCAAAGTCCAGATTCGTCTGCCCAGCCAGTGCCTTCAGTGCAGGCTCCGTCAGCCGGCAATCAACCTGCAGCCACAAATAGCTCCTCGTCCAAAGCTGAGCAGGATCAGACTTCCAGCTCGTCGACTGGGGGGAAATCGCCAGCGACGACCTCCGCTACAAAAAAATCAGGAACGAACCACTCGACTGCATCGAGGAAACCGACCAGCGCGCAAGCTCGAGCGGCGGCGGCCCGGCGGCGAAGGCGCCCGGTTTCGCCACGCGTTCGCCGCATCCGGGCGGCATTTGTTGCCTCGGCAGATCTTCGTCCTATGGCGCAGCAACTGATCGACAACAGAACGCCCGCCGCGTTCTCGGGTGTTGAAGCATACGCCCGCGCGCACGCGAAGGAAGATGCGGGGGCGCTGGCCTGGCTCGTAGTGGGATACGCCCACGTGGTCGATCACGACTACGCCAAGGCCATCGATCCGCTGAGCCGCGCCAAACCGCGCGCAGGAGACTTGGGCGATTATGTCGCCTATTACCTGGGCACGTGCTACATGCAGACAGGACGCACGGCAGAGGCGTTGGCCACGCTGGCGAATTTCCGCAGCACGTATCCCGATTCACTGCTGGTGCGCGACGCAGACGTGGCTTATAGCGGGGCGTTGCTGAACGAAGGGCGCGACTCAGAAGTTGTGGCGTTGCTCGAGAAGGAACGCGTTCCTGCGCGCAGCGACGTGGAGTTAGCCATCGGCCGTGCTTACGCGGCGCTGGGGCAGAACGCCAAGGCGGCCGAAGCACTCAACAACGTTTACTACAACATGCCAACCTCGGCCGAAGCGGATGCTGCCTATGCCGAGTTGAAGAAATTGTCGCCACCGCCCGAGGCAACGTCGGCGCAGCGCAAAACGCGCGCTGAATTGCTGATCAAGGCGAAGCGCTACAGCGACGCGGTCGAGGAATATCGCGAGCTGGCGAGTCACGCGAGCGGCAGCGATCGTACCGCGGCGCAGCTTATCCTGGCCGATGCGCTGCATCGCGCCGGAAGGGATCGCGAGGCTACCTCGGCATTAGTTGGGCTGACCAACATGACCGCCGATCAGAACGCGCAGCGGCTGTACATTCTCAGCCAGGTCGCCTGGTCTTCCGGAGAAAACGACACTTTTTACCGCACGGTCAGTGAACTGCGCGAGGCCGCCCCCACGAGCCAATGGCTCGAGTCGGCGCTGTTCACAGTGGCGAATCTTCACCTCGTGCACCACGAATACGACCAGGCCCTCGATACCTATCGCGAATTGCAGCAGCGATTTCCGAATGGCGCGCGCGCTTCTCTCGCGCACTGGAAGGCGGCGTGGCTGACGCTGCGCCAGGGGCGCAACGACGAAGCCAAGAAAGAATTCGAGGAACAGATCGCGCTCTATCCTGCCGGCAACGAGACTTCGGACGCTCTCTATTGGCGAGCGCGGCTCGCCGAGGAAGACAATCAGCCAGACATGGCGCGCGCGTACTACGTAAAGCTCTCCGAGCGCTATCGTAACTATTACTACGCCGAACTCGGACGCGAGCGGCTGAGCAAGCTTCTTCCAGCGGCCGATCCTCCAGGGCAATATCCGCTGCTGGATCACATTCCTCCGCTCGACAACGGGGAGAAGGTCGTGCTGTCAGAGCCTCCGGCCGACGATTTGCACGTGGAGAAGGCAAATCTGTTAGGCAACGGTGGACTTGTGGATTTTGCGGTGCGTGAAATGGAAGCCGCTGCCACCACGGACGGAGGCAACTGGGGCCCGGCCGAAACGGCACGTCTTTACACTGAAACTGGCCACTATGATCGTGCAATCGAAGTCATGAAGCGCTCGGTGCCCAGCTATTTCGCGGTCGATATTCCGACGCTTCCGCGGGAGTATTGGGAGGCTTTATTTCCGAGGCCGTATTGGGCAGATTTAAAGCGGTATTCCCTCGCTAATGGGCTGGATCCGTATCTGGTGGCGTCGCTGATCCGCCAGGAATCGGAATTCAATCCTTTGGCCGTGTCGCGCGCCAACGCGGTGGGCTTGATGCAACTGCTCTCCCGCACCGGCAAACTGACCGCCCGGCAGGAAAAGTTGCGGCACTACAGCGCCAGCGAGTTGTTCATGCCCGCGGTGAATCTGGAACTCGGCACACACTATTTTCGCGGGATGGTGGACCAGTTCGGCGGATCATTTGAATATGCCCTCGCGGCCTACAACGCCGGTTCCGATCGTGTGGAGGACTGGTTGGGGCAGGGAAAATATCGCGATCCGCAGGAGTTTGTCGAGTCGATCCCCTTCACGGAAACACGAGAATACGTGCAGGCCATCCTGCGCAATGCTGCCGTGTACCGGCAGTTATATGGGGCGCCATAGAAGCGTCGCTCTAAACTCCCGAATCTGCAGAAAATCCGGAACTATCAGTCCGGCAGCTGCGTAACGTCACCTAGCAGTCTCCGACGCTGGAGGTGTGCCCGTGAAACGCATCGTTCTCACCCTCATGCTTCTGCTTGCGACCGGATTATTTGCCCAGAACGCGACCATTGAGGAAATTGACAAGAGTCCGGTCGAGACGCAGTTCGCCGCCGGCGGTCACATTCGCATGGATCTCTGTCCTAGCAGCACCCATATTGTCGGGGCGGACGAAAAGCGCGTGCGAGTCTCATATGAATCGAAGCGCGGCGATGAGGACGTGAAGGTCCGGATTCAGGTCACTGGCGACCGCGCGGATGTGCGTGTTGGCCGCTGTCCGCACAACAATTTCGAGATGACAATCGAGGTGCCGAAATCGTCGAATCTCTACGTCAGGATGTTTGCCGGTGAAATGGGCATCAGGGGCGTCTCCGGCAACAAGGACGTGCAACTGCACGCCGGAGAACTCACGATCGACGTGGGAGACCCCGCGATGTATGCCCACGTCGACGCCTCGGTCGTGACCGGGGATCTCGAAGCGCCACCGTTTGATGTTTCCAAAGGTGGCCTTTTCCGCTCGTTCGAGCGCAGCGGAAGCGGAAATTACCGTCTCCACGCTCACGTTGGGGCAGGACAAGTCCAACTACAGTAAGGAGAATCGCACGAAGCGGCTAGGAAGGATCGCTCGCCGGCGCAGCGCGGCTAAACAGGATTTCGAGAACCAACAGCGAGGCGCCAATCACGATGGAACTATCTGCGAGGTTGAACACCGGCCACTGATATTGCTTGACGTAGAACAACAGGAAATCGATCACGCGGCCGCTGGCGACACGATCCCAGAGATTTCCCATGGCGCCCCCAAGAATCAGCGACAGGGCGATGCCGGTAAGCGTCAGCGGGCGTGTTTGCTTCCACAAGAGCGCAAACACGATCACCATCGCGATCACGGAAAATCCGATCAGCATCGCCGTCTTCCAATGCGCGGGCGAGTCCGCAAAAAGACTGAAGGCGGCGCCCGTGTTTTCGGTGTGAGTAAGGCGGAAGAATCCAGGGATAATCTGGATGTGCCGGTACATCGGTATGCGCCGCGCCACCAACCGCTTCGACCAGCGGTCGATCAGAACAACGATCACAGAGAGGAAAAGATGTGTGAGGCGCGCGCGATTTGTGGACATTCGGATTTGTTGTGCGCTTATTCCCGGGACTCTAAATCTTTCAGCACGGCGCTGCAGCGCTCGCATACTGTCGGATACGCCTTGTCCTCGCCGACACGTGGGGAATAATTCCAGCAACGTTCGCACTTGCGGCCATCGGCTCGTTTGACCTCGACGTGGACGCCGCCGGTTCCGTTGCCGGAGCCTTGCGCGAGCGACACGGCAGAGACGATGAACAGATAGCGCAGGTCTCCGGCATGGCGATGCAGAAGCGAGTACACGGGATCGGACGCCGTGATCGCGACCTGCGCTTCAAGCCCGGTGCCGATCAGCTTGTTGTTGCGCGCTTCTTCCAGAGCCTTCAACACATCGTCGCGAACCGAACGCAGAGTCACCCATTCTTCGTCCGACTTCGAGTCCGAGGCCGCTGCCGCGGACGTTAACAGAATATCTGCCGCGGACGGAAACTGTGCCACATGAACGCTTTCTGTGCGGGACGCGCCTTTCGGCAAGTATTGCCAAATCTCTTCGCAGGTGAAGCTCATGATCGGCGCGAGCAGCCGGACCAGGGCTTCGCCGATACGCCAGATCGCCGTTTGCGCGCTACGTCTTGCTTTTGACTTGGGCGCGGAAATGTAGAGCCGGTCCTTCAGAACGTCAAAGTAAAACGCGCTCAGATCGACGATGCAGAAATGATTTACGCGATGGTAAATTTTGTGAAACGCGAACTCGTCATACCAGTTGCGGATGTCGGCGGAAAACGAGCAGGCCTGGCGCAGCATGTACTGGTCGAGAGGCTCCATGCCGGCGTAAAAGACGGCGTCCTTCTGGGGATCGAAACCATCAAGATTCCCCAGGATGTATCGGAACGTGTTGCGAATCTTTTTGTAGTTCTCGCCTACGCGCTGCATGAGCGCTTCGGAGCCGACGACATCTTCGCGGAAATCGACGGACGCGACCCAGAGGCGCACGATTTCGCCACCTAGACGGCCGGCGATGTCGACTGGATCGACATCGTTGCCGCGCGATTTCGACATGGCCTG
>Ga0187772_10001678_pt1 | contig 10649 bp, 8 predicted proteins | sample 0116_SJ02_MP15_2_FD_133137 | JGI IMG/M metagenome (GOLD analysis project Ga0187772, IMG submission 133137) | Tropical peat soil microbial communities from peatlands in Department of Meta, Colombia - 0116_SJ02_MP15_20_MG | ecosystem: Environmental > Terrestrial > Soil > Wetlands > Peat | place... | reverse complement strand
TGGCCTAGAAACAGGTTCTGCATGACCGACAGGTTGGGAACCATCGTTCCGTCCTGGAACACCATGCCGATGCCGTGACGGATGGCTTCGGCCGGGCTGGCCAGGGCCACGGATCGCCCTCTGACGAGGAGGCTGCCGGCGTCCGGGTGGACCAGGCCGACCAGGACCTTCATCAGCGTGGACTTGCCGGCACCGTTCTCGCCCACCAGGCCGAGGATCTCATTGGGGTGGACGGCCAGTTCCACGCCATCGAGAGCGACCACCCCGGGATACGACTTGCGCAGGCCGTGCACCTCGAGCACCGGCGCCGCTCCGGGTTCCGGGGTCATCGGCTGGCTCCTGGCGATCTCACTTGATGAACCCCAGCTTCTTCCGGTCGATGGTCAGCGCCACCGCCACCACCAACACCGCCCCGTTCACCGCGTCCTGCGCATACGGGTTGACGTGCATGAGGATGAGCCCGTCATTGAGTGCGGTGACGATCAGCGCCCCGAGGGCCGAGTTCTTCGCCCCACCGATCCCGCCGGTCAGCGCCACCCCGCCCACGGCGACCGCCGTGACCGCCGGGAACAGCAGGTTGTTGCCGGTGATCGCCTGGGCTCCGCCCAGCCGCGTGCTGAGGAGCAGCGCCGAGAGGCCGTAGAACAGGCCGGCGGTGGTGAAGACGAGGATCTTGACGCGCTGGACCGGGACGCCGGCCTGCCTGGCCAGCACCTCGTCACCTCCGATGGCGTACAGGTAGCCGCCGAACTGGCTGCGGTCCTGCAGGATCTGTACGGCGGCGGTCAGGAGGACGGCCAGCACCGCGAGGTTGGGGATGCCGCCGATGCTCCCGGTGACCACGGGGTGAAACCTCGTGTCCAGGAGAGCCAGCGTCTGCCCCTGGCTCACGAACACTGCCAACCCCCACAGCACCCAGCTCATCCCCAAGGTGACGATGAAGGAGGGGATCCGCAGCTTGGCGTTGCAGATCCCGCTGATCACCCCGGCGCCGGCGCCGATCCCCAGCGTCACCGGCACGATCCACAGCCCGATGTCGTTCCGGTTCATGTTGTTGCGGGTGAGGAGTCCGACGAACACCACGCAGAGGGCGACCACCCCCTCCACCGAGAGGTCCATTCCACCCAGCACCACCACCTGGTGCATTCCCACCGCGATGATGGTGGGAATGGCGGCCAGGCTGAGGATCACGCGGACGTTTGCCCAGGAGAGGTATCTCCCGCCCGTCCCGGCGGCGAACAGAGCCACCACCACCGCGAGGGAGAAGAGTTGCCCCTGGATGCCGGCCCGCCGCACCGCCCGCTGGGCGGCGTCGAGCCCGGCCAGGAGCCGGCCGCCTCGCCTGGTGGTCGATGGGCGATCGAGCAGGCCCCTCATCATCTGGCTCGCTCCCGGGTGCTGGAAGTCGGGCGGCGTGGTCGGCCGGCCCCGGCGACCGCGCCGGGGCCAGCCAGAGCCCTTCGACTCCTGGTTAGGGCATCGCGCGCGACCACCGGGCGAACAGGTCCTTGAGGTCGTAGTTCGGGGTGTTCTCGATGTAGTCGTGGACGATCTTCTCGACGTTGTCGTGGTTCACGTTGACCGCCGGGATCTCGAACTGCCGGCGCTCGTGCGGGAGAGAGCTCACGTCCAGCTTGCCCTGCTTCGCCGCAAGCGCCAACGCCAGGCACAGCTGCGCCTGGTACTTGCCGTCGTTGAATACGGTGGCCGCGGCCAGCCCGCCCTTGATGGCGTCGAAGATCTCGGGGATCCCGTCGCAGCCCACCACCTTGACCTTGCCGGCGAGGTTCGCCTCCTTGAGCGCCTGGATGGCGCCCATGGCCATGTCATCGTTGGCGGCCCACACGCCATCGACGTTGGGGTGGGCGACCAGCATGGACCGGGTGATGTTGTAGGCCTGGGTCCGGTCCCACTTCGCTGACTCCCACTGGAGCAGCTTCACGCCCGGGTTCTCGGCCAGGACCTTCTGCAGTCCCTGCCACCGCTCGCCGTTGGGCGTATCCCCCAGCCGCCCCTGCAAGGCGATGATGTTGCCCTTGCCCGGGGTCTTGAAGGTCTTGATCAACTCGCGGGCCATGAACTCGCCGGCGGCGAACCCGTCGAACGAGATGTGCGCCACCCAGTGCGAGTAGTCCCACACCTTCACGTCGGCCGGCTTGCTCCACCAGGACGCCCAGTAGACCCCGGCGTCATCCATGGTCTTGGCGATGGCGATCGCGTCGGTCGCGTCGTTGGGATCGACGTAGAAGGCGACGTTCCCGCCGGTGCGAGCGATCTCGGCCTTGATGTCGGCGAGCCCCTTCTGGCTGTTCGCCTCGGTGGCGAGGACGTCGAGCGCCAGCCCGACGTTCTTGGCGTAGGCCTCGCCGCCGGTCTTGTACATGACCTGGTACGGGCTGGAAAGCGTTCGCAGCGAGATGGCCAGCGTCGGGGCGTCTGCCGCCGCCGCGCGCGACCCGACTGCGGCGAGCAGGGCGAAGGAGAGGACTGCGATTGTGTTCACGATGCGCCAGCAGGCGAATGATCTCATGTTCGCTCCCGTCATGCGGTGCTTGAACCTGCACTATCCGTGTTGGCCGCTCCGTTTCCCGAGAGCTTCTCTCTGCCACAGGTCACATCTGAATGTTAGGTAATATCCGGGTCGAACATATAAACTACTAATATTATTGTGTTTATATCAAAATACGGAACTGGGCACTGTACGCATCGGCCCACGCGGGGCAGGGCTCCCAGCCAGCGGCGCACCCGAGGGCACCGCCGAGCACAAGGAGGGCGCGGGAGGGAGGGCCGCAGCCGGGTGGCGCCATGTGATTGCAAATGGCCTCTTTCATCGGTGACCCTCCAGGCACCTTCTCGCGCTCAGCGCGACCCGATCTTCCCGTCCGGCGCCCAAGGCCGCGCATCCCTCCGCCGTGGAGAGTCGGAACACCCCAAAGCCCATTCTCGCCGTCGCCCTTCGACCGAATAGCATTTAATATATCGATATAATTATTTATTACGTCATGGACCTGTTAGCCAAAAATCTTCTGCAACCGCCGAGCAAAACGATTTTCGGCCGCCCACGGAAGAGGGGACCCGTCAGCGTTGGCGGCCGTCCGTCGCGAACGGGGGACCCGAACGTGATCAGGCCGGCCCACGAGTCCACCGGGCCACCTCCAGTCCAGCATCGGGTCGCCTGCAGCCTCGTCGCCTCCCTGCGCGGCGGCTTTGCGGCCTCGAGCCGCGCTTCCGCTCGAGGTCCTCACTTCTGCTCTCCCGCTCGCCGCCTGCCTGCGCCGCCGGTGCGCGGGCCCAGGCGCCGGTGGGCGATCGCCACCTCTGGGCCAACCTCCCTCAGCCGAGCGGCAGGGTGAGGAGACCCTCGCCGGGCGGCGGGGCGCTCGCCCGCCGAGCCTGTCATGCCCGTGTCGCCGGCTCGGGCGCTCGGCACCCACACCGCGCAACCCCGTGACTTCCGCGTCCCGCCGGCCTGCCCGATCCTGGCACGCGGTTGGCAGAGCCTCGGGCAGGAGGTGCTCCATGGCGGAGACCGCCTGCCCGATGTGTCGCAGCGCCAGCCTATGCCCGGGACAGGGGAGGCTGGATCAGAGCGGCGACTCCTACCTGCCCACGGCCATCTGGTCCTGCGCGTGCTGCGGGTACGTGCGCTACGAGCCGGCCGTCGGCGAGCGGTGGCGGCCCGCCGCCGAGCCCGCGGTGGCGCTCGCTCCGCCGCCGGCCGCCTCCGCGGCGGAGGCGGCGCGGCGAGCCGCCTGACCGCAGCCGGTCTTGCGGCGGGTGCGGCCGGGCACGCCCTTGCCGGGCCGCGGGCGGCGTGCAAGGCTTGCGACCCAGCCTGGAACCGCGGGCGCCAGGCCTGGCTCCCCCAAAGCCCCCGCGCGAGGGCCCTTTGGCTTCCATCAAGGACGTGGCCCAGCTGGCCGGCGTCTCGGTCTCCACCGTCTCCCGGGTGCTTTCTGGATCGCCGCGGGTGGACGAGGGCACGCGCGCCCGGGTGGAGAAGGCCATCGCCCGGATCGACTACCGGCCCAACCTGCTCGCCCGGGGGCTCCGCTCCAAGAGCGGCAACATCATCGGCCTGGTGGTGCCGGAGATCCTGCACGAGACCTTCGCCGCCTTCATCAAGTACACCGAGCGCTTCTGCGTGGAGAAGGGGTTCGACCTGGTGGTGGGCAACACCGGGGGGCGGCCGGAGACCGAGGGAGCCTTCATCGACAACCTGCTCCGCCGCCACGTGGACGGGATCATCTTCTCCCGCGTCTCCGATCGGAGCCGGGTCATCAACACGGTGGAGAAGTGGAACGTCCCGGCGGTGATCATCGACCGCGCCCTGGACAAGGAGAGCCTGCCCACCGTGGTGCTCGACAACCAGCGGGCCGGGGTCATCGCCGCCGAGCACCTGGTGGCGCTGGGCCACCGGGCCATCGGGGTGGTGACCGGGCCGCGCGACATCGCCCTGTCGCGCGAGCGCCACCGGGGCTTCGCCAGCACCCTGCGGCGGCACGGGCTGAGCCTGCCCGCTTCCCATGTCCTGGAGGGCGACTTCAAGTTCGAGTCGGGCCGCGCCGCGGCCCGGGCCTTCGTCGAGGCCGGGCTCTCCATCACCGCCCTCTGGTGCCACAACGACCTCATGGCGGTCGGGGCCCTGAACACCTTCGCCCGGCACGGGGTGCGTGTCCCCGGGGACGTCTCGCTGGTGGGGATGGACAACACCGGCGTCGCGGAGATGGTGGTTCCCGCGCTCAGCTCGGTCACCCAGCCCTTCGAGGAGATGTGCCACCAGGCGGTGGAGATGGTGGTGGCCATGCGGCGGGGGCAGCGGCTCGGCAGCCGGCGGGTGGTGGTGGCGCCGGGCCTGGTGGTCCGCGAGTCCTCGGCCGCCCGCCCCGCCCATCCCGCGCGCCGATCCAGGCGCTGAGGCGCCGTTCGGCCGTGCCCCATTCAGGTCTCCTCCCCTCGCTCCGGGCTGGATGAAAACGATTTCAAGCGCTAGTATTCGCCTCCTCGATGACCGCGGAGGATGCGTGGGGACGGAGCTAGGTCTTGGCGACCGGCTTGCTGCGGAGCCGGCCGGCCAGGGCGGGATCGGCGCGGCGGCAGAGCTGCGGCGGCAGTCCGCGCAGGACCAGCTCGGCGTCGGCGACGGTCATCCGGCCGATGAGCTGGAGCGCCTCGGGCATGGCGCCGGTGCGGTGGGGGGAAAGAAGCACGCCCTCGCCGGCCGTCCGCACCGGGTGGTCGGCCGGCAGCGGCTCCTCGGGGAACACGTCGATGGCGGCCTTGATGCGGCCGGAGCGCACCTCGCGCACCAGCGCGGGGAAGTCGACCACCGCGGCGCGGGAGAGGAGCAGAAGCGCGGCGCCGTCCGGGAGCAGCCCCAGCTCGCGCGATCCCAGGAAGCCCTGGTTGGTGGTGGTCACCGAGGCCAGTACGAAGACCACCTTGGAGGTGGCGAGCACCTCGTCGAGCGGCGCCGGGCGGCAGCCGTGGGTGCGGACCAGCTCGTCGGGCAGCCAGGGGTCGTGGACGGTCACCGGGTTGCGGAAGGGCACCAGCAGGGCCCGCACCGCCCGCCCCAGGTCCCCGAAGCCGACGAGCCCCACCGGCGCGCCACTGAATTGGAAGCAGCCCTCGTTGGCCGCCAGGCCGTAGCGTTCCTTCCCGGCCCGGAAGGCGCGGTCGGCCGCGCTGATGCCCCGGCACAGGTCGATGGCCATGGCCACGCCCGACTCGGCCACCACCCCGGCGAAGGCGGACGTGGGGGAGAGCACCCAGATCCCGCGCTCCTGGCAGGCCTGGTAGTCGATGTTGGGCAGGAAGTTCGTCTCCACGTTGAAGATGGCCTTGAGGTTCTTGGCCCGCTCGAGCCGGGCCCGCGGCATGTCCGTCTGGCCGATGAGGATCGACGCTTCGGGGAGCAGGCGCTCGAGCTCCTCGTCGGGCATGGGCCGATCCTCCGACACGGCCAGGCGGCCGAGCGCCGAGAGGCGGGCCTTGGTCTCGGCGTCGCAGATCGAGTCCAGGGTGCGCGGCAGGGGATCGACCAGGATCAGGGGCTGTGGGCTCACGGGGGACCTCCCGGAAACGACCTTTCCCGCTCTCCCGGTCGGCGTCAAGCCGGGAAGAGCACTTGGCACGAAGAGAGGTGCAGGCATGGCTGGTGAGAGGCAGGTGGTGCAGAGCGCGTTGAACCGGGGCAAGGGCATCCTGCGGCTGGCGCCGAACTGGGTCCCCCGCTCCTTCTGCGTGCCGGGGAAGCGGCTCAAGCTCCACCCGGCCGACTACTACGCCTACGGCGCCCACCGCGGCGGGATCGACGAGCGCTGGTTCGCGTCGACCACCAAGGCCGACAACGGCCCGGAGACGTTGCCCGACGAGGGGCTCTCCTACATCGACGACGGCGTCGCCAGGGTGCTGCTCAAGGACGCCGTCGAGCTGTGCGGGAACGAGATCCTGGGCGCGGCGGTGGTGAAGAAGTTCGGCGGCTGGGTGATGTACAGCAAGTTCTTCGACAACCAGGAGCCGCTCCCCTTCCACGTCCACCAGACCGACGAGCGGGCCGCCGACGTGGGGCGGAAGGGCAAGCCGGAGGCCTACTACTTCCCCAAGCAGCTCAACAACCACGGCGGCTGGTTCCCCTACACCTTCTTCGGCCTCCACCCCAGGACCACCAAGGACGACATCAAGCGCTGCCTGGCCAACTGGGAGCTGGGGGACAACGGCATCCTCGATCTGTCCAAGGCCTACCGGCTCCGGCCCGGGACCGGCTGGGACGTGCCGCCCGGCATCCTCCACGCCCCCGGCTCGCTCTGCACCTACGAGCCGCAGCGCGCCTCCGACGTGTTCGGGATGTTCCAGTCGCTGGTCTGGGACGTCTACACGCCCCGGGAGCTGCTCACCAAGGACGTGCCCGAGGCCCGGCGCAACGACCTCGACTACCTGGTCAGCCTCCTCGACTGGGAGCTGAACGTCGACCCCTTCTTCTACGAGAACCGCTACATGCCGCCTCGGCCGGTGCGGCCGCTCGAGGAGATGCGGGCCCAGGGCTACGAGGAGTACGACATCGTCTACAAGTCCCCCTGGTTCTCGGCCAAGGAGCTGACCATCCTGCCCGGCCGCTCGGCGGTCCTCCGCGACGCCGGGGCCTACGGCGCCATCGTGGTCCAGGGCAAGGGCACCCTGGGCGAGCTGGGGATCGAGTCGCCGGCGCTGATCCGCTTCGGGCAGATGACCCAGGACGAGATGTTCGTCACCGCCGAGGCGGCGGCGGAGGGGGTGAAGCTCACCAACCCCAGCGACGCCGACCCGCTCGTGCTCCTCAAGCACTTCGGACCGACGGCCTGAGCCGCAACCGTTGAATAGCAGGGCTGTGGAGGGAGTCGTAGCGGTCAGCAGCAGGTGTCACCGCCGGGCGGAGCGCGGGTCCGGCCCCGCCGCCGTCCGGCGGTGTGTCGCAGGGCATCACCCCGCCGGGATCCGCCGCGCCAAGGGTGCGGGGACCGGCACCGCAGTTCACCATCCAGGGAGGAAACGATGAAGAGGGCATTCCTTGCACTTCTCGCCGTGGCGCTGCTGCCGCAGGGCGCACAGGCGGCGCCGCTCAAGATCGGCTTCACCGTCCCCGGGCTTCAGTTCCCGTTCTTCGTGACCATGAAGAACGAGGCGGACAAGGCGGCGGCCCAGCTCGGCGCCACCATCGTGTTCGTCGACGCCCAGAACGACTCGGCCAAGCAGCAGGCCGCGGTCGAGAACTTCGTGGCCCAGAAGGTCGACGCCATCCTCATCTCGCCCATGACCGTCGACTCGCTGGTCCCGGCCATCGAGGCGGCCGCCAAGGCCGGCATCCCGGTGGCCACCGTCGACCGCAAGGCCAACACCGACGCGGTGCTGGTCCACGTGGGCGCGGACAACGTCCAGGGCGGCCGGGCCGCGGCGAAGTACATCATCGACAAGCTGGGCAACAAGGGCTCGGTCATCGAGCTCGAGGGCACGCCCGGCGCCTCGGCCGCCATCGACCGCAAGACCGGGTTCGACGAGGTGATGAAGAAGTCGAACGTGAAGATCCTGGTCAGCCAGACCGCCGAGTTCGGCCGCGCCAAGGGCCAGTCGGTGATGGAGAGCCTCATCCAGAAGTACCCCAACTTCGACGCGGTGTTCGGCGCCAACGACGAGATGATCATCGGCGCGGTCGAGGCCATGGCCGCGGCCGGCCTCAAGGGCAAGGTGACCATCGGCTTCGACGCCACCCCCGACGCCTTCCAGTACATGAAGGAGGAGAAGCTGGGCGCCACCATCGACCAGTTCCCCGGCAAGCAGGCCGGCGAGGCCCTCAAGTACCTGGTCGACTACGTGAAGACCAAGAAGAAGCCGGCCAAGCAGGTCGTCTACATCAATCCGGAGGCGGTCACCAAGGCGCCGTAGCCCGATTTCGGGTAAGCTCGGGGTCGGTGTCCGCCGGCGGCTCGCCGACGGCACCGGCCCTTTCCTCGCCGAAGGCCTGGGTGTCCTCGTGGCCGAACCGCTGCTCCGGATGAGCGGCATCACCAAGAGCTTCCCCGGGGTCCGGGCGCTCGACGGCGTGGACCTGGAGCTGGGGGCCTCCGAGGTTCACGCTCTGGCCGGGGAGAACGGGGCGGGGAAGTCCACCCTGATGAAGATCCTCTCCGGCGTCTACCACGCCGACGAGGGGGAGATCTGGCTCCGGGGCAAGCGGATCACCGCCTCGGGGACGCGCTCGATGATCGACGCGGGCGTCTCGGTCATTTACCAGGAGCTGAACCTGGTCCCCTACCTGTCGGTGGCCGAGAACGTCTTTTTGGGGCGCGAGCCGCGCCGGCCGGGCGGGTTCATCGACTGGCGGCGGATGCGGGACGACGTGCGGAGGCTGCTCGAGCCCTTCGGGCTCTCCCTCGACCCGCGCGCCCGGGTGAACACCCTGGGCCCCGCTTACCAGCAGGTGGTGGAGATCGCCAAGGCGCTTTCGCTCAACTCCGACATCCTGGTCATGGACGAGCCCACCGCCGCCCTCACCGGCCGCGAGGTGGACCGGCTCTTCGACGTGATCCGGGGGCTGCGGCGGAGCGGCAAGTCGGTGATCTACATCTCCCACCGGCTCCAGGAGATCAAGCTGGTGGCCGACCGGGTGACGGTGCTGCGCGACGGCCGCCGCATCTCGACCTCCCGCGTCGACGAGATCTCCATCGACGAGATCATCCGCCACATGGTGGGGCGCACCCTCACCGAACAGTACCCCAAGGGCACCAGCACCCCCGGGAAGGAGATCCTCCGGGTGGAAGGGCTCTCCCGGCGCGGCGTCTGCCGCGACGTCTCCTTCTCCCTGCGCCGCGGCGAGATCCTCGGGGTGGCCGGCCTGGTGGGCGCCGGGCGCACCGAGATCGTGGAGTCGATCTTCGGCAGCCGGCGGCGGGACGCCGGGCGCATCTTCATCGACGGGCGGGAGGTGCGGGTCCGCTCGACCCGGGATGCGGTGCGGAGCGGGATCGCCCTCATCCCCGAGGAGCGGAAGCGCCAGGGGCTGGTCCTGGGCCTCTCCGTCCTCGACAACGTCGGGCTCACCATCCTCGACCTCCACTCGGTGCTGGGCTTCATCCGGCGGCGGGTGGTCGCCGGGCTGGTCTCGCAGGTGGCCCAGACCATCCGGGTGAAGACGCCCTCGCTCCGGCAGACGGTGCGCAACCTCTCCGGCGGCAACCAGCAGAAGGTGGTGCTGTCCAAGTGGTTCGTCCGGGACTGCGACGTCTACATCTTCGACGAGCCCACCCGCGGCATCGACGTCGGCGCCAAGGTGGAGATCTACAAGCTCATGCAGGATCTGGCGGCGCGGGGCGCCGCCATCATCATGGTCTCGTCGGACCTGCCCGAGGTGATGAACCTGAGCGACCGGATCGCCGTGGTCTGGGGCGGCCGGATCGTGGGGCAGTTCCTCCGCGGAGAGGTGAACGAGGAGCAGGTGATGAGCTACGCGCTCGGCCTGCGTCAGGAACAGGCCTCCTGATGGCGCCGCCCGTCGCCGGGGCGGCTCGAGGGGACAGCGGATGAAGCTCGACGTGAAGCGCGTGCTGAAGAACTACGGGATCCTGATCGCCTTCATCTCGGTATGCGCCATCCTGGCGGTGCTCTCGCCGGTGTTCCTCACCCGGAGCAACATCCTCAACGTCGTCAAGCAGAGCTCGGTCTTCGGGATCATGGCGGTGGGGATGACCTTCGTCATCCTCACCGGCGGCATCGACCTGTCGGTCGGCTCGATCCTGGCCTTCGCCGGGGCCATCGCCGCCGGCATGCTCAAGGCCGGTGCCCCGCTCTCCCTGGTGGTGGTGGCCAGCCTGGGCATCGGCGCCGTCCTGGGCCTGGCCAACGGGCTGGTGATCACCATCGGGCGCATTACCCCCTTCGTCACCACCCTGGCGATGATGAGCATCGCCCGGAGCCTCACCCTCATCTACACCAACGGCTATCCCATCAGCGGGTTCCACCCCGACTTCCGCTTCCTCGGCGGCGGCGACCTGCTCAGCATCCCCTTCCCCATCGTGGTGTTCGTGGCCACGGTGATCCTGGCGGCGGTGGTGCTGGGCCAGACCCGGCTGGGCCGCTACACCTTCGCCATCGGCGGGAACGAGGAGGCGGTCCGG
>Ga0187772_10001677_pt1 | contig 10657 bp, 2 predicted proteins | sample 0116_SJ02_MP15_2_FD_133137 | JGI IMG/M metagenome (GOLD analysis project Ga0187772, IMG submission 133137) | Tropical peat soil microbial communities from peatlands in Department of Meta, Colombia - 0116_SJ02_MP15_20_MG | ecosystem: Environmental > Terrestrial > Soil > Wetlands > Peat | place... | reverse complement strand
CGGCCAACGCGCTGCCCGCCGCAACGACCGGTAGCGGCAGTCTGCTAGTCCAATCCGGATCGCTGGATCTCATCGGCAATTTCTCGCTCCAAGGCATCGGGCAAGCGACCCTCCTGGCCACGGGAGACGTGCGCGCGATCGGCGTACCAACTACGGCCAGCGCCGGGCCCACGGCGGCGGGTTCGCTCTCGTTCGGTGGCAATCTGACGATCGACGCGGCGCGCGTCTATCCGACGACGCAGACCATCTACACCATTAGTGGCCCAACTTCCGGCAGCGGTATCGGTACGTTAACGATTGGCAGCTCCGCTACTGCGGCCAGCACCCCCGTACTGTCGGCCGGGGGCTCGCTGACCATCGACGTTGCCAATCTGTACATCCAAGGTGCCGTGCAGGCTCCGTTGGGTAATCTGTCGCTCAACGCTTCGAACTCCCTCACTCTTGCGCCCGGAAGCCTGGTTTCCGTCGCCGGCACGGGGCTCGTGCCGTACGGCACCGTCCTCAATGGGACAACTTGGACGTACGGAATCCCCGTCGGCGACACCATTGACCCTGTCTCCAATTACGCGATCGCCTCCTCGAATGGCATCACGATTCCATCGAAGTCGATCACGCTTCAGGCCGGCACCTTGGCTGCAAAGCCAGGCTCGACGATCAACATCTCCGGAGGCGGCGATGTGCTGGGGATGGGTTTTGTTGCCGGCCCCGGCGGCAGTTACGACTGGTCGCAGAATTTTGTCAATGCCGCGCGCAATCCCTTTTTCGCGCTGGTGCCCTCGCAAGGAACGGCCACCGCAGCGTACGATTCGCAGATCTATTCCAATCTGGTCCTGAACACTGGCTTGCCCACCCAGAGCGGTTCGTTTTTCCAGATAGGGCAGACAATTACTATCGCCTCGGGCAGTTCCCTGCCAGCTGGGACTTATACGATCCTGCCCCCGGCTTATGCACTGCTTCCCGGAGCATATGCAGTCGAGGCTGCCGCGGGATATCAAAACCTGCAGCCCGGCAATTTCATCGCGATGCCAGATGGTTCGGCAATTGTCCCCGGTCGCCTGGGCGATGCGGCCGCAGGCATCCTCGCTTCCGAGTGGAGCGGGTTTCGCGTCTATACGAGCGCGCAGTTCCAGACCTTCTCCCAGTTCCAACTCTACCAGGGCAGCAGCTTCCTCTCTGCCCTAGCCAACGCACTTAATCAGGTGGCTCCGCGCGTGGGTCCGGATGCTGGCCAGCTGCAAGTAGCTGCGAATTCGGTTCAGCTAACTTCGTCTATCGAATCCCAGGCGGACTCCTCTGGTCGTGGTGCCGACATTGAAATCGATGTGCCGGAGGTCGTAGTCGCAGATAACGTTGCGGCGAGCGCAACTCCCTCTTCCACACTTACGCTAAGCGCCACGCAACTCACCGCGCTCGGCGCCGAGACCCTGGTGCTCGGCGGGCTAGCGACACGCAGTGACAACGGCGGCGCATCCGGTTCGCCGGGGACGACTCTTGCGGTCATTAACCCCGTCGTATCGAGCTCGGTCAGTATCCAGTCCACGAAGACCCTTTCTGCTGGGGAAATCGTGCTCTCGTCAGCCAATGTTCAGCTTGCCGACGGCGCTCAACTCTTGGCAACCGGCGGCGACGCGGCTGGGACCACACAAATCGTCGCCAACGGCGACGGCGCGCTGCTGTATCTCGGAAGCGTTAGTCAGGCACCGAGCTACGCACGCGTCAACGCGTCCGCCCCGGGCGCGACAGCACAAGGTCAGCTCAACATTGGTGCCGCCCATCTCGCCGGCGGCTCGCTCATCGCTGACGCAAGCGTCGGGCAGAGCTACGACCCTGGCGCAAGCTTTTCGGTCAATGCCGTGAACGTCTCCGCATCCGTCCTGAACCTAGGCAACGTTCCCACAGGCACGCTCGGTGTGGATCTTAGCGCGCAGATTCTCGCCGAATTTGGCAGTGCGAAGTACCTCACGCTGACCGCCTTAGGTGGCATCGACGTCTATGGAAGCACCACGCTCGGCCCGACCAATTCTTCTGGTCAACCGTTGCTTGCGGGAATCACGCTCGTTGGACCGGGCATCGCCGGTTTCGGCGCAAGCACCGACGTCGTAAATTTGAATGCCGGCCAAATCACACTAACGAACCCGGCTGGAGCAGCCATGACCAACACCGGCTCCGGCACGGGCAGCTTGAACATCGCGGCCCAAGCGGGTGGCCCGGCCAGTGGCAACATCGGACTGGGCGGCGCCATTGGTCTTAGCGGTTTCTCAACTGTGAATTTCACCGCGACTGGCGTGCAAGCCTCCGGTACGACCACCGCCGGTACCGGCGATTTCGTATTCACGGGCAGCAGCGGTACGGCCACAAACCTTCAGATCGCAGGCAACGGCTCTGCCTTGAACATTTCCGCAAGCCGCGTCACCGCGCAAAGCGGCGTCAATGCGAGCGTGAACCTTTCCGGAGACCTTGCGATCAGTGCTTCGGGGCCCGCGCCGTCGAGCTACGACTTGTACGATCTGGGGGCCACCTTGACGGTCACGGCCGCAGATATCAATGTCACCGGACGCCTCGATTTTCCATCGGGCGTGGTGAAACTGGCCAGCGCCGGACCCAATGGCATCACCCTCGGCACAGGTGCCTACCTGCGTGTCGCCGGCGTCACGCAAACCTTCGCCTCGACAACTGCGGACTCGGCTGCCGGCAGCATCGCGCTGACAGCAACTAACGGATCGGTGACTGAGGCCGCCGGCGCCACGCTCGACCTTTCCGGCAGCGGGCAGTCGGGCGACGCCGGCAGCTTGAGCATTTCCTCGCCCAACGGCGTGATAACGCTGCAAGGTGCGCTGAACCTGACGCCGGGGGCAAATGGTCTTGCCGCGAACATTTCCCTCGATGCCTCGAACCTGGCCAACGCCGATGCACTGGTTAATGCCATCGCCAGTGCAGCCGGCGGTAGTGTGCTCAACTCGGTTAGCCTACGTGCCCGCAGTGGCGATATCACACTGAGCAGCGCCAACGGCAACACTCCTGCTTCCACCATCCGCGCCGGAAATATCGTCTTGGAAGCTGATGGAACGGGTGGCGCGACCGATGGCTCCATCAACATGAATGGCGTTCTCGACGCGAGCGGAGTTTCCGGTGGTCAGATCGCTCTATATGCCAACGACCAGATCACGCTCGGTGGAACGATCGACGTGCACGCCAGCGGTTCCGGACAGGCCGGCGGTACGGCGTTACTTTCTGCTCGGGTCAATGCGAACCCATCTGCACCGACCACCCTGGATGCCGTCCTCATTCAGTCGGGGGCGAACATCAATCTGAGCGGCGGCCCAACCGGGACGGATGGCACGCTCATTTTGCGCTCGGTCGTAAACGCGAGCGGAAGCGACGTCGACATTGCCGCGATCCCGCTCGGGGCAATCACCTCGACGAACAATGCGCTTGCCAACAACAATCAGCCGGCTCCCAACATCGTTGTGCAGGCGGTCACGGTGAATTCCAGCTCCGGTCCATTGACCCTCGATCAGACCTTCTGGTCCAACGAATCGGCTGCGCTCACGACGTTTATGAGCGCCACCAACGTTACCAACATCACAACCCGCCTTCTGGGCTCAAGCACCGCGGACGCGAATTTCCACCTGCAACCGGGTCTGCAGATCGAGAGCGCGGGGAGCATCACTGTAGCCAACCCGGTCGATTTCTCGACTGGTCTGACCAACGTGAACACCGGCAGCGGCACGTTCACCTGGCGGTATGGCGGTAGCACGCTTGCGACCAGCCAGCCGGGCGAGCTCACCCTGATTGCCGGCGGTGATTTGAACATACAAGCCAACATCAGCGACGGCGTCGCCACGACCACGGACTCAGCCGGCAATCCTTTTGTGAAGGCTTGGAGCGGTGGCACAAGCTGGAGCTACGTCCTCACCGCGGGGGGAGATTTGTCGGCCAGCAACCCGAACCAGACAATTGCTGGCGCGGGCAGCCTCTATATCGGGACAGCGGCCGAACCGGGCGTTGCCGTACGGACCGGAACAGGCTCCATCAATTTAAATGCCGGTGAAAACGTCGTGCTCAATAACGGCCCCGGGCAGCAGGACAACGTCGTTTACACGGCCGGCGTCGCCAGTGTGTCGCTGCCCCACTTTGCCACACTTCCTATGGATGACGTTTACGGGGAGTACACGACCACCTACAAACCCGTGATCACCCAGTCCGGGGGTAATCTGACTGTCGTCGCGCAGAATGACATTTTCGGTACGGACACAGCCGGGGACAACCAGGACGGCAGCTGGCAGGCCGTCAACCAATGGCTGTTCCGTACCGGCTACGGTACCTCCACGTCGCCAGCGGCCTGGTGGAGCGACCTTAACAGCTTTCAGCAGGGCTTCGGCGCTTTGGGTGGCGGCAATCTGAACCTCACGGCTGGCGGTGACATCATCCGAGTAGGCGCCGTCGTCCCGACCAGCGGCTACGTTTTGAACGGTTCGGTCTTTTCCTACAACTCCGGATCTCTGAACGTCACAGCCGGCGGCTCGATCGTTCAAGGCTTCTATTACGACGAGGCCGGAACGGCAACCTTGCGCGCAGCTTCATTAGAGTCGAACGGCGCTGCGACCTCGTTCGTGCAGAACGTTGCACTTGCGCAAGGCGACGGTACCTTCAGCATCATCACCCGTGAGGGCGCCGAATTTGCTATCCCCTTTAATCCCACCGTAAATTCCGCGTCCGCGAACCTCACCGCGGTCACGGGCAGCAATGTTTTCTTCACTTTTGGACCCGGCACAAGTTTTAATGTTCAAAGTGCATCAGGCAGCATCGTCGCTTTCAATCCCCAGTTAAACAGCTCGAGCACGAGCGGCGATTCGAGCTCAATCACCCTGCTTTCCTCCAACGCTGCAGCGAATCTGCTTTTCGCTCCGACGAACGTCTACCTGACAGCATTCGGCGGCAACATAACCGCGGGTGGCAACAACAATGGTTTCTGGACAACTGGAATCGAGCAATATCCGGATGCGAAGGGGCAACTAAGCCTTCTGGCAAACGGCAGCATCTCGCAGTTCGGCTGGTACATGTCGCAAGCGGACGCGAGCACGCTGCCGACCGCCAGCGCGCCCATCCCGGATGCGACGATTTTCGACCTGACCACACCTTTGGCGTCCTCTACAACCCTGCATGCTAACGACGCATCAACTGCCGAGATCGTCACCCGTAACGGTGATCTAAGCAATTCGTCGTTCAATCTCCCAAAAACCACCGAGATCTCTGTTGGCGGCGACATCGGGCCGCAAGTCGTTCTCGATATCCAGAACTCCAATGCAAACAGCCTGACCAGCATTTCGGCCGCCGGCCAGATCAACTTGACCTCCGGCACGCCTTACGACAGCATTCTCATCGCTGGCCAGGGAACCGCGCAGATTATTAGCGGTGGTGCGATGAACCTAGGTACCGATGGCGACGGTATTCTCTCCCTAGGTAACGAACAGAACACCCGCCTTCCCCCCTTGGGCGCGAGTCTGATCGTAGCAGCCGGCACAGGTACCACCTCCCTCGCCAACGCTGTGGTCGCGGCCCTGCCCAATTATCTGAACTTGATCGATAACTACGTTCGGTACGATGCGTTCGCCGCCGCAGGCAACGGCTCGGCAACCTTGAACCAACAGGTGATCGCCACCTTGAGCGCAGATGCGAGCATGAGTGCGTTGGTGCAGGCGCTCAATGCCGGTTTGGCCGCCCGCAGCTCGGTCAACGATCCATCCTCGGAGTTCAATCAACTTGTCGGCCAGTTGACCCCAGGGCAGCTCGCGCTAGGCGCGCTCAAGCTTGCAGCGGCAATCCAGACGGTCGCCAACGCCCAATTCATCAACTCGGCCAACACCGACACCTTTGCACCCGCGTACGCGGCCTTCGACGATTTGTTCCCCAACCTAGCGGCGTCGGCGAACGTCATTAAATATTTCGTACAGAACAATCCGTTTGTGGCTGCGGGAAGCTCGGCAAACGGCATGCTTGCCAGCGTTTTACAGGATTTACCGACGGCGCTGGCTTCAGTGATTGAGCTCGGCCTATCCGACCCGTCTTCCGTCAATAATCCGGCGTCCCCGTTTTCCCAAGCCCTTTCGGCCATCGACGCCACCGCCCTGCAATCTGATGCGCGCGCGTTGCTCGCGAGCGTATTGACGGTTGCAGGCCAAAGCCGCAACACGCTCGCCGCGAACGGCCAGTTGACGTCTAACGGCTCTCCATACGCCACGGCGCTGACGCGGTTAGCCAACGCTTTCACTCCCCAGACCACCAACGGCTTAAACGACTTGCAAATGGAGCACAGCGAGATCGAGACGGAGCAGACGGGCTCGCTGGCAATCCTCGTACCACAGGGCAGTATCAACGTCGGCCAGGCGAACGCCCCGGTGCTTGATACGTACGCGGCCGAGAAGACGGCTTCCCAGCTTGGCATCTACACACTGGGTGGCGGGGACATCATCGGGCTCGTACGCAACGACTTCAACGTCTACCAGTCCCGCGTTTTCACGGTGGCAGGCGGCAACATCACGCTATGGTCATCGCAAGGCAACGTCGACGCCGGCAACGGCCCGCGCGACGTCACCGTCTCGTCCCCGCCCGTGCTTGAGACCGACCCCAATACCGGCATCGAGTACCTCAACTTGGGTGCCGTGGTCAGCGGTAGTGGCATCGGTGCTCTTGAAACGAGCCCCGACCAACCTCCAAGCAACATCAACCTTATGGCACCCGCCGGCTACATCGACGCGGGAGAGGCCGGCATCCGGGCGCAGACGGGCAAGGTGCTGCTCGGCACCAACCTCGTGCTCAATGCGAGCAACATCCAGGCGGCAAGCGGCATCAGCGGGGGAGCCGTGGTCGCGGCCCCTCCCCCGCCACCTCCGCCTTCTACCGGTCTATCCGCGAGTGACAAAGTAGTGGAGGATGCGCAACGCGAGGCGCTAGCGGAGCAACTCGCGGGGGAACAGCGGGCCGCCGGCCAGATGCAGATGCGCGTGAGAGGTGAGTTCCTGGGCTTCGAGCGCGAATGTGCACCCGATGACAAGGAATGTATTTCGGCAAAGGAGCAGCCGCAAAACTGATGTGTCACATTGGGGCAGCTTTCCGTGGTCAAGCTCGGCGGCTTTTCGGGGCTTTTCGTGCGCTGGGCTTTTCGCTTCGTCCTTCCACCGTTGGGATGCTGTGTCCTTGCAATCGCGGGATCCGCGGCGTTCGCGCAGCAGACGCCGGGGAGCAAGCCTGACCCGGCCTTTGACGTGCTGGAGTTTCGCGTCGAAGGCAATAGCGTATTGTCAGCGAGAGAAATCGAACGCGCCGTGACGCCATTTCTAGGCGAGAAGCGCCATTTCTCGGACGTTGAGGCAGCTCGCAAGGCCTTGGAGGACACCTACCAAAAGGCCGGATATCAGACAGTGTTCGTCGACATCCCGGAACAGCGTGTCACCGAGGGTGTGGTTCGGCTGCATGTGCTGGAGGGCAAGGTCGGACAGCAGCGCGTCACCGGCAGCCGGTATTACGAGCAGGGGCAGATTCGAGCGGGCGTGCCTGAACTGGCTAGTGGAAGCGTTCCGAATTTCAATGCGATGCAGCAGCAGCTGGCGCAATTGAACAGATCGGCGGATCGGCAAGTGTCACCCATTTTGACGCCTGGCCGCACCCCCGGTACGGTCGACGTAAATCTCTCGGTCAAAGACCAGCTGCCCTTGCACGGCGACATTGAGGACGACAACTACGCTTCGCCGTTCACCACGGCCGACCGCGCCAACGTCTCTCTTCACTATGACAACTTGTGGCAACTGCAGCACAGCCTGGCGCTGAGCTACCAGGTTGCGCCAGAAAAACCCAGCGAAACAAACGTTTTGTACGGAACCTATCTGTGGCGGTTTTCCGGCAGCGACAACGTAGTTTCCTTGTACGGCATTCGATCCAACAGCGATGTGGCGGTCGTTGGCAGTGCCACAATCTTGGGCAATGCCAAAATCGCCGGCGCGCGCTGGATCGATCCCCTTGGAAGCGGCAACGGGGAGGATCTGACTTACTTTCATTCATTTACCTTTGGAATAGACCGAAAGGATTTCGCACAGACCAATATCAGTGCCCAGACCGCCGGACTGACGGTGCTGCCCGAGATCACCTATTACCCTCTTGCAGCAAACTATGGGGCAACTTTCGTCCACTCCCATTCCACGGAGCAGTTCTCCTTTGGCCTCGTGACCGCGCCAAGAAGTCTATTTGGCAACACCGACGCCAAGTTCCAAAGCCGTCGCGTACTGGGCGACGCAAGCTTCATGATCTGGAAATGGGATGGCTTTTGGGACGAAATACTCTCGCGTCGTTGGAGCCTGTACGCACACCTTGCCGGACAGTGGACCGCCGACCCGCTAATTCCAAACGAGCAGTTCATTACTGGCGGTGCGGGAAGCGTGCGCGGCTACCGCGAATCTGAAATCAGCGGCGACCGGGGCACCAACGCTACGCTGGAGATGCGCTGGTACACGCATGCACGCGCCAGCACGGCACCAACTGCGGAGTCGGTCTACCTTTGTGCATTTGCCGATGGCGCACAGGCATACCTCGTGGAGCCAGCTGGCCCCCAGATCTCCGAGATCAGCATCGCATCCATGGGCTTGGGGCTGCACGGCCAAGGCTGGCATGGGTTGCACTTTGCATTCGATCTTGCCAAAGCCCTGCGCGAGGGCGGTCGCGGTGTCAACGCTCCCATCACCCCGCAGGGTGCAGTTCGACTAGACGCAAGCCTTGGCTACGGCTTTTGAACTCCCTCCTGCGTAGGGTCACGTTCGACGGCGACTCAGCAAAGGGAACCTGCCGCGACCCCACTACCGCCCGACGCTGGCGCATTGCTCAGCAAGCGCATGGCAATTGCCTTGGTCACCGCCTGCGTGCGATTGCTGGCCTGCAGCTTGCGCAGTATGCGCTGGATATGGTTCTTGACGGTAAGCGGGCTAATCGAAAGCACCATGCCAATTTCGTGGTTGCTCTTGCCTTCGCGTACCCAATGCAAAATCTCCACTTCGCGCTCTGATAAGGCACCGTCGGGCGGCTCAGAACTTACGGACACAGGCGTTCTGTCACGGGTAAGAGCCCGGCAGTAGGCACTAAACACGTACGGCACCACCAAGGATGCAATGCCTGCCTCGCGAGCGCCAGGCGGCGTGTGCAGGGAAACGAAAGCGAAAAATCCGTGTGCGCCGACATTGGATTGCTCGAAAGGGATGCCATGGGCCAATGTTGGACCCATCCCCAAATTCTCCAGTGCCAAAAGCAAAGGCGCGTGCTGCGGTGTTTGACTGCTTACCGCGAGCGGCTCGGAACCGTGTTCGCGCCAGGTCTCCAAAAGGTGTATCGCTACGCCATCGCGCGGATGACATAGTCTCGAGAGTGCAGAAGTCGGCAGTGGCACATTGTGAAAGTAATCAAAGAAGATTCCCGTGCCGTTGCCGCGCGGCAGCCCGCAAACCAAAACACCATGAGGCAAAAGGCTTTGCAAGCGCCCTTGCGTCCACGAGAAAAACTGAAAACGCCGTCGTACCGTAACCGCGTCGGTGATTGCCGCAAGCAAGAACGTGGCATCTTGCCCCGAAAGCCGCACCGGCTCGGCTGACGCCTCGCTACCGGCGCTCCACTCACCTGCAGCTCCGAAGTCAGTACGCATTGGCGTGCCGAAACACAATTGCGGCGGTTTTCAGCAAAATGACGAAATCAAACCCCAAGGACCAACGCCTCAGGTAATCAATATCGTGTTCGATGCGCTGGCGCATCTTCTCTACTGACTCGGTCTCCCCGCGCAAACCATTGACCTGCGCCCAGCCAGTGATTCCAGGCTTGACTTTGTGCCGTACCATGTAACCCTTGATAAGACGCCGATATTCCTCGTTGTGCGCGACGGCATGCGGGCGCGGACCAACTAGGCTCATCGATCCTGCCAACACATTAAAAAGTTGCGGCAATTCATCGAGCGACGTTCGCCGCAAGAACGCTCCAAGGGGTGTGACCCGCCAATCGTCGCGCGTGGCCTGGCGCACTTGCATGCCGTCCTCAACCACAGTCATTGTGCGAAATTTCCAGACGATAATCTGGCGACCATCCAATCCGTAGCGACGTTGCCGAAACAAAATCGGGCCGCGCGGCCCGAACTTGATGCCGATGGCAATCGCAAGCATCAAGGGCGAAAGCACCACTAAGGCCAAACTACTGATCACAATGTCAAAAATGCGCTTTAAGAGCGCGTCCGTACCCACGATCGGCGAATCGCACACGGCCATCACCGGCATGCCGTTGATATCGTCAATGCGTGCATTGATCAAATCGGTGATGAAGATGTCGGGTACAAAATAGACCGACGCCGTAGTGTCTTTGATTTCGTCAAGGAGCTTTAGCAGGCGCGGTTGCGCTGCCATCGGCAATGCGATAAACACTGCTTCGACACGATTGGACTTAACAAAGCACGAGGCTGCATCAATCGGTCCAAGCAGCTGGCCGCGGGCATCGGCTGGTTCCCTGAGCGCGCGGACTGCCTGGCTTCTCTCATCACTATGCGTCACTCCTAGAGCCCGAGGGGACGCATCGCCATATGGCGCGTCGGTGCTTGCAACACCCGCCCCGCGCCCCTCTAGATCGGCGACCGTTT
>Ga0187772_10001676_pt1 | contig 10660 bp, 5 predicted proteins | sample 0116_SJ02_MP15_2_FD_133137 | JGI IMG/M metagenome (GOLD analysis project Ga0187772, IMG submission 133137) | Tropical peat soil microbial communities from peatlands in Department of Meta, Colombia - 0116_SJ02_MP15_20_MG | ecosystem: Environmental > Terrestrial > Soil > Wetlands > Peat | place... | reverse complement strand
TGATCTCGTGACGAACGAGAAGTTCGGCAATTTCGAGCTCGAGCTCGAGTGGAAGATCGGCAAGGAAGGCAACAGCGGCATCTTCTACCGCGGCACGCGCGAGTACGACCACATCTACTGGAGCGCACCGGAGTACCAGCTGCTCGATGACGCCAACACCGAGGACGGCAAGAGCCCGCTCACCGCCGCCGGCTCCGACTACGCGCTCTACGGCGTGCCGGCCGGTGTGGCGAAGCCCTATGACCACTGGAACAAGACGCGGCTCGTCGTGCGCGGCAATCACGTCGAGCACTGGCTGAACGGCGTCAAGGTGGTCGAATATGAGTTCGGCAGTGATGACTGGAAGAAGCGGGTGGCGGGGAGCAAATTCTCCAGGTATCCGAACTACGGACTTGCATCGAGCGGCCTTATCGGCATTCAGGGCGATCACCCCGGAGCACTCGAAGTGCGCAACATCCGCATCCGTGAGCTGAAATGAAATTCAATCTGACCTTCGGCGGGACGGGGCCGGCACCGCGGGAGCCGGCCGTGGGCGCTCCTGCGGTCGTGCCCGTGCTGCGGCCGGCCGACCTGTTTCCGACCCGGGTCTGGCAGGCGCAGCTCGATGCTCTCGACCGTTACCGGCCCCGGTGGATCGAGGAAGTCCTGGCGATGCGCGCGGCCGATCCCGAGCCTGCCGGACGCACGGTGCGCGCCGGCTGGAACAGCAAGGACATGGCGGTGCTCGAGCGCCCGAGCTTTGCCCCGCTGCGCGGCGCCATCCGTGCCGCCTGCGCGAGCGCGCTCGCCGAAATGGGCCAGGAGGGGCGCGAGTTCGAGCTGCAGTCCTGGATCAATCTCCATGACCACGGGGGCTTCAACTTCCTGCACCTGCACGAGGGGTCGCTGCTCTCCGGGAGCTTCTATCTCAGCGTGCCCCCCGGATCGGGAGACTTCGTGTTCCGCGATCCGCGCCCGGGCGTGATCCACGGCTACGTGAAGGGCGCCGTGGTCAACGGCCACACCGACATCCACCTGACGCCGAGTGCGGGGCTGGTGGTGCTCTTTCCCTGCTGGATGGAGCACTACGTCGAGACGCATGAGGGCGATGAGCCGCGCATCACGATCGCATTCAACGCCAATCCGCCCGGCGGCGAGCCTCCGGCCAAGCCCACATAAGGGCTGCCAGCCTTTTCAGCCGGTCAACCAGGCACCACGTCGAAGGCGACGGTGAGGCGCGGCTGCTCGCTCGCGAAAGGCACGGTACCGTGCCAGAAATACGACGGGAACAGCACCAGCATGCCGGGCTCCGGGCGCACGATGTGCTGCGGCGGCAGCGGCGGTGTCGTCAGGAGGCCGGGCTCGGCGAAGGTCAGCGCGCCCTCCCGGCTCTCGGGGTCCCGCATGCAGTCGGGCAGCTCGATGTAGCAGGCGGATGAGATCCAGCCGCGTGGATGGGTATGGTTGGTATGGAAGCCCGAGGAGCGCAGCCGCACCGACCAGGCGCCGTTGAAGCGCCAGCGGCCGCTGTTGCGGCGTCGGAGCGGATCAGAGCCGTGGCCAATGTGCTTCAGGTACTGCTCGATCGGCGCCGCGAAGGCCTGGAAAAGTGCGCGAATCGCCGGATCCTTGTTGCGCGAGAGGTCCTGCGTCGTCTCCGTGCCATGGCGCAGGGACTGAAAGAGCAGCGCGTGCCCCCTTGGGTCGTGCAGCCGGTTGAGACTCGTGCTCAAGTCGCGGAGGAAGCTCGCGAGATCGCTCCAGGGCGCCGGCGCGCGCAACTCGCACGGCATGACGAGGCGCGGGTAGTCGCAGAGCTGCTCGTAGCGCGCATCTCCCAGCATGCGCCAGGCCGTGGTCTCGAGCGCGATGAAGTACTGATCGTCCGGATCGTTGGCGAGCAGCGTGGCGCATTCGGCGAGTGCTCCCTGCGGGTCGCCCACGCCGAGGCGCGCCGCGGCCAGCAGGGCGTGCGCGGGGGCACTGCCCGGCATCATGCGCAGCGCGCGCTCGGCGAGCGCCACGGCGGTTGCGGGCTCGAAATCGAGTGCCGCAAGCCCGGTGCGGACCAGGAGCGTCGGCGGCGCCTGAGCGCGCGCTGCCCGCGGGGCGAGACAGGCGTAGCCGGCACGTGCATCGCCGGCCCCCTGGAGAATCGCCGCCTTCGCAGCCCAGAGCGCGTCACCGTTCGGGGACTTCGCGAGCACCTCGTCCAATGAGGCGGTGGCCTGTCCGAGATCGCCGCTGCGCATCCACACGAGCTGCGCGAGCGCTTGGTGCGCGTCGATCAGACGCGGCTCGAGCGCCAGGCACTCGCGCAGTGCGCTCTCGGCGCGCTCGAGCCCGATCCCCTGAGCGATCAGGCTGCGCGCGTAGGTGTTGAGGAGAGCGGCGCCCTTGTGACCGCGCGCGAGCGCCTGTTCGGCCACGCGGCCGGCTTCTTCGTGCTGACCCGTCGAGTTGAGCGCCAGCGCGAGCGCCTGCGGCGCGACGGGGTGAGTGGGTGCCACGCTGGCCATGTGCCGATAGCCCGCTACGGCCTCCTGGCCGCGGCCTGTAGCCACGAGCGCTGCGACGTGCTGGGCGGCGAGCTCCGCGTCCGCCCGCCCGCTCTCGGCGAGCGGCGCCGCGACCGCGAGGGCCTCGGCCGGGCGGCCGCTGTCGTTGTAATGGCGGGCCAGAAGCAATGCGGCGCGCGGGTAGGGTGGCGAGCCTGCGGCGGCGCGCTTCAGGAGCGGCTCGGCCTCCGTACCGCGGCCAGAGGCGAGCAGGAGCTCGCCGAGGCTCGCGAGGGTCGGCGTCCATTTGGGATCGAGGGCGAGCGCCTTGCGCAGCAGCGTCTCGGCGCCCGCGACATCCCCGAGCGCCTGGCGCGTGCCCGCGAGGAGCCGCAGCCCTTCGACGAAATCCGGATGCGCCGCGACGATCACCGCCAGCTCGCTCTGCGCGGTAAGGAAGTCCCCGGACTTGAGCAGGCCGTCGATGCGCCGCATGGCGCCGGTGAGCTCGGGGGTCATCGCGGTCATGGGTAGCGATGCTACCGCAGAAAAAGAAAACCCCCTCGCACCGGCTGGTGCGAGGGGGTAACAGCTACGTCTTTACCACTTGTACTTGGCAGTGAAGTTGACCTCACGACCCTCGATCGGGCGGGCCAGCAGCAGGCCACCGAGACCGACCGCCTCGCCGAAGACGCGCGCGTTGCCTTCCGTGAGTCCGATCTGGTTGGTGAGGTTGGTTCCCTGAATGCGGAACTCCCAGTTGCTGCCCACATTGGCGATCAAGCCGGCGCCCAGCATGTAGTAGGTGCCGAGGGGCTGCAGACCGGCGAGATCCTCGTAGCGCTGCCCGACGTACTCGTAGGTCACGAAGCCGGTGATATCGCCCCAGCCCGCCGGAACCGTATAGCTCGGGGTCAGGCGGAACTGCCATTTCGGCTGGCGCTGCAGCGGTGCGCCGTCGATGTTGCCGCACGCCGGCTGGCCGAGAACGGTCGTGTAGGGAATACACCCCGTGTAATCCGTGTAGTGACCGTCCATGTAGTCACCGACCAGGCGGATGTTGAGGCCCGTCACCGGCGTCACGCTGGCGACGAAGTCGAGGCCGTGGGAGGTGGCACCGTAGATCAGAGTCTCGCCCGTAATCGGCGAGCCGGTGCTGGTCGAGGGCGTGTACTGCAGGCCGGTGAAGTCGCGCTGGTAGATGCTGACGTCCACGTACGCGTATGTGTTCTGGAACTTGAAGCCGCCCTCGTAGTTATTGACGGTCTCGAGCGGCGCGTACTTGCCGTGGGCGCCACGAATGTTGTTGTCGAAGTCGTCGTAGTGCACACCATTATTGACGCGCACGTAGGCGCTCATGTAGTTGGTGAACTCGTAGTTGGCGCCGAGGGTCCAGGTGACCTTGCTCTTCTCGTAGTGCTCATAGTCGTAGGTCCCATTGCACACCGGCACGGCGTTGTCATACAGGTCGGTGGCGGCTCCGAGCTGCGTGGCGCTCGTGTTGCAGGTGCGCTGGTGGACGTTGATGTTCTCAAGCCGCAGGCCGGCATCGAGCAGCCACGGATCGATCTTCCAGGAGTCCGACAGGAAGCCGGCGATGTTCAGCGCGTCGCCATGCGCCAGGATGTTGTAGTTGCCGTTGTCGTTCACGAAGCCCTGCGGGCTCGAGAGGTTGTACACCGTCCCGGTCACGGGCTGCGTGTACTGCAGCGTGATCGGCGTGGCGTTCGGCGTATTGGTCATCAGCATCTGGTTGCCGAGCGACCAGTTGTCGTTGTCGGAGTAGTCGGCCAGATATACGCCACCGGTGAGCGTATCGCCGGCGAAGATCTCGCGGCTGGCGCGGAACTCGTCGGTGATGCTCTGCAGCGACTTCTGGATGAACCACCAGCCCTGCTGGATGACGCTCGTGCCGAGCGGCACCACGGTGCCGTTGGGATACTTGGCCACGACAGTCCCTGGCTGCAGGCCCTGGCTGACGGCGGCCCCGTTGCTGCCGTTAAGGGTCGGAATGCCGGCGGCGTTCAGGCCCCAGATATTGCTGGTGTCCTGGGGAACACCGCCGACGCAGTAGCCCGTCGGCGCCGGCGCGTTGCAGGCGTACAGGTAGTAGCTCAACTGCTTCGGATTCGGACCCGAGAACAGCGCGTTGGTGTCCAGCCCGCCGCCGTCGATCATGAAGCTGTTGGCGAGCGCCCAGTCGTTGATCTTCTGGTTCCACTTGACGCCGAAGTAGTAGAGCTGACTGCCGCGGCCGTTGGCGAGGTTGCCCTCTTCCCAGCCGCCAGCAGGGTTCGGCAGACTCACGTTCTGGATGGCGTAGCTGCCGTAGGAGGCGTTCAGCGGGCTGAAGCCCGGATAGCCCGAGACGGAGCCGTTGGCGCTTTCGATCACGGGGATCGGCACCATGAACTGGTCCTTCTCATCGAGCACCCGTCCCCAGATCATGATTGAGCCGTTATCGAGATCCTTGCTGAGGGTTGCGGAAAGCTGGCCGCCGAGGTCCGACGGAAACTGGGGTGGACGCACTCCGTCATCATCGATGTAGAAGCCGCCGATGCTCGCTTTCCAGCCGTTGCCGACCGGCCCGCCGTAGAACATGTCGGTGCGCCACAGCCCCTCGTTGCCGTAGGTGGCGGAGATCGACCCGCTAGGCGTATCGGTGCCGCGCTTGAGGATGAAGTTCGCCTGGGCGCCCATCTGCGCCGGCCCGTAGATGGCGCTCGGGCCGCCCTGTACCACCTCGACGCGCTCGATGGTGTCATCGACGCGGAACAGCGAGCTCGAGTCCATGAAGGACAGCGAGGGCATGCCGAACATCGGCAAGCCTTCGATCATGTTGGTGAAGAACGGCGCGTCGCCGCCGGACGGGAAGCCGGCAACCTCGATGTTGGCGCCGGTCTGACCGCCCGAGGATTCCGGCCAGATGCCCGGCGACACCTTGAGCAGATCCGCCGTGCTCTTGGGGTTCTGCTCCTTGATCATTTCCGCATCGACCGAGACGATGTTATAGCTCGCGTCGAGCTTCTTCACGCCGGTGGCGGTGGCGGTGACGACCACTTCCTGCAGCGACTCGCCGCCCGGCGCCGCCGGGGTCTCGGCGGCTGGCTGAGCCTGGTCCGCTGCGTAGGCGACGTGGCCCGCGGTGCCGTAGAGAATCGCGGCCACCGCGGCGCCGATCAGCGGCCGGCGCGGGAATGCTGCGGTTACGGGCAGGTCAGCTGCTGACGAAGTGGAAGCTTGTCGGGCCAGCCGAGCACTCCGGCGGAGTGCCTTGTTGCTTTTCACTCTCATGGACGGTCCCCTCCCGATGGGTGAAGCAGAAAGATGAAGCTGAGAAGCAGGTGTGAAGCGAGTCAGAACCTCGGCGTTGATCGTTCTTGAACTTTAATGGAACTGTAATGCGAACGATTCGCGGAGACAAGTGCGTGTCGCAAATCTACAACGCTTCGGAGAGCGAGCGGAGCATGGAGCGGAAGCTCGAAGTCAACAGGCCATCCCGCAGCCGACGGCGGCGCGGCAGCGCTACATCAATCCCGCTGCATTGCCGCAGAGATCAAACAGCATGGAGGCGCCAGGGGCGTTGCGCGGCCCCAACAGGCATGGCCGGCGGGGTGAGGCGAGTATTGTTCTCGACCAGTGGCCGGTGGAACGCCCAGAACGAAAACGGAGTCGAAAACTCAAGGCGAGCACGGAGGTGCAACATGCTCAGCGCGGATCCAGGAAAGCGTCTTCAGGGGAGCTGTGTGGCTATTGCGGCAGCGCTTGCATTGACCTCCGCGGCGGCCTGGGGCGGTCCCGCGCAGACGTCCGCGGGATCCGAGCCCGCGGTGTGGGTGCCGAAGGTGCTCACCTTCACCTACCGCGGCTTTACGACCAAGTACACCTGCGATGCGCTGCGTACCAAGATGAAGACCTACCTGCTCGAGCTCGGCGCTCGTCCCGACCTGCAGGTCCGGACCTGGGGCTGCACGCAGCCCGTCGCGCCGGATGTCTTTCCGGGTGTCACCGTGCAGATGAACGTGCTGCAGCCGGCGGCCTCGGCCGCTCCGGCGATGACGGCGCAGTGGAAGAGAGTCGACCTCCTCGCCAACCGCAACCCGCTCGACGCCGCCGCGGATTGCGAGCTCATCTCGCAGATCAAGCTCGAGGTCTTGCCGCTCTTCACGGCGCGCAACGTCGACTATCAGGCCACCTGCTCGCGCGGCCAGATTCAGCCCGGAGCCACACGGCTGACCGCCGAGGTGCTGGTCGCGGACTCGGGCGCGGCTACCGCAGCGCACTGAGGCTGAGTTAGCGTAAGGTCCAGGTGAATCCCGGCGGGCGGGACAGGGGCCTTACGCGCATGTGCACTCACCGCACTCTCAGCGTCGCGACGGCCGGGGCCGTTCTCGGTCTGGCACTGACTCTGCCCTGCGGCGCGCAGCCCTCGGGCGGCCCGACCACAGTCGGCGCCGGCAACGCCCGCTTCGAGTTCCTGACCCCGACGCTCGTGCGACTCGAGTACTCGGCGTCCGGCGCTTTCGTCGACGCGCCGACCGCGGTCATAGAGAAGCGCGACTGGCCGGCTGTTACCGTCGACTCCCGCGAGCAGGATGGCTGGCTGAGCGCCACGAGCGGTGCCCTCACGCTGCGTTACCGGCTGCGCTCGGGCGCTTTCACGGCCGCGAATCTGGAGGTGCGCTGGAAGGATCGCGCGGGCGCGGAACACCGCTGGCACCCCGGCGACGTGGACGCCGGCAATCTCGGCGGACTCAACTATTCGTTGGACAACATCCGTGCGGCGAACCTGCCGCGGGACGGTATGGATCTCGAGAGCCCGGTCGATGATTCCATTCCGGGGATCGACCTGGTGCTGCCCAGGGCGCAGCCGGGGCTCCTCAGCCGCAGCGGTTACGCGCTCATCGACGACAGCGAGACTCCGGTGTGGAACGCGGCGCGCCGGTGGATCGAGCCACGCAAGGCGACGGGACAGGACTGGTATCTCTTCACCTACGACCGCGATTACCAGCGCGTGCTCGAGGAGTACGCCGAGCTGTGCGGATCCATTCCGATGATTCCGCGCTTCGTCCTCGGACCGCAGATCACCGATTTCAACTTCGAGTACTTTCCCGAGAGCGCCGAGTCGCGGCGGCCGGATTTCGCGCGCTACGACCAGCAGTACCTCTTGGGCGAGGTGGCGCGGATGCGCGCCGACCACGTTCCTTTCGACACGCTCGTTCTCGATTTCGCCTGGCACAACTACGGCTGGGATGGCGGCTATGACTGGAGCCCGCTGTTCCCGCAGCCGCTCGAGCTCATGCGCGCTCTGCACGAGCGCGGCGTGAAGCTCAGCCTCAATGACCACCCGGGCTACATCCACACCGACGAGAGCATCCTGTCGTTCAATGACAGTCACGCACCCGAGGTGCTCGCCGCGCTCGGCCGGGCACCGCCCGCGAAACCAGGCTTCGACCTCGACGTCTCCAGGGGATGGACGTTTTCCCCCGAGCCTCGCCGCGGGCACTGGAAGCCGATCGGCATCGGGCTACCGTGGGAGGAGCAGGGCTACGCCGCTTACCGGGGTGTCGGCTGGTACCGGACGTCGGTGCATCTGCCGGCGCAACTCCCCGCGAAGCTCTATCTCTACGTCGACGAGGTGGCGAAGAGCTACAGCGTGTTGTTCAACAGCAAGGAGGTTGAGCCCAGCCCGATCCACTGGCCGCAGCGCCTCACGTATTCCGATATCACGGCCGGCGTCGTGGCCGGCGCGGACAACGAGATCCTGCTGCGCGTCGAGCCGGACCCCGCAGTCCGGCGCGAGCCGCGCGACGGTGTCCTCATGGGTCCGGTTGCAATCCGGGACGTCGTGCCGCCCGCGCGCATCTATTTCGACCTGTCGAACGAGAAGCAGGCCGATGTCTTCATGCGTTACCTCCACGGCCCGCTCATGAGCCAAGGCGTGGAGCTCTGGTGGGTCGACGGCGGCAGCGGCTCGGTCGACATGCCGGGACTCAACAAGCAGCTCTGGACCAACAAGGTCTTCTACGACTATTCCGCGCAGGCTACAGCTAAGCGCGCCTTCATTCTCGGGCGCTACGGCGACTGGGGCAGCGAGCGCTATCCCGGGTTCTTCACCGGCGACACTTACTCCGAATGGCCGGTGCTGGCCTACGAGGTGGCATTCTCCGTGCGCGGCGGCAACGTGCTCGTTCCCTGGATCAGTCACGACATCGGCGGATTCCACGGCCGGCGGATCGACTTCGACCTGTACGCGCGCTGGATCGAGTTTGGCGCGTTCAGCGGCATCCTGCGCCTGCACAGTGCGCACGAGAACCCGCGCGAAGGAAATGTGCGCATGCCGTGGACCTATGGACAGAAGGGGGTGGAGCTGATGCGCCGGTACTTTACGCTGCGCACGCAGCTCATCCCTTACATCTATAGCTATGCCTGGCGCGCGCACCGGGAGTCGCTGCCGGTCCTGAGCCCACTCTACCTCGAGTACCCGGATGTCGAGGAAGCCTATCGACACCCGCATGAATATTTCTTCGGCAGCGAGATGCTAGTCGCTCCGGTGATCACGGCGGACGGCCGGCAGACTATCTGGCTGCCGCCGGGCGACTGGCTCGGTTTCCTCGACGGCCGACGTTACCAGGGGGGCGGTAGCTTCACCGCGCGGTACGCGGTGGAGGACACACCGGTGTTCGTGCGCGCGGGAGCCATCGTCCCCGAGCAGCGCCCGAGTGAGTATTCGGATCAGCGGCCGCTCGATGCGCTGATTCTCAATGTGTATGGATCAGGGCAAGGGCATTTCGAGCTTTACGAGGACGACGGGGAATCGCTGCACCCGGATGAGGCCGGGCAGCACGCGCTCACGGCCATGCGCGGCACGCTCGGCGCCGACGGCGTGCATCATCTCGTCATCGAGCCCGCGCAGGGTGCCTATCCCGGTCAGCCGCAGCAGCGCTGCTACGAGCTGCGCCTGCATGGCAGCGCGAAGCCGGCGTCGATCTCCGTCAACGGCGCGCAGGCGGGCCACTGGAGCTGGGATTCCGCGCACGCGATCGCCTCCTTTCAGGTCCCGAGCCGCTCGATCCACGAGCGGCTCGATATCGCGTGGCGCTAGCGTGCGTCTCAGGCCGAGACCGTCAGGAAGGTCGAATACTCTTCTGCGTCGATCGCGACGTATGGCAGGAACGTAAGCGGCGCGGATGCGCTGCGTGTCTGCCAACGGCGCGGCTCGACCTGGCGCACCGCGAGCAGATCCGAGCGCCTGAGCGGCGCGCGCTCGCCGGCAGCGCCGACAGGAAACAGCACCAGCGGCCCTGCGAGCAGCGCGACGCTGTCAGGGTGCCGCCGGTCGATCGCCTCGAGGCGCAGGGTGCGCGGCAACGCCAGCTCGATGCGATCGCCATCGTGCCAGGTGCGCGTCAGGGCGGCGAAGCTCGCGGGCTCGGCGGAATTCGTCCAGCGCGTGCCATTGACCTCGATGCGCGCACCCACCGCCCAGGCCGGGATCCGCAGATACAGTGTGAACTCCCGCGCCTGCTGCGCGGCGATGCGCATCGACACCAGGTCGGCGTGCGGGTACTCGCCGCTTTGCGTCAGCACGCAGGGCGCGCCCCGCTGCACCCAGCGCACGCTCGAGGGCAGATAGAGGTTCACGTAGAGCCCGTGCGGCTCGCGGAAGTACGCGTTGATTCCGTAATCGGTGGCGACCTGCGGCAGAGTGCCGGAGCAGCAGGGAAAGCGATGGGTCGAATACACCTTGCGGGCCGCGAGGTTGTAGTCCGAGTAGTAGAAGGCGCGCCCGTCCGCCTGCATGGGGCGCGCGCCGAGCACGGTGTTGAACATGACGCGCTCCATGCTGTCGCCGAAGCGCGCATCGCGGGTCACGCGCAGGAGATAGCGCGTCAGCTTGAAGTGCGCGTAGGCGCCGCAGGGCGTCTCGAAGCTGTTGTGCGTGGCTTCGAGGCTCGCGTAGAGCTCGGCACCGTCCGGCGCCGTCAGCTTCTCGTCGGGCCCCCAGCCTCCGGTCGGGTAGCTCTGCGCGGCGAGCATGTCGAAGGCGTTGCGCGCGGCGCGCAGGTGCTTGCCGCTGCCCAGAGTGAGGTAGGCCTGCAGCGCCGAGCAGAGCGAGTTGACGTAGCTGTAGGCGTGCTTGCCCGCGAGCACGTTCTGGCCACGCGCGAGTGGATCGAACC
>Ga0187772_10001675_pt1 | contig 10666 bp, 4 predicted proteins | sample 0116_SJ02_MP15_2_FD_133137 | JGI IMG/M metagenome (GOLD analysis project Ga0187772, IMG submission 133137) | Tropical peat soil microbial communities from peatlands in Department of Meta, Colombia - 0116_SJ02_MP15_20_MG | ecosystem: Environmental > Terrestrial > Soil > Wetlands > Peat | place... | reverse complement strand
TGCGGGCCGACCTGGAATCGAGCTACCCGGTTTGGGGGTCTCACCAGGCGGACTCCCTCAACCGACAGTTGAAAAACGGTACGCTCTCGCCGCTGTTGTGGAGCCCGAAGGACGCGGTCAATCTTGGGCTCGTGCTCGTCGCGGAACCGCGTTCGCGAGGGGGACTCCAGGCAGTCTGGTGGGAACGTTCGCACGACCCTTCCTTCCCCGGGATACTCTCGGACCTCGAGGCCGCGCTCGGGACTCCTCTCACTACTGTGACCGACGTGATCCCGAGGCTTGGCCTCGCCCAGCAGTCCGAGATCTTCGGGAGCAAAGGGTTCTGGCACCGAGAGAAAGTCTTGATGCGCCGGGACTCGGCGTCCCCTCACCCATTCCCACCCCGGCCCCCCGAGGTTCGTCCGATACGGCCGTCGGACCTCGAGCCAATAGTGGGAGTCTATGTACGAGCGTACAGCGACCGTCCTCGCGAGTTCTGGACCTGGGGAAGGCCGGACAACTGGGCGGATGCCCGGGACGACGTGATGAGTCATAGGGAGGACAGCGGTTCCTGGAGTCGCACGTTCCTCCCGAAGTTCTCCTTCATCTGGGAATCCGGGGGAAGGGTTCTCGGGACGGTCCTCGTCGAGGTGGGTCGCGACGGGGCTCCGTATGTCGAGGACCTCCTGGTAGAACCCGAGGTTCATCGCCGCGGTATTGGACGCTCGCTGATGGAAGCGTCGCTCGGGGAGATCGACCAATCGGGCGCGCGAGGCGTCGGACTCGCCGCGATACGATTCGGAGCCCCGTATCGCCTCTATCAACGCCTCGGCTTCACCGAGGTTCCTCTCCCTGCGGGGAGGTTGGACGGTCACTGGGTACGAGGCGTTTCGCCCCTCTAAGGGAGCCGTCGGACCCCGCCTTGACTGGAACCGACGTGACTCTCGAACCGCTGCTCCGTTCGGTTCGCACCGGCCAAGCCCTTTGAGCCCTGGAATCCTCCGCCGCCAAGCACGTTGAAAAACCGGAAGTGATTAGGGAAAGCGATGGCCCGGACCCGCGGTCTCATCATTCGAGAACGGCAGCAGAAAATCCTCGAGAAATGGAGTAGAGGCGGGTCCACCCCATATCGGCTCGTCATCCGGGCCCGGATCGTTCTCCTGGCGGCGAAGGGCCATTCCGACCGGAGTATCGCCCGTCGACTCGAGGTCAACCCTATGACGGTCGCGCGCTGGCGCTCCCGCTTTCGGGTCCTCGGCGTGGACGGTCTCCGACGGGAGGCTCCCCGACTCGGGTCCCCGCCACGCGTCCCCGAGAAGGTGGAACGAGAGATCCTCCGGAAGACGCTGTTCGATCGGCCTCCGACCGCTTCGCGCTGGTCGACGCGGTCCCTCGCCCGTGCGGTCGGGGTCAGCCACTCGACCGTCCGACGTGTCTGGAAGTCGCACAACGTCCTGCCCCCGCGGTCCCGGGTGGCGGCGATCGCTCGCCACTCTCGATTCCGGCCGCGGTCGATCGATGTGCTCGGGGTCTACGTCAACCCTCCCCGCAGGGCGGTCGCGCTTTCCTTGGCGGACGCCTCGTCCCGCGAAACCCCGGGCGTCCCGGATGTTTCCCGCGCGTCCGGTCCCCAATCTGCGACCTTCGGACGCGCTTGGATGGGGGATCTGTTCTCGACCCTCAACCTCCTGGATAAGCGGCCTCCGAAAGGGTCAGCTCAACGCCTCATCGACCCGGAGTTCCTGTCGTTCCTGGGGCGCCTATGGACCCGACGTCGCGGCGGGGAGAGGGTGCACGTCCTAGCGGTCTCGAGCGCCACTCCGAGCCTTCTCCCGTTGGACCGGTGGCTTCGCAGGCATCCGGAATTCTCCGCCGAGATCAAGGCCCCGGACACGACTCTTCGCGCTCTGGTATCCGAGTGGTTTCAGAGCGTCCCCACGGGTCGCCCCGCCGGCGTGGCGCCCGAAAGCCTACCCCGACTGCGTACGGCAGTGGAGCGATGGATGCGGGAGCCGAACGAAACGCCCCGGCCGTTCGCTTGGACACGGCGCAGGGCTTCGGGCGCTCGAAAGAACGCGGTACACTAATCGGTTACAACTCCGGTTCGGGGAGTTGATAATCCAAAATCTCGGTAGCCGTCCGATTCGGACCGCACCGGGGTCCCAGAACACCGGCGACCTTGGGCGGCTCGGACCAACCGGGGAAAGAGAGGGGGAACCAAGGCATGAGTGCGTCAAGAGGCAAATCGAACCGGGGTCTTGCGATCGCAATCGTCCTGGTCATGGTGGCGGCGTCCAGCCTCGCCGTGATCAGCGCTACATCTCCGGCATCCGCGCTCACACCTCCCGTGAGTTCCGAGGTCGCCCTCTCACCTCCCGGCGCATCGGGGTCTTCGGCGGCTGCCCCCGTGGCCCATTCGACACCCGGCTCCGCAACTCCGAGCGCGTCGCACCTCGTGTCCACCGCCCGCTCCGATATGGTGAACCGAGCCCGTGAGGGCTTCATCGAAAGCGGAGTCAGCCTCTCCGACTTCCTTCCCCCGACCCTCAACGTCGCCCCGACGACGGGGGCCAAGATGGGGCACATCATTCCGCTCTACGACTACGCGGCAGCACCCATCGGCGTTTCGACGTTTGGCCTCGAGAACAATTCGGGGACGACGACGCCGTACATCCTCAACACCACGAGCCTTCTTGGAAACTTCTCGACAAAAGATCCGGAGGGGATCCAAGTCCTTTCTCCCTACTTCGGCACGCTCCAAGCGTACGGGGACCAACTGAACACGGTGCTCAACAACACCACTTTGTTCGGTCGCGGTGGCTACGACTTCTGGCTCCAGAACGTCATCACGTACAACACGGCCACGAACACCCTCAGCTTTGTCCTCAACATCTGGAACTTCTCGAGCCCGAGCGGTATCTTTCCGTCCAACTCGATCCTTCACGGCAACGGGCGGGTGGTGGAGGATGAGGTGTACGAGACGAGCGGGCCGACCATGACGATCGCCTACCCATTCACCCTGGACCTCTACCTCAATACCACGGTCGGCAGCTACTCCGGTTCTCCGAAGGTCAACGAGGTCTACTTCAACTACACCGTTCTCAACGGTGCGGGAACCGTGGTCTGCCCGTCCACGGAACCCACCGGTGACGTCTGCGGCGAGTATGACAATGTGTACTTCAATTCGGGGGTATCGGTGCCGTTCGGTTCCGCCGAGATGTCGGCGAACGGCTACCAGTACACGCCGCTCGGGCTACCGTCCGACATGGAGATGGATGTAGGCATCGGGCAGAGCGACGGGGCGAACGCGAACGTCGTCTACGCGAACGGGACGGTCGGTCTCTACGCCTACAACGCTATCTCCAAGACCTACGAGGCACCCCCCTCCGCCTACGACTTCGGCAGCGAGACCGGGGAGACCGGCGTGGGGGCCCTCACCACATGGAGCTACGTGAACCACCAGCCGGTTGCATACTTCCGCACGGGTCCCTCTCTGCTGACGGGATTGTGGAATGTCTCGGGCGCGACCGACGGTGCGCCGACTATCGGGGCCGGTTCCCAGGGGGCGTACCCCCTCAACTACGCCGGACTCTCGCCCGGAAACGCGTTCATCGCGATCGCGCAAGGGTCTGGGATCACCAATCAGTCGTTCTTCCAGGTCGCCCCTTCGTTCGGATGGTACTCGGGGAAGGGCGCGCTCGGGCAGAACATCTGGCTGCCGACCGGCCTCTACACGGTCGAGCTGATGCTGAGCGGATACACCCAAGTGAACCTCAACGTAAACCTGGCGACCTCGGGACAGTCGCTTTCGGTTGCCTTGGCACGCAGTGCCATTCCGACCGTCTACACGCCACTCTGGGCGTACAGCAACACGGACCTCGCGAACCTCTCGACCTTCGGTAGCGGGACCCTCGGAAGCCCGTACATCCTGCTGGGCGCGCAGGTCAAGTCGATCGCGCCGGTCTTCGCGGTCCTCAACGACTACCTGTTCATCGTCTACTCGGGCATCTGGGTCAATGCGACCACGGCCTACTTCGAGTTCAACCCGCCGCCGTCCCTCGAGATCACCGAACCGACCTGGTGGTACTTCCAGACAGAGACCCTCGCGGCCTCCTACGGCGGCACGCTCGACTACAACCAGCTGCCCATGTACTTCTACCACACCACGAACATGGTGGTCGAACACGCCGCCGGCATCGGCCTCTGGTCTTCTGACATCGAGGTGGGCCACAATTACGCGGTCTATTGCAACGTCTGCACGAATTCGGTGTTCGCGTCCAATGTCTTCAACGTCTCAAGCGAGGGCCTCGAGTTCCTCGGCACGGGCGTGGCTCCGAGCTCGGGGATCGGGCACAACTACGTCTGGGGCAACACCTTCGTGCCGTTCTCGCTGCCCGGCGAGGACACGGGCAACCCGAGCCTCGCCTACGGCGGGATGTCCCTCCCCGCGACCGGGCTTACCGTCTCACAGAGCGCGGATTGGATCTACAACAACGCGTTCTACACGAACGGCACCGCGAGCTCGTCCGCCTCGAGCCGAACGTGCCCCGGTTGCACGTACTCGAACTATTGGAACGCCACCGGCGGCTACCAGCCTGCCTCGAACTCGGTCAGCGTGAACGGCGTGCTGTTGACCGGGAGCATCCTCGGCCAGTCGTTCCAGGGCGGTAACTTCTGGTTCAACTACGGGACGGTCGCGGACCCGTACGGGGTCCCCTATGTCGCCCGCTCCTCGAGCCCCACCGGGACCGCGGGAATCGCCCACGGCGCCGACTTCGCCCCGCTCTCGATGTACATGGGCGGCGAGCTCGCATCGACCGTACCGTCGGCCCTGGGCGAAGGACTCTACCCTGTCACGTTCACGGAGAGCGGCCTCGCCGTCGGAAAGGCATGGACGATGCAGATCCGGGGCGTCCCCGTCTACGAGCCCTTGACGTTCACGACGGTCACCACGAGCCCGACCAACACCACCACTGTTGGCGTCTCGCTGACGACCAACATCCTCTGGGTACCGAACGGCACGTACACCTTCGTCGTCGGGTCGCCGAGCGGATACACCTCAAGTCCCCTCTCGGGGACCGTGACCGTCAACGGAGCAGGGGCAAACCAGGCGATCGCATTCTCGATCCCGGTCATCAGCACGACCCCGACCTCGGGCCCGAGTGGATCCTCGGTCAGCCTCGCGACAAGCGGACTCGCTCCGACGACCGGCTACACGGCCTACTTTGACGCGACACAGAAGGTCCAGTCGAATCAGGTCGATTCGTTCACCACTTCGGGAGCGGGAAGCTTCACCGGCTCGTTCGCTGTCCCGGTCGTCTCGGCCGGAAAGTACTATTTGGACATTTTTGAAGGCGCGAGCTACATCGCGTCCGCCGCGAGCCAGTTCACGGTAACGACGGCCTCCGTCACGGTCACCCCGACCCTCGGTCCGGTCGGGGCGTCGGTGGCGGTCTCCGCCACGGGGCTCGTTCCGGCCCGGTCCTACGATATCTACTTCGATACGACCTCGGGGGTCCAGCTCAACTTCATCCTCACCTGTGCGGCCGATGCGACCGGCGCGCTCACGGGTTCCGGAGGCGACGCGCCGTGTATGTTCGCCGTGCCGTCCGTGGCCGCGGGAACCTACCATGTCGACCTCTACGAACACGTCTCGGGCAACTTCATCGCCTCCGCGTCGACCCAGTCGTTCGTGGTGACCACGCCCAAGATCACCGTCAGCCCCGGTCAGGGTCCGATCGGCGCCACGGTCACCGTGGCGGGTACGGGCTTCTCGGTCTCGAAATTGGTCGGCCTCGTGTTTGACACCCAGACCGTCTCCCTCTGCTCGAGCGGAAGTCTGACGACCGCGGCCTCCGGGGACTTCTCGTGCACCTTCGCGGTGCCGAGCGGAACCTCGGGAACGCTCGTCACGGCGACCGACGTGGGCGGACAGACGGCCACGGGCGCGTTCACCGTGACGACGGTCGGCATTAGCGTGAGCCCCGGACAGGGGCCGCAGGGTGCCAGTGTGACCGTCTCGGGCGCCGGATTCTCGGTCTCGAGTCCGGTCGGTCTCTCCTTCGATTCGGTCAGCATCCTGAGCTGTTCGAGCGGCTCGTTGACGACGAGCGGCAGCGGTGCCTTCAGTTGCGGATTCTCCGTTCCGAGCGGCACTTCGGGGACCACGGTCACCGCGACCGACCTAGGGGGACAGACCGCCTCCGGTTCGTTCACGGTCACGACGCCCGCGATCACGGTGAGCCCGCTACAGGGCCCTGAAGGGGCAACGGTGACCGTCTCCGGCACCGGGTTCTCGGTCACGAGCGCGGTCACCCTGCTCTTCGACAACGTGGCGATCGCAAGCTGCCCGGTCTCGGGCGGACTCACCACGAACCCCTCGGGAGGATTCGGTTGCACGTTCGACGTCCCCAGCGGTACCTCCGGCACAAGCGTCGTGGCGACCGACGTGGGCGGCCAGACCGCGTCGGGAACATTCCTCGTGACGACCCCGGCGATCCTCGTCTCGCCCTCCCAGGGCCCCGTCGGTGCGACCGTCACGGTTTCGGGCACCGGTTTCTCCGTGACCAGCTTGGTCGCGTTGGAGTTCGATGGGGTCGCCACCTCGACCTGTTCCTCCGGGTCGCTCGTCACGACCGCCTCCGGCGCGTTCGGCTGCACGTTCTTGGTCCCCGGGGGGACTTCGGGTTCCTCGGTGGTCGCGACCGACGTCGGGGGACAGATGGCGACCGGTTCGTTCACGGTCACCGTTCCGGCGATCACGGCGACGCCCAACCAGGGTCCCGTGGGTTCGAGCGTCACGGTGTCCGGCACGGGCTTTTCGGTGACGAGCACCGTCGGGCTCCTGTTCGACGGAGTCGTCATCTCCGGATGCGTGTCGGGCTCCCTCGGAACGGATTCGGGTGGCGCGTTCAGCTGCTCGTTCGCGGTTCCGAGCGGCACCTCGGGAACCACCGTTGAGGCGACGGACATCGGTGGTGCGACCGCGGTCACCTCATTCACGGTGACGACGCCCTCGGTCTCGGTGAGCCCGGCTCAAGGACCCGTGGGCGCGTCGTTCTCGGTGACGGGCTCCGGCTTCACGGTATCGTCGGGGGCGACCGTGAGCTTCAACGCGGCCCTCCTGACCCCGAGCGCGTGCTCGGACGGGACGTTCGTCGGGAGCACCATCACGACGGACGCAACGGGTGGATTCGTCTGCTCGTTCACCGTCCCGAACGTGAGCCCGGGAAGCTACTCGGTCGTGGGAGAGGACCTGGCCACGAGCACCGTCACGAGCGCCGAGAGCTTCGACGTGACGTCCCTCGCCTTCTCGGTGGCCCCGAGCCAGGGGCCGGTCGGCGCGACGGTGGTCGCGTCAGGCACGGGATTCTCGGTGTCGAGCGCGGTCGGGCTCCTGTTCGACGGGGTGGCCGTTTCGAGCTGCTCCGCCGGGTCGCTCTCGACTACCCCATCGGGCGTGTTCAGCTGTACTTTCGCGGTTCCGAGCGGGACCTCGGGAACGACCGTCCGGGCCACGGACTCCGGCGGGCAGAGCATCACCGCGACGTTCACGGTCACGACCCCGAAGATCACCGTGACCCCGAAACAGGGTCCGATCGGCGCGACGGTGACGGTCGCCGGCACCGGCTTCTCGGTGTCGAGCACCGCGGGCCTCGTCCTGGACGGCGTGACGATCTCGGCCTGCACGGGCGGCTCGCTCGGGACGAGCCCGACGGGCGCGTTCAGCTGCACGTTCCACGTGCCGAGCGGCACGTCCGGTACGACGGTCACCGCGACCGATATCGGAGGAGCGACCGCGACCGGGACGTTCACCGTCACTACGCCCACGATCACCGTGACCCCGAAGCAGGGTCCGATCGGGGCGACCGTGACGGTCTCGGGGAAGGGATTCTCCGGATCCAGCCCGGTCGCCCTCGTGTTCGACGGGGTGACGATCTCTAGCTGCGCGCTTGGCGGTGGCCTCACGACAGGGGCGCTCGGTGCGTTCAGCTGCACCTTCGCGGTGCCGACCGGCACCTCGGGCACGACCGTGACGGCGACGGACGTCGGGGGCCAACACGCGACCGCGAAGTTCACGGTCACAACGCCCAAGATCAAGGTCGCTCCCGGGAAGGGACCCGTCGGGTCGACCGTCACGATCTCGGGGACGGGATTCTCGGTGTCGACCGCGCTGAAATCGCTCGTGTTCGACAACGTCCTGATCACGAGCTGCACGAGCGGGTCCCTGACGACCACCTCCGCAGGGGCGTTCAGCTGCACGTTCACCGTGCCGAGCGGAACGTCCGGAACGACCGTGACGGCGACCGACGTCGGCGGTCAGTACGCGATCGGGAAGTTCACCGTCACGTAGGGGACTCGCGAGGGGAGCGCGAGAAGAGCGGGCGGCGACGGACCCCGCGGTCCGGTCGTCGCCCGGACGGCGACGCGGCGGACCGCGGCGAGGCGGGCTCCTACGGTGGAAAGCGGACGGGAGAGAACGAGACGATTCGCGCGACGCGGCCCCTCTCGTCGAACTGGAGGCAATCCACCCCGGTGAGCGGGGGGCGGTCCGTGCCAAAGTCGGTCGTGAACGCCGAGAGCAGCGATTCGTGGTGCTGGGAAATCGGGCGGGTCCGGCACCGGCCACGGGGGAACGTCTTGCGGAACTGCGAGATCTCCTCGAACTGTCGGTCGATCCCCGAGTACTCCCCGAACGGGCTCGAGACCCGGATCTCCTTCGCGCACGTCTCCTCGAGAAGATGCCGTCGTTCGGAATCGCTCTCCACGTTCCACGCGTCGATGAACTTCTGGGCCACCGCCGTGAGGTCGCGACGGAAGGTCGTCACCGCACCACCGCACGGGAAGACGAACCGGGCTATTTGGCGGGAGCCCTGAGCGGGTCGTGACCGGGAAGGGGGGATTTCCCTGTGTCGGGGCGCCCCTACTTGTAGGTGGATAGGTGGGTCTTCCCCTCGTCGTCCGTGATCGTGATGCATTCCCCTTCGCACTCGAAGAGGCACGCCTCGCAGACGATGCAGTCCGGTCCGTGCACGACGACCGACTTCTCTCCGCGGAACTGGAACTTCGCGCCTACCGCGGCGTCGTCGACGACATTCGGGAATTCATCCCGGGGTTTGAGCTCGAAGACGTTGACCGGACAGACATCTCGGCAGTGAGCACATCCCGTGCACTTCTCGAGCTCGACGACAACCTCGACCATGTTCGGCCGCCCGGCCTACCGATAGCACCTCTCCTAATTACTCTCTGCGATTCCTGCTGCGAGTTCTCGGGTAGGCGTTCTCTCGCTCCCGCGAACCCGGGGAGCGCTTCCGGCCGGACGGGGAACTCTCCGGGGCGATCCCTCGAGGGGGGGCCGTGGTTCGAGGGGCCGTATCGGTGGAGCCCAAGCCTCCCTTCCGTCCCTCCTTCGAAACCGGGCAGTATCATACGGTTCGCCGCATGTTCCCCACTCGTGCCCGATCGCGCGAGTGGGTCCGGTCCGGTTCGAAGGGGGCGGGGCGGGACGACCCCCGACCGTGGTCGGCCTCCTGATCCCCGGGAATCCTCTTCCCGGACTGCGGAGGTGACCGAGCTCGTGCGCTACCTTTCGGGAAAGGACCGTCAAGGGGCCATCCGCGCGGCCCGGAGGCTCGGGCGCCTGCAGGCGGATCGGGCCCGGGTTCCACTCGAGTACGCGCTCGAGCATGGAGAGCCCGGAGTTCGGCTCGCAGCGGCCGCCGCGCTGGGTGCGCTCGGCCGAAGAGCCAGTCGGAGGCCCCTTGAACGAACCCTCGCACATCCCAACTACCACATCCGCGCCCAGGCCGCCTACGCGCTTTCGCGGATTCCTGACCCCCGGTCGGCACCGGTGCTCACCAAGATCCTCGGCGAAGACGCGAGCGCCCTCGTGCGCAACGCGGCCGCGATCGCGCTCGGGAGGATCGGCGACCCTCGGGCAATCCCGGTCCTCGGGCGGTCGCTCGACGACGAGTCGGACCGGGTCCGGCGGGAGGCGATCATCGCGCTCGAGAGGTCCGGGGATCCGACCGTCACGACGAAGGTCCGGCGGTTCCTTCGCGATCCCGCTCGCCGGGTCCGGATTGCGGCCACCCTGGTCCTGGGAATCCGGCGGGACGCGGACGCCGTACCCGAGATGCTGGCGCTCCTCGGGCGCGCCGACGTTTGGGAAATCCCGGCGATCCTGATCGCGCTCGGGCGGATAGGGACGCCCGAGTGCGGCGAAGCCCTCGCGCGCTCGGCAGGTCATCCGGCCCGCTGGGTTCGCGTGTGTGCGCTCCAGGGGCTTTCGGAGATGAGGGCTCCCCAGTCCCTCGAGGTGGCTCGCTCGAGGCTTGGGGATCCTGCCTGGGCCGTCCGGGGGGCCGCGGCGCTGGCACTGGGACGGGGCGGTGGCCCCACGGACGGGGGCCTGCTCCTCCCCCTCCTTGCGGATTCCAGCGGGTGGGTGCGCAGGGCGGCAATCTACGGCCTGGGACAGATCGGGGCATCGGAGGCCGCTTCGCAGATTCGACCGGCCCTCGCAGATCCCGACCCCGAGGTCCGCCTCGCAGCGATATGGGCCTGCGGAGTGCTTGCGGACGAGCATTCCGTGCCGGTTCTGGCCCGAATGCTCGGTCGCGCTTCCCCCCACGGCGCTGCGCGGGCTCAAACTCTCGCGGAGGGGGACGGTGCGGTCCGGCTCGTT
>Ga0187772_10001674_pt1 | contig 10670 bp, 10 predicted proteins | sample 0116_SJ02_MP15_2_FD_133137 | JGI IMG/M metagenome (GOLD analysis project Ga0187772, IMG submission 133137) | Tropical peat soil microbial communities from peatlands in Department of Meta, Colombia - 0116_SJ02_MP15_20_MG | ecosystem: Environmental > Terrestrial > Soil > Wetlands > Peat | place... | reverse complement strand
TTCTCTTGGCCACTTCGCTCTTGGCTTCGAGGAGTACACGCACTTCACTTCACCTATCCGGCGTTATCCCGATCTCATCGTTCATCGCGTTCTCAAATGGGCGCTCGCCAATCCCGACGCTAAAGCTCCCTCTCACATCAAGCCCGCCGTCGGCGTCGAGGCCAGTCTCTATTCGCACCATCACCTCGAAGAAATTGCCTCTGAAACTTCAGAGACGGAGCGCCGTGCCGCCCAGGCCGAACGCGAACTCATCTCCTGGAAGACCGCGCAATTCATGGAACAGCATCTCGGCGACGAATACGACGGCTTGATTATTTCCGTGCAGAAATATGGTTGCTTTGTCGAGCTCTTCGAGGTCTTCGTCGAAGGACTTCTTCCCATTAACGCTTTTGAGGAATTTGCGGGCGCGCGCTGCCTTTATCGCGAGCGCGATCACGCCATCGTCGCGGTTCCCGGCAACGAACGCCGCACCCGCAGCCAGCGCAGGCAGGTTAACGCTTTTCTCTGGAAATTAGGCGATCGCGTTCGTGTCCGCGCCGAACGCATCGACCCCATGCGCCGCCGCGTCGAATTTGCCCTGCTCCCGGCCCTCGCCGCCGCCGCCGTCTCCGCAGCCACCCGCTAACCCGTTCGCAAAACTGTGTCTGCCGCCGGCCGTTGCCTTAGTTCGTGCAGTGGCCGAGCTTTAGTTAGATCGGCCCCACCCCCCACAACGCCAACCGATTCCACTCTCCTGACTCTTATACAGTTTTACTTTCCCGCTCTTTAACTCTTCATGGCTCCGGAACTTTTTTCTCGCTCGCGGGAAGATCTTCTATAGATCGCCACAAGCGATTCGTTCCCTCCATAAAACGAATCGCTTTCTTCGCACAACGAAGAAAAGGGGCGGCGGGAATGACCTGGCCCGTCGCCCTTCTTTCCCGTGACGAAATCCCCTTGTTCCTCTACGATCTTCTTCGGGAGTTTCGCTCATGTGCAGAAATATCAAAACGCTTTTTAATTTCGAACCGCCGGTCAGCGAAGAGGAAGTCCGCGCGGCTTCCCTTCAATTTGTCCGCAAAATCACCGGCTTCCCCAAGCCTTCCAAATCCAACGAACCCGCCTTTCTTTCCGCCGTCGATGACATTGCCAACATCTCCCTGCGCCTTCTGCAATCTCTCGAAACCACCGCGCCTCCCAAAAATCGTGAAGAAGAAGCCGCCAAAGCCAAAGCTCGCGCCGCCCAACGTTTCGGCCTGTAAAAACGACGGTTTGGCAATGGGCTTCAGCCCCGAGGAATTGGTCTTTGATTTCACCGTTAACATCCCTCCGCTCACACCGGCTTCACCCGCCCCCGCCAGACCTACTTCCTCCAACGGCGTACTCGCTTTCTCCACCACCGGCGGATTCAGACGCAGCTCCATCGCCTCCCGCATGCTCTCCGATTCTTGCTGCTTCAGCGTCAACCAATTTCCGAACCTGGCCTTCTGGCGCGCCATCCCGTCCAGGTTCGCGGCAACCTCTCCGTGTACCGCGCCTTCACTCGCCCCATCTCCGCCTGGATCTGCGCATTTTCATCCACCTTGTGCGCTAATTGCCCCTCAAATTGTTTTCGCTGGTCCGTTTCGTACGAATCAATCGCATCCTGCAGCACTTCTCGTGCCCATCCCTCACCCATTCCCTATCGGCAAGCGCGCCTCCACTGCAACCTCCACAGCCCGGCGAGCTCATTCCTCACGCTCGTAGCAGCGGCTTTACGCCCGCTGCCTCTTCCTGTCTTCCAGCTTCCGTGCTCCAATTCGGTGCACTTCCGCTGCTCGTTCCACCTCTCTCTTGCAAGAAAAGGGCCTTTTGGAGTGCGGGCGCTTTGCTTGCCCTAAGCAAAGAAAGCGTCGTCGCATTTACGGACTATCCGCGTCCAACAAACGGCCCTATCTGTCGGCCGGTGAGCCTGACCCTCTTTTACTCTTGCACTTTTACACTCTTGGACCTGTCTTCAATTTTCATGTTGCATTACCAACATCTATATGTTGCAATACCAACATGCAACACCAACACGCTACAACCACCACCCCACTCGACGCCATCCTCTCCCGACGCGCCATCAAGTCCTTCGACCCCGTCGACATTTCCCCCGCGCGCCGCGAGCAACTTCTCGACGCCGCGCGCCTCGCCCCCTCCAGCTTCAACTCCCAGCCTTACCGGCTCTACTGGATCGAGTCCCCCGCCCAGCGCGCCCTCGTTGCCCAACTCTGTATGGGCCAAAACCCCGCCGCCACCGCGTCAGCCCTGGTCGTTGCCGTCGCCGACATCGGCTCGCTGCACACCACTTCTCAACTGCAGTTGCAGTGGATGCGGCAATCCGGTTTTTCCGAGGAGAAACTGCGCGACTACGCCCGGACCGCCAAAATTGGCCGCATCATCTTTATGCCCGGCCCGTTAGGCATCTTCGCGGCCATCAAGTGGCTGCTGTTCCGCGCTCTACATCCCTTCAAGACCATCGGTATGCCCCCGCTGTTTCGCCGCGATATTTTCAAGTGGGCCACCAAAAGCACCGCGCTCGCCTGCCAAAATCTGATGATCGCCGCCGAAGCCCTCGGCCTGAACACCTGTCCCATGGAGGGCTTCGACGGAAGGCGCCTCTTGAAATTTCTCGGGCTTTCTTCCCGCCATCATGAAATAGCCATGGTTATCGCCGTCGGCAAAAAATCCGCGGCCCACAAAGATCAACCGCAATGGCGCCGCCCACTCGAGTCAACCGTCACCGTCTTATGATTCGCCGGTTAAACGCTTTTGGGAAAATGTGTCCCCCACTGGGGGAGCGGAGCTTAAGCTCCGACATTATGCGGTACGATCAATCGGGCTTCAGCCCCTGAGGAAGTGCCTTTTGACTCTTTCCATAAACCCTAAAGCCGTTCCCGAAAACATCTTGAAAGATTCCGTACTCAATCACCTCGCCTCGGCCTATTTCTCCCTCGGCAAGCAACTCGAACGCAAAACCGGATGCTCCGCGACGCGCGCCTTCATTCTCTCCAGCCTTCGTGGCGGCGCGTCCCTCAACCAGAATCAAATCGCCAAGCTTCTCGGTTTCGATCGCACCGTCGTCCATCGCACCGTTAAATCCCTGATCCGCGAAGGCCTCCTCGCCGAGAAAAAAGCTCCCACCGGCCGCGCCCTGCTCCTCTCCCTCACTCCCAAAGGCAACAAGTTCCACCAACAGCTCATCCAAGCCCGCATCGCCGCCGACGAAAAAGTCCGCCAAACCCTCCCTCCCAAAGCCCGGGCCACTCTCATTCGCCAACTCCACCACCTCGCCCACCTCAACCTGTAACAGCGGCTTTACGCCGCTGCCGCGCCTGTATTCGCGTCTCCTTCGAGTGGCCCAGGCACTCCTGCGGGTGCTCTTTGGTTCCGCCGGGGTTCCCATCCTCGCTTTGTGAGGGTGAGCCTTGGGTATTGCTTGTGTGGTGGCCGCGCTTCAGATCGGCCATCCCAGACCGAAAGGTAAAATCGGGAACTTGCACGTGCCAAAATGGAATGGGCGACCGAGTCTCTGCTCGGTCGCCCTCTCTCTCGTCTCGCCTGTTCTTCTCTGTGGGTGTTTAACTCTGTTGCGCCGCTACGCGGATGCACAAGAACTGTCCGCCATCGGTCGGCTGATAATCCACCAGCACCATCGTACCGACCTTCACCTGGCCTTCCACCTTGGTGTTCTTGTCGACTACGAACTTCATCGGGGACTTGGTGTTGCCGTCGTTGCTTTCAACCGTAAACGAGTGGCCATTGTCGCCAATGTCCAGCACTTTCCCGGTCACCGATTTCGCCGCCTGTTGCGATTGCTGTCCGCCCTGATCTTGATCCTGCGCAAACATGACTGCCGGGACCGTCGTCGTTAACAAGCCGCCCAACGCCGCCGTTACCAAAATCTTTCGCATCATGGAACTTCCTCCCTCTAGGTTTTGGCCGGTCTTGTTCTCTTGTGCACCAATGCTTCCATTCGCTTTCCCTATTTTCCTGTACGTCGCCAACTTGCTCGCAACACGCCACTTATGTCACTTCTGCCCAGGCCTCGCGTTTCTCGACATCGGGCCCCTTCCGCAATGCCGCGCACATTTTCCTCGGCCCGTGTCATTCCTGCCCTCTTCTGCTCACGGTTTCTTTGGCTCCGGCGGCACCACCGACCAGTGCACATCCCGGAATCGCCATTCGCCACCTTGCTGTTCCGCCAAACCCGTGAAGTATCCGTTCTCCGTGAGTTCGTCCCCGTCCGGACTCTCGCGCACTTCCTGATACGTCGTACCTACCACCGCCAGACTCGGAGCCAACACATCGACGCGCAAATCATTTTCCCAACGCAACGCAATTTTCTTGATTATCTTCGGCAACTCTGGAATGGCCTTGGCCGCCGCTTCTCCGCTCGCGAAGGCCAGCTTCCCTTCTGATGCCATGAAAAAATTGGGCCCGTTCTCGAATTCTTTGCTCCACGCAGTTGGTCCTTCTGTCGTCACTTCCTGCGACACGCGCGCCATGAACCCCCTCACGCTCTCTTCCACGGCCATGCGCTCCGCAGGCGTCATCGGTTGCCCGGTCTCCGGAATACCTTGTTGCGAATGGCAACTGGCCACGGACATGCCCACGACTAAAAACACCCCATACCAGCTCCGCATCGGCACACCTCCCAACTTCCGCTGCAGCTTACTACGCGTATTGCCCCCACAAAAGGCGGGCTGGCCCGCCGTAGCGCGAAGTGCGGAGGCGCGATATTCTATGGAGCGGTCCACTTCCCTCCACGGATTGCACCGCAAATATCATCGAAAGGTTTCTTAACGTGAGCTCCATTGCCCATGCACGCCCTGCAAAGCGTGCCTTTAACTTCAACGCTGGACCCGCTGCTCTTCCGCTCTCCGTTCTCGAGCGCATGCGCGACGAACTTCTCGATTATCGCGGCACCGGCATGTCCGTCATGGAACTGTCTCACCGTTCCCCCGAATACGAAACCATTAACTCCGCGGCTGAACAGAATCTCCGCAAACTCCTTGCTATCCCTGACGATTACGCCGTCATCTTCGTCCAAGGCGGCGGCAGCCTGCAGTTTTCTTCTGTGCCGCAAAATCTCGCGTTGCCCGGTAAACCCATCGACGTGCTGCACACCGGCGCCTGGACTGCCAAAGCGATCGGTGAACTGAAAAAAGGTTTCCTCCACAACATTGCCGCCAGCACCGAACCCGAAAAATTCACGCGCGTGCCTCGCACTGAGGAAATCAAGCTTTCCGGCGATGCCTCCTACACCTATCTCTGCACCAACAACACCATCGAAGGCACGCAATACCATGCGCTTCCGGCCAGCGCCGCTCCCCTGGTCGCCGACATGTCCTCCGACATCGCTTCGCGCCCCATCGAGGTCTCCAAATTCGGCCTGATCTTCGCCGGAGCACAAAAAAACCTTGGCCCCAGCGGCGTAACGCTGGTCATCGTGCGGAAAGATCTCGCCGAACGCGCGGATAAAAACCTTCCCACGATTCTTCAGTACCGCACGCACATCAAAGAAAAGTCGCTTTACCACACGCCGCCAACCTTCGCGGTCTACACGTTGGGTCTGGTCACGGAATGGATGGCTGCCGAAGGCGGCCTGCCCGGCATCCAGAAGCGCAACGAAGCCAAGGCCAAGTTGCTTTACGGCACCATCGACAATAGCAACGGCTACTATCGTTGCCCCGTCGAAAAGTCTTCCCGCTCGCTCATGAACGTCGTCTTTCGCGTGGCCAACGGCGACGAAGCCGTCGAAAAGGAATTTGCCAAAGGCGCCGCGGCCGCCAATCTCGTCGGCACTCCCGGTCATCGCTCCGTCGGCGGCATGCGCATCTCGCTGTACAACGCCGTAGGTCAGGACGCCGTCGAAGCCCTCGTCGCCTACATGCGCGAATTCCAACGCACCCGCGGCTAGGCTTACGCCGCGCGTCCTGGCCTTGTGCCGATGCCCTCGCTCGAACGCTTAAGGTTGCAAAAAATGGCGGCGTCATCTTGAGCGCAGCTGGCCTGGCTTCCTTGGCATCGCAGGAGCTGCGCCGTACAAACTTCTGAACGCATCTACAAACGACTCCGCTGTACACTAATGCCAATATGACTGTCTACTCTCTGACTCTTTTCATCCATTTTCTGGGATTAGTCGCCCTCTTTGTCGGCTACGGCCTCGAATGGGCTGCTTCTTCGCTCCTCCGCCGCAGTGCCACTTCCGACCACGCGCGCTCCTGGCTGCGAATCTACAAACTCTCGCTGCCCATTTCCGGACCCGGCCTGCTGGTTCTGATCATCAGCGGCGGCTACATGGCTTCCGTCACCGGCAGCATGAGGCAAGGGTGGATTTCCGGATCGCTGCTCGCCATTGTCTTCGCGCTCGGCATTGGTTTCGTCTTTATTCTTCCGCGCGTGAAACGCGTACGCGCGGCTCTCCCGGAAGGTAATGTGGATTTGCCCGCAACCATCGTCGCGCGCCTGCAGGATCCGGTGATGACCACGCTGATCCGGGTGCGTTTTCTCCTGGCGCTGGGCATCGTCCTGCTGATGACCCTGCAACCCGCGCTGCTTTCCACTTCGCTGTTTATCTTGCTTGGCGCTATCGTGGTAGGCCTGCTCTGCTCCGCTACTTCCTGGACCACGCGGCCCAAGGCCGCCTAACCAACCGCGGCTCCTGGTCGGCATAGGGGGAGTGGTTACCCACTCACCGCCGAGTTGGCCCGGGGAATTGCGCCCCGAGCCGCTCACAGAACCGGACGTAAACCTCTCGGCTTATCCGGCTCGTGCCACCCCAAGGAAGGCTGCCGCCTTCGACCAAAACCAGGAGTTCCTGCGGTTGACTCCAGCTCGGCGTGGGTGACCTGCTCCCTTCGCTCCGCGGGAATTACCCCGTTTCTGCGCTACTACGAAGCAGTGCGCCCCTGCCGGTGCTTCGGTATTTTCGGCCTCGTGGGTCTTCCCCTTGTGCCTTTTCCCTTGTCATCACCGCCCAGGTTCTCAAGTTCCGTAGGAAAGCCAGGATTAGTGGGCTTTGCTGCCATTTGCCAGCTCGCCCGAACACCACCTGCCTCCTATCCCGTTCTTGTTCATCCGCTCGCGCGTTTGCTACACGCTTCTTTCCGACCTCGCCTCGCGACTCGGCCCTTGCGCTTCGCTATCACTTCACGTCCATCACGTTCTGAAGAGGACTTACACCTCCAAGCTATCGATCATGCTCGGCACACAAAATAAAAAGGGCGGGACCGTTCCCGCCCTTTGCTTGCGCCGCTCCATGCGTTTTACGCCAGGTCGAAAAGCAGTACCTCCGCGCTCTTGACTCCAGTTAATTCCACAGACTTCTCCGCGGAAATCGTCGCGCCGTCGCCCACGTTCAGTTCCTGGCCATTTAACGTGACGCTACCGCGTGCCACCTGCACGTATACGTGCCGGTCCGGCTTGACCGCGTGCTGCACCTTCTCGCCCGGCCCCAGCACGGTAGCGTACAGCTCATTGTCCTGGCGGATCTTTACCGAACCGTCGCGCCCGTCCGGCGACACCACCAGGCGTAGCTGACCGCGCTTTTCGTCCGTGGAAAAATGCTTCTGGTCGTAGGTTGGCTCGTAGTTCTTCTTATCCGGGAACATCCAGATCTGGTATAGATGCACCGGTTGCTTGTCGGACGCATTGAACTCACTGTGCGCCACTCCGGTGCCCGCGCTCATGTACTGCACGTCGCCCGGACGGATGACCGAGCCGTTGCCCAGGCTGTCTTGGTGCGCCAGCGCACCTTCCAAAACGTAGGTCACGATCTCCATGTCGCGATGCGGGTGCGTGGGAAATCCGCCGCCTCCGGCGATGTGGTCGTCGTTCATCACGCGGAGAGTGCGGAAGTGGGTATGTTCCGGGTCGAAATAGTCGGCGAACGAAAAGGTGAAGCGAGAATCCAGCCAGCCGTGGTTGGCGTGGCCGCGGGCCTCGCTCTTGTGGATGTGAATCATAGGTCCTCCTGGAAAGTTGTTATATTAGTCGTTATAACGACTATTGTCAAGAGGTACAACGCAGCCCCTTCTTCTCTCCGCTATTCCCTTTCTTCCCGCGGACTTACCCTCTCTCCTCGCGCCGCAATCTCCTGCTTCGCGTTCTCCCGCATTTCCCCGGCGCATTTCTTTGGTGTACAGTGGTAATTCTTATTTAGGCTACGCTCCAAGCCGGGCCGGACCGAGGTACTTTGCATGGATTCAGCACTTTCTTCGACGCAGACCAGCGCCGCGGAAGCAAACTCCGCGAAGCGCGAAACCCTCACCATCACCGACAACCGCACCGGGCAGAGTTACGAAGTTCCCATTACGCACGACACGATCCGCGCCAGCGATCTACGCAAAATCAAGATCGATGATGCCGATTTCGGGATGATGAGTTACGACCCGGCGTTCAGCAACACAGCCTCGTGCATCAGCCGGATTACCTATATCGACGGAGATAAAGGAATTCTTCGCTACCGGGGCTATCCGATTGAGGAATTGGCCGAGAAATCGACGTATTTGGAAACCGCCTACTTGCTTTTGAATGGCGAGCTGCCCACCGCCGCGCAATTGAAGGATTGGCAATATCACATTACCCATCACACGTACATTCACGAGAGCATCAAGAAGTTTTTGGATGGCTTCCACTACGACGCCCACCCCATGGGCATGCTGATTTCCACCATCGCCGGCCTGAGTACGTTCTATCCCGATGCCAAGCACATCTTCGATCCGGAATCGCGAAAGAAACAGACGTACCGCCTGATCGGGAAAATGCCCACCCTCGCTGCGTTTGCTTACCGGCACACGCTGGGTATGCCTTACGTTTATCCCGACAATGACCTGAGCTACACCGGCAATTTCTTGAACATGTTGTTCCGCACCAGCGAAACGCGCTACCGGCCAAATCCGACGCTCGAACGCGCGCTGGACGTTCTGTTCATTCTGCACGCCGATCACGAACAGAACTGCTCCGCGAATACGATTCGTAGCGTCGGCAGCAGTCACGCGGACCCGTTCTGTGCCTCCGCAGCCGCGACCGCGGCGCTGTACGGTCCGCTGCATGGTGGTGCCAACGAAGAAGCCTTGCGCATGCTGGCGGAAATCAGCTCGGTGGATAAAGTTCCGGAGTTTATCAAGCGCGTTAAGGCCGGCGAAACGCGCCTGATGGGATTCGGCCATCGCATTTATAAGAACTACGACCCGCGCGCCCGCATCATCAAGAAGATTGCCTACGAGGTCTTCGATTTGATGGGCAAGAACCCGCTGTTGGAGATCGCCTTGGAGTGCGAACGCATCGCGCTTGAAGACGAATACTTTATCAAGCGCAAGCTTTATCCCAACGTCGACTTCTACACCGGGCTAATTTACCAATCCATGGGCTTCCCCATGACCATGTTTCCGGTGCTGTTCGCCATTCCGCGCATGTCCGGTTGGGTGGCGCAATGGGAAGAAATGCTTCTGGATCCGGAGCAAAAAATTGCTCGACCGCGGCAGATCTACCTTGGCCACGACACGCGGCCGTACGTATCTGTCGATCAGCGGGTTTAAAAACCGCTAAGACATTGGCGAGCGTCGCCTAGGCTTCGCGGAAATCGAATCGCCAAATTAAGAATTTGTAACTAGCTCGGTTTCCTAATCCCTTATATCCTTTTGCATACGGACAGAATCCATCGCCCTCGACTTTCGGGCTTCGCGCGCTATATTGAATGGCACGAGGTCCTATGGGCACAACTTCGAATCCTCCCAGTCATCCCTCCCCTCGTCGACGGAGCCAACGCGTATTGATGCAAGTGGCGGTGCGAGTACGCGGAACGGATGCACAGGGAAAACCGTTTGACGAGGAAGCCTCTACACTCGCAATCAACGCCCACGGTGCATTGGTGCCACTGCAAACGCGGCTGACCAGCGGCAGCGCCGTTCACTTACAACACAAGGGAACCCAGGAAGAGCAGGAATGTCACGTGGTGTTTCTCGGCCCAGTCCGCTCTGGCAAAGCGGAGATTGGCCTGGAATTTTCCGTTGCTTGCCCCACCTTCTGGCGCGTGGCGTTTCCGCCGGAAGATTGGAGCCCGAAGCACCCGGAAGCCCGCACGACCATCACCACCACCTTGCCCACCGGGAAGAAGTAAGAGCTCGAAAATCCTGCTAAAGTTAAGGGGCCATGCGCGTGCTTCTATGTAGCCTGTTGTTGGTGTTTGCGGCCGGCGATTCGTGGTGGTCCACGCATCCTACGGGCAGCGAGTCCAACCTGCGAGGACTGGCGTTAGTGGTGCACCACAGCAGCGTGAATGTTTGGGCCACAGGTTCTAAAGGCACGGTGCTGCATTCCGTGGATGGCGGTAATACCTGGCAAGCGATGCACATTGCGGGAGCGGAATCGCTGGATTTTCGTGGGATACAAACCTTCGACGGGAAGGCTATCTATGTGATGTCCAGTGGGCCGGGCGACGCTTCCCGCATCTACAAATCCGAAGATGGCGGCGGAACCTGGAAAGTGCAATACACCGACAAGCGCAAACCTTTTTTCCTGGACGCGCTGGCCTGCTCCGATGAAAAGCACTGCTTCGCACTGAGCGATCCGGTGGGCGGAAAGTTCTTGCTGCTGGCAACCAGCGATGGCTCTACATGGAAGGAACTGCCGCGCGAGCACATGCCCGACGCACTCCCGCAAGA
>Ga0187772_10001673_pt1 | contig 10671 bp, 10 predicted proteins | sample 0116_SJ02_MP15_2_FD_133137 | JGI IMG/M metagenome (GOLD analysis project Ga0187772, IMG submission 133137) | Tropical peat soil microbial communities from peatlands in Department of Meta, Colombia - 0116_SJ02_MP15_20_MG | ecosystem: Environmental > Terrestrial > Soil > Wetlands > Peat | place... | reverse complement strand
GGGTGGTTGAGGCTGATGAGCGAAGTGGTCTCGGTGAGGCCATAGCCTTGGACGACGGCATAACCGAGGCGATGCCAGAATTCTTCAGTTTCGCGGTCGAGGGCTGCGCCGCCGCTGATAAAGGCGAGGAATTTCCATCCGAATTGGCGGCGGATGCGGCGGAAGGTCCACCAGCGGCGTAGAAAGTGCTGGGCTGCGGCGCGCGTGTAATCAGCGGCGAAGGATTGGCGGTGGCCGGCTTCTTCGAGGTCGCGCTCAATCTTCTGCTTGAGCGCGTCAAGGAGGCGCGGAACGGCTATGAGCACCGAGACGCGTTCGCGGTGAATGGTAGCAATGATTTCGGTGGGATTGAAAGTATTCTCGAAGACTACGGTTGCACCTAGAAGAGGCGGAAGAAACATTCCGAGGAATTGCCCGAAGACGTGGCTCAGGGGAAGCACGTTGAGAAAGCGCAGGGGATGGACGAGGCGCTCGTACTTGAGATATTTTTCCATCTCGTTTGCAATGGGTGCAAGGTTGCTGGCCACGTTGGCATGGGTGAGGACGACGCCTTTGGGCTCGGCTGTGGTGCCTGAGGTGAAGACGATTTCTAGCGAGTCTGAGGGTTGAATGGCGGCCGGGCGAAAGCGATCGGCGGGATGGTGGGCAACGGCAGCGGGAAGGCTGGCGGGATCGAGAGTCGGGAATCCTTCGAAGTGCTGGGCGCGCTCGCGTGGGCAGACGATCAGCTTTGAGCGGACCTGATGGCTGATGCGGCGCGCGAAGTCGGGGCTAGAGGCGTCGTCGACGGGAACAGCGAGAACGCCGGAAAGAGCGCAGCCCAGGAATGCCGCGACCCATTCGGCACAGTTTGGGCTCCAGAGAAGGACTGCGTCGCCCTTGACGATTTCCCGCGCTGCAAGCTCGCGGGCGAACTGGTGGGCAACTTCGGCGACCCGACGGTAGGACCAGCGCTCATGCCGGTATCCTCGTGGAAACACGTAGGCTGGCTGGGCGCCCCAGCGCTCGAAATCGGCCAGATAGTCCAATAGACTTGCCCGCACACCCTGTTTAGTAGCACAATTCCCGAATCTTTACCGTGGCGAAGCATCCGACGGGCGCGGGCGGGGAGTGGCAAGCAGAAAATGGGAGCGAATGAGAAGACTGTGGAAGATTCGGCTTTGGGCTCTGGGCGCTGGGCTTTGGGCACTTGGTGCGTTGATTTCGTGTCAGTCTCCATCGAGCTCGAACGGCACCGCACCACGACCGCCTGCATCTGGACAAGAACAGAGCCGGCGCGAGACGGGTCTGCTGAACGGGCCAGCCCGCGACTTGAGCCAGGACGAACGGTTGGGCGGGCATACGCTGCGCAAGCATGTCGCGAAAAGCGAGGAGGACCTGCGCCGGCGGCTCCGGAGCGAGGAGTATATTTTTAACGACTCGACTTACACGGATCGCGCAACCGCCGAGCATGTGGTCGGGGCGGCGATTGGGCAATCGCAGGAACAGATTCAAAGCTGGCTCAACCAGAGCAGCCATCCGAACCTGGTGCTGGAGTATGACGGGACCGAAGCCATTGGGCGTAGCATGCATCGTGGCGAGGTCCACTCGCGCCCGTGCACACACGCGCTAGTGGTGCTAAAGTACGGCGGGCCGAACCGGTATTACGTTCTGACTTCTTATCCGGAGTGTCGCTGATGAAACCACACAACCCCAATTCGAAGGTGGAAATGACGGCAGACAATTTTCCCGCGCTGCATTCGTTTTTGCGGGGATATTTTCATGAGGACGTGGCCGATGAATATGGGACGCCACCGGAAGCCGCCGATCAGTTTTGCGAAGATGCGGAGAGCGATGAGCGGATTCCCGTGGCCCAGGAATGGCAGAGGGTTATGGAATTGACCGAGGGCCAACCACCGGCGTTGAACGCGGCCCTAAAGAAGCTGGGCAGCGCAATTCAACTCAAAGAGCACCAGATTCCGGAAGTGTCGGCGATTTTTGCCCGCTGTTTGAAGCCATCGCGGCGGGCGGCCAATGAATGATGATCTGTCGGGCTGATTTCCACACTCGGAAGTTGAAAGGGCCCAGCGCGTTCGCGCTAGGCCCAATCGAAGGCACAACCTGAGCCAGCCTACTGGCGAGCATCCAACAAAACAGCGCCCTCCAGGTGACGATGCACGATCGCAGCGGCTTCGGCATCGAGCATTTTTTGGTTACGATCCCATTCCGGGCGCAGGACCATTTCTTTAACGTGGAAATGCGATTCCTTGCGCGCATCGTCGACCCGAATCAGCACCTCATTGTGCTGGAAGTGAAAATTCGTGGTCTCGGCCAGGGGCACGAGCTGGTCTGAGTTCTTGCCGATGATCACGTAGACAACCTGGTCGGAGACGAGCACGTACTCAGGACAGGATTCGGCCGGTGCGGGCGCGCCAGACATTGCGCTCATGAAGGGATGTTGCGAGCCCATGCACTCGGTCATGCGCATTCGCACGATTGTGCCTTGCTGGCGGCCACGGTTTTCAGCGGTGAGTGACAAGGGCAGCGCGCAGAGCAGAACGATAAGCAGCAGAGAGCGTTTCATAGGTCCTCAGTTCTCCGGATCGGCGTAGTAATATCCGCGCCGGCAGTGGAATTGCAGGCTCAGATTGTGGGTGGGCAGAATGCGGAGCTGGTGGAAACCAGCCGCGTGGCTTGGCAGTTTGTAAGCTACGGTGTAAGCCGCATGAAAATCTTCGAGAATCGCATCGAGCACTTTGGCGGAGCCTGACTCCACCGTAAAATAGCGGCCTCCGGTGCTGGCCGCGAGGCTGCGCAGAACCAGCGTGCCCGGGTGAACATGGGGAGCATCGCTGATGTCGACAGTGTAGATGGCGACGTCATTGGCGAGAGTCGAATCGATCGCGTCGCTGAAGGATTTCAGGCTGATGGTGTCCGCACCATCGGAAAACAGAATCAGAACCTTGCGCGTGTGAAGATCACTGCGGCCGCCGAGCATGCGCGAGGCGAACACAATGCTGTCATAGAGCGGAGTCTGTCCTCCGCTGGCCAGTGAGGGGAAGTTTCCGGAGGCGTTCATGGACCGGCAGTTTCCGTCGCAGACGAGGGCGGGTTTCAGGTCACGGAAGGAGACGACGGAGAACGCCTCATCCGGCACGCCCTCGCTTTGCGCGATCAACTCGACGACATGCGCGAGTTCCTGGCGAAATTGCCCGGTGATCGACCCGCTCGCATCCACCAGTACGGCCACATCCATCCGCGTGTATTCGGAGCGCGTGAAGCTGCGGAAGTCGCGCACGACCAGATCCTGATCGACGATGGCAAAATCGCTGGGCTGAACGGTAGCGATGACGCGGTTGTTCTGGTCGGTGGTGGAAAAGGTGACGCGCACTTCAGCAGCGTTGGAATGGAAGGTGATCTCTGCAGGGTCCGGGGCGGTTTGGGCGAATCCGCTGACCCCAGATGCCAGCACGGTCAAGAAGAGAGCGAAGAGGAGCGAGTCGAATTTGTCGGTGCCGCGCACACAGGGTACATCGGCCCTGCGTGCGGAACTTTAGGGCGCTAGCCTCGGGCCGCGTTACCCCTGTACTTTGGGCCGGTACCCTCCGTGCATCGTTGCCGAAGGTGCCCCAATTCGAAAGACGATCCCGGGCTCTGCAATTACCCGTAGTTACCGAAGGACGCAGCTCGCACCGCCGCGCCGGCACGGAAAGCTGCAAATTCCGGCGACGTTGGTGGTTGCACGGGGCAAGAGGTGGAAGCTTTCGCCTCATGACTTACCTTCCAACCGCGATGAGTTTTGACCCCGATGGGAGGGTAAGATTCTACACCGGCTACCCGGCTTGCCCCGTTAAGAACTGGTTTAAAACAACGGTGCGGAGGAGAGGCGTTTTGATTTTTTGTCTAGGCCGCCATCAAGGATCCGCAGACGCTTCCTGCGTTGAGAGCGAGCGACCGAACAGCCCGGCGATCATGTGCCGGCACCCGCAGCGCCGCAAGAACCGCGGCGTAAGATATCGTCAATGTCGAAGGTTCTGGCGGTCACGCAACTATGCAAGACCTATGGCGAGATAGTCGCTGTGGGTGGCGTCTCTTTCGACGTAGGGCGCAATGAGATCGTCGGACTCCTGGGTCCGAACGGAGCAGGAAAAACCACCACCATTAATATGATTCTGGGAGTCCTCACGCCGGATTCTGGAAGCATCAGCATCGAAGGCATTGATATTGCTGCGCACCGGGCGCAGGCACTGCAACGCACCAACTTCGCAGCAGTTTACGCGCCGCTGCCAGGGAACTTGACAGTTCAGCAGAATTTGCGTGTTTTCGGGCTGCTGTACGGAGTGATCAAACTCGCGGACCGCATCGAAAAACTGCTCCACCAATTCGATCTAGAGAGATTCCGGGATGTGAAGTGTGGCGTGCTTTCCTCGGGAGAGCAAACACGCGTATCGCTCGCCAAGGCGATGCTCAACTCACCGCAGCTCCTTTTATTGGATGAACCGACAGCATCGCTGGATCCGGCGATTGCCCGCGACATTCGCACCAAGATCAGAGACTTCGCGGCACAGGGCGCAAGTGGCGTGCTCCTGACCTCACATAACATGTCTGAGGTGGAAGACGTTTGCGGCCGCGTACTGTTCCTGTCGCGCGGGAGGATTCTGCTCGAAGGCGATCCGAAAACCCTGCCGCACGAGCACGGCAAGGCAACGCTGGAAGAGCTTTTTATTAGCGTGGCTCGGGAACCCCTCACACTGGAGCTCGAATAACACCATGCGTCTGACCCACACGGCAGCGATTGTCCTTCGTCAGTTTTATCTCCTACGAGGAAGCCTCTCACGTGTGTTGCCGCTATTTGTGTGGGCCGGCATCGATATCGTGCTTTGGGGATTCATTACGAAATACCTCAATACGGTCGCATCCTCGAGCCTCAACTTCGTGCCATCCCTCCTCGGTGCTGTTCTCTTGTGGGACTTCCTGATCCGGGTGATGCAAGGCGTGACGATGGCATTTTTCGAGGACGTGTGGTCGCGCAACTTCCTGAACATTTTTGCGACGCCACTCTCGATATCGGAGTATCTCAGCGGCCTGGTGCTTTCCAGTATCGCGACAAGTTCGATTGGTCTCGTGGTCATGGTCGTCATAGCGACGGCGCTTTTTGGGCTCTCTTTCTTCATTTACGGGGTAATGCTGGTGCCCTTCTTTATTGTGTTGTTCATGTGCGGAATCGCGCTTGGGATAATCGGCAGCGGTCTGGTGCTTCGCCTGGGACCACCAGCGGAGTGGTTTGTCTGGCCGATTCCCGCCATCATCTCGCCATTTGTAGGCGTGTTTTACCCGCTGTCGACGCTGCCGCGATGGATGCAGTACATCTCCCTCGCCTTACCGCCGTCCTATGTGTTTGAAGGCATGCGAGCCATTGTCTCCAGCCACGCATCAGCAACGCACGAGCTGTTTTGGGGGGCATGTCTTGCGGTGCTCTACATTCTGCTTGCGTGCTGGTTCTTTACTCATGTCTATCGGCATGCCGTGCATACGGGCCTCATCGCGCGCTACAGCGCGGAAACTTTGAGTTAATGGGATTCACAGTTTCTGCGTACCGTCCGGTGCTTAGCGGGCGCGCGAACTGACCAGCCACGCCCCTTCCCAGCAAGACTAATAATCACTGTGCTGGCTTAGTAAAAACCGCGTTCTCGACAGTTGACTACTGCTGCTTCGCGTACTCCGCTTTGGCTTCTTTCAGGACGGGATATCAGGGTCGGCGTCTTTCCAGAGGGTGAGGAAATCTTGGTATTCTGCCGGCGTCCGAACCCGTGCGGCCTGTTCTTTGAAACGTAAGCCTTGCTGGGGTAATGCATCAGTTGAGGTTTTTAGAGGTCGGGACTAAAGATCACCTTCAGTCGCATAGTAGTGTCTGACCATTCAGACACCACCTGTCCCATGAAGTGCATCGTTGGTCGAAACAGTTGACGAAAAATCTCATTTACACTCCCCGCGAAAAAGCGGCGGGCTTTTTTAGTTCTATCGTTGGTAGTCACCGCACTCGCAGAAACCCGCTGGATACGTAGATGCACTCTCTCTGGCTGCCCGCCTGTGCGCCGTTCTGGCTCTTACCAGCCGCTTTGCCGAGCGCCGAAATCGTGATAAAGTGCTTTTCACGTTTGGCTCAAGTTTTTGAATCCCACCTTCACGCGAACTCATCTTGCCGCGGCAGCAGTTTGGAAGTCTCAAAGAGCTTTTGAATTTCTCTGATTTTTTCTTGAGTTTCTTTTGAAGACCTGTATGAGTAAGCAGGCGAGTGCCTTGTACGAGTTCGGTCCGTTCCGTGTTGACCCCGAAGAGCAGCAACCGACTCGCGGCGGACGTTCCCTGGCATTGCCACCGAAAGCCTCCGATACCATGCTGGTGCTAGAGCCAAGTGGCGAATTGCGCCTCTTTAGCGGCCTTAAGTGGACTGCCAACGCTCAAGCCACGTCACACCTGAAATGTGACGAACTTCACTGACAAAACAAAGCAATCGGCGTCGAATTCATTCTGGTATTCCGTGCCTCTCCGAAGAGCAGTTCCCGCTAGTTGAGACGCACACCCCCTGAGGCAAGACTCCCACACATTTTCAAAGCGGGCTGATTAGTGAAACGCGTTGATCCATGGGAGGCAGTCATGACAAAACACCACATTACGAACTCGGTGTGGGGCAGATACGTGACAAAGGTCGCATCGGCGTTGGCGATCGTGTTTGTGCTGGCAATGCTGACACCCAGCCGCGCAGATGCGCAAGGTTATCCCTTGGGGGTGCTGTACTCGTTTACGGGCATTGCCGACGGCGGACATCCGGCGGCTGGATTGGCGGTCGACGAGCATGGTGTCCTGTATAGCACTACTTTAGAGGGTGGGACTTTCGGTCAAGGCACAGTCTACAAGATCGTCGGCAACACAAAGATCGTGCTCTACAACTTCACCGGCGGTGCCGACGGCGCAGTGCCGGGAGCAGGCTTATTGCGGGCGAATGGTGACCTGTTCGGAACCACCATATGGGGAGGCGACTACGGAGCCGGAACCGTATTCAAACTAGATGCGGCCAACAAAGAAACCGTGCTCTACAGCTTCACGGGCGGATCCGACGGCGAGTATCCCCAGGGAGTCCTCGTACGCGACCCTGCAGGCAACCTGTACGGCACGACTCCCACTGGCGGCGCTTCCGGGCAAGGGACGGTTTTCATGCTCGACGCGACCGGGCACGAGACGACTCTCCACAGTTTTGCCGGTCCTGACGGCGCAACTTCCTATGCCGGCCTGGTGCGGGACAGGCTCGGCAACTTGTATGGCACTACGTACTCTGGCGGCGCTTCGGGACACGGAACGGTGTTCAAGGTGGATGCATCTGGCAACGAAAGCGTCCTCTACAGCTTCATGGGAGGTGCGGACGGCGTTGGTCCCGAACCGGGCTTGGTGCGGGATCGGCAGGGCAACCTGTACGGTACTACCTTCAGTGGCGGCAGCGGCAACTGTGGAACGGTGTTCAAGCTCGACGCGTCTGGAAACGAGACGGTGCTCACCAGCCTTGTTGCAAACCCGCTAGCGGGCGTGGTTCGGGACCGACAGGGCAACCTGTACGGCACTACCTCGCTGGGCGGTGCCTACGCCTGGGGAACAGTGTTCATGGTCGATACGCTGGGCAACGAAACCGTGCTCTACAGCTTCATGGACGAGTGGGACGGAGGATATCCGATGGCCGGTTTGGTGCAGGATTCGGAGGGTAACCTGTATGGCACGACGTCCAATGGGGGAAACTTCGAGGGATCCTGCTATCCGGCAGGCTGCGGAACCGTGTTCGTGGTTCCAATGGCAGTGACAACGACGACCCTTTCCTCAAGTGCGAATCCATCGTATGCCGAAGAGATGGTGTCGTTTACTGCAACGGTTTCTTCCCGATTCGGCGCGCCGCCCGACGGCGGAACAGTCACGTTCATGAACGGACCTACAGCCATGGGAACGGGGACGCTGACGGGTGGGTCGGCCTGGTACTTTACCACCTCACTTCCCGCAGGCGGCAACCCGATCACAGCCAAGTATGAAGGCGCGCCCAGTTACGCGGCCAGCAAGTCCAACGAGGTCCGGCAGATCGTCAAAAGGAACACCACTACGAATACGCTCACTTCCTCGCCAAATCCGTCCATATATCTGCAGCCGGTGAACTTGGGAGCATTCGTCTCGTCTTACTTTGGCCCGCCACCGGACGGAGAGACCGTAACCTTCATGTACGGAAAGATAGTATTGGGCACGGCGCCAATGTACGGCGGGACCGCCTTTCTGACACCCGGCTTTTTGCTGCCGATAGGCACGGATCGGATCAGGGCTGTCTATGCTGGTGACCCAAACTTTCTGGGGAGCAGGTCGAACGTGGTTAAGCAAGTCGTAGAGAAAGCAGAGAAGTGACGGCTCTAAGACACCGGACCACTCGACGCAAGAAGCGTGGCCAGCGATAGCTGCCGACGCGGAGGGATAAGAAGCTTGTGCTATTCGAAATTCCTACTGCGGAAGTGGTTTCGCTTTGGTTCCCGGCTTTACGCCTTCATGTTTCTTTGCCTCAGCAATCATCTGCTCGACTTTGTCTTTGCCTTCATAGTTTGGGTTGGTAGCCAGCAGTTTTTCCCAATCCGCAACGGCGCCATCGATATCCATCTTCCCCTGCCATTTCACTAAGCCCAGGTTGAAAAGCGTGTTCGCCTTGTTGGGCTCATAGGTAAGCGCTTTGTTGAATTCGGTGATGGCGGTGTCAGCATTTCCCATGTACCAGTAAGCGGTCGCCATATCGGTGCGCACGCTGGCGTCGGAGGGCTTTGCCTTAAGGGAACGCCCGTAGTAATCGACCGCGGTGGGGTACTGCTGGGCGTCGTAGTAGAAATTTCCAATGCTCGCCAGCAACTCGGGATTATTCGGATCCGACTTGAGCTTTTCGATCAGGGGAGCCGCTTGTGTGTCGGCCATTTTCTTCATTTGCTCGGGAGTAGGCTGGGCGTTCGTGCCTCCGCCCATTCCGCTGGGAGTGGGTGCACTTGCGGCTGCACTTTCCACGGGCGCGGCCGGGGATTGTGCGCCTCGAATCAGCCATCCCCCCGCCATCCCTAAAAGCAGGCAAACTACCGCCAGCGTATAGGCTTGCACACCGGTCCAATTCATGCTTGAAGAAATGTTCTTGTTCTCTGACATCACCGTACTCCTTATTAATCTTGACAGTTAATTCGCGTTGTTTTGTTGTGCCCGAACGTCCGCCATCAGTTTCTGCACTTGCGCTTTCTTGGCCGGCTCCAGTTCCGGGTTTGTCTTCAGCAGCTGGGCCCAGGCCGCCAATGCGCCCTTTGAGTCCTTTTTCCCCTGCCAGCGAATCATGCCGAGGTTGAACAGCGAGTTCGCATCCTTGGGGTCGTCGGCGGTGGCCTGCCCCAGTTGCTGCAGCGCGCCATCCACGTCGCCCGAATAATATAGGCAGGAAGCCATCTGGGTGCGGATGGCTACATTCTTTGGTTTGACCTCGAGCGACTTGCCGAAATAGTCGGCCGCTTCCTTGAACTGATGCGTCGAAAAATAGATGTTGCCGACCTGGATGAGCAAATCCGCATTCTTGGGATCATTCTTGAGCTGGGCAATAAGAGGCTCGGCCTTCGCGTCGGCCATGTGCTTCATTTGTTCGAGAGTCGGCGGCTGGCTGCCCATACTGCCTGGGCCGCCCATCCCGGCATGTGGGCTACCCAAATTAGCGGCTTGCGCTGGGTTCGCGGGCACGGCCGTCGATTGCGATCCCCGAAACAAATACCCGACCGCCAGGCCGATGAGCAGGCAGACCACTGACAGCGCGTACACCTGCTTGGCCTGCCATCCTGCAGAAGACGCTTGCGGCGTCGCGACTTCATTCACCATGATCTTGACTCCTAGGATTTCAAATCCCCAGTTTCGGCAATGCGGGGCGACCGCGTCTACTGTTTTTTAGCGTTCGTCCGGTCGATTCTTACCTATGAATCTTGTTTACGTTAATTGTCGAGGGGCTCCGTGAACAGCAAGTGCCGTCACATGGGAATGTGACGCAAATCACACGGCAGCGTTGAAACACGGGCTTTAATTCCCTGCCCTCAGGCCCGGGGCGCCTAAACTCGATCCACGGAGTTCCAGCGCCAGTGCGCTAAAATAGAGCAGTTTCGCATGCCAACCGAGAAAATCCTGGTGGTGGATGACGAGCGCCTGGTGCGCTGGTCGCTGCGCCAGAAGTGTGAAGAGTGGGGGTATCAGGTCATCGAGGCCGAGGCCGGCGAGCCGGGACTGAAGCTCGCCCAGCACGAGTCTCCCGACCTCATTTTGCTCGACGTCCGCCTGCCTGACATCAATGGCATCGACGTACTGGAACAGCTCAAGAAGAATGAAAGTGCGCCTGCGGTCATCATGATTACAGCGGACCCGCAGCTTGAAGACGTCAAAGTGGCCATCAAACTGGGCGCTTACGACTTTGTCGGCAAACCGCTCGACTTCGACGAGCTGCACGTCACCATCAAGAACGCGCTCGAAGCTACCCGCCTGCGCTCCGAGGTGCAGTCGCTGCGCGGGGAGATAAAGCGCCGCGCCGGCTACCGCGAAATCGTCGCCACCTCGCCCAAGATGACCGAGCTGATGAACTTTGTCCGCAAGGTCGCTGCCAGCGAAGCC
>Ga0187772_10001669_pt1 | contig 10681 bp, 10 predicted proteins | sample 0116_SJ02_MP15_2_FD_133137 | JGI IMG/M metagenome (GOLD analysis project Ga0187772, IMG submission 133137) | Tropical peat soil microbial communities from peatlands in Department of Meta, Colombia - 0116_SJ02_MP15_20_MG | ecosystem: Environmental > Terrestrial > Soil > Wetlands > Peat | place... | reverse complement strand
GACGTCGTTGAACGGAACGTGCACGAACCCGGGCACGAGGGGCTCGAACGGGGCACGGAGCTCCTTCCGCCAGGTCGCGCTGAGGCTTCCGAACGTGCGTCCATGGAACCCCCGCATCGCGGCGACGACGCGGGTCCGTCCGGTCGAGGCCCGCGCGATCTTGATCGCCGCCTCCACCGCCTCGGTGCCGGAGTTCGAGAGGAAGACGCGATCGAGCCCGGGAGGCAGGAGGCTCGCGAGACGGGCGAGGAAGGCACTGCGGACGGGCACGGGATACCCCGTGCCGAGATAGAGGAGCTCGGCGGCCTGGCGCTGCACCGCGCGGACGACGTCGGGCGGCGAAGCCCCGAGGTTCCCGACCCCGTGGGTCGCCCCGAGGTCGACGTATCGCCGCCCGTCCGCCGCATAGAGCGACGCCCCCTCCCCGCGCACGATCGTCGGCCGCCCCCGCCCGGAACCCCCGAACGGAAGGAGCGGCCCCGCGCCCGCGTTCATCGGAAGGTCGTCCCCCCGCCCGCGAGCGCCGCGGCGATCGGCGTCGGGCGATCCGCCGGGGCGATCACCGCCCGGCCGACCCCGCCGCGGAGCGCCTCCTGCGCCGCGAGGACCTTCTTGCGCATCCGGCCGCGGGCGAGCGGGAGGACCGCCTCGATCTCGTCGCGCGGGACCTCGGGGATCCGGCTCGCGAGGTCGGAGGGGTCCCGGAGGAGACCCGGTACGTTGGTGAGGAGCACGAGGTCGCTCGCTCCGAGGGCCGTCGCGACCGACGCGGCGACCCGGTCCGCGTCGACGTTGACGACCTCGCCGGCCGGCGTGAGGGCCGGCGGGCCGACGACCGGGAGGTAGCCCGAACCGAGGAGCAGTCGCAGGAGCCTCGGGTCGACCGATTCGACGGTGCCAGAACGATCGTCGGTCACCCGGAGCACCCGGCCCTCGACGACCTCCCGCACCCCGTCCTTCCGCCGCGCCGCCACGAGCCGGCCGTCCACCCCCGAGAGGCCGACCGCCGGCCGGCCCGCCGCGTTGAGGGCGGCGACGAGCCGGGTCTGGACGCCGCCCGCGAGCGCGAGGACGATCACCTCGAGCTGGGCGGGGTCGGTCCGTCGGGAGACCACGCCGGTCGGTGACGTGAACGTTCGGGCCTCGACGCCGAGGCGGGCCCCCAGCCGATCGGCGTCGTCGGAGCCGCCGTGGACGAGCACGCAGTCGTCGCGGTCCCGGAGCTCCTCGAGGAGGGTCGACGGGTCGTTCCCGGCCGCGCCGCCGATCTTCACCACGACCGTCATCGCTCCCTCAGACCGGATGGAGGCCGAGGAACTCGAGACCGGTCGCCTCGGGGAACCCCGCGCGCACGTTGAGGCACTGGACCGCCGCGCCGGCGGCGCCCTTCCCGAGGTTGTCGAGGGCGCCGTAGGCGACGATGCGACCTCCGTGGGGGTCCGTGCCGAATCCGACGTCGCAATAGTTCGTCCCGGCGAGGATCTTCGGATCCGGTTCGCGGTGGGCCCCGTCGGGTTCGTGGACGATCCGCACGAACCGCTCGGCGCCATACGCCGCTCGGTACGCCTTCCAGAGCGTCTTCTCGTCCGGGGGCGCGTCCGTGAACGCATGGGCGGTCGCGAGCACGCCCCGGACCGCCTCGACGGCGTGGCAGGTCAGGGCGATGGTGAGGCCGGTCTCCTGTTCGATCTCGGCTGTGTGACGGTGACCGGCGCTCGCGTAGGCCCGCAGGCTCCCCGAGCGTTCGGCGTGGGTCCCGGCCGGGCCCGGCTCGATCCCGCCCGCCGACGACCCGCTCTTCGCGTCGACGACGGTCGGTGACCGGCCGACCAGGCCGGACTTCGCGAGCGGGTGGAGCGCCAGGATCGAGGCGGTCGCGATGCACCCGGGGACCGCGAACAGCGGCGCGGTCCGCATCGCTTCCCGATGGAGCTCGGGAAGGCCGTAGACGCTCCGGGCGAGGAGGTCGGCGTGCGGGTGGCTCCGGCCGTAGTACCGGGCGAACGCCGCCGGGTCCTTGAGACGGTAGTCCGCCGAGAGGTCGATGACGATCCCTCCGGTCTCGAGGAGGGTCGGCACGCGCTCGATCGACTCGCCGTGGGGGGTGGCGAGGAACGTGACGTCCGCCGGCGCGAGCGCGGCGTGCGGAGCGAACACGAGGTCGGTCGCGCGCCGGAGGTTGGGATGCGCGCGTCCGACCGCTCTCCCCGCCATCGAGTCGGACGTCACCTGGGCGATCTCGACCTCCGGGTGGCCGAGGAGGAGCCGCAGGAGCTCCCCGCCGACGTACCCGGAACCGCCGACGACCGCGGCCCTCACGCGCGCCCCACCGCGACCGCGTGGTCGACGATCGCTCCCGCGATGTCGCGCCCGGTCGCCGCCGAGAGCGCCTTGAACTCGGGCGTGGGGTTCACCTCGTGGACGACGAGCCCTCGCGGAGACTCCATCAGGTCGACCGCGAGCACGCCCCCGCCGACCGCCTCGGCCGCGCGGACCGCGAGCTCGGAAAGCTCGCCGGTGGGGTCGACCGCCTCGGTGGAGGCGCCCCGGGCCGCGTTCGTCCGCCAATCGCTCGACCGTCGCGCCATCGCGGCGACGAGCTGGTCGCCGATCACGAAGACCCGGAGGTCCCGGTCCGGTTTCGCCACGAACTCCTGGACGTAGATCACCGAATGCACGGGCGAGGAGAGCGCCGCCTTGTGCTCGAGGATCTGCTCTGCGTCGTTCGCGTCGTCGACCCGGGCCATCAGGCGCCCCCAGGAGCCGATGGCCGGCTTCAGCACGGCCGGGTACCCGATCTCCTCGATCGCGCGCATCGCCGCCTCCGGCGAGAGGGCGACGACCGTGCGCGGGGTCGGGATCCCCCGCTCCGCGAGGCGGAAGGAGGTGCGGACCTTGTCGCCCGCGAGCTCGACCACGTCGGGGGCGTTGATCGTGGGGACTCCGTAGTGCTCGTAGCACCGGGTCGCGTAGACCGAGCGAGTGTGGCTCACCGATCGGTTGAGGACCAGGTCGGGGAGACCGGCCGGCCGCTCGAGGGGGAACGTGACCGCGCCGTCGTCGATATGCTCCGCGCGGACCCCCCGGTCCGCGGCGGCCCGAAGGATCGCTTTCTCCTCGGGTCGGACGATCGTGCAGAAGACCCCGAGCGAGAACCCGTCACTCACCCCAGTCCTCGGCTTCCTTCGGGGCGGGTTCGAGCGCGAATGGGTTCGCGCCCACGACCTCGAGGTCGGTCCCGCAGTCGGGGCAGGGGAAGACCTCCCCCAGGATTCGGTCGTCGTTCGGGACGCTCGCGGCGCACTCCGGGCATTCGGTCATGGACGGTTCTCCTTCAGCAGCTCCTCGACGAGCTCGACCTTCCGGCCGAGCGAGGAGAGCGAGTCCGTGAGGCCGGCGAGACGACGCGAGGCGTCGCCGATCTGCCGGCGAACGGAGGCGGGCGCGGGACCCCCGGGCGACGCCCGCAGGGAGACCGCACGGAGGGAGTCGAAAGGAGCGGAAGACGGACCCGGCTCACCGTCGGCTGCGACCCGTTCGTGGGCCGTCCGGAAGGCGATCCCTTCACGGACGAGCGCTTCGGCCCGGTCCGTGGCGTAGAGCTCGGGATCGCGCGCCGCCGCCCCGAGCCGGGTCCGGTCGAAGCGGAGCGCGGGGACGAGGGCCACGAGCGCATCGAGGACGGTCCGCGCGGTCGCGACGGAGTCGACGACCGGCGGCTTGTCCTCCTGAAGGTCCCGGTCGTAGGCGAGCGGAAGCCCCTTCAGCAGGACGAGCTCGGCCGTGAGGTCGCCGACGGCGCGGGCGGCCTTCGCCCGGACGAGCTCCGCCACATCCGGGTTCCGTTTCTGGGGCATCTGGCTCGAGCCGGCGCCGAGCGCGGCCGACCGCTCGAGGTACCCGAACTCGGAGCTCGCATACACGACGATCTCCTCGGCGAGCCCGCTCGCGTGGACGAGGAAGAGCGCGAGGTCGAAGGCGAGCTCGACGAACGGGTCGCGGTCGCTCACCGCGTCGATCGAGTTCGCGAACGATCGGTCGAATCCGAGCCGCGCGGCGACCCAGGCCGGATCGACCGGCAGGGTCGAGCCGGCGAGGGCTCCGGCCCCGAGCGGCGAGACGTCGGCGCGGTGGGCCGTGGCGAGGAGGCGTTCGAGGTCCCGTGCGAACCGCGCGAAGTGCGCGAGCCAGTAGTGGCCGAGGGTGATGGGTTGGGCTCGCTGCAGATGCGTGTACCCTGGGACGACGATCTCGGCTTCGGCCTCGGCCCGGGCGAGAAGGCTCTCCAGGAGCCGGAGGAGCCGACCGCCGAGATCGACCACCTCGGCCCGCAGGTACAGTCGCTCGTCGAGCGCCACCTGATCGTTGCGGCTCCGACCGGTATGGAGCTTGCCGCCGGCCGCCCCGACGAGCTCGCCGAGACGCACCTCGACGTTCGTATGCACGTCCTCGAGCTCCTCGCGCCAGGGAAACGTCCCTTGCGCGATTTCGCGTGCGATCGTGCGGAGCCCGGCGACGATCCGGGCCGATTCCTCGGGAGAGACGAGCCCGACGCGGCCGAGCATCTCGGCGTGGACGATGCTCCCGGCGATGTCGTGCCGGGCGAGATGGCGGTCCATGGCGAGAGAGTTCAGGAACGGGACGCTCGGGGAGCGAACGTAAGCGGGAACGCCCGCCGACGGATCCATGCCTTTCCCCCCTCCGGTCAGATCGAATCCCCGGCCGCCGGGGAGGGAGGGGGTCGAACGGAGGTCGCACCCCAGGTGCGCGCGGGGAGCCCCCAGACGTAGATGAACCCCTCCGCCATCTCCGGGCGGAACCGATCGCCCGAGGAGTACGTGGCGAGCTCGGGGCGATACAGCGAGTACGGGGAGTCCCGCCCGACGACGGTCGCCGAGCCGCGGTACAGCTTGATCGTCACCGACCCCGTGACCCGGTGCTGGGTCTCGAGAGCGAACGCGTCGAGCGCGCTGCGGAGCGGCGTGAACCAGAGGCCGTCGTAGACGAGCTCCGCGTAGCGGCGCTCGATGCCGCGCTTGAACTCGAGGAGGTCGCGGGGAAGAACGAGGCCCTCGAGCGCCTGGTGGGCGCGGATCAGCGTCAGCGCGGCCGGGCACTCGTAGACCTCGCGCGACTTGATGCCGACGACCCGGGACTCCACGTGGTCGATCCGGCCAAATCCGTGGGCCCCCGCGCGCCGGTTGAGCTCGAGGACGAGCTCGTGAAAGGGGAGGGTCTTGCCGTCGACCGCGACCGGTCGCCCCGCGACGAACTCGATCTCGACCCGTTCGGCGGTCGCCGGAGCCGACTCCGGCGACCGGGTCCAATCGAAGACCTCCTCGGGAGGCTCGAGCGCCGGATCCTCGAGCGGGCCGCACTCGATCGAGCGGCCCCAGAGGTTCTCGTCCGTGCTGAAAGGGGAGGCCCGGGTCGCCGCGACCGGGATCCCGTGCCGGGACGCGTAGGCGACCTCGTCCTCGCGGGTCATCTTCCACTCGCGGGCCGGGGCGATCACGCGGAGATCGGGCGCGAGGCTCGTAGTGCAGAGGTCGAACCGTACCTGGTCGTTGCCTTTCCCGGTGCATCCGTGGGCGACGTGGGTCGCCCCTACCTCGCGGGCGACGGCGACCAGGTGCTGTCCGATGAGCGGCCGGGCGAGCGCGGTGCTCAACGGATAGACGCCCTCGTAGAGGGCGTTCACCCGGAGCGCCGGGAGAAGGAACCCCTCCGCGAACTCCTTTCGAAGATCGAGTATCCGGGCTTCGACCGCGCCCGACTGGAGCGCCTTCGCCCGGACCTGCTCCAGATCAATCGGCTGCCCCACATCGGCCGTGAACGTGACGACATCGAGCCCCTTCGTCTCCCTCAGCCAGGGGATCGCGACGGACGTGTCGAGCCCCCCGGAGTATGCCAAGACGACCTTCGGGGGAGACATCGGTGGTTCGCGTTCGGAGGGGCGACACGCGCGCCGATGTTTTATACCATGTGACCGCTGACGGACAGGATCGGGCTCATACGTCCGATATCGGACATATATGTCAAACGGAGAAGAACCGGTGGCGCGCCAGGTGCGGGCGTATCTCGACGCCCACCCGATGCTGGGCAACGCGGTACGGCTCGGCGTGGCGAATCACTCGGCGATCGCTCGCCTCGTCGCGGAGGACCTCGGGATCCGCCACCCCGACGCGATCATCGCCGCGTGCCGGAGGTATCCGAAGGGACGCGGGGCCGCCGCCCGGAGCGCGAGCGTGGAGCGGCTCGTCCGGCGCAGTCGGATCGAGACGCGGTCCAAGGTCGCGGCGGTCACCGTCACCCACGGCCCGGACGTCCTCCAGCGGGTCGCGGACGTGGTCGAGGAGCTGCTCGACGAGAGCGCGCTCTGCCGGCTGATCCAGGTGTCGCGCGGCACCGTGATCATCGTCGAGGAGGAGTCGGCACCTCGACTCACCAAGGTCCTCCGCTCGGATCAGGTGCTGGGCGTCCGAAAGGGCCTGGTCGAGGTCTCGGTGACGAGCCCCGAGACCGTCGAACACACGCCGGGGCTCCTCACGCTGCTCACCGGGGTCCTTTCGGCCCAGTCGATCAATATCGTGGAAGCCCTGAGCTGCTACACGGACACGATCTTCCTCCTGGACCAGGAGGACCTGAGCCGGGCCGTGAGCGTTCTCTCGGGCACTCTCCGCTAGCCGGCAGGGAGGTTTTATGATGGCGAGTCGGGTCGGCCGCCCCCGCTGTGGGCCCGTAGCTCAGCTCGGTAGAGCAGGCGGCTCTTAACCGCAAGGTCAGGGGTTCGAATCCCCTCGGGCCCGGCTCATCAACGGATCGTTCGCTCGATCTCCCGCTTCGCACTCCCGTCGCAATTCGATGGCGAGCGGTGAGACCGGGTGAACGGTCTGGGCCCGAAGGGGATCGACGCAACCCTCTAGCCGGTGGGAGCTCCGGTGGGAAAGGTCGTCGGAGCCGGGCTGGGATGCGGGAGGCTGACGAGTCCGAAGAACAGCAGTATGATCCCGGCGAACTCCGTGTAGTAGAGGGTCGCGGGGAACGACGCAATGTAGAGCGTGCCGCCCGCCCCGAGGATGAGAGCCCCCGCGATCAGGAGGATCGTCTGCCACTTGCGCGAACGGCGCAGGGCAATCGCCGAAGCGACGAGGAGAACTACCGTGGCGGGGAACGTGACGAAGGAAGAGAGCACCACCAAGAGGAGGGAGGGATCCCCGGCAATCACCCCGTTCGCCACCATTCCGGAGGCGGGTGGCGTCGAGAAGCTGACCGCTGCGACCAGCGCCATCATGGAGAGACTGAAGACGGAGTACCCTCGCTCCGCCCGCGGACGGCGTAGCACATGCACGGCTCCGAGGGAGAGTACGCCGACGATCGCCGCGGAGGCGAACACGTACCCCTGAAGGAGGATCGGGCCGGTGGCTCCGAGGAAGACGGCACTCTCGATCGCCATCGCCGCCGCCGCTAGGGCGAGCCCGCCGATCCAGGGCAACTCTCGAGGCTCGTGATCGGACAGGTATCGGTACGCCGAGCGCGAGGACAGCAACGCTAGCAGCGCGGTGAGCAGGAACAGCGAGCCCGTGATCGCATAGCCGTCGGCGTCCATGGGCGAGCCACCCGGGGAATCGAACTTGAACGCTTGGTCAACCCGACCTTACTTGGCCGCGGTCGTCCAGAGACCGCATACCCGAACCCGTCCCTAAGGAGCATCGAGCCCCCGCCCCTCCTCGGGATTGCGAGCCGCTCGCGACTCGACCTGCCGACAGGAAACCCCAGTAAACCCGAATTTACATGGGCCTTTAGAACTGGCAGTCCGCTCGAGGCCCCAAGCGGCGCCTACGCAACGGGTTCGTGCGCGTTGCGGGGCCGCAAGGGGAGTCATGGAGCCTCGACCGGGGAGCAGCGAGCCGACCAAGACGTCCAGTCACTATCTGATGACGGAGAAGGGCTACCTTCACCCCATGAAGACGTACATCTGGATCACCCTGCTGCTCATCGGGGTGATGTCCCTCCTCTACTTCGTTCTCGGGGTCAATCCGAACGCCGCGGGTTCCATCCCGCCCGCGTTCGGTCCCGGAGCCTCCGACCTCTACTTCCACGCGATCGCGATCGGCCTCGCCTCGCTCGGGGTCTACTTCGTCGTCCTGTCGTTCGACCTCGACAAGTACGAACCCCGCATCGATTTCCCGGTCTCGTACCGCGCGCTCGTCGCCACCGTGATCGCGTCGATCGGGGCGTTCTTCTACCTGCGACCGGTCTTTGTGCAGAACCTCGCACCGATTCCCCTCGGGATGATCCTGCTCGGGTTGATCCTGCTCGCCGACGTGGGTGGGGCCCTTCTCGTCGAGCTCTACCTCCTCCCCGGGAAGCTGACCGGCACGTACGATCCGACCCAGAACCGCCTCGGGATGATCCCCAAGTGGAAGTACCTCCCCTCGTGGAAGGACTTCCGCCGGATGGACTCCACGTATTGGTTGACGTTCACCACCGTGATCGCGGCCTTCATCGCCGGGATCACCGGATTTGTGGTCTTCTGGCTCAACTATTTCGTCATCGATATCGGCGTCTCCCCAGCGATCCTCAGCGGCTACGTCGCGTGGATGGGCGGTGCGCAGTCGTTCTGGGGGGTCGCGCTGGGGTCGCACTCTCACGCGATCGTGATGGCGATGATCCTGGGTCTCGTGGCGGTGGTCGCCCACCGGTTCAACGTCCTCTCCCTGCCGGGATGGAAGCGGAGGGTGGCGAAGGCCGGTCTCTGGGTCGGTGCCACCGGCATCATTGCCGTCACCGTGGTCTTCATCCTGGAGGCGTACACGACGGTCTTCCCCGGCGGGAATCCCGGGCTCTTCTTCGCGAGCAACCCCGGCGGACCGATCCACCTCTACGGGTGGGGGACCACGTACGCCAACGGGATGGCCGCGGACGACACGATGATGCTCTGGGCCGCCCTCGGCGCCATGATCGTGTTCGTCCCCCTCCTGTTCACGAAGGTGCGGGGACGACCTGCGTACCGCGACCCCCTGCGTCTGGCGATCCTCGCGACCTGGATCTTTGCGTTCATCGCCACGCCCATTCAAGGATTCTACATCGAGTTTCACGAGGCGACGCTCTCGGGCGCGCCCCCCGACGTGGTGTTCGGTAACCTTCAGTACATCGCCCTCATCGCGATCCCCATCGTCTGCATGGCCCTCCTCGCGGTGGACTTCTACCAGGACGAACGGGGACCGCGCAGCGCCCTGGCAGCGTTCGCGTCGTTCGCGACGCTCATCGCGGTGGTGGGCGGCTACCTCTATGTCTACAGCAACACGGCCTCGGGGAGCCCCGGTTACTGGCTCGCCGGGATCGGGCTCGGGCTCATGGACCTCGTGGTGATCGGGGCGATGGTCGCGGTCTACATCGGCCGCCCCGAGAAGCGCTCGCCGGTGGAGGTCGGGGAAGCTGCTCCTCCGGCTCGCAGCTCCGAACCCCCAGCGGCCGCGGTCCAGAGCACGGCCCCCCGGTAGGCCGCGTAAGCGCCCCCGCGCCGTTCCGGAGCGCCTCCCGACCGGGGCTTGGCGCACGGACCCGAATCCCCTCCCCTTCGCGTAGAGCGAGCTTATCGAGCGGCGCCGGTTCCCGGGCCGCGACGGGAATTCCGTGCCGGCCGCGACGCAGGGGGCTCCTGCCCTCGGGAGCCTTCCCCCCCGTCCTTCTGGGCGCCTACGCGCCTACCTTCGGTTGACCAATCCCCCGATCGTCGTGCTGCTGACCTTCACCGCTCTCGCGAGCGGCATCATTGGAGGCGGACTGCGCGACCCGGGTCGGCTCGGCGTCCTGGTCGTCGCGATCACCCTGTCGAGCATGGGGGCGCGGACTCTGACGAACCTCGTCGACCGGGACATCGATGCCCGCATGACCCGGACGAGAGAGCGCCCCCTCCCGGCGGGCGCGGTCTCCGCTTCGGCGGCCCTCGCGTACGGTCTCGGACTCGTGGCGAGCGGCCTGCTCGTCACGGACCTCTTGGGCCTCCTCTCGGTGGCGTTGATCGGCGCCGGCCTCGTCGACAACATCGTGGTCTACAATGTGCTGTCGAAACGAAGGACACACTGGAACATCGTGCTCGCGGCGCCGAGCGGGGGCGTCCCGGCGCTGGTCGGCTACGTGAGCGCGTCGGGGCGCATCGATCTTGTGGGGCTACTGTTGATGGCGCTCGTCGTTCTCTGGACGCCCGTGCACATCTGGAGCTTAGCCATCCGTTACCGCGACGATTACGCCCGCGCGGACGTGCCGATGCTTCCCGTCACCGTGGGCATCACCAACGCCATTCGAGGGATCGCGGCGACCACCGTGCTGCTCGCGGTGTTCACGGTGAGTCTGCCGTTCCTCCCGGGCGCTCCGTTCGGGCTGCTCACGCTCCTTGTGGCGGGGGTGTTCGGAGGGACGATGCTCGCATTCAGCCTGTTCCTCCTCGGCCGGCCGACGCCCGTCAACGCCTGGCGATTGTTCAAGTTCACGTCACCGTACCTCGCGGTTCTCTTCACGGTGATGGCCTTGGACGTCGCGGCATTGCACCCCCCTTGGTGATTGGCGGGGAAGCTACGGCGACCGGCCCTGCGCGGCGCCGTTGAATCACGGCCTCACGCGCCCCCCCGATCGTTTAGCGCCTCGGGCACGGGCACCAGCTCGTCCTTCGCCACCG
>Ga0187772_10001667_pt1 | contig 10685 bp, 7 predicted proteins | sample 0116_SJ02_MP15_2_FD_133137 | JGI IMG/M metagenome (GOLD analysis project Ga0187772, IMG submission 133137) | Tropical peat soil microbial communities from peatlands in Department of Meta, Colombia - 0116_SJ02_MP15_20_MG | ecosystem: Environmental > Terrestrial > Soil > Wetlands > Peat | place... | reverse complement strand
TCCCCATGATATTCCTCGGCTGCGTGCTGATAGGGGACGGGATCCTGATCAGCCTGGCGAAGTACAGGCAGGCCCCCACCAAGGCGCTCAAGGACTTGTCTCTAAGGGACCTGCTGCTGGTGGGGTTCGCCCAGGGGGTCTCCGCCTTCCCAGGGGTGAGCCGCTCGGGGGTGACGGTCTCTTCCATGCTCCTCCTTGGAGTAAGTCCCAAGGAGTCTTTCAGGCTGTCCTTCCTCGCCCTGATCCCGGCGTCCATCGGAGCGGCGGGAGTGACGCTGTTGTTCTCCCCGAGTCAGGTATCAACTGCGATAAACGCGGCGGGGGCTTCGGTGATCCTGGTGTCGATCCTCGTGACTGTACTAATCGGCATCACCTCCATACGGATCCTCCTGAAAGCTGCAGGGAGCAGAAGGATCGCACTCCTGGCCATAACGCTGGGGGTCCTGGCTATCTCCAGTGGTGTCGTAAGCATACTAATCGGGGCCGGGTAGTGCTGTTAAGATAACCCGACACCCCAGGACAGATATCTACACCCCTAGCTTAACGCCCCTGCCCGGACTCCCTGGCTCCCGGCAGGAACACATATAATCGGTCGGCCTCGGCTTCAATCGAAGGCGCCATGCCCATCAACATGCTGACGCTGGAGAACCTCGACCTCGACGGAAAGCGGGTCTTTCTTAGGACGGACGTCAACACCCCGATCCACCCGGTGACGGGGATGCTGATGGAGCGGACCAGGCTCGAGGAAGCCGTTCTCACGCTGAAGGACCTAGCGAAGTCGAAGGTTGTGGTCGCTTCTCACCAGGGGAGGGTCGGGCGGTCCGACTACACGAGCCTGGAGCAACACGCCAAGGCCCTGGGGGGCATGCTTGGCAGGCCGGTGACCTTCGTACCAGACGTCTTCGGTCCCGAGGCCATGTCAGAGGTAGACTCCCTCTCAGAAGGAGAGGTACTCCTCCTGGACAATCTGAGGTTCACCGCCGAGGAGAACCAGGAGTACAGGCCGGCAGAAGCCGAAAGGACCTTCCTGGTAAAGAGGATCAGGGATCACATAGACGCCTGCGTGCTGGACGGGTTCTCGACTGCGCACCGCTCGTCCCCCACCATAGTGGGCTTCGCAGGACTCGTCCCGACCTGCGCGGGCCGGACCGTCGGAAGGGAGCTCAGGACGCTGGACAGAATCGTCTCCGTCGAGAAGGGGCCGTACGTTACCGTCATGGGGGGGACGAAGGTAGGTGACAGGCTCGAGGCGATAGACGCGCTGGTCGCGAACGGAAGGGCTGACAAGGTGCTGCTCTGCGGGCTCGTGGGCCTCGTCTTCCTCAAAGCCGTCGGGAGATACAAGGGGAAGCTAGGCATAGAGGGGGAGAGGGAATACGTACTCAAAGCGCGGCAGCTCCTGGACGAAAACCCTGCAAGGTACGAGCTTCCGGACGATGTCGCGTCCAAAGCGGACGGCGCAAGGAAAGAGGTAGACGTCCTAGATCTGGCGGGTCAGCCACAGGTCCTCGACATCGGCAGAAGGACAGCGGAGAGGTATGAGAGATTCATCAAGGGGGCCGGGACCGTGTTCATGGCTGGTCCTCCGGGGGCTTTTGAATGGGACGAGTTCAGCTATGGGACGGTGAGCCTCCTGGGGGCCGTGGCTTCATCCCTCGGGACCACGATCATTAGCGGAGGACAGCTTTCGTACGCGGCCCGGAAGTACGGAGCTATCGAGCAGATAGACCATGCCAGCACCGCTGGGAGCGCGTTGGTCCTCTATCTCGCTGGAAAGCGCCTCCCGATGATCGACGCTCTGGAAAGGGCGGCCGAGAAGTGGGGACCGAAGCGCGAGGTCGCCGACCTGTGGAGCAGCGTGGTGACCCTGGGGGAGGGGCTGGGGGCCTCCGAGTCCTAACCACGGTGCACTAGATCAACGGTCGAGGGGCGTGCTGCCAACGGCCCGAAACCGGGCGACGGGGATCTCGGATCATCCTTCTTTCTTCTTGGAGGCTGCGGCTTTCTCCAGGGCGGCAACGCCAGGGAGCTTCTTGCCCATCAGGTACTCGGTAAGGGCTCCCCCGGCAGTGCTGATGTAGGACACCCCGCCTGACAATCCGAATTCCTCCAGGGCCGATATGGTGTGCCCTCCTCCAGCGAGTGAAAATAGCTTCGAGCTCGATATCTTCCCGAAGACCGTCCTAGTCCCCAGGGCCATCAGCGGGTCTTCGTAGACCCCCATCGGCCCGCTGAAGACGACCGACCGGGCGTCTCCTATGAGCCTGGTGTAGTTCTCGATGGTCCTCTTACCGATGTCCTCTATCCTGTACTTGGTGGGCAACCTATCCACGGGTACCTCTTCCCTTCCTTCGCCGGCCTTCACGGCTACATCCTCAGGCAGGACCACCTGTGATGGATAGTCGTGGATGAGCTCCTTGAGGCCCGGAATGAGCGTGGTCACCCCCTTCTTCTCCAGGAAGGCCATGTTTGGCTGGCCCAGGTCGTACCCCTTTGCAGCGAGGAATATCTGACCTACAAGCCCACCGGTGAGGACGCGGTCTGCAATCCCGTTTTCGAGCGCGTACCTCGAGATTTCAAGCGAGTCATCGGCCTTCGACCCCCCAAGGACGAAGAGGCACGGTTTTTGCGGATCCTCCAAGACCTTCCCGAGCGAAGCGAGTTCCCTTTGCATCACGCGTCCCGCGACGCTGGGCACCACGACGGTGAAGCCTGTGATGGAGGAGTGAGCCCTGTGGGCAGAGGCGAAGGCGTCAAGGACGAAGATGTCCGCCAGGGGAGCCAAGCTCCGAACGAGTTCAGATTTGGCGTGGTCGGCCGGTTCTTTCTCCTCGGTCTCCGAAGGAAGGAACCTGACGTTGTCCAACACCAGTACCTCTCCGCTCTTCAGGCTCTTCACCGCCGCCTTCGCTTTCTCGCCGCATACGTCGTCGACGTACTTGACTGGTCTTTTCAGGATCTTGGCGAGCAGGTCAGCGTGCTGATCCATCGGTATGAAATCCGGTTCACCCTTCCTCCCCTGGTGGGCAAGGACGACGACCTTCGCTCCCTTCTCCACGAGTTCTCTTATGGTCGTATCTCCGTGTGCTCGAATCCTTACGTCGTCCAGAATCTTCTTCGTTGACGGATCCACGGGGGAATTGAAGTCGACACGGACAAGGACGACCTTTCCTCTGACGTCGACGTCGTCCAGAGTCAGAATTGCCACCCTAGAACCCCTCTTTCTTTCCGACCAGCTCTATGAGGTCCACCATTCTGCAGGAGAAGCCCCATTCGTTATCATACCAGGCAAGCACCTTCACGAAGGTTCCCTTCTCCCCGACGACCATCGTAGACTGAGCGTCGAAGACCCCAGAGACCGTCGTGTGCAGCACATCGCTTGATACTATTGGGTCTTCGGTGTATTCGAGCACGCCCTTCAGGGGGCCGCTGCACGCCTTAGAGAAGGCTGAGTTGACTTCCTCCTTGCTGACGCTCTTCTCAAGCTCGACAGTCAGATCCACTATCGACACGTCGGGCGTGGGCACCCTCAGGGCGATGCCATTCAACTTCCCCTTCAATTCCGGCAGGACGAGCCCGACCGCCCTGGCTGCCCCGGTGCTGGTGGGGATGATGTTGAGGGCGGCCGCCCTGGCCCGTCGGAGGTCCTTGTGCACCAGGTCCTGGATCCTTTGGTCGTTGGTGTATGCGTGGGCGGTGGTCATGAGCCCGTACTTGATTCCGAAATTGTCGTTCAGCACCTTTGCCACCGGAGCGAGGCAGTTCGTTGTGCAAGAAGCGTTTGAAAGGATGTTGTGCCTCTCGTGGTCGTACCGGTTCTCGTTCACTCCGATGACGATGGTCGTGTCGGGGTTTTCCGCTGGCGCCGATATCAGGACCTTCTTCGCTCCCGCCTTGATGTGTCTCGACGCACCCTCCCTGTCAGTGAAAAGACCCGTAGACTCGACGGCCAGGTAAACGCCCAAGTTCCCCCAGGGGAGAGCGGCAGGGTCCTTCTCGGCCAATACCTTCACTTCCTTCCCATTCACGGTGATACCGCCGTTCCCCGTTTCGATGGTCGCGTTGAAGCGCCCGTGTACCGAATCATACTTCAGCAGATACGCCAGCGTTTTCGCAGGCGCGATATCGTTAACGGCAACGAAGTCTATGTCGGCGTCCCGTTCGATGGCGGCCCTTAGGAGCAGCCTTCCGATTCTCCCGAAGCCGTTTATCCCTACTGTTATGGCCATTTCAAACATCTCCGGTTTACGGCGTACATAAGATATTGCGTTGCGGCGAAATCTCAATCGTCGGGGTCCGGCTCTTCAAAGAAGGTTAGACGTCCACACGACCGGGGAACCGGGTCAACGTGCAGATTCCAGGGCCCGATTCTCACAGAACACGCTTCGGATTAAGCCCGCCTTCATAAGAGTTATATCGAGTTTCACCCAACTTGCAACCGGGTCTGATGAGCTCCACAGTTGTCCACGTGGTGGGGACCGGAACGCTTGGAGAGCCGTTGATCGGTATGCTGGCTGACCTAAGACAGGACCTCGGAATCGACGAGGTCACGTTCGCCAAGAAGAACCCGCTGATGGTAGACAGATCAAAGGTCATTAGCCTTGAGAGGCGTGGCGCCAGGCTAGCCGCCGAGAAGGGAAGATGGGACGAATTCAAGGGGCTGGGAATGGACCCCGCATACGACTATGAGGAGGCGATAGCCCGAGCTTCGGTCGTCATCGATTGCACGCCGGACGGGAGCGGGAACAGCAACAAGCAGAAGTTCTATGAAAAATACGCTGATCAGGTTCGAGGGTTCCTGGCCCAGGGCTCCGAATTCGGGTTTGGAAAACCGTATGCTTACGGGATCAATGATAGCGTGTTTTCAAGGGACGAGAAGTTCGTCCAGATCGTGAGCTGCAACACGCACAACATCGCTGTGATACTGAAGACGCTCGGAATGAAGGACGACCGTAGCGTCTTGAAGGATGGGAAGTTTCTCTGCATACGCAGGGCAAGCGACATCAGCGACAGTAAGGAATTCGTACCATCGCCCAAGGTGAGCATGCACGAGGATCCCTGGGGGACGCATCATGCGAGAGACGCCTACTATCTGTTCAAGACGCTGGGCATGGACCTGAACCTGTTTTCTAGCGCAATCAAGACTAACTCCCAATTCATGCACTGCATCTGGTTCGATCTGGTCTTGGACGAGCGCGTTACTGAAGAAGAGGTGAACGAGAGGCTGTCTTCAAACCCGCGGATCGCCCTGACCTACAAGGACATGGCAAGCCTAGTGTTCTCCTTCGGGCGGGACCACGGTAGGTTCGGAAGGATCCTGAATCAGACGGTTGTCGTCCTCCCCTCCGTACATGTAAGGAACGGGAATGAAGTGTTGGGGTTCTGCTTCACGCCGCAGGACGGCAACAGCCTCATGAGCAGCATAGCCGCAACCGAACACATATTGTACCCCGGTGAGTATTCTGAGAGAATGAAGCCGCTGGACGCGATGCTTTTCAAAGAGATCTAGCCAAGATTCGATTGACGAGAACTCGCCGGAATTGAGCGCCTCTACAGGTAGTGATAGGCTGGGTGCGCGGTTAGAACGGCTTTGGTACCGACTGTAGCACAAACCTAGGCTGTTGGAACTGCTTCACCAGGGTTCGCACGCGCTTCTGGACGAAGTCCGCCGGCTTCTTTCCCAGAACGACCATGGAGACCAGCTCGGCCACGGTTTCCATCTCCGCCGGCCCGTACCCCATCCTCGCCAACTCCGAGGTACCAAGCCTCCCCCCGTTGTCGCTGATTATGTTTGCCTGCTCGAGCCTGGATGAGATCTGCTGGATCCTCGCAGGATCGTAGTCGAGAAGGACCTGGTGCGACTTCGTGTACCCGACCGGACCCCCCCTCACCTTCACCCCCTGTGCGACCAAGGACTTCGCCAGGGCCTGCGAGTTCCTGATTACGGCCTGGGCATAGGGTTTCCCGAACTGGATCATTTCTATCAGGGCTATGGCCAGCGCGGCCACGCGGTCAAGGTGGATGTTGTCGACGATCCCCGGGTGTATCTTCCCGGAGACCTTGGAGAACGCTTCTTCGTTGTTGGACAGGATCATGCCCCCCTGGGGACCTGGGAGGCTCTTGTGCGTGGAGCCGATCAGGAGAGAGCACCCCTCTCTGAGCGGGTCCTGGAACTCGCCCCCAGCTATGAGCCCGAGGACGTGGGAGCCGTCATAGACGCACTCCCCGCCGCCAACCGAAGAGAGCTGTTTCGTCGGGTGCGGGAAGGGAATGAAGCTGGAACCGAAGAAGACGACCTTCGGCTCGGTCTCCCTTATCAGGCGCGCCGACTCCCTGGGTTCGATGTTCACCGCTCTCTGGTCGTAGGGGAAGTACAGGTTCTCGAGCCGGAGGAGTGCCCCCAGACCCAGGTGCGTTATTCCCGGATACCCTCCGTTGTCAGGATGGACAGAGAGGACCTTGTCTCCGGCCTCCGTGAGGGAGAGCAGGACCGTCATATCGGCGGTGTGCCCCGATAGGGGTCTGACGTCCGCGTATCTGGCGTTGAACGCCTTCCGCGCGAGCTCCTCGGTCATAGAAAGGATTTCATCGGTGTACTTCGTCCCTCTGTAGAACCTGTCAGGCGCGTTGTACCTGTTGCCCAGGTCCGCCAGGAACATCGAGCGCATGAGCGGGCTTCCCCGGTTCTCCGAAGGGATCAGATTCAGGCACTCCTTCGTCCTCCATTCCTGGTGCTGGCGCAGCGTCCTGTCGAGCCTCTCGAGATGGTTAGAAGACAACGCAGACCTCTTGTCCCGTCAGGCCAGACCCGCTCCGGCGGAGTTTTATCTTTTTGGCGGTCACCCGAACCTGTACCTTACGCCGTGCCCGTCCCTCTCGTGGTTGAACGTCACCATCTCTGGTGGGCCTATGGCCCCGCAGGTCCCGCAGGCGACGCAGGCGATGTGGTCGAAGCGGAGCTGGGCAGAGGCCACGTCGTCCAGGGTCGTGGAGTACGCCCTCTTCTCGTCCTTGACCTCGGCGAGGTTGTGCTCGTAGAGGTCCTTGAAGGAGGCGAAGATTCCCTTCGGAGTGAAGATGGTGTAGCAGTTGGTGGGGCACGCGGGGACCCAGGGCTTCGTGACCGACTTCGAGGCCAGCCCTGTGTCTACCTTGATGTGCGAATAGGCCTCGTCCTCGTCGTAATCGAGGAGGCCCGTACCTTCCTGCACCCTCGAAATGGAGCTCTTGGGGGTCTGAGGACGGGCCCTGGCATCGAAGGAATAGACGCTCGAAACTAGGCTCGTCGAAAAGAGGAGCCTCGGGAGGGTGTGGTAGGTGAAAGAGCTCTCGGAGATGAAACTGTCCCGGCCGGACCTGTTAACGTCCTCGTAGATCGGGTTCAGGAGTTCCTTGTACCTCGAGAGGTTCTTCCCCCGGAAGGACCCAGAGGTGTTGGCCTCAAGGTAGGCCGTCGCGGCCATCATCCCGGACGAGATGGCTCGGCGCATGCCGTCGATCATTGGTCCGATCTTGACGAACGACCCAAGGGCGTCACCGGTTACGAGGAACCCGTCGGCGAACGGACTCTTCAGGATGGTCTTGTGCCCCTTCGGGATGTTGTGGGCGGCGTACTCCTGCGGCTGGGCACCGTCCAGCAGCTCTGCCACCATGGGGTGTTGCTCGAACTCGTCCAGCACGTCCAGGGGCTTTCCGACCTCGTCGAAGCGCTCCGTCGTCCTCCTGATCATGGAGTCCATGGACACTACAAGGCCGACGGACAGCGATTCTCTGTTGGTGTAGATGAAAGCTCCACCACCGATCTCGTGCATGAACTCCCCGAGGAAGAAAACGGCCCTCCCATCCCCTCCCTTGACCCTGAACCTCTTCTCTATGGAGCCGGGGTCGAGCCTGTACACTCGTTTGACCCCGTGATAGAGCTGGCGCGGAGTGAGCCTCTCCCTTAGGCCTGCCTCCTCGACCAGCTTGGAGGTCACCCCGGACGCGTCGATCACGAGCTTCGCTCTGAGCTCCTCGTTCGTGGTCCTTACCCCAACCACGGCGCTCCCTTCACGGATGAGACCCTCGACCGTGCTCTCGGTGGAGAGCATCGCCCCCGCCTGGACCGCGAGGCTCGCGAACCATCTGTCGAAGGGACGCCTGAGAACCGAGTAGTCGTGGCCGGTGTCGAAGGACATGGGCACGATGCCAATCCTGACCGGGAAGGACGTCTTCGAGAGCCTGTAGTACTTGCTCCTGCCGCGCTCGTAGTCGGCCGAATCCAGGAAGACCACTTCGTGGGAGAGAATCCTCCTTTCCACGGGGGCGGCTGACTCGAAGTCGGGGACGAGGCTGATCAGCCCCCATCCGCCCGGGAAATCGCCGTAGAGGACCCCGCCCGTCATGCTCCTTTCCCCAGGCACCCTCGCCTTCTCGAGGACCAGGACGTTCGCCCCCTTCCTCGCGAGGACGAGCGCGGCGGCGGACCCCGCCGGTCCGGCTCCGACGACTATGACGTCGTACTCAGGCTGCATTGGATCCTCCCAGCGCCCTGGTGAGCTTCGGGAGCTCCTCGTAGAGGTCCCCTACTATGGGATAGTGAGCGAACCTCATTATCGGCGCGTCCGGGTCGGTGTTGATTGCGATGATCTTCGCCGAGAGCTGCATCCCCACTCTGTGCTGGAGCGCTCCGCTGATGCCCGCGGCGACGTAGACCTTGGGCCTCACGGTGGTCCCCGTCTGCCCGACCTGGTTGGCCTTGCTTAGCAGGCCCTCCAGTTGCCTGATCTCTGCGTAGATGAGAGCGCGCGATGCTCCTATCTCGGCCTTCATATGGTGCTTCTCCTCGAAGACTGTCTTGAGATCCTGTGCGTGCCTGTAGGCGTCCCGCGGGTCTCTCGGCCGACCGGACCCGTCTTTCAGTATCCCCAGGCCGAGGCTGATCACGACGTCGGCCTCGGCAAGGTTCGGCACCGGGGGTGGGAGCTCGACGACCTCGGTGACCCTCGCAGGATACTGCGGGAGCTCGAAATCGACCTTCTCGACCCTCCCCTTCCTGCCGGGGTCCGGGGGGAGGGGTGAGAAGCTCCCGGGCCTGACCGTCGCCATCTGCGGGCGGTGCTTGGGAGTGTAGATTCTCGCGAGCCGCGTGCCGAAGTCCGGCCTGACCTGTATCAGGAGGTCCTTGAACTGCCCGAGCATGGGGTTGTTGTAGTCCTCCACTGCGAGCTGCACGTTGTCCGTCGCAAGCCCCGTGGGGACCTTGAACGCGACCCGGGCCGCGATGTCCTTCCCCACCTCGTTGGCCGCGAAGAGGAAGACGTAGGGCTTCCTCTCCTTGACCAGGCCGTATATCGCGTCGACGTAGGCGAGATTGAAGTAGGGCTCGAAGTGAGGCGAGTCCACGAGTAGGACACCGTCGGCGCCGTGGACGATCGCGGCTTCCGCAAATGCGTCCACCCCCCGTCCGAGGAGGACCCCGACGAGCTCCTGGCCGAGCTTGTCTGCGACCCCGCGCCCCGCTGCGATCAGCTCGTAGGAGTCCTTGGTGAGTCCGTCCTTCGTGTGTTGGAGGTACACCCAGACCCCGCGCGATTCTCCGATCATGCTAGCAGCTCCGCCGCGAGAGCGTCGTAGTCGAAAAGCCCCACCGTTTCGCTCGATTTCATCCCCGCAAGGAGCCCCGCGGGGAGGCCGTCGGCGAGGTCGCCGGACGCGAAGGGGCCATACTTTTTGCCTTCGAACTCGATGACCTCAGCCTTCTTGAGGAAGACGAGGCTCCCCCCCACAGTCTTCTGAACGGGAGGCTTCCCAACGTCCACCCCCGTCCCTACGATTGTTGGGGAGCCGGCCAGCCCGAGCCTCTTCGGATCTGCCCCAAGGTCGTCGGCCGTCCACTTGAATGCCTGAAGTATCTTCCCCCTGTAGCTGTTGGCCCTCGCCTCGAGCTGCGGTGCTGCGGGGGCGGTCCTAGCTCTGTACTCCGTCGAGACCGTGATAAGCGCCGGGAGCTTCATCTCCAGGCTTTGGGAGAGATAGCCGATCCTCCTCTCGGACGTGACTGTGCTCCCTTCCGGATCGACCTCGAAATCCTCGACGTAGGTCGCATGGGGAACGACCTTCCCCAGGAGCTCCGAGACCCCTTCTGCCACCTGAGGTCCCACGCTCCCCGTCTCCCCGTCGGTCGTCTTGATCCCTGCGACGACCATGAACTTGGCGACCCGCTCCCGTTCTACTTCTAGCTCCGATACCGCGGTCCCGGACGTTATCCGTCCGTCGAGGAACCTCTGGACTATGCTGTCCCTGATCGAGGGGAGCTCGCTGTAGACCCTGTTCGGGAGGAGATTCGCCCCGTAGAGCGCTGCCGCTTTGGCCCTTACCGCGTCAGAATACCCGGACTTCTTGATCACTTCGGCGAGCTCGTCGATGGGCGTGGTGTGGCGTTCGACCAGTTTCTTGACGCCGAGGGCGACGGCGTAGGAAGTAGCCAGAGTGTCCGATCCCGCCATCTTCCTGTCGCTCAGGACGTAATCTTCATCGATGCCGAGCACTTCGGAGTCGTAGAGTGGCTTCATTAGCGGAACCAGCTTCATGTCAGGCCCCATGCTGAGAGCCACGGCCTTCCCCCCGACCTTCCTCTTGAGGTAGTCCGCTGCCTCCACAGCCTTGGCGTCGTGGGGGTTAAGGACGAGATCCATTGCCTCCCT
>Ga0187772_10001666_pt1 | contig 10689 bp, 9 predicted proteins | sample 0116_SJ02_MP15_2_FD_133137 | JGI IMG/M metagenome (GOLD analysis project Ga0187772, IMG submission 133137) | Tropical peat soil microbial communities from peatlands in Department of Meta, Colombia - 0116_SJ02_MP15_20_MG | ecosystem: Environmental > Terrestrial > Soil > Wetlands > Peat | place... | reverse complement strand
GGCAACGCAGTGAGAGCCACCACGGGCGCCGCTGGCTGCGGCGAAAGTGGCACGACTGGGGCCGCCGGGCTTGCAACGGCCGGCGCTGGATCCGGCGCAATTGCCTTCGGGCTCGAAACGGCGGCGACCGGCGGCTGCTGGGACATTTGCTGCTTCAGTTGGGCCTCGAGTTGCTCGATGCGTTTCCGCATCGCCTCGAGTTCTTGCAGGATCTCCTGCGAAGCCTGCTGATTGCTTACACTCGCGTGCGGCTCGGCGGGCGTTTCGTTGGCGGCTATAGTCTGTTGTCCACGAGCAGGTAATGCGAGTCCCGCTCCGAGAAGTGCCGCCAGGGCAATCCGCTCGCCCGTTTTCTTCGGAAATTTGCGCGTCGCGGCGCCAGTTCTTATCACGATAAGTTCTCCTCGTTCACGCATGGGATGAAAATGAGACAAATAGACCCTCAGAGCGCTCGGCTGCGGCCTTCTGTATTCCTTCACCAGCGCTGCCAGAACTCGCAGGAGAAAGATCAAACCGAGGGTGCAGACGACAGCCAGTGTGATTCTCATCGAAGGCTCACTTGTTCGTGGGAAAGGTCCTCAACCGATTGAATTACGCTGAGCGTAAGGTCGGAGACAAGAATTCATAAAGAATTCGTAAAGATACGCGCGCGAGTTCCCCGAGGACATGAGCCTCAGCGACTAGCTATTGAAAACAGGACTCTTAGCAGCCCCAGTCCGCCTCGCCTGGCTTGGCAAAGTAGGCGCGATCGGCACCGCCTTGCGGTGCAGCCGTCGCCAGTTCCAGTAGCGCCAGGCGCGCGGCCGCCACCATCAGCTTCCGCTCACTTTGCGGAGTGCGATCCCAGGAAGAGCCCGGTTCTTCGCCGTTGTGACAATCAAAGTCATGCGCCAGGGCTCCACGATAGTGATGAAAGAGTTGCGCCAGCTTCTCCGCAGATACATCCTGAATTGACCACATAGTTTGATTTTGCCTTTCCGTCAGCGGCTGAGGCTTGGCCTCGTGCCGTCCCAGCCGCTCTCAGGAGATTTGATTTGGAAACGCGTAAAGAGTGAATAAAGACTTCGTAGAATGTTCGTAAGAGGTGAACTGCGGCTGCCCGGCGGTTCGCGGTGTTCGAAAAGTGCGGTTAGAGGCGTTGGCGAATCGAAATCGCGCCGCCCGACAAGGCTATTCTCCCGGCTCAAACCGATATCCGACCCAGGGCTCGGTTACGATATACCGCGGAGCCGACGCATCGGCCTCGATTTTCTTCCGCACTTGTCCCACGAAGACCCGCAGGTACTCCACCTGCTCCGTACTCTGCCCACCCCAGATCGCTCCCAGTAGCGTGCGATGGCTAACGACTTTGCCCGGCCGCCGTGCCAGATAGACCAGCAGATCGAATTCTTTCGGAGTGAGCCGCACTTCACGCTTCCGCACCATGACCTTGTGCGCGGCGGTATCGATGCGGAAGTCGCCAATCTCGATCACGGGGTCGGCTTCATTTTCTGCAGGAACACGCCGCAGATTCGCCCTCACCCTGGCCAGCAGTTCATTCATTCCGAAGGGTTTGGTGACGTAATCATCGGCGCCGGCATCGAGCGCCTCGACCTTCTGCTGCTCTTTGTCGCGCACGGAAAGCACCAGAATCGGTACCTGCGAGATGGCGCGGACTCGCCGGCAAAGCTGCACTCCGTCAACCGACGGCATGGAAAGATCCGTGATGATCATGCTCGGAGACCAGTCTTTCATGATCTCCAATGCCATCTCGCCACTGTTGGCGACACGAATGTCATAGCCCTGTGCCGATAGGCTGGTCCGCAGCACGCGCGTGATCTGCGGTTCGTCATCGACCACCAGAATGTGCGGCGGATCGGGCACTAACGAGCCTCCTGCGTCACGATGTGGACGTCGACCGAGGGCGAGTCGCGCAGGAATCGCTGAATCGCCGAAAGATACAGATAGCGCTGCCAGCCGGTTCGCGCGGAGCGCCCGAAAATCACCTGGGTGATGTGATGCTCGCGCACCAGTTGCGCCACGCCATCGGCAATGCTTCTGCCGGTCGTGCGCACCACGCGCGCGCCGAGGTTCTCGGCGAAGCGGAGATTTTCGGCCAGCGTTTTCTGATCTTCTGGCCGCGTGTCGCGCCCCACGTCCACATAGAAAACATAGAATTCGCCGCCCATCGCCTGCGCCATGCGTGATCCGCGGGCGATCAGATATTGCGCCGCCGGATTCGAGCTCACACACACCCCGATCCGCTCGCGGACGGTGTGGGCCGGCTGCGCATCTTCCTGCTTCAGATAAGCGTCGAGACTGCGGTCGACGACCCGCGTCACTTGCCGCAACGCCAGCTCGCGGAGCGCGATCAGATTTCCCGGCCGGAAGAAATGCGCCAAGGCTCGCTCGGCACGGTCCACGGGGTAAATATCTCCGCGCAGCATGCGCTTTTGCAGGGCCTGCGGCGTTAAATCCGCGAGGACAATTTCATCCACCCGCTGCATCACCCAATCGGGTACGGTTTCGCGCACCTGCACTCCGGTGATCTGCTGCACCGTCGGGCCGACGCTTTCCACGTGCTGCACATTCATCGTCGAGAGCACGTCGATCTTCGCGTCCAGCAGTTCCACGACGTCCTGATAGCGCTTGGCGTGCTTGCTGCCCTCAATGTTGGTGTGGGCGAGTTCATCGACGAGAACGACTGCCGGCTTGCGAGCAAGAATCGCGTCGACATCCATCTCGTCGAACACGGTTCCTTTGTATTCCAGTTTTCGGGGAGGCACGCGCTCGAGCTTGCCCGCCAATTCCGCCGTCGCCTTGCGGCCGTGGCTCTCTACTGCCCCGAGCACGACGTCTTCGCCGCGGCTGGCGCGACGGATCGCCTCGCTCAACATGCTGTAGGTCTTGCCCACGCCGGGAGCGTAACCGAGGAACAGCTTGAAGATGCCGCGTGCCTTTTCTGGCGAAACTTCGCTCAACCACTCCTCGGGCGTCTTGGTCATTGCTGGTATTGTCTTTCGCAGCCTGGAATTTGTCACCCTCATCGTACAATGCGGGTGTGAAAACCAGCCCCCGTACCCAGGCGGTGCGCTACACCGTTGCGCTCGCGGCGATCGCAGTGGTGACGGCAGTCGACTTCCGCCTGCACCTCAACCACACGACTGTAGCGCTGATGTTCCTCATCGGGGTGTTGCTGACCTCGGCCTACTGGGGGCTGCGCTACGCGTTAGTGATGGCGATCGTGGCGACTGCGGCTTTCAACTTTTTCTTTCTTCCCCCGGTCGGAACCTTTACCATCGCCGATCCGCAGAACTGGGTCGCCTTGTTTGCCTTTCTCGTAACCGCACTCGTTGCCAGCAATCTTGCCGAGCGCGCCCGCAGCGAAGCCGAAGGCGCGCAGCAGCGCCGCCGGGAGGTGGAACGGCTTTACGGATTGAGCCAGCGCCTGCTCACCTCGGAAAATGTCCTCGAGTTGATGAACGCCCTGCCACAGTACGTGCAGGAGAACTTCTCCGTCGCCGGTGTCACCGCCATCGCGGCCGATCATCCCACGATTTATCGCTCGTCGCCCGACGTGAAATTCGAAGAGACGGTCTTGCGATCCACTCTTTTGCGCGGTGAGCCGATCACGCAGGCGGGTGTGTCGTACGTTCCGCTGCGGCTCGGCATGCGGACTGTTGGAGCGCTGGGCGTGACCGGGGCCGAGCTTTCGCGCGAGACGCTCGACGCTATCGGCAGCCTCGCGGGTCTGGCCATTGAGCGCGCCCGCGCTCTGGAAGCTCTCAGCAAAAACCGCGCCGAGCAGGAGCACGAACGCCTGCGTTCCGCCTTGCTCGACTCCGTCACGCACGAATTTCGAACGCCGTTGACTTCGATCAAGGCGAGCGTTACGACCCTGCTCTCGGGATCTCCGCTGGACGATCCCGGCAGAAGGGAACTGCTCACCGTCATCGACGAGGAGACCGACCGGCTCAATCGCCTTGTGGGCGAGGCGTCGGAGATGGCGCAACTCGATTCCGGAATGTTCAAGCTTGATTTGCAAACTCATTCGATTCAGGATGCGCTGCAGCCCGCGTTACTCGATGCCAAAGCGTCGCTCGAGAATCATCCTGTCGAGATCATTGTTCCGCCCGATTTGCCGCGGGTTCCCATGGATGTCGACCGCATCCGCGAAGTTCTGATGCACTTGCTCGAAAATGCCGGCAAATACTCTCCTCCGGCTGCCCGCATCAAGGTGAGCAGCGAGGTCAAGGGAGAGCTCCTCGTTACCAGCATCGCCGATCGAGGGCCGGGAATCGATTCGTTCGAGCAGTCTTTGATTTTCGAGAAGTTCTATCGCGGCCGCGACCAGCGCTATTCGGCTCCAGGCACTGGCATGGGCCTTGCGATCGCAAAGGTGATCGTGGAGGCGCACGGTGGCACGATCGGCGTCGTTAGCCAGTTGGGCAGCGGTTCTGTCTTTTCCTTCAGCCTTCCGCTCGACAAGAGCCAGCCCGCAGCGCGTAGAGGAGCCCAGAACTGACCTGAGTCCTGCGTACCGATCTTCCAGGCTTTCGTGGCGTCACTGCGCTAGAATCGTGCATTCGAGTTGCTCCAGCCAATGGTAAGGAAGTGCGCAAGTACTGACCCGACAAACTATGACCGCTGAAATCGCAACCGGAACGCTCGCGCTCGACAGCAAGAAGATCTTCTACAACCGGTTTCTTCTGGTAGTGTCCGGCCTTGGCGGCCTGCTTTACGGTGTGGATGTTGGCATTGTTGCCGGGGCTTTACCTTATCTCGAGGCAACCTCTGGCCTGAATTCCGGACAGCTCTCTTTCGTTGCGGCAGCCGTGTTGCTCGGCAGTGTCATCTCGACGCTTTTCGCAGGACTGCTCGCGGACTGGATGGGCCGCCGCTCCCTCATGACCGTGAGCGGCCTGATGTTCGTCATCAGCATTCCCGTGATTGCGCTCTCACACGGCTACTCGCCGCTGATCTTCGGACGACTCTTGCAGGGCGTGAGTGCGGGACTGATCGGAATTGTCGTACCGCTTTACCTCGCCGAATGTCTAACTGCCGCAAAGCGCGGCCAAGGGACGGGCATTTTCCAGTGGCTCTTGACGCTGGGCATTGTGAGTGCAGCTCTGGTCGGGGCCTATTTCAGCTATCGCGTCGATCAGGTTGCAAAGCTGGGTGACGCGGCGAGGCTTCTGGCTTTCAAGGACACGGCGTGGCGCGGAATCTTCTGGGTGTCCTTGCCTCCGGGAATTTTGTTCGTCATCGGCAGCCTGATGGTCGCGGAATCCCCGCGCTGGCTCCTGCGGCATGGCCGCAAAGAGGGTGCCTACGCAGCGTTGCTTCGCTCCCGCTCCACTGCCGAGGCTGATCTTGAAATGCGCGAGATGGAGCAGGTGATTGCGGCCGAGAAGAACAAATCGGGCAGCAAGTCCGGAGAATCGCTCCTGCGCCGCAAGTACGTAATCCCCTTCGTTCTCGCCTGCATCATTCTGGCCTTCAATCAGGCTACCGGCATCAACTCGATCATCGCCTACAACACTAACATCCTCTTGCAGAGCGGACTTTCTGATGTCGCCGCACATTGGGGATATGTGATTTTCACGATTGTGAATTTTCTGGTCACCTTCGGCGGGGTCATGTTGGTCGATCGCAAGGGACGCAAATTTCTGCTCACGCTCGGCACGGGCGGCATCATCGCCTCAATGCTTTGCACGGGGGGCATCTTCCTGCACACCGAAAAACTCCGCGTCGACGCCAGTTCCGCCGTGCAGTCGATGGTGACGCCTGATCAGAATCTCACGCTGCTCTACAACCGCGACGTGGCTGAGAAACTGACTGGCGGCAACGCAGCGCGGCCCACGTCGCTTGTTGTGATCTACGCCTACGGTGACTTCCGCGCGGCGAGCCAGGCGGTTCGATCGGATGATCCTGCTGCCAAGCCCATCTCCCTTACACGCGACAGTTGCGTGCCCGCGAATAAGGTTGTTGCCTTCTTCTCCAATCCGTTCGGTGATCTCGGGGCCGCCCGCACGGCGCCGCTCAAGATCGAAAATGCGCTCATCAGCCCGGTCCCGGGTTCAGGCAACGGATGGTTTGTGGCCATCACGCTCTTTGTGTTCATGGCCTTCTACGCCGTCGGACCGGGGGTTTGTGTCTGGCTGGCGCTTTCGGAACTCATGCCCACGCGTATCCGCTCCAACGGCATGAGCATTGCGCTTCTGCTGAATCAGGCAGTTGCAACCCTGATCGCCGCGATTTTCCTGCCGACCGTCGGCAAGTACGGATACTCAACGATGTTTTTCGCCTTCGCCGGCTGCACGATTGTCTATTTCATCACCGCCGCTTTCTTCTTGCCCGAAACGAAAGGGAAAACGCTCGAGGAAATTGAAGCGCACTTCGAGGGAACGGCTCACTAGCGGTGCGAGCTCCAAGTTCCCACTGCGAACTTGCGGCAGTCTACCGCAAAGGTGCTATACATGCCCGTTTGCCCTTGCCGGGTAAATGATTTACTCTCAGCCCCAGTTCCCATGAATCCCACCGACACGAAAACCAGCCCTGCCGATCGGCATCCCCATGTCATGCACCGGGAGATTTACCAGCAGCCCGAGGCCATCGCGAAAACCGTTGAGAAGCATCTGAAAGACGACATTATCTTTCCCGGCGAACTGAACGCGATCGAGAGCGCACTGCTGACCTTCGAAAAGCTGATCATCGCCGCCAGCGGCTCCAGCCGTCACGCGGGGTTGGCAGGTGAGATCATGATCGAAGATCTCTCTGGCGTCGCGGTCGATGTGGAATATGCCAGCGAGTACTGCTATCGCTCGACGCATGCCGCGGTTGAACCGATCGTCATGGTGATTACGCAGTCTGGCGAAACCGCCGACACGCTGGCCGCGCAGCGCGAGGCGCTCACCCGCGGCGTCAAGACGATCGCGATTTCCAACGTTTCCCCGGCCACAATCGTCAGCGAAGCCGACGCGGCCCTGATTACCGGCGCCGGACCGGAGTTGTCGATTCCGGCGACCAAGAGTTTCACTACGCAGCTCACCGTTCTCTACCTGATGGCACTATTTCTCGCGCGCAAGCGCGGCCGGATGACTTCAGAAGTCACACGCTCCTACCTGCAGCGCCTCACGCGCCTGCCCGCCGCGATCGAGCAGAACCTGCGGGCATGGGACGATCTGGCCGCCGACTACGGAGCGGCCCACTCCGAGGCAGAAAAATTCCTGTACCTGGGCCGTGGCGTGCACTATGCGATCGCACGCGAGGGAGCACTCAAGCTGAAGGAGATTTCCTACGCCCACGCCGAAGGATATCCAGCAGGTGAACTGAAGCACGGACCTTATGCGTTAGTCGACGACAAGTTGCCCATTGTCGTGCTGGCCACGTGCGATCACCGTGATCCCGACTCGCTGCTGCGCTATCACCGCACGCTCGAAGTGATGAAAGAAGTCAAATCGCGCCGCGGACCGCTGGTGACCGTCGCGACTGAGGGCGACACCGAAGTGGCGGCGATCGCTGATCAGGTCTTCTATGTTCCGGCAGCGCCCGAACTGCTGCTGCCCATCGTGGAAGTGATTCCGCTGCAGCTTTTTGCCTATCACGTGGCTGTGAACAAGGGCTATGACGTCGACCACCCAAGGAACCTGGTCAAAGCGGTGGTCACCGAATAATTGAGCAGCGCGGTCTTATGCGTGCAGCGCCAATTGCCTTAATACCGACTCGATCACTTCGGCGTTTTTCAGTAATGTCCGCTTGAAGTCGTGATGATCGGTGTGCGAAATCTCGAGCAATAGCGTGCGCTGCCGTTCTTCCAGGATCTCTTGCACTAGGTTCTTTTCCTCTTCGTTCAGCGCCAGTGAAACGGTCGTCCCGGTGCCTAACATACCCACAGACCTCCTACGCTGATTTTACTGCTCGATGACCATTCATGTGGGACGAATCTTTCTGGACGAGTCAAATGCTGTTTTCACGTTTGCGTTTCGAATTTAATCTGCCTCCTAATTATAATGATATGTACAATTATGTGGTTTCATATATGTACTTAATGTATCTCAAAAATGAGACGATTCTGAAAGCAAATCCGCCGCAGCGTTTCTCGAGGCAGCCGATCACTTCCAGGAATGGCCATCGCGGAGCCGGAAACGGCCCTCCCGTCAAGAGAAACGCATCGAAAGGTATACGGGGACGTCGAGAGGAAAATCGCGCGTCCTGCGGCCTTCTAGGGGCCTTCTACAACAAATCAATGACTTACACGAAGACTCAACGACTTACGGATTTCTTGCTCAAGAATTATCGAAAACTGCGACGTGGCTGGAGAGCGAATCGAATTTCAAGACATCCTTCGAATAGGCCGCCTGAAATACATCAGCTCGACTACTTTCCTACCATCTCGTCTTCTTCGGCCTGATGACTTTCGCGCGACAGCTTGCGCAGCGATAGCTGCTCTCTGTGTGCCAGCGCTAGCCCGAGCGGCACCACGGCCGCGAAGGTCACCAGCCACAGCAAAATTCCGCAGCTTGCAGCCATCTCGGGAGGAACATCGAAAACGCTGGACAAAGTCGCGATCGTGGCCATCTGCGACCCGCCGCCGACAGCCGGCAACTGCAACATTGAACCCACCATGCTCGATCCCATCAGGATCAGCAGTTGCGAAACTGGAATCTCCAGAGCGTCCATACCGTAGGCGTGAGTGACCTCGTGGTAAGAGAGCGCGATGAGGTACCACATTCCCACGGAGACGGCGGTCAGCCAAAGCAGGGACCATGGTCCATGAATCGTGTTCAATCCCATGCCGAATTCGCGCACTTTCTGGCCGAGCTTGTGCCCGAAATTCGACGGCAAATGCGAGAGTCGTCGCTCTACCCACTCCGCCACGGACTCGCCACTGCGGCTGATGACCGCGGCCCCCGCGGTCAGTACGACCACAAACGCAATCAGGAAGAAACCGGCCTCGCGGAAGCGCACATAGTATTCCGGGTGCGGAATCGAAGGCAGCGCGCTGGGCAAGAAAATCGCCAGCACGATGAGGAAGGCAAAGGCGCCGATGTCGAAAATCCGTTCCACGGCCCAGACAGCGAGCTGCGAAGAGAAGGGAAGGTCTGTCCTCCGCGCGATCAGGTAGGGCCGAATGAATTCTCCCGCTCGGCCAAGCAATGCCAGCCCGGTGAATCCGATCAGAGTTGGCGACAGCAACTCGCCGAATCCTGTTTTTGGGCGTACCGGGCGCAGGAAAATCTTCCAGCGGATGGCGCGCATCGCGTAGCCAATGTAGATGAGCAGGACCGCATGAAGCACATGGATTTTCTTGATCCGGTCGGTCTCACTCCAGAACGTTCCCCAGTCGAACGTGCGCCAATGGCGATATTGCAGGTAAACGAGAACGGCCAGGATAAGGAACACCACGACCGTGACCAGAATTCGTTTCTTGTCCATGAACCGGAAAGATTCGCCCCGCGGCCCTGACAACGGGAAGCTGGGAAACGGCACTTACAAAGTAAATGACCGGGGCGAAGGGGTCAAACAGAGAAACATGGCACAAGTGTGAGTGACTTGACGTCGGAATTCTTTGGAATGACTGGAAGCGTGCTGAGCGCTCATTCGGTCGGGCGCGAGGCAGTGGCTTTTGCCGGCGCCGCATGGCCGGCTCCGCTTGCCGCGGCCGTTTTGGCTTGAGGAACCTTGCTCGGGTTTTTCGTCGAGGCGAGCGCCTTCTCTTGCGCAACCTTCTTCTTGTTGAAGTCGACGACGATGCGTCTCACGTACGCGCGCGTCTCATAGAACGGAGGTACACCGCCAAACTGCTCCACCCGTTGCGGGCCCGCATTGTAAGCCGCCAGCGCCTTCACCAGATCGAAGTTATAGCGCTCCAGCAGCTCGCGGAGGTAGCGCGTTCCGCCATCCACGTTCGCCCGCGGATCGAATGCATTCCCCACGCCCAGCTGCGAAGCGGTTCCCGGCATTAACTGCATCAATCCCTGCGCGCCCTTCGGAGAGATGGCGCGGACGTTGAATCCGCTTTCCGCCTTGATCACACTGTTCACCAGGTCAGGATCGAGACGATACCGCTCGCTAGCGGAATTGACGAGTTCGTCCAGATTTACCGGAGGCCGCGTAGCGAATGTGCTCGCTCCATAATTCACGCTCTTTCCGAATGGAGGGGCGTTGCGAATCTGCTGGGACCCGGATATCCGCGGATTGGTTTTCGGTGCTTCCGGCGCGGCTTCGTAATGATCAATTTGCGTCGTGGGAACATCGACGTAACTTGAACGATCGGCCTTGGTATAGAGTCGCGTGACCGGGCCTACGATTTCGCGCTGCTCGTGTGTAATGGAGAATCCATTTTTCAGCACGGCAACTTCGGCGGCAAAGCAGGGAAGCGAGGCGAGTGCGAGGATTACGAAGATTCCTGTCCGTCGAAATGTGTCAAAACGTTTCATTCCCGTTAAGGTTAACGACTCGCGTCCAACGACTCGGAGGACGACGGCTATCGACTGGCGACCGGGATCGTTGCCCCACTCAGAGCCAGCTCCACAGCTGCCGCCACACCGCACTCATCGTTGCCACGGGTGACCGTCCAGCCGCGCCCGCGCAGCTCCTCGCAGGCATTTCCCATGATAACCGGATACCCAGCAAACTCAAGCATTTCCACGTCATTGTGGTTGTCACCGACGGCCATGACCTCCTCGCGCCGGTAACCGCGATGCG
>Ga0187772_10001665_pt1 | contig 10693 bp, 13 predicted proteins | sample 0116_SJ02_MP15_2_FD_133137 | JGI IMG/M metagenome (GOLD analysis project Ga0187772, IMG submission 133137) | Tropical peat soil microbial communities from peatlands in Department of Meta, Colombia - 0116_SJ02_MP15_20_MG | ecosystem: Environmental > Terrestrial > Soil > Wetlands > Peat | place... | reverse complement strand
GCCGGCCTGCGGCAAGCGACCAAAGAGGTCGACTGGGAGATCAACTCGCAGATCTACATGCCCTCCCGGGCGTTGAATGCGCTTATCCAGTACTGGCGATTGCTTACCCTTATTCTTTGTATGGCCGCGATTCTGTTGGTGGTAAGAGCACTCCATCGACGGCGTCTGCGCCAGTTCGACATGAGACTGCAAGAACGCGTCAACGAACGGACGCGGATCGCTCGTGAACTCCATGACACCCTGTTGCAGAGCTTGCACGGACTTTTGTTCCAATTCCAAGCGGCTCGCAATATGCTTCCACGCAGTCCGGACAATGCCATCAAGGGCCTTGACGAGGCCATCATTGGAACGGAGCAGGCGATTGCTGAAAGCCGGGATGCCATTCACGACTTGCGCTCGCAGTTGGTTACTCAGGGTGATCTGGCACAGTTGCTGAAGGCTGTGGGGGAAGAACTGGGGGAGCGGCAGGATGCAAACTGCGAATCGCCCAATTGCGACGTGCTCGTCGAGGGTGAACCACAAAAGTTGTCACCCATGATCCAGCGCGAAGTCTATAGTATTGCCCGCGAACTGATCCGCAATGGTTTTTATCATGCCAAAGCGCGAAGGATTGAAGTCGAGATCCGCTACGGCAAGAATCAGTTCCGTATGCGAGTCCGTGACGATGGAAAGGGAATCGACTCCAAGGTCCTTGAAGAGGGCCGCCGTCCGGGACACTGGGGGCTACCCGGAGTCCGCGAGCGTGCCCAGCAAATCGGATCGCAATTGGACTTCTGGAGCCAGCCCGGAGCGGGAACAGAAGTCGAGTTGACGGTGCCAGCGGCCCTTGCTTACGAAACCGCGATCGATGGCTCGAAAGCGAAATACTTTTCGCAAGGCAGGAACTCGTGAGCAATCTTCCTAACGTGATTCGGATTCTTACCGTGGACGACCACCCTCTGCTCCGCAAGGGTATCGCCGCATTGGTAAGCGCGGAAGCTGATATGGAGCTGATTGCGGAGGCGTCCAACGGGCAGGAAGCCATCGAAAAGTTCCGCCTGCACCGTCCCGATATAACCCTGATGGATCTGCAAATGCCAGAGACGAATGGAACGGAAGCAATCACCAGGATCCAAAGTGAATTCCCCGACGCGCGTATCGTGGTGCTTACGACCTATACCGGCGACACGCAAGTGTTGAAAGCTTTGAAAGCGGGCGCTCGTGCGTACATTCTGAAAGGCCATGTGCACCGGGAACTTCTGGAGATTATTCGCGCGGTCCACGCCGGGCAGAAACGAATACCTCCCGATATCGCCGCGGAACTCGCGGAACACGCCGCAGACGATGCGCTGACCCTGCGCGAGATCGATGTGTTGCGCCTCATTGCGGCGGGTAACTCCAACAAGATTATTGCCGATCATCTTTCAATCGGCGAAGCAACGGTCAAGAGCCACGTTACCAACATCCTGTCCAAACTCAGCGCCAACGATCGAGCCCACGCTGTCACCATTGCGGTGAAGCGGGGGATTATCGACCTATAGCCCCCCAAAAGTAGTACTGGAAAGTCCGACTTTCTTCGCTTTTCGCTTCCATTGCGACCGTCCTACCCTTTTCAGGAAAGTTGTGTGCGGAGGTTAGTCTGCAACGGTTATTTTCGACGTTTGCTAGCGGCTGGCCTGGTGCAGGGCTCTTGCTGCTGCGCTTGGCAACGGCCGCGTCGCTGTCTTATTGCGCGGTTACACAGTGGAAGGCGACACCGGAGCTTTTGTCGTTCGCCCCCCAACTGGTCGGGGCAGTAGCGGGGGCCTTGATCCTGGCCGGCCTCTGGACCCCGGTGGCGGGCACGCTAGTTGCCGCGGTGGAATTGTGGATCGCGTTTTCCCGGGGCCCGGCGCTTGATATGGCGCTGTTAGCAATCCTTGGCGCAAGTTTAGCCATGATTGGGCCGGGTGGCTGGTCTATCGACGCCCGCTTGTTCGGCCGGAAGCACATCGAAACTTCGTTCCGCTAGGACTTCTCCCCAATAGTGGTATCGACGCCTCTCACGAAATAGTCATTCCGCGAGCCGACTATTTGGTGTTTTTTTCGAAATCGGATTCATCCGACAATGCTGTCGTCCGTTCCAAGAAAAACACCGGGAGCGATTGCTTGGCGCAGACGAGAGTGCTTAGCTCAGGGGGGAATACGATGAGTCCGACCGCGCTGGCCACAAGCGAATCCGATCTATTTTTCCCAAATCAAGCCGGATCCGCCCTGTCCGCAGAGTGTTCGCCCGGACGCCGTTTGCGAGGCTTGCTGATGCCCCGAAACGATTCGCTATCCGCGGACGGAGTGTCCCCGGTCACGCTGAAAGATGCGGGGCGCGAGCATATCTGCGGGACTCTGGAAGAGACCAAGGGTGTGGTCGCTGGCCCGAGAGGGGCCGCCACTCGGTTGGGCATGAAGCGGTCCACACTCTATTTTCGGATGAGAAAGTTGGCATCTCGCTCCCACAAAGAGTGTTGTCGCAAATGTGAGGAGAGGAAGAAAAGACGAGCAGGAGGGTTGACCGATGAGCAGCGCACGATTGATTCGCGGAGGTGAAATTGTGTTACACGCATCAGAAGTCGGCGAAGGATCGCAATATGCGAAATCGCCGGTCGTCAGCGAAGGCTCCTGGCCTGGAGTCATCCCAGCCAGGCTCGGCTCCTTTGTGTCGCCCACCGCGCCGAAACGCCAGGAAATCACTTTATCGAGCGCCCAACTCCTCGTCGGCGCAGGATCCGTCCTGTGCTCAATCTTTTTGTTCGTCTGGGCGGTAACCCGCCTTTGGCTGTCCGGCAGATGAACGGAACATTCCCGTGGGTGCGCCGCTCGAGCTCACTGGCCATCAGGTTGACCAATGTCAGTACATTGAACATCAAAAACACTGTGCATCAATTCCGTGTACCGCAACCCCAACGCAACTGGCAGTTTGGCCATCCGCGTCGAATTTCTTTTTTTGGAACTGTTCGTGCCGTGGATTCATCAGGTATAGAGCACGGTCACATCAAGCGAGTTAGGACTTAGGAGGTCACCAATGTCGACAGCAAAACTCGTATTCGAAGCGCGGCCACCGCTTCCCCCGTTCACCCGTGAAACCGCGGAACAGAAAGTGCGGGGCGCCGAAAATCTCTGGAATACGCGAGACCCGGAAAAAGTGGTGCTGGCGTACTCGCCAGATTCGCGCTGGCGGAATCGCGCAGATTTCGTTAACGGCAGCGCCGAAATTATCGCGTTCCTGAAACGTAAATGGGGCAAGGAACTGGACTATCGCCTTATCAAGGAACTGTGGGCCTTTGGCGGAAATCGCATTGCCGTGCGATTTGCCTACGAATGGCATGACGATTCCGGGAACTGGTTTCGATCCTACGGAAACGAGAACTGGGAATTCGATGAGGAAGGGCTGACCCGGCTTCGCTACGCCTGCATCAACGACCTGCCCATCAAGGACTCCGACAGAAAGTACCACTGGCCGCTGGGCCGCCGTCCCGACGATCATCCGGGACTAAGCGAACTGGGACTCTAACGCGATGTCAAAAAACATGTCCGCTTTGCGTGCGATGGCATCCAATGCGGCATTGCACAGGGTAAAAGGCCAGTCGGTGGGTCATGGGCTGCGGGCCGCGACGACATTGCCAAGGCTGCAGTCTTGGGGAGTCGCATTGTCGATCATGAAATCTGCAGCAGGGGAGGACGTCCTTGGTAAATGACGTAGGCGGCGCCTCGCGCGACCAACAAGTAGCAGATCCGAGCGTTGGCACACTTTTGATAAGGCCAGGGGGCGTAGGCGTTATCGTCCTGGCAGCTGTAGGGGCTTTCCTGTATCTCGGCGGCTGGTTCAGCCCGCACAAGCTGACGCCGGCGCGTTTCACAGACGCTTTCGAACAGACATTTGGAGTGCACTCCGGTTTCCGCCGCAACCACGCCAAGGGCGTTTGCTTGACGGGCTTCTTTGAAAGCAACGGAAAAGGCACACGGCTTTCCAAGGCCGAGATTTTTCAACCTGGCCGCTATCCAGTCATTGGACGCTTCTCGATTGGCGGAGGCGATCCGTATGGCGCCGATTCACCCGACGCGGTGCGAGCGATCGGGCTGCAGTTTTTCCAGCCTGATGGGGAAAAGTGGCGTACAGCAATGATCAGCCTGCCCATTTTTCCATTCAAAGATCCTCAGGGGTTTTACGACAACATGGTTGCGTCACTTCCGGACCCCAACACACATAAGCCCGATCCCGAAAAAATGAAGGCCTTCCTGGCGAACCATCCGGAGACGATCCGCGCGTTCGGCATCATCAAGAGCCATCCACTTCCCAGTGGCTTTGACAACAGCACGTTCTACAGCATAAACGCGTTTCGCTTTGTCGATGGCAACGAGGCTTCGACTCCTGTGCGCTGGACCCTGGTGCCAGTGCAGCCGTTCGTCGCCGCAGATACGGCCGCGCCTCCGACAGACAGAAACTATCTTTTCGACGGATTGATCGCCAGCATCCATCAACACCCGTTGCAATGGCGTTTGGTGCTCATTATCGGTCAGCCCGGCGATTCAACCAGTGATCCCTCCAGCCCCTGGCCGGATACGCGAGAGCAGGTCGAGGCGGGAACGCTGACGGTCGATACCATCGAGAGCGAAGAAAACAGTCCTGCAAGAGATATCAACTTCGATCCCATGGTTTTGCCGTCCGGCATTGCGCCTTCCGACGATCCATTCCTCAGCGCTCGCTCCGCGGTTTACTCGCAGTCGTTTACCCGCCGTGCTGGCGAGACAAAAGAACCGAGCGCGATCACCCCGAGTGAGGTGCAAAAGTGAATTCCCCGTTGAGCAGCAATCCGCAGCAATTCCCCGGTTCCATGCGGTTCCTGCACTGGCTGATGGCTGCCCTGGTACTCACCATGCTTTGCATTGGTGTGGCCATGGTCGCATCCCTCTACGACTACCATCAGCTTGTTTCCATCCACCGCCCTTTGGGCATTCTCATTCTTCTCCTGGTCGTCATTCGGTACATCAACCGGCGCCTCCACCAACTGCCACCTTTTCCGCCCGATTTCCCATCCGCGGAGCGTTTCTTGGCTACCGCCTCAGAAATCCTGCTGTATAACTTGCTGTTTCTGATGCCGCTCATCGGCTGGGGCATGTTGTCGGCCGCACGGTATCCCATCGTGATGTTCGGCTCGTTCCACCTTTTTCCGATTCTTCCGCACAACGTGATGTTGTACGCGTTCTTACGCAAGACGCATACGATTCTTGCCTATGTTTTATTCTTTGCGTTTGCCGCTCATTTTAGCGCTGTCCTGTTTCACACCTGGGTCCTGCGAGATCGGCTGTTCGACCGCATGGCGCCGTGGAGAGCTCGCGTGCGCTAACCGCCGCCGGGTACCGTCGGCCCCTGGTGTTAGTTCGCCGCTTCAGAAGAAGTGGGGGGAGAATATGCCAAGTCAAATACCTGGCCTTCACCATGTCACAGCCATTGCGTCTGAACCGCAGCGGAATCTCGATTTTTACACGCAACTTCTGCGACTACGGTTTGTCAAGCGCACCGTGAACTTCGACGACCCCGGCACCTATCATTTCTACTTCGGAAATGATGCAGGTTCGCCCGGCAGGATCCTCACGCTTTTTCCGTGGCCGGGAGCGGCTTCGGGCCAACCAGGTGCCGGTGAGGTCACAAAGACGGCGTTCAGCGTGCCACTGTCGTCCCTGACTTACTGGCACCAGCGGCTCAGCGGTCACGGAATCTCCGTTGGGCGCGCTGAAAAGCGCTTTGAGGAAGAGCTTCTGAGCTTCGCCGATCCCGACGGAATGAGGATTGAAATCGTGGGCTGTGCCGACTACGGCGAAGTGAACGCTCCCCGTTTTGCCACGGTTCCTCCGGAACACGCTATCCGCGGCTTTTTCGGGGTGACCCTGTCCGAATAGCGTCTAGACGATACCGAGCGCATCCTGGGCGTGATGGGTTTCAAGAAAATCGCTGAGGAAGCCAATCGCTTCCGTTTTTCCGCCGATGGACAAGCGCTTGGGAAGCATATCGATTTGCTGATCGATCCCAACGCAGCTTACGGAGATCTCGGGGCTGGTTCGGTGCATCACATCGCGTTTCGAGCTAAGGACGACGCTGCACAGCGAGAATGGCGGCAAGAGATCGCCAAGCATTTGGCCGTTACTCCGATTAAAGACCGTACCTATTTTCATTCCAAATTGGGGCGATCTTGCGGGAACCCCCGTTTTCTTTGGTTCCGGTGATCCCGACCCTCACGTGCCTTGGAATCGGGTGCAGCAATCCGCCGAAATCCTCACGGGAATGGGCGCGTCCGTCACATTGCAGCGTTACCCCGGCAGGCCGCACACAATCACTCACGAAGAAATCGAGCTGGCCAAAAGACTCATCCGGGGCGCGTCCGGGAGCAAGGCCGTAGCTTAGCCGCGAACGCACCTTCCTATTGGGACATACCGCGAAGTCATCCTATGTGTATTGTATGTTTCGCGTCGGGGTGTTCCCGAGGAAAACAGCGCGCCCACATCGCAGTTGCACGCCATTGAGCCATCGGCGGAAAACGGCATCTGCTTCGCATACGTCGGTCGATTCGTGAGCGAAAAAGGCCTGCCGCTCATACTCCAGGCCGCGCAAAAGTTGCAGGCGGCCGGCTACAATTTCCGCATCAAATTCGTTGGCGACGGCCCGGAGCGCGAAAAACTCCAAGCGCAAGCGGTACAACTGGGAATCAAAGAACGGGTAGAATTCACAGGATTTCTGACAGGAGATTTGCTGCAAACCCTGCTGGCGGCAGTCACTGCAGTCCCCGTCGATCTGGGAGGAACCGCGGGCTTGGCGGCCATCGAGCAGATGATGCGCGGCAGGCTGGTGATCGCCTCGAACATCGGGGGATTGGGCGAGGTGGTGGACGATTGCGGTCTCCGTTTTCCCATGGGTGACCTGGAGGGGCTCACAGCGTGCATGCGAACCGTTCTGGAGCATCCGGAAATCGTCGAGCAGATGGGGTTGCCGCAAAACCGCAAAGCTATTTTTCTCTGCAGAGAATGGTGAAAGATCACGTCGAACCCCCCGAGCCTCTACGGAAAATTCACTAGAAAAAACTGGCAAGTGGCTAATCAGGAGAGAAGTGACAATAACGTAAAATTTGGCAGATGGTCGGGTTGGTTACGTTTCTATTCAGGTGGCTCAAACATCGAAGAAGAAAATGATGCCACGAACGGATTGCGGAAATGGCGAATCTTTGCCAAGGTGAACGGGGATGACTTGATGAGGGGCTACGAGCTATCTTGTATGGGGACTGGAAAATGAGGTAAGCGCCACGCAATGAGCTTTTGACGGAGCACCCAGAAGGATTAACGCCAGCGCACTCGTGATACCGGTAACCAAGGAATTTGCGGACCAGAAAGGAGCATCGGCCTTTGGCCCTGCAAGCAGACAATCTCTGGTACAAAGATGCCGTTATTTATCAGCTTCACGTACGGACATTTTGTGACAGCAATGGCGACGGCATCGGAGACTTTCAAGGACTGACGCAGCGATTGGATTATCTACAAGACCTGGGAATCACCGCGATCTGGCTGTTGCCTTTTTATCCTTCGCCCTTGCGGGACGACGGATACGACATTGCCGACTACACATCGGTTCATTCGAGTTATGGCACGCTCGAAGATTTCCAGGTGTTCCTTACCGAGGCGCACAAGCGTGGCATTCGCGTCATTGTCGAATTGGTGGTGAACCACACGTCGGACCAACATCCTTGGTTTAAGGAATCTCGCAGTTCGCGAGACAATCCCAAGCGCGATTGGTACGTGTGGAGTGATACCGATACAAAATATCAGGGTGTACCCATCGTTTTTGTGGACACGGAAACGTCCAACTGGGCATGGGATCCCATCTCGAAGTCCTACTACTGGCACCGCTTCTTCAGTCATCAGCCCGATTTGAATTTCGATAATCCCGAGGTGTTCGAGACTGTCTGGGAGGTGGTGAAATTCTGGCTGAACCTTGGTGTCGACGGATTTCGCTTGGACGCGGTGGCGTTTCTGGTTGAACGAGAGGGGACGCTATGCGAAAACCTACCGGAAACCCACGGGATCATCAAGGAAATACGGAAGCGGGTGGACGTGGCTTACCCGGGCACGATGTTGCTGGCAGAGGCGAATCAATGGCCCGCCGATGTGCGCGCTTATTTTGCGGATGGCGACGAGTTTCATGCGGCCTTCCATTTTCCGTTGATGCCGCGCATGTTCATGGGGCTAAAGCTGGAAGATCGTAAGCCCATCGTCGAGATTCTCGAACAGACCCCGGATATTCCGAAAAACTGCCAATGGTTCATTTTTTTGCGCAACCATGACGAATTGACGTTGGAAATGGTCACGGAAATCGAGCGCGACTACATGTACGACGAGTACGCCATGGATAAAACCATGCGCATTAATCGTGGGATTCGCCGCCGGCTGGCACCGCTCATGAATAACGACCGGCGGCGCGTGGAGCTGATGCATGGAATGTTGATGTCCATGCCGGGAACGCCCATCGTCTACTACGGAGACGAGATCGGAATGGGCGACAATATTTATCTTGGTGACCGCAATGGAGTGCGAACGCCAATGCAGTGGAGCAGTACGCTAAATGCCGGGTTCTCGTCCGCCGATCCCGAGCGCTTGTACGCGCCGGTGATTTCAAATCCGATCTACGGGTACCAGGCCGTAAACGTCTATGCGCAGGAAAGATCGGAGCACTCGCTGCTTTCGTGGATGAAATCGCTGATCCGGGTGCGGAATGGTTTTCGCGTCTTTAGCCGGGGAAGCATGCAGTTTCTGACGCCAGGCAACCATCGGGTTTTGGCGTATATCAGGCGGCTCGGTGAAGAAATCGTGTTGGTGGTGAACAATCTGTCGAGCTCGGCGCAAGCGGTCGAACTCGACGTGCAGGAATATAAAGGATATGTTCCGATCGAGATGTTCGGGCGCAGCCTGTTTCCGCGCTTTGGAACCGCCCCTTACTTGTTGACGCTCGGACCCTATCAGTTTTATTGGTTTCAGCTACGCCGGATTTGATCCAGGGAAAAGCTCCGCCCCGTGGCCCTGGTTTGGAACGAATACGAAAAGGAAAGCAGAACGGTTTTGCCCGAGGATACGTTTTTACCGGACGATTTGCTTCGCCAGTTGATGAGCGTTGGCGAGGTCGACCTGCTTGTGGGTATTTTGTCCCGCAATCCAGCCACACCCATCGGTCAGGCAATACAAGTGATCGAGCAGTGCTTTCAGCAGAACTTCATGCGGCAGCGCGTGGTGATTGTGCTGATGGATGGCATGAGCAAGGACGGCGACGGAGTGGCCATTGAACAGGCCGAGAATGCGCTCCAGAATAACCGGCGCCCACCGGGAATCACTTCGTTGCGCACGATTCATCGGGTTACCGCGAACTTCCTGACGGAACCGCTGCCGGGTGTGGCCTTACGCACAATACTGGCGGTGGCGGATTTGTTGCGCGCCCGGGCCTGCGCGGTAGTGACCTCAAGCAGTACCAACCTGACCACCGATTCGCTGGCGCGGCTACTGCTCCCCGCGTACCGGGAAAACTTCGATTATGTCGCGCCACTGTACCGTAGGCACAAGTTTCAAGGCTTGCTGATACGGAACCTGTTGTATCCCATGAGCCGAGCTGTGTTTGGCTGCCCCATCCGTGAAATTTATCCATCCGAATGGGGATTTTCGGCGAGCCTCGGCGCGCATTGTTTGAATCAGAATATTTGGCACGAAGACTCCATCCGCGCGAGACCGGAGGCGTGGATGGCCATCTCTGCGGTGACTTCCGACTATCGCTGCTGCCAGGCGTATTTGGGCGATAAGGGACCGCTCACCGGGCCCACCCCGAATATCGTGGACATTCTCAGGCAAACCGTTGGAAGCCTGTTCTGGTGTTTCGAGAAGGATCAGGACGCCTGGTTGGATAGCGACAAAACAGCTTCCGCACCCACTTTAGGAGCTGCGCAAGAGCTGACCTCCGAACCAACGGACATGGATCGCCACCGAATCTTCGAGATGTTTCGGAGCGGCGTGACGAATTTAGAGCCGGTCTTAAGTTCGATCCTGGATGCGGAAACGCATGCAGAGATCAAGAGCATCGTGGAGTTGGAAGAAGGAAAGTTCCGGTTTCGGCCAGACCTGTGGGTCAGGACGCTCTACGATTTTGCCGCGTCTTATCACCACGCGGTTATCAATCGCGATCACATAGTGCAGGCCCTGGCCCCCCTGTATCGAGGCATGACCCACTCGTTTCTGGTGGAACACGCCGACTCTTCCCCAGCAGAGACTGAAGCGGCCGACGAAATGCTTTGCTCGGAATTTGAACTGCAGAAGCCATATCTGAGGGAGAGATGGAAAGCGAAAGTTGAGGTGAAGTCATGAGAGACACAATCGTGCAAGGCCTGCATCAGGCCTACAGCAACTTCGTCCACATGATTGGCGAATTTCTGCCTCATTTCTTGGTGATGCTCATCATCATCGCCATCGGATTCGTGGTTGCGGTGGTGCTGAAGTACCTGCTGCGAACGCTGTTGCGCCTGACCAGGCTGGACCGCGTGTCGGAGGAGGCCGGAGCATCGCGCGTGTTGCGCCTGGCGCATCTGCCGGCCATGTCGGAATTGCTGAGCCGGTCATTGTTTTGGGTGACCTGGTTCGGCTTCATTTTGGTGGGATT
>Ga0187772_10001664_pt1 | contig 10697 bp, 9 predicted proteins | sample 0116_SJ02_MP15_2_FD_133137 | JGI IMG/M metagenome (GOLD analysis project Ga0187772, IMG submission 133137) | Tropical peat soil microbial communities from peatlands in Department of Meta, Colombia - 0116_SJ02_MP15_20_MG | ecosystem: Environmental > Terrestrial > Soil > Wetlands > Peat | place... | reverse complement strand
TCTCCTGAGACGACCTACTATTTCTTTGCTGCTTCATCAAAGAAATATCTTTCCTTATGCCCAAACGACCTTCTTGTCCACTATGGGATTTGCTTGACGATTGGAAAAGGAATAAGATATTTCGACCTGATGACTTCCCCGAGAGAAGATAGCGCTCTCATGAATTTCAAAGAGAAATGGGGGGCTCAGAAGCATCCGTTTCATTTTTATGAAAAGAGTTTGACTCCTGTCCGACCATGGTTATGGAAAGGAGCGTGGCGGTTGATGAATACTTCTATCGGTGTTCGGCTGATGCGTTCGTTGCGAAGAGGGTAGGAGGACTTTCTTGCCATAGGAATAGAGGCTCATTCCTGATGAAGAATATTGGAATTCTCACTTCAAGCGGGGGGCATCTCACTGAGGCCATGAGCATCATCGAGGCATTTGAAGGGCATAACCTCTTTTTGATCGTCCATGACCTCCCCACCCTTAAGAATATTCAAATAAATGAAGTTAGGAAGATTTACCAGCTGAGGGTCGTTTTGGGCTATACCTCTTTGATGGCAGTTTTCCTTACAGCCGTCGTGAACATTTTCCAGCTCATCCGGATCTTTTGGATTGAAAAGCCATCGATTCTATTTTCGACAGGAGCTGAAATAGCTATTCCAGCATTCTACTTGGGGAAAATATTGTTCCGAGCAAGGTTAATCTATTTGGAAACATTGACAAGGGTGAAAGACTTGTCCTTAACAGGGAAAGTTCTCTATCCCGTGGTGGACCTGTTTCTCGTCCAATGGCCGGAGCTTTTGAAAAAGGCAGGTCCGAAAGCGGTCTATGGAGGAAGGTTAATTTGATCTTCGTCACGATAGGGACCATGGTGAAAGTAAACGAATTCACTCGGCTGATCAGGAAGATGGATGAGGTGGCAGGCCGATTGGATGAGGAAGTCGTTATGCAGATTGGGTCGGTCCCCTTTGAACCACAGAATGCCAAACATTTTAGTCATACCTCCTATCAAGAGAGTCTTTTTTATTTTCGGAACGCTTCATTGGTCGTTGGGCACGGTGGGGCCGGGACGATCTTAAATGCCCTAAGATTTCATGTTCCCATCGTGGTTGTTCCGCGAAGTCAGCGTTTCGGGGAGCACTTCGACGACCATCAAGTGGAGCTGGCGCAGCGGTTGGTCGGGAACGAATTCATAAAAATCGTCTATGATATAGAGGATCTCGAATCAGCCGTGAGAGAGATGCTGGAAAGAAGGGAAAGCGTTGATAAGGGGAAGAGGTATGCCGAGAGAGACACTTTGATCAAGACGATCAAGGATTTTGTTAATCGTTGCCCCTGAAGTCCTGTCCTTGTTCTCTGAAACATGTCAAAAGAGACGAAGAAAACCACTCGTTGACAGAAAAAGAATCCATAAAATAAAAATATCAAACAGCTTGCATTTGTCACTCTCCGGGGCCATGACGTTTAAGTCGGCGGATGTAAAATTCATCATATAACGTTTGCGTCGTAAGCGAATAACTTGAATTTCCAAGGGGTTACATAGATTAGACAAATCCCAGTAAATTTGTTATAAAGAATAGTTTAAATGACTAACCGAGACCCTGCAACATCCCTCACTCTTCCCCTCTCCCCGCCGGGGAGAGGGAGGGGGTGAGGGGGTCTGACGTAAAAGATGAATGATTCAAATCTTTTTTGTATCATTTTAGCCGGGGGTTCAGGCTCGCGATTCTGGCCTTTAAGTCGTGAGACCTGGCCGAAGCAGATGTTACAGATTGCAGGAGAAGAGTCACTTCTTCGGCAGACGATTAAACGAGTCAGCGGTTTTTTCCTTCCAGAGAATGTTTGGATTGTTACAACTGAAGATAAAGCTCAGGATATAAGATTTCATCTCGAAGCCTTGGGGGCTTGGACTAAAGAGATCAGATACATCAAGGAACCTATCGGGAAAAACACAGCCCCCGCTGTAGGCCTGGCCGCTGTTTATCTCCACCATCTCTCTCCTGAATCGGTGATGGCTGTGATGCCCTCCGATCATGCCATCCCTGATACGGATAAATTTTTAACCGACTTGGGACTGGCCGTCCAGGGAGCAAAGGAAGACCATCTCGTTACCTTTGGGATCAAACCCAATAGACCTGAAACTGGATATGGATATATCAAAGTGGACAAGATTTCAGGAACGGAGAGAGGCGGTCTGTTAAGTGTTGAACGCTTCTTTGAAAAGCCTGATCTCCAGACCGCAAAAACCTACCTGTTAGATGGTAGCTATTTTTGGAACTCCGGCATTTTTGTATGGAAGACTTCTAAAATCCTGTCGGAGATCAAGAGACACCTTCCCTCTCTTTTCAGAAGCTTCGAAGAAATGGAAGCCTTTCTTTTTCAACCGCTCACACCAACGAATCAATCGGAGCAAACAAATCAAATCAGACACCTTTATGATTCGATAGAGAGTATTTCGATTGACTACGGTGTGATGGAGCGGAGTGAAAATATCTTGATGGTTCCTGCCCAATTCAGGTGGTCCGATGTAGGAAGTTGGACTGCCTTGGACGATATTATAGAAAAAGATGAGGCGGGGAATATTTTAAAGGGGAATACAATCGATATCGGGAGCAGAAATTCCATCATTTTCTCCGGGGAAAGGCTTGTGGCTACTATCGGGCTTAAAGATACGGTCGTGGTAGATACTCCGGACGCGACCCTGGTGACCTCGAAGGAGAGGGTTCAGGAGGTAAGGAAGGTTGTCGAAGCCTTGAAAAAGAGTCATCGAGAAGAGCATCTGGTCCATCGTACCGTGGAGAGACCGTGGGGAAATTATACCGTATTGGAAAAAGGCAACCGATATAAAATCAAAAGAATCGTACTTCATCCGCAGGCCAAATTGAGTCTTCAGATCCATCATCACCGGAGTGAGCATTGGGTGGTCGTTTCTGGAACGGCCAGAGTCACGAGGGGAGAAGAAGTTTTCGATGTCCATCCCAATGAGAGCACATTTATTCCTATCTCGGTGAAACACCGTTTAGAAAATCCGGGTAAGATTCCTCTTCAAATCATCGAAGTCCAGAACGGCGATTACGTCGAAGAGGATGATATTGAAAGATTCGATGATGCATATGGGAGGTAATTAGAAGGAAAAGGAATGAGAAAAGCACTGATTACAGGTATTACCGGCCAGGATGGCAGTTATTTGGCAGAATTTCTCCTCAAGAAAGGCTATGAGGTTCACGGCTTGATCCGTAGGGCCAGCACGTTTAACACGGAGAGGATCGATCACCTCTATATTGATCCGCATGATCCCAAAGCAAGAATTTTCCTACATTATGGTGATCTTTCCGATTCCGGTCAATTAACCAATTTGATTTATAACATCCAGCCGGAAGAGATCTACCATCTGGGGGCTCAGAGTCATGTAAAGGTAAGCTTCGACATGCCCGAGTTTACAGGTGATGTGACAGGGCTTGGGGCTACAAGATTGTTAGAAGGGATAAGGAGGAGCGGCATTAAGACGAAGTTCTATCAGGCGTCAAGCAGTGAGATGTTTGGCGATTCCCCGCCTCCCCAAAGTGAAACAACACCTTTCAGACCTCGCAGTCCTTATGGAGCGGCAAAGGTCTATGCCTTCTGGATGGTTACTAATTACAGGGAGGCTTACAACATTTTCGCGTCCAATGGAATCCTCTTCAACCACGAGTCGCCAAGGAGAGGAGAGACCTTTGTCACCCGGAAGATCACCCGATCGCTGGCAAGGATTAAATTAGGTTTGGAAAGAAAACTTTATCTCGGCAATCTGAATGCAAGAAGGGATTGGGGATTTGCTGGAGACTATGCCGAAGCCATGTGGTTGATGCTCCAGCAGGATGAGCCAGACGATTATGTGATCGCCACAGGGGAGTCCCATTCAGTGAAAGAATTCTTGGAAGAGGCTTTCAATTACAAAGGGCTGGACTGGAGGGAATATGTGGAGATTGATTCGCGTTATTTCCGGCCTACGGAGGTAGATTCACTCCTCGGAGACGCTTCGAAGGCCAAGAGAAAATTGCTTTGGGAACCCAAAGTCAAATTTAAAGAGCTGGTGAAATTAATGGTCGATGCTGACATCAAAGACCTCGAAGAAATGAAGAGATGTCAAGATGTCATCCGGAGATTATCAAACAACGAAAAGTAGGTTAAAATAAAGGCTACCTCTAAGAATGTCATTCCTGCGAAAGCTCGCCTCGGCGAAGTCTGGGCAGGAATCCATAAGCCCTTGACATAACTGGACTCCCGCCGGAGTTTACCCCGTACTGGATACGGGGCGGGAGTGACGAATTGGGAATTATTAGAAGTTCTCTAAAGATTTAGGTTGGGGGATCGTTAACCTCAACCTGAGGTGCCCTTGGGTTTTTGGGAGAAAAAAAAAGTTACCGTAACGGGCGGAGCAGGTTTTCTGGGCTCCTATGTAGTCAAGGAACTGGTGGGAAGGGGTTGCAAGAGTATCTTCGTACCAAGAAGTAAGGATTATGACCTCGTCAATTACGAAGCTTGCAAGAAAGTATATGAAGATTCCAAGCCTGATATCGTTATCCACCTCGCTGCAAGAGTTGGAGGGATAGGAGCGAACCGTGCAAATCCAGGAAAATTCTTTTACGAAAATCTCATGATGGGCGTTCAGATGATGGATCTTGGAAGGCAGGCAGGAATAGAGAAGTTTGTCGCTATTGGTACCATTTGTGCCTATCCCAAGTTCACTCCAGTTCCCTTCAGGGAAGAAAATCTCTGGGACGGCTATCCCGAGGAAACAAATGCGCCATACGGACTCGCAAAGAAGATGCTTTTAGTTCAGGCGCAAGGCTACAGGCAGCAATATGATTTCAATGGAATCTATCTCCTGCCCGTCAATCTTTATGGTCCTGGCGACAACTTTGATCCCAAATCCTCTCACGTGATACCAGCCTTAATCAAGAAATGTGTTGATGCGATAGAAAATAAGGATAGGGAAATAACGGTCTGGGGAACAGGAAAACCTACAAGAGAGTTCCTTTATGTCGGGGACGCCGCAGAAGGTATTCTCCTTGCATCCGAAAAGTACAACAAGCCAGACCCTGTTAATCTTGGGGCCAGTTTCGAAATATCCATAAAGGACTTAGTAGATCTTGTCGTGAAGCTTACGGGTTTCAAAGGCAGGATCTTGTGGGACAATACAATGCCCGATGGACAGCCAAAAAGAATGCTGGATACGTCAAGGGCCGAAAAGGAATTTGGATTCAGAGCAAAGACTGATTTTGAAGAAGGGCTAAAGAAAACGATCGACTGGTACATCCGAACCAAATCCACAAAATAGAGTATGTAGAAGAGCATCAAGATTTTTGGCTGGCCATTGCCAGGCTCTTGAAGAATTCGGCTATTTAAACCGTGTCGAAAGGTATCAAGAAATGAAGATCGAATTTTTTAGACATTCTATCGATAGGAACGATATAGAAAAAGTAAATACGGTTTTGGAATCCATCTTCCTCACAACTGGGGATGTTGTTAAAGAGTTTGAGAATGAGCTCCAACTGTATCTTGGCGTAAAAAACTTAATCGGCGTTACGAGCTGTACCGCAGCCCTTCAATTAAGCCTGCTTGCCTGGGGGATAGGCAAGGGGGATGAAGTCATCACCACGCCGATGAGTTTTTGCTCAACCGCGAATGCTGTGCTGCATGTTGGCGCAACCCCTATTTTTGTAGATGTCGAAGAAAACACAGGCAATATAAATGCAGAACTTATTGAAAATAAAATTACTAAGAATACAAAGGCAATCCTGCCTGTCCATCTTTATGGACAGATGTGTGATATGAAAAGATTAAGAAAGATTGCTGATCAACACGGGCTAATTGTTATAGAAGATGCGGCTCATTGTGTTGAGGGCACGCGTGATGGCATCAAAGCCGGACAGCTTGGCGACGCCGCATGTTTTAGCTTTTATGCCACAAAAAACATCACTTCTGGTGAAGGGGGGGCGATTGCTGCAAACAATTCTGAAAAGGCAGAGCTTTTGAGAATGCTCAGGCTCCATGGGATGGACAAATCAGCGGCAGATCGATATACGAAAAAGTATCAACACTGGGATATGCCCGTCCTAGGCTGGAAATATAACATGGATAATATACATGCCGCACTGCTTGTCGGCCAAATAAGGAGGATCGATCAGCTCTGGGAGAGAAGAAATAAAATCTGGAATATGTATGAAGAAAGGTTGCGTGGCTTGAAAGGTATCAGGATTTTGGAAACATTACCGAATTCAAGACATGCGAGACATCTTTTTCCGGTCATTGTTCCGTCGGAGGAAAGGGATTCCGTTCTATGGGGTCTCCAGAACAAAGACATCGGTGTTGCAGTGAATTTCCGAGCGATTCACCTTCTTAAATATTATAGGGAAGCATTTGGTTATAAAGAAGGGGATTTCCCCTGCGCGGAGAAGATAGGATCGGGTACGATTTCTTTGCCGTTATACCCGGCGTTGAAAGATGAAGAAGTGGATTACGTTGCCAAAACTCTCATAGACATTATCAGTAGGTAGGTCATGAGCTCCCTGGCTAATAAAATATTTGAAGATCAGAGGCAACAAGGCAGAGTTGATGATGCCGGTGACTTTCCTAAGGTGGTCCTGATCGATACCATCAGCTATTGTAATTTAAGGTGCTCGATGTGTGTCCATAAGGAAATGAAAAGGAAAAAAGGCATTATGCCATGGAATCTTTTCACGAAAATCGTTGATGAGATCGCCGAAGTGGACAGGAATATTAGAGTCTGGATGGTCTTTTTCGGGGAAGCGCTGATATTGAAAAAAAGGAAGCCATCCATATTTGAAATGATAATCTACGCAAAGAATAAAGGTTTAACTGACGTGGTTTTAAATTCGAATGCAAATCTATTGGACCCTGGGGCAGCCAAAAGTCTGATCCAATCGGGTCTTGATGCCATCTATATCGGAATCGATGCCTTTAAGCCCGAAACCTATGCAAAGATAAGGGTTGGGGGAGACTATGAAAAAGCGGTTCAAAATACAATGCATCTGATCGAGCTCAAAAAAAGAGTGAATTCAGAGAAACCTGAGGTGTTTGTTCAATTCGTTGAAATGGACGATAATTCGAAAGAAAAAGAAGCGTTTATCGACTTCTGGAAAAGACAAGGTGCAATGGTAAAAATAAGACCAAAGGTAAGCTGGGCAGGGTTGATCGATGCTCCCAATTTGGTTTTTGACAATAAAGAAAGGTGGCCTTGCTACTGGGCAATGCGGACGATGTCCATTACAGACACAGGAAAGGTTGTAACCTGTGCAGTGGATTTAGATGCAAAATATGTTGCGGGAGATGTGAATGAGCGGTCTCTAAAAGAAGTCTGGAATGGCGATCTCAAAAGAATCAGGCAATTTCACGCCTCTAAGAAATTTGAGGCACTTCCAGAAAATTGTAGAAATTGCAGAGACTGGCAGTCTGCAAGGGCAGATTATCATTCGGTCAATTCATAATTATGTGCGGAATTTGCGGGTTCACAGGTCCGAGAAATGACGTCGTACTCAGAGGAATGGCCGGTTCCATTTTTCATCGTGGCCCTGACGAAGATGGATTTTATTCTGACGGAAAAATAAACCTAGGTATAAGACGGTTGAGTATTATTGATGTCACGACAGGACATCAACCTATCCATAACGAAGACAGAAGTATCTGGACTGTTTTTAATGGAGAGATTTACAACTTTCAAGAACTGAGAAAAGAATTGGAAGAAAGGGGACACAGTTTCTATACGGATCATTCCGATACTGAGGTGATTGTTCATCTCTATGAAGAATATGGAAAAGATTTTGTACATAAAATAAATGGGATGTTTGCCGTAGCCCTGTGGGATGAAAAACAGGAGAAATTCATTCTCATCAGGGATAGGATGGGCGTAAAGCCCATTTTTTATACGATGATCGGGGATCAGATCATCTTCGGGTCTGAAATCAAAGCGATTTTGGCCAACCCAAGCTATCAGCGAGAAATCAACTACGAAGCCCTCTACCACTATTTCACTTTTAAGAATGTCCCAGCTCCCCTGACCGCCTTCCGGGGTATTTTTGCACTCTCGCCGGGCGAGATGCTCACCTTCTCAAAAGGGAAAATTTCAAAAGACCGCTGGTGGAAAATCAAATTCGATGAGAGAGCGGAATACGAAGAATCCTATGTCAAAGACAAAATCCTCTCATTGCTTGAGGATGCCACGAAGCTTCGGATGACCAGCGACGTCCCGTTTGGCGCTTACTTGAGTGGAGGTGTTGACTCCAGTTCTATTGTGGCGCTCATGACCCGGTTTACAGACAAACCGGTTAAGACTTTCTCATTAGGATATGAAGATGAATTGAAGAACAAAGAAGCCGATCTCTATTATGCCCGAAAGGTCTCAAAAGCCTTTAAAACGGAACATCATGAATATATCATGTCCCACAAGGAGTTAACGGACGAAATCGAAAATGTGATCCTCGCCTTTGATCAACCCTTTTCAGGAACCATATCGACTTATTTTCTAACGAAGTTGATTGCGAAGCATGTCAAGGTTGCCCTTTCTGGCGATGCCGCCGATGAGCTCTTCGGCAGCTATCTCTCCCATCGGGCGGCCCAGCCCATGTATCATTTCAAGAGACTGTATCGGAAGGTGAGAGAAGGGACATTAACTGACGAAGAGGAAGAATTGTTTCGACCTTGTGATATCAGGTTCTTGGAAGACCTTTTTCTGAAATCGGAAGGTGATGAAGCAAAGTGGAGATGTCTTTTGACCGTTTTCACTGATGAGGAGAAGGAATATTTTCTTTCACCGTATTTCAAATCGAAATTAAATGGTGTTGGGTCGTTTGATCTTTTCAAACAATATTTTGATAACACATTCTCTCGAGATCCACTCAATAGGGTTCTTGAAATGGAGTGGAACACCCAACTCCCTGATCAGGTACTTGCCTTCGTTGATTTCCTTTCGATGGCTCATTCTGTAGAGATACGTTCGCCGTTCTTGGATTACAGATTGGTTGAATTTGTAGCCACCCTTCCCGGGAGTATAAAGATAAGGGGGAACAGTGTAAAGGATATTTTAAAAAAGGCAGTGGATCCCTTGCTGCCCGAAGGCATCACGAAAAGACCAAAAGAAGGGTTTGTGCTGCCCATCTTTGATTGGATGGTTGAAAAACTTAAAGATTATAGCACGGATGTGCTTTCAGAAAAGAGACTGAGAAAGCATGATCTTCTTGATATCGAAGCGGCAAAAAATATTTTGCGCACTTATTATTCAGGCGACAAAGACCTGGCAGTCAAGGTTTGGAATTTGATGATGTTTCAGCTATGGTGGGAGAAGTACTTTGGGTAAGTAATGGAGATTATCGATTTAAAGCAAAGGAAGGATTTCCTTCAGCAATATGTGGATCTAAGGAATTCGTATGCAGAGCTGCTATTAACAAACCCGGTAAGCACAAGCGATACTAAGGAGTGGATAAAACAAGTTGATGTAGAAATAAGAGGGGTTGTAAAAGACCGTACTTTATGCGGTGTAGCAATTCTTTATGTGGACAAAGGAGGAGAGGTATCTTTTTTTGCTGAGAGGAAAGGAGAGGGGGTAGGCAGTAAACTTCTGGAAATAATTGAAGGCGTAGCAAAAGAGAAGGGATTGAAGAGCATCTGGGCGTATGTTCTTCAGGAGAATAAGATAGCCCGGCGTGTTTTCGAAAAAAATGGATACTCAAGGGGAAAAATGACGAAGAAAAGTTACCAGGGGATATTAAGAAAAGGGATCAAGTATAAGAAATTCATAAGCTGAAAATAATACTATACTAAAACTATAAAGACCGGAACATGAAAAAGAAGGGAACAAAACATACCTTGAAATCTTATGGAATAAGGCCGGCGGCCCGTGAATTTCCGATCATGTGCGTTTTATCTTTCACATATATCTGCAATGGGAAATGTCCAAATTGTCCATACACAAATTCTGGGATAAGGGCTCAGTACAAAGACAGGCCATTTATGGGTGAAGATACTTTTAAAATAATCGCGGACCAGTGTGGCGAGTTCGGTGCGTGGATCCGTATCTCCGGGGGCGGAGAGCCAATGCTACATCCAAAGGCGATCGAGTTGATGGAATATGCAAAAGAGGTTGGAGCCAAAGTAGGTTTGATCACCAATGGCTCGAAATTTTCAGAAGAGAACAGTCTGCGACTTCTTCGGGCACAGGTAGATATGATAGAATTTAGCGTTGATGCTTCTGACCCGGGAACCTATAAAAGGGTTAGAACAGGTCTTGACTGGAATACGTTGCTAAAGAATGTGCATAGAATGGTCGATTCGAGAAATAAGTTAAAAAGTCCGACGAAGATTATCGCAAGCGGAGTTAATCAGGTGGGCGTTGATATTGAGGCCGTGGCTAAATTCTGGGAACCTATCGTGGACAACTTCCAGAAAAGGAAATACCTGACCTGGGGAATCAATGACCCTTCAAAGTCTGGGGACCCGGCCCCTTATTTGCCGCCAGAGCAGTATATTCCGTGTCCTTTCCTATTCGAGAGGTTAAACATCGATTCGAGAGGCAAGGTTATGGTGTGTGGTTTTGATATTGCGGCGAAAACGGACATGGGGAATATTCATGAAAAATCAATTAGAGAAATATGGCACGGAGAGGGGTTTGAGTACTACAGGCGGATGCACCTTGAACGAAGGGGACATGAAATAGA
>Ga0187772_10001663_pt1 | contig 10699 bp, 9 predicted proteins | sample 0116_SJ02_MP15_2_FD_133137 | JGI IMG/M metagenome (GOLD analysis project Ga0187772, IMG submission 133137) | Tropical peat soil microbial communities from peatlands in Department of Meta, Colombia - 0116_SJ02_MP15_20_MG | ecosystem: Environmental > Terrestrial > Soil > Wetlands > Peat | place... | reverse complement strand
TTTTGGCTGGACATGGGCGCCGACGGATTTCGCGCCGACATGGCGGCGGCTTTGGTCAAAGGCGAGGATCCCCGCCACGAGACCCTGGGCTACTGGCGCGAGGTGAGGCAAATCCTCAACACGAATTACCCGCAGGCGTTTGCCGTTTCGGAATGGTCCGGCCCGCGGGATGCGTTGAACGGGGCGTTTCACGCCGATTTCTATCATTGGGTCGGGGGCTTCAATGACCTTTACCAGAAGGAAAGCTGGCGCATCGGAAACGGGATGTCCGACGGGCACAGTTTCTTCGACCGCGAAGGCCGTGGTGACATCACGCATTTTCTCGACGGTTATTTCTCCGCCTGGCAGGCCACCCGGTCGGAGGGTTACATTTGCCTGCCATTGGGCAATCACGACCTCGCGCGGCTGAACAACCGCCGGAGTGTGGACGACCTTGAAATGATCATGGCCTTTGGCCTGACGATGCCCGGGGTGCCATTTATTTATTATGGCAACGAAATCGGCATGCGCCAGTTGGAGAACCTGCCGCAGATCGAGGGTTGCTACAAACCGCGCGCCGGCGCCCGCACCCCGATGCAATGGACCGGCGGAAAGAACCTCGGTTTCTCGACCGCCGACCCTGCAAAACTATATCTGCCGGTGGATCCGGCCCCCGATGCTCCGAATGTGGCCGCGGAAGAAAAAGATCCCGGCTCGCTGTTGAACCGGGTGCGGAAACTCATCCGGCTCAAGCACACCGAGCCGGCGCTGGCGGCTTACGCGGAATTCGTCCCGCTGTACGCGAAGCAAAACACCTATCCATTCGTTTACGCCCGGGCCAGCGGCGGAGAGACGCTGCTGCTGATCTTCAATCCGGCAGCCCGGGATTCGACCGCCGAGTTCGACTTTCCTGTCCCCTGGCGCGAGTTGATACTGCTCGCGGGAAAGGAAATTCATACGACCCGGGAAGGTCCGACGCTTAAAATCGAAGTCCCCGGCCAGACCTACGCCATCTATCGGGCAGCAAAATAGCCTGACCGCATGCAACTGTGGGAAGCGTCGGGGAGGAAGTGGTCGGCACCCCTATCGCGGCTCGTTGCCTGGGCGCTCCGTTTGGCGGAACGGCCTCGATTGCCGGAAGACGTGACACAACTCGCCCTTACTGACGATTATTTGGACGTGCGCGTCTCGAAAACCGGACACCGTTTTGGCATGAACCGCGCGATGGTCTGGAATCTGCTGACAAAAAGTGCGAAATCCTGCGGTTCGGCAGCGCTGTTTGATCGCCGGGAATTTCTTTGAGCTTCGACAACAAGATCATAAGTTGACTGCGAAGATTGTGAGCAACGCCGACACTATGCTATTCACCGGGTTATCCCGGGCGCGCGAGCGCACCATCGTCTGTCTGTTGTGCCTGCTGGCAGCAGTCCATGTTTTTGTTTTCTCCGCCGTCTTTCCCTTTTTCAACAACGTTGACGAGCAAATCCATTTCGACCTGGCGGTGAAATGTTCGCATGGGCGCGTTCTGCGTCCCCTCGAACCAGTGTCCAACGAGGCGGTGAATTACATCGTGCTCTACGGTTCGCCGGAGTATTTGGGCGTCCCAAACAATTCCACCAATGTCCAGTTTCCACCGCCGCCGTGGAAGCAACCCCTGGAAAAGGTCCGCCAGACTCTCGTGGCCAAGACTGCGACCTGGCAGGCGGTGACGAATTACGAAGCCGCACAACCACCGCTCTATTACACCCTGGCAGGTTCCTGGTGGCGCCTGGGAAAGGTGTGCGGATTTCACGATGGGTTTTTACTCTATTGGGTCCGATTCCTGAATGTGCTTTTTGTCGTCGCGCTCGTGTGGCTGGGTTTCGCGGCCGCACGGATGGTTTTTCCGGAAAATTTGTTTTTGCGGCTTGGCGTGCCGGCGTTGCTCGCGTTCGTGCCGCAAACGGTGTTTTACTCGATTCAAAATGACGCGCTCTCGCCGCTGTGTTTCGGCGCGGCGTTCATTTTGCTGGTGCGCTGGTTGCAGTCCGAACTGCCGGACGCGCGTTTGGGCATATTCGCAGGACTGGCGCTCGCAGCGACGTTTCTGACCAAAATCAGCAACCTGCCGTTGCTGGCCGTCTCAACCCTGGCCGTGCTGTTGAAAATATGGCGTCTGTCCAGGGCCGGACAACTGCGCGCCGCGGCCCCGGCTGTTTGGTCTCTCGCTGTTTGCGCCGGATTGCCGGTGGTGTTCTGGCTCGTGTGGTGTAAAATCACCTTTGGCGATTTTACCGGCGCGGAGGCGAAAATCCGATTCCTCGGCTGGACCCACAAATCCTTCGTTGAATGGTGGCACCATCCGATTTTCACGCTGCACGGCTTTTGGATATTTCTGTCCGGCAACCTGGCGACGCTGTGGCAAGGCGAATTCTTGTGGCATCGCCAGCCGCTCGCCATCCATGGCGTGGATTCGGTTTACGCGGTTCTGTCCGTCGGCCTGGTCGCTTTGACGCTCGTCGCGCTTTTCCAGCGTCCCGCCGTCACGACCACGTCGCAATCGCAGGTGCTGTGGTTCGCCCTGGGCTGTCTCGCCGCGACGCTCGCGTTTTTCGGATGGCTCTCCATCATTTACGATTTCCAGAACTGCTTTTATCCGTCGCGGGCGCATCCTTATTTTACCTCCGGCCGGCTGCTGCTGGGCACGCTGATTCCGTTTCTGTTGCTCTTTGTTTTCGGCTTCGACCGCGCACTGGCCCGTTTCAGCAACCAGGCAAAATTCATCATGCTGACCGGAATGATTCTGTTCATGTTGATTTCCGAAATCACAATTGACTGGCCGGTCTTCACAAATCCCTACAACTGGTTCCACCTGTAAAACGAGCAGCATCCTGATCATAATCCTGCTCTTCATCATAATCGTCCCAAAATCGGATTAAGATGCCGATGACGACTTGCTGTGGACGGAACCATCTCACAGTGCCGCCAGGCCGCCGCCAGCCGTCAGGAAGCGGCCCATGCCGGTCACGGCCCTGGGATTATCGCGCGGCCACTTGGCGGGCATCGTGAAGTTGATCCGGCTGATTTTCCGTCGTGACGGCGCCGGGAGCCGGCTGGAAACAACTGATCAATTGATTTGAACATTGCCACGGGTGGTTCTGAAAGCGGGGAAGCAGCTCGTCGAGCAGATGTTTTCCGGCGCAAACCCAATCGGCCTCCGCAGCCAGACATCCGGCCGGGACTGGCCGGCCCAGTTCGATGTGGAAACGCCAGTGGCCCTCGTCAAGGATGGAACAGGGGATCAATTCCGCTCCATGACGCATGGCCAGCCGCACCGCGCCGGCGGCCATTTGAAAATTCCAGCTCTCGTTAACCGGCACGTTCACCTGTTTGCCGGCCGGAAGGTCAATCGTCACCAGCAGCGGATTTCCCACGGCCAGAAACTCATTCGCGGCTCGCAATCGGTTCTGGTGGAAGGCGGTCGGGACCTCGGGAAAAGGAGAAAGCTGGTCTCCGCGCCGCCTCGACCCGGAACGGAATTCGGATTTCCCGCCGACCAGCGCGGCGACCGGAATGCCCGCCGCCCGCAACCAGAAGCGCAGCAAAGAAAAGGGGCCGAAATGACAAAAGGCCAGCACGACCGGGCGTCCATCCTGCCGGGCCAGCCGCAAACGCTCCAGCCCCTCAATGCGGCAGCGGCCCATCCACTTGGCTTCCGCCAGCCGCTCCGGGAAAAATTCCAGCAGAAGATTCAAATACGAGTTGCCCCGCCATTGGCGGATGGCGCGGACCGACTTCGTTGCGCCCAGACAGGCCGGCAACGGTACGGAAGCCGGCACCCCCCTGAACGCAGCGCGCACGAAACCGTACGGCCGCAAAATCCGGTAAAGCCCCTCGACCGGCAACCGGCGTTCCGCCCGGCGAATCAGGGGAAAGGCCAACCAACTACAGGCTTCTTTGAATCGGTTGTTCATGCCGCCAAATCCAATCGCGCCTCGAATTCTTGACCAGCCGGTTGCCGGACTCAACTGTTTCGTTCGCAAAACTTGGCCTTCGTCTTCTTCGGATGCGCGTAAAGACAAAATCGCCCGGACCGGACCGGCACAATCAAATTGCGTGCCAAACCGCGCCGGTTGTGATTTACTCCGCCAACTCTGATGGAAGACACGAATTCATTGATTGAACAGCGCCGGGCCAAACTCGCCGCCCTGCGCGCCAAGGGCATTGACCCGTTCAAAAACAAATTCACGCCCGCTGAATCGTGCGCCGACGCGCGCAATAATTACGCCGAAGGCCGCGAAGTCGCGCTGGCCGGGCGCATCACCGCGCACCGCGACATGGGCAAGTCCATGTTCATGGACATCCGCGACCAGTCCGGGCGCATCCAGATTTACGCGCAGAAAAACGTCCTCGGTGACGAGCAATGGGAAGTTTTCAAGCATCTGGACTTGGGTGATTTCGTGGGCGTGCGTGGAGCTTTGTTCACGACCAAAACCGGCGAGGTTTCTGTAAAATTAGGTGGTGCAGGCGTTTCATCCGTAGGACAGGCGTCCCGCCTGTCTGAAACTGAAAAAGAAAAACCAGAGACAGCCGGGACGGCTGCCCTACCGCCGTTCGTCATCCTCGCCAAAGCCTTGCGCCCGCCGCCGGCCAAATGGCACGGACTGGAGGATACCGAAATCCGCTACCGCCAGCGTTACCTTGATTTAATGGCGAACCCGGAGATGAAAGACGTTTTTCTCAAGCGCAGCCAGATTGTTGCCGAAATCCGGAATTTTCTGCACTCACGCGGCTTTGTGGAAGTTGAGACGCCGATGATGCAAGCGATACCCGGCGGCGCCGCGGCGCAGCCGTTCAAGACGCATCACAACGCGCTTGGCTGCGATTTCTTCATGCGCATCGCGCTGGAACTGCCGTTGAAACGGATGCTGGTCGGCGGCGTGGACAAGGTGTTCGAGATCGGTCGCGTGTTTCGCAACGAAGGCCTCTCGCGCAAACATAATCCCGAATTCACCATGCTCGAAGCGTATCAGGCCTACGGCGATTACGAGAGCATGATGGAACTGGTGCAAGGCATGATTTGCCACGTGGCCGAAAATGTGCTGGACACGCTGTTTGTCGAACACAGGGACGCCGAAGGCAAAGTCATCAAAACCATCAACCTCACCCCGCCGTGGCGCCGGGCACAATACAAGGACATCGTGCGCGAAAAGGCCGGAGCGGATTGGTTTGAGATTTCCGCCAAAGAGCGTCGCAAGCGCGCCGAATCGCTCGGCGCGGAAATCGGCAAGGAATACGAAGACTTTGAAGTCACGCAGGCCGTGTTCGAAAAATTGATTGAGCCGACGTTGATTCAGCCGACATTCGTCACCCACGCGCCGAAGGAACTGATTCCGCTGGCCAAACTGTCGCCCGATGACCCGACGACCGTCGAGGTTTTCGAGTGCTGCATCAACGGCCAGGAAATTGCGCCGGCCTACACCGAGCAGAACGACCCGATTGCGCAGCGCGAACGGCTGGAGCACCAGGCCGGCGGCGAGCAACAGAAGCTGGACGAGGATTTTCTGGTTGCGCTCGAACACGGGATGCCGCCTGCCGGTGGCTTGGGCATGGGCATTGACCGGCTGTGCATGATGCTGCTCGGCCAGGAAAGCATCCGCGACGTGATTCTATTCCCACAGTTGAAACCGAAATGAGCCGACTGTTAATATTGCTTTTGTCACTGACGGCCTGGGAAGGAGCTTTCGGCCAAAGCAGTTTGCTGCTGGACACGAATCTGCCATCGCATTTTTTTGACTGGAACCGGGGCATCCACATTTATCTCCCGCCATCCTACCAAACGCAGCCGCAGCGCCGTTATCCGGTGTTGTATTTGCAGGACGGCCAGAATGTTTTCAGTTCCGCTGGAACGAATTGCGCCTTTGGCTGGGGTAGTTGGGAATTGGACCGGACCGTGGACGCGCTGTGCCGCGCCGGGAAAATGCAGGAGATCATCATGGTCGCGGTGGACAATAGTTGGGGGCGCCTCCAGGAATACAGCGGCCGCCATTACGTCCCCGGGGAAACGGCAACGAATACATCCTTTGAAAATTACGAGGCCTTCCTCACCACGGCACTGAAACCGCAACTGGATCGTGAATATCGCACCCTGCCCGACGCGGCCCACACCGTCGTGATGGGCTCCTCGTTGGGCGGCCTTTGCAGCCTGGCGCTCGCATGGGACCACCCGGAAATCTTCGGCGGCGCGGCCAGCCTGTCCGGCGTTTTTCAGGTCGAGCACACAAATTTTTTGAACGACGTTCTGAAAAATTACCACGGAAAGGCAAAACCGTTCCGCGTCTATCTCGATTCGGGCGCGGTGGATTTCATGGGCGGCGATGACGGCCACGTGCTGACCCGGCAGGTTGCCGCCGAATTGCGGCGCATCGGTTGGCTGAGAAAGAATTTGAAGCTTTATTTCGACGCAAAACCGCTGACGCCGGCGAAGTTGAAGAAGTCCGGCCTGCGCCATGATAAATGGGCTGAGGCCCAAACCAGCCAGCACAACGAATTCTATTGGCGCTTGCGCGCGTGGCGCGCGCTCACGTTTCTTTTCCCGCCGCCCAAGTCGAAGTAATCCGCGAATTTCGCGAGTTACCGCAAATGCCGTGTTGTAGGACGGGCTTCGCGCCGGTCTCCATTTTGAATTTTGAAGTCAGAAACACGCTGGAAGCACGGCCCCACGCCGATTCAGTAACCCAACTCCTTTTTCCGTTGCGCCGCGGTGGGCAACGGCTCCTTCTTCTTCAAAATGGCTTCCTTGCCGGAATCCTTGATTTGTCTGGCCTGAACGGCGTTGAATTCAATGTCCGCCTTGAATTGCTCCGGAACGTCCGCTTCGGCGTAGATGGCTTCCACGGGACATTCGGCCACGCACGCCGTACAATCAATGCAATCCTCCGGGTGAATGACGACCTGGCCGTCCAATTCGTAAAAGCAGGCCACGGGGCAAACCTCCACGCAATCGGTGAACTTGCACCCCACACATTTGTTGGTAACGACATGCGCCATAATCGCTCCTCGTTCAATCCTTGTTCCGGGCTAAAGCTCCACTGCCCGAGGCGACTTTGCAAATGATTTTTATGGAACGGCTTGCAGGACAGGCATCCTGCCTGTCTCCATTTTGAGTGCAAGTCAGGGACAGGCTGGAAGCCTGTCCTACTTTTACAGCCACGATTTCAGCCGCTCGCGCAGAATCCCCCGCGCGCGATACAGCCGCGATTCGACGGCTTTGGGCGTGGTTTCAAGAATCGCCGCCGCTTCGGCCATGCTGTGTTCCTCCCATCGGCGCAACGCGACATCTGACGCGTCGAAAGCCCGCAAAAATTGTTTGAGGGAATTCCCGCGGGTTGGTGTATAATAGCCTCATTACATTCAACTTTTAATATGAAGAAATTGAAAACACTTGTAGCCGTGGCGCTGGCTATTCCTTTCCTGGCCTCGCCGTTTGCCGGTCTGGCGGACGACACGAATTCGGTTGCTCCCGCCAAGCCCAAGCCGGATTTGCTGACGACCTGCCCGGTGTCCGGCGACAAACTGGGTGAAATGGGCAAGCCCTACGTTTTTGTGTATCAAGGCCAGGAGATCAAACTGTGCTGCCCGGGATGCAAAAAAGACTTCCTGAAAGACCCGGCCAAGTATGTCGCGAAGATTCGCGCCGCCGACAAGGGCGTGGCGGCTGAAAAGGACACCAAGAATTGAAGCGAAGAAGCCAAAAAGTGTTGAGCTTCTTTCCATCGGCCGGGTGATATTAAAAACGTGAAAACGACACTAGCCATTGTTTGCAGCCTGTTGCTGACGGGGACGCCCATCGTCTCCGCGTCAGCGCCGGCGGCTGGTGTCGTGCGCGGCGCACATGCCTGCTGTCATTGCCACAAGGCGTGCTGCGCCGCGCCCGCTTCACCGCAAGTGCCACCTGTCCCGGCGGCTCCGGTCCCGGCTTCATCTCAAAACCAGCTTTTGACCCTCGCTCCCGCCGCGTTGGTTTGGACCTTGCCGGCCGCGCCCGCGGCTGAGTTCTCCGTTTCCGCTTCCTCGCTGTTGACGGCAAATACCCCGGCGCTTTACGCGCGGGATTGCGCCCGCCTTATCTGATTTTCCGGTTTCCACGCCCGTAGTGTGCCCATTGCCGGCGTACTGCGTTCCCGTTCACTTTGTTTCCGTGGATTTGCTGTGTCTGTGAAATGTGTTTTGGTTGTGAAATTATGAAATCAGTTTCAATCTTATTTGTGCTCGCCGCCAGCGGGCTGGTGCTCGCCGGTTGCCGGGGTGTCCCGCCGTCGGGCGAAAAGCAGGCGCGCCACGATCTTGGCGCGGTTGCCGGCCAATATCGTCCTGGCAATCAGCTTCCAGCTCTGCCTGAATTGACGCCGGATTCGGGCTTGAGCAATTTTCTCGCGTTCGCGCTCCTCGACTCGCCGGCGGTCGAGGCGGCATTTTATGACTGGTCGGCGTCCGTTGAGAATATCACCGTCACGCGCTCGCTGCCGGACCCGCAACTGACTTTTCAGGCTTACATTCAGAACGTCATCACGTCGCTGATGCCGGGATTTGCGTGGAATTTTCCCGGCCCCGGCAAACTCAAGGCGCGCGCGGGCGTGGCTGCCGCTGAAAGCCAGGGGAAATATTTCGCGTTTGAAAGCGCCGTGCTGCAAGCGGCGTTCAATCTGAAAAATGCGTATTACAGACTCGGCCTGCTGGACGAACAACTTCGGCTCAAGCGCGAATCGCTTTCGCTGCTGGAAAATCAGGAGCGCGCCGTCCGAGCGCAAAGCGCAGCGGGCACAGCCGCCTTGCCGGATTTGCTCCGCGTCCAGAGTGAACGCGATCGCATCCGCGCCGGGCTGGCCAATCTGGAAGATTCACGCCATTCGCTGCTGGAAAATTTCAAGTCGGCGCTGGGTTTGACCCCGGAGCAATCGGACCCGCCCGTGCCAGCTCATTTTGAAATAAGCGGCGAAAACGTTGACGCGGATGCGCTGCTTCGCGTGGCGTTCGCGCACAATCCACAACTCAAGGCGATGGAAGCCGACGTGCGGGCCGCTGAAGCCGGAATCGCGGTGGCCTACAAAGAGCGCGTACCCGATTTCAGCGCGGCATTGATGGCTGACGTCAAGGCCTCGCCCGTGCTTTACTGGCCGCAGGCAAGCATGAGTCTGCCGATTTGGCGTGATAAAATCGCGGCGGAAATCGCCGGAGCGAAGGCGGGCGAACTCGCAGCCAGGTCGCGGCTGAAGGCGGCAGAAATTGATCTGGCCGTAACCTTTGCTGAAAAATCATTTGCCTGTCGCGAAGCCAGCCGCAATCTTGCGCTAATCGAGGACGAACTCATTCCCAAGGCGCGTCAATCGCTGGAAGCGGTCAGCGCCGGTTATCGCACCGGCACGACGGATTTTTCCGCCCTGACGGACGCGCAAAGGATGCTGTTGGATTTACAGCTCGAAGCCGCCGAAGCCGGGACGGATCGGGCGATTGCATTGGCGGACCTGTCGCTCATGATCGCCGGCCTGCCGCCGGCAAACGCGCCGACTTTGCCTCGTAGCAGCGGACGTGAGTCCGCTCCATCTTCTCGAAATGAAAGTCAGAGCCGACTCACGTCGGCTGCTACAAAAAATTGACTCTATGAACTCGAAAATGAAATTGATTTTGCCCATAACGCTGCTTCTTGCGACGGTCGGCTTAGGTGTATTCGCCGCCGACACTTCCATCTTGACCAACGCCGCCGCCGCTTCATCCGGGAAGACGCTTTACACCTGCGGGATGCACCCGTGGATCATCCAGGATCATCCCGGCAACTGCCCGATTTGCGGCATGAAACTGGAGCCGGTCCACAAAACCGTAAACGCGACAACAACCACAGCCGTTTCCTCTGCCATCACCATTGACCCGGCAACGATCCAGTTGATGAACGTTCAAACGGCAGAAATTACGCGCGGCCCGTTGCGCCAGACTCTCCGCACGGTCGGCACGATTGATTACAACGAAACGGCGCTGGCGGACGTGACGACCAAGTTCAAAGGCTGGATTGAGAAGCTGGACGTGGATGCCACCGGCGAACTGGTGCATCGCGGCGAGTCTCTGTTTGAAATCTATTCGCCGGAACTTTACAGCGCCGAAGCTGAGTATCTGTCGGTCTTGAATTCGACGGACGATTCCGGCGGGTTGGCCTTGCCCCAGGCGGCGATGGAAAAATTAAAATTCTTTGACATCTCGGATGCGCAAATCGCCGGGCTGAGAAAATCCCGCGTGCCGCCCAGAACACAGGAAATTCTTGCACCGGCGGACGGTTTCGTAATCGAGAAAAACATCGTGCAAGGCCAGATGGTGGACGCCGGCATGAAACTTTACCGGCTGGCCGACCTGGGCATTGTCTGGGTTTTTGCCCAGGTTTATGAACAGGATTTGCCCTACGTCCAGCTTGGCCAGGAGGCCACCGTCAAACTCTCGTCGCTGCCTGGCCGCGAGTTTCGCGGGCGCGTCACCTACGTTTATCCGGACGTGGACGAAAAAACGCGCACGGCGCGCGTGCGGTTGGAGTTTGAAAATCCCGGTTATTTCCTGAAGCCCGGCATGTTTGTCTCGGTGCAAATTACTTCCGAACTGGAACCTTCGGCGGTGCTGGTGCCGGACTCGGCCGTGTTGCGCAGCGGCCAGAAAAACACGGTGTTTGTCGCCTTGCCCGGCGGCAAATTCGACCCGCGCA